>ERZ747221.602-NODE-602-length-41830-cov-6.463200_pt1 | contig 41830 bp, 31 predicted proteins | sample MGYA00374949_ERZ747221 | MGnify/ENA primary metagenome ERZ747221 (study PRJEB28779, sample SAMN05720172) | bioreactor metagenome | isolation source: Anaerobic biogas reactor | place: USA:Washington, USA | collected 2015-08-08 ... | reverse complement strand
TGAACAGCCCTTGCGCCCCCAACGATCCGCACACCATCCACCTCCACGGAGTTGATGTCGACGCCGCGAACGACGGCGTCCCCGAGACGTCCGTCGCCGCCGTCCCCGCCAACAGCGGCTTCAACCTTGGCGCCGGCAACGTGGTGGTCTACATGTTCACCGCCACCCAGGCGGGAACCTACATGTACCACTGTCACCAGGAAGCCGACATCCACGTCCAAATGGGGATGTACGGGGCTCTGGTCGTCTACAACCCGACCGACCCCGCCGCCGCCACCGGCCCCGGCCGCGGCATGGGCGGCAATCTGTACGGCTGGGACTACGACAAGGACTACGTCATGCTGCTGACCGAGATCGACATGGGTCAGCACCTGATGGAAGAGACTGCCGCCAGCCCGGCGCCCTTCGTCTTCAACCCCGTGCTGTATAAGCCGCAGTACTGGCTGATCAACGGGCTCTCCTTCCCCAACACGGTGCACGTGGACACGCCCGGCGTCTTCAACTGGGCCAACTGGATCCAGGCCTACCCCAACTATGACCCGTTCATCACCGGCCGAGTCAACTCACCCGGCACAAACGACGGCGAACGGGTGCTGGTGCGGATGATCAACCTGGGCTTCGAGACGCAGCCCATGCACATTCACGGCTTCCACCCCAAGATCATCGGTGGAGACCAGCGGTCGTACCCCTGGGCCAACCCCCCGGGAACGCCCTTTGGTGAGGGCCTGGAACGCAACACCTTCTTGATCGGCTCCGGCCAGACGTATGAGCTACTCATCGACTTCGGCCAGCAGACGGTCAACTCCACCTACCCTTCCGGGGCCACCAGCCCGCCCAGCACCTTCCCGGGCGGCACGCAGTCGAAGCAGGTGGACGGGTTCCCGGTGAGTAGCACGTCCACCAACGGCCAACCAATCCCCGACCCCTTCACCGTCCCCTTCGACTACATCGCCGGGCCGGTGGTGACGGGCTTGGTCGGACACGCGGACCCCGTGAGCCAGTACTTCCCCTGGCACAATCACGACGACTACAAGGCCACCAATAACGGCGTCTATCCGGGTGGCCAGTTCACCATGGTCCGCACCGATCCGCCCCTGGTGCCCGGCGCCCCCGCGGCGCCCACCAGCCTCAGCGGGACGGCCGTCTCCCAGACTCAGGTCAATCTCACCTGGACCGATAACGCCAATAACGAGACGGGCTTCGAGGTGGAACGTTCGCAGAGTGCGGCGTTCACCGCTCCCGCCATCTTCAGTGTCGACGTTCAGGACGCCACTTCCTTCAGCGACACTGCGGCCAGCCCCGACACCCTGTACTACTATCGGGTGTTCGCCGTCAATGCCGGTGGTCGCTCGCTCACATCCAACGTTACTCAGGTCACTACCCCGCCGGCACCGCTAGAGCCGCCGGCCGCCCCGGCCAACCTGGTGGCGACGGCCGTCTCGGCCAACCAGGTCATCCTCGCCTGGTCCGACGCCTCCACCAACGAGGACGGCTTCGTCGTGCAACGCTCGACTGACGCCGCCTTCGCTGAGACCGTGGAGTTCACCATACCCCTCGCCGACGAGACGTTCTACTCCGACTTCACCGCCGCTGCCGGCACCCAGTACTGGTACCGCCTCCTGGCCGAGAATGCCGCCGGTCGCTCTGCCCCGTCCAACACCGCTAACGCGACCACGCAGAGCCTGCCGACCACGCCTCCGGTCGCCCCGAGCGACCTCTCTGCCGTGCCCATCTCCGCCACGCGTGTCGACCTGGAGTGGATAGACAACGCCAACAACGAGTCGCGCTTCGTGATCGAGCGCTCCACCGACAGCATGTTCACCGAGCCGACCAGCTTCGTGGTCGAGGGCGCAAACGTGACGACCTACAGCGACGCCACGGTCAACGCCAACACCACTTACTGGTACCAGGTGTTCGCGGAGAACGCCGGTGGGCTCTCGGCGACGTCGAACGTCGCCCAAGTAACCACGCCGGCGGGCCCTGGCCTGCCGCCTCCCGCAGCTCCCACCAACCTGGTGGCGAAGCTCGTCAATCCTACGCAGATCGACCTGACCTGGACGGACAACGCTACCAACGAGACCAGCTTCGTGGTGGAACGCTGGACGCCTTCGGCCTTCGGCGCCCCCACCAGCATCACTCTCATGGGTGCTGACCTGACCTCGTACAGCGATACGACCGTCCAGGCCGACACCGTCTACTGGTACCGCGTCTACGCGCGGAACGCCTCCGGACGCTCGGCGGCATCCAACATGGTGGAGTTGGCCACCATGGTCATCGTCACTCCGGGCGCCCCCACCGACCTCGAGGCCACGGCTGTGACCTTCGCTCGCGTGGACCTCACCTGGACGGACAACGCCAACAACGAGAGCAGCTACGTGGTTGAGAGGTCCACCGACACAGCTTTCACCGCGCCGGTGTCCTTCACCATATCGGCCAACGCCACGACGTACTCCGATCTGACCGTCGCAGCGAGCACCCAGTACTGGTATCGGGTGTTCGCCGCTAACGTCGGGGGGCGGTCACTCGCCTCCAACACGGCCACGGCCACTACATCGGCCGCACCGCCGCCCACCGAGTCGATCCTTCTGCCGTTGATCCCTCGCAACGCGACCGGGCAGTAGGTCGGCAGGGGCAAGCCGGCGTCGGACGACCATCGGCGCATCTAGTTGGTAGCCCGAGGAGCGTCGCAGTGAGCACGCTCCTCGGTCCCTACCAGAGAACTATCGAGTGTCAGAGCGAGCCGGAGGACAGATAGACAGTGCCCAAACCGAGTCAGCGCGAGCCCACCGTTATCGGCCGGCTAGGCAGGACGTGGGTCCTGCTCCTGGCGTTCCTTGGCGTCATCCTGGCGGCCGTGCTCGTCTGGGTGCTCGTCGAGCAGGAGCCGGTGGCTGCAGAGGCGCCCGAGGCGGACAAGGTCTTGGCCGTCCAGGCCGAGATGCCCTTCCAGATCCTCATACCCTCGTACCTGCCAAAGGGCTTCGACCGAACCGGGGTGGAGATCCTGGTGAACCAGAGCGGTCCCGGAGGTGAGCCTATGGTTCAGCTCACGTACCGCAACCGCAAGGGCGCCACCATCTTCATCCGGGAGTGGGTGCCCATGGATCCGTCGCTAGAAACGCTGTCCGGTTCCCGTCCCATCCAGACTCGGTGGGGCAAGGGCTACATGCTTACCCAGTCTCAACAGAGCCTGTGCGCCCTTTGGGTGGATGTGGGACCGCTGCGCACCTCCGTCTACTCGCACAACATGGATCAGATCACCCGGGAGCAGATCGTCGGGATCGGGAACTCAATGGGCCCGGCCTCGAATCGCCAAGTCTTCACTTTCTCGCTCGAGCCGGCACCGATCCAGAACGTCGCGCCACCGCCGCCCTATGAGGCGCCGCTCAACGAGGAAGGGGTACAGGAACTGACTCTGGTGAGCACGCCGGGCGGCTACAACCCGCTGCGCTTCACGGTGCAGAAGGACGTGCCCGTGCGGCTGCACTTCCGCATGCTGGGCGAGGTCGGCTCCGGCAATGTGCTGATCCTGCCCACGGCGGACGGGGAGCAGGCCGTCCTGACGCTCGAGTCTCAGGGCGACGTGGAGACTCTCGACTTCACCCCGACGATCGCGGGCGAGTACGAGTTCTACTGCGCCCACCACATGTACCGGGGCATCATGACGGTGCGGGAATGAGCCAGCCCTCACCGCACTGCTTACAGCGGGCCGACAACTTGTGGGTGTCGCCGGGACTCCGGAGGCCAGGCCTCCGCTCCGTGACCCTGCTGGCCCTGGTTCTGCTGCTGCTGTCCGTCGGCGGCTGCGCCTCGGACGGTCGCGCCGCCGACGGACCGGCAGCCGAGGAGGTCGAGGTCCTGAGTCAGGCTGCCTACGAGGCCACGGCGCTGGTGCGCGCCGCCGAGGCGACCGCCGTGATGCTGCGGGCCCAGGCGGAAGCCACCGCCCTCATGCGGCAGGCCGCGAATCCACCGGCTGCTCCTCGGCCGGCCCCGGCAGGGCCTTCCACCGGCTCGTCGCCGCTGGCCACCCCTACGCCGGAAGCCGGAGAAGCACCCCCGCCGGTGGAGTTAGTCGGAGTCGGTTTCGCTGCCGATGGTGACTACATCATGGTGCAGTTCCGCTCCGATCCCAGGGTCAGCCTGATGTGGCGCCAGGGCAACGTTTACGTGATCGACGAGGCCACCGACACCAGGTACGGAGACATACCGGTCATGCCGGTAGTCGGACCTCTCCTCGGCCAACCGGTAGAGGAGGGGCAGCTCGGTTATGTCATGTTCCTCAACCATAACCGCGGCGTGAGCCGAGGAGCAAGCGTCACAGTGGTGCTGGGAGACTTCCGTCAAGAGCACGTTCCCGTGGAGTGAGCACCCTACTGCCTTCAGACATCAAGGCCATGGCCCCCAACCGGGCCGGGCACTACAACCATCTCGGAGGTGTGTCGTGAGGATCGCAATCGCTGCTCTCATCGTTGTGCTCGCCATCGGCATCGGAGTGCTGCCCCAGTTCACCGACTGCCAGTCGCAGGGCAGACAGCTCACGCTGGAGAACGGACGTCAGATCCCGATGAAGTGCCACTGGACCGGTCAGGCTGAGCTCGCTCTCGCCGTTCCCCTGCTGGCAGTGGGCGCGATGATGACGGGCACCCGACGTCGAGAGACCAACCGCATTCTGGCCGCTATGGGCGTGATCCTGGGCGTCTTCGTGATGCTGCTCCCCACCAGCCTCATCGGCGTGTGTGGCAGCGCAGAGATGATCTGTAACTCGACCATGAAGCCCGCTCTCCTGTTCATGGGAGCCTTGGTCATCGCGGCCAGCCTCGTGGGCCTCGTCCGATCGGAGCGAGCGAACTACGACTTGCCATGACGCTGACCCGACTAGCCCTGAACAATATCTCCGCCAGCGCCTTCCGCAGTTGGGTGATCTTCCTCTGCGTGCTCGTTGTCGCCGGCTTCTCGCTGACGATCACGGTCATCACGCGGGGGGCAGAGAGCAGCCTGGAGCTAGCATCGCGCCGCCTGGGGGCCGACATCATTGTCGTCCCCCAGGGGACTGAAGCCGCCATGGAGGGGGCCCTGCTCATGGGTCTGCCCACCCGCATCTGGATGCCACGAGACATCGTGACTCAGGTCGCTGCCATACCTGGGGTGGAGGTCGCTTCGCCTCAGATGTACCTCTCCACTCTCAGCGGCGCATCGTGCTGCTCCGTCGATGAGATGTTCCTGCTCGCCTACGAGCCGGAGACAGACTTCACCATCCAGCCCTGGCTCATCAGCACCATCGGCCGCGGGCTGAACCTGGGCGAGGTCGTGGGCGGCACGTACGTGTTCACCCCCGAGGGGGAAAACATCTTCATCTACGGCTACATCGTAACGCTCATCGCCAATCTGGAACCCACCGGATCGGGACTGGATCAGTCGATGTTCATGACCTTCGACTCTGCCTACGACGTGGCGCGGATATCCTACTCCCGCGCGGAGGAACCGCTGGAGATCCCGCCCGACAGCGTGTCCGCGGCCATGGTCCGCCTCAGCCCGGGCGCCGATCTCGACCAGGTAGCTGACGCCATCACCCGCGCCGTCCCAGGCGTGACGGCGGTGAAGAGCCCGGACCTATTCCTCAGCTACCGGCAGCAGACCGGCAGTCTTCTCCGTGGCATCACTCTGGTCATGGCGCTGACCTGGGTTATGGCCATCGTGGCCGTGGGGCTGGTCTTCTCCATCGCCCTCAACGAAAGACGACGCGAGATCGGCATGCTGCGCGCCCTGGGCGCCACGCGCTCGTTCGTCCTGCGCAGCCTCCTGGCGGAAGCGGGTGCCCTGGGTCTGCTCGGGGCCCTTGTCGGCATTCCGGTTGCCCTCCTGGGTACCTTCCTCTTCCGCAATTTGCTGATGAGCTCACTGGAGGTGCTGTTCCTGTTCCCAAGCGTCACCTCGATCCTGGTGTTGTTCATAGTCGGCCTGGTTCTGGCGGTGGCTACCGTCACCCTCGCCGCCTTCATTCCCGCCTATCGCGTCAGCCGCCTGGACCCCGCGACCGCCATGCGAGACTAACACATGATACTGCTTAGCGACGTCAGCAAGACCTACGAGTTGGGCCAGGACCGAACGGTGAAGGCCGTCGCCGACGTCACGCTTGAAGTGCGCGACGGCGAGTTTCTGGTCATCACCGGGCGGTCCGGCTCCGGCAAGACCACCCTACTGAACTTGGCCGCCGGCCTCACCCGTCCTACCTCCGGCACTGTGACCCTTGACGGCGTCGACGTCTGGAGCCTTACCGACAACCAACGGGCAGCACTGCGAGGCCGGAAGATCGGCTTTGCCTTCCAGTTCCCCAGCCTTCTGCCCTCGCTGACAGTCCTGGAGAACGTGCTGCTACCCACTCTGTTCGCTCCCAACGGTGAGGACGACGGGACCACAGATAGGGCGATGGAGTTGATCGCCGATGTGGGTCTGTCGGAGAAGGTGCGAGCTTACCCTCGCCAGCTCTCGGCCGGCCAGCAGCAACGCGTCGTCATCGCCCGGGCGCTGATGAACCGGCCGGAGGTGCTTCTCGCCGACGAGCCCACCAGCGACCTGGACGAACACACCGAGACCGAAGTCATGGACCTTTTCCGAGCCATACACCGATCACGCGGCATCACTATCATGATGGTGACCCACTCGTCCGACTTGGTACACTACGGCACGCGATCCATCGCCATGGCTTCGGGGCAGGTGGTGGCGGAGAGGGACCTGGCCCATGCCTAGCACGACTGCCGACAAAGAGCTACGGTGAACCTCCGCCGCCTGACCCTGCGCAGCATACTGGGCGACCCCTTCCGTAGTGCGGCCATCTTCGTCCTGGTCTGCTTGCTGACCGGCACATCGCTGGCCACCACGCTTGTCCTCCGCGGCGCTCAGGACAGCGTGCACCTGGCACTGTCACGCCTCGGTGCCGACGTTGTCGTGGTGCCGCTCGGGGCAGAGGGGCGGGTAGAGAGCGCTCTACTCACCGGCATGCCCACCGGGGTGTGGATGCCGCGCGAGATTGTGGCGCGCCTGGAACAGGTGCCTGGGGTGGAGCGCGTCTCGCCGCAGCTCTACCTCGCCCAGCTGGACGATGTGCGCTCCGACAGCGGGGCTCCGGCCCCGCTCGTCGCCTTTGATCCCGACTCGGACTTCACCGTGCGCCCTTGGCTGGGGGACAGCGAGACCAGCGGCACGCTCCCCGGGCAGGCCATCGTCGGCAGCCGCGTTGAGACCTCGTCCGGCCCGGACCTGACCGTGCTGGGCCGGCACCTTGTCCTGTCTGCGCGGCTGGAACCGACCGGGGCCGGGCTGGATAACACTGTCTTCATACCCTTCGCTGAGGCCGAGGCTCTAGCGCAGACAGGGCGCTTGCCCGACGTCCCCGCCGATGCCGTTTCCGCCGTCCTCGTGAAGGTGTCCGCCGGCTCCACCCCGGAGGACGTTGCCGTCCGCATCATGCAGGACGTGGCGGGTGTGGTGCCGATCGAGAGTCCGGACCTGTTTCAGAGCTTCCGCCGCCAGCTCACCGGCCTCATGCGCGGCATGCTGGCTGCCCTGGCCGTCACCTGGGCGCTGGCCATCGTCCTGGTGGGCCTGATCTTCTCCATGATCGTGGCCGCGCGCCGGCGTGAGATCGGTGTGCTGCGGGCTCTGGGCGCCACCCGAGCCTTCGTCCTTGGCTCCCTGCTCATCGAGGCGGCTGCTATCGGCCTTGCCGGCGGGCTCGCCGGCCTAGCCACCGGCACTCTGATCACCTACCTGCTCCAGACCAACATCGGTAACTCGGTTGGCCTACCCTTCCTCTTCCCCAGTCTGGCCCAGTTGGCTCCCCTAGTCGCCGCCGGGCTGGGACTGGCCACCTTCGCAGTGATTGTGGCCGCCGGCGTACCGGTCCTGCGCATCGGTAGGCTCGACCCCGTCGCGGCCATGCGGGACTGACGCCCGCCACCGTCGCCGCCCTGACACCCATGTCGTAGGGAGGCTCTGCTGTATGAAACCCAGTCGTTACCTCAGCTTAGTCGTGTTAGCCCTGGCCCTCGTTGCCATCCCCGCGATCGCCACTGCCCAGGCTCCCACGGTGGAGGTCGCCCGACATGACGATCTCGGCCCCATGCTCGTCGACAGCGAGGGGCGCACGCTGTATGCCTTCAGCAACGACTCCGACGGCGCGAGTAATTGCTTGGGTGATTGCGCCGCCCTCTGGCCGCCCCTGCTTCTGACCGAGGGTGAGCCGGCCGGGGGAGGCGGAGTCGCCGGCTTGCTGGGCCTAATCGTCCGCTCCGAGGGTGGCCGGCAGGCGACCTACAACGGCCGGCCGCTCTACCGGTACGCCCAAGACGTCAACCCAGGAGACACCAACGGCCAGGGGATGGCGAACGCATGGTACGTCGTCCATCCGGACGCGCCCAGCATCGCGGCAGCCGATCAGGAGATCGAGGGCGACACGGTCACCATCAGTCGGGTAGTCGTCATGGAGGGCAGCTGGGTCGTGATCCATGCTGATCAGGGCGGGAGCCCAGGCGCCATCATCGGCGAGGCGAGCGTCGCTCCCGGCGAGAACCTCGCCGTCGAGGTCCTCATAGACACGCTCCGCCTCACCGAGCGGCTGCACGCCATGGTTCATCGCGATCGCGGCGACCCGGGCCAGTTCGAGTTCCCCGGCGCCGATCCACCGCTTACCCTTGGTGGGGCTCAGGTGACCGCCATGTTTGCCGTGACGGCGGCGCCAGCGGCTGTCGCTACGTCGGCCGCCACTGAGCCGGCGCCCACTGTGGCAGCGACCGCAGAGCCGACTTCTGCGCCGGCCACGCCGCTGCCCGCAACTCCCGCCGCTCCGACCCCAGCCGACACCCCGGTACCGGCGACCGAGCCGGCCCTGGCTGCTCCCGCTGCGACCACCGGCAACCTCACCCTTCCCGCGGTACTCGGCCTGGCGACCCTGGTCGTGGTGATCGTCGCGGTGCTGCTTCGCCGACGGCGATCCTGACTCCAGGCCGACAGCGACAAGAGGGGCTCCGCGGGGGTGCGGAGCCCCTCTTGTGACACACAAGGCGATTAGGTCGGCCGTCGCGAGGCCCCGCTTGGGCTCAGGTGGGCGCTCGTCTCTCCGGTGCTCGGGAGCCTCCCGGAACAGACGACGACGTCTCCCAATTGCCGCGGTACACCCGCGGGCCGGCGCGGGGGCCGGCCCCTACTTCAGCGCGAACGTCACCGAGACGCTCGCGGTGACGGTGATCTGCCCGGGGGCGGTGCTACCCAGGTACTGGCCGCCCTCGCCCGCCTGTACCACCACGTTCTGCATCATGGACGAGCCGGAGCCGTACCCCCACCAGGACGAGTAGGGCGACCACCAGCGGCTGTACTGCTCCACGATCTGCGTTGGGCGGCCCACTTCCTCGCCCAGCTCGGCGCAGAGAGCGGCGGCCTTCTCTTGCGCCGCCTGCACCGCCAGAGCGCGCGCCTGGTCGCGGTGCTTCCGCAGCTCGGTTGTCCGGAACTCGATCCCGTGCACGTGGGTGACGCCCGCCTCCAGCGCCTGCGAGAGGAAGTTCTCGAACAGGCTGAGGTCGTTCAGGGTGACCACCACCGTCTTGCGGACGAAGTAGCCCAGGAACTGCCGCCGGTCGTAGTAGTCATCGTAACGCGGCTCGATGCTGAGGTAGTCCGTCTGCACCTGGCGCTCCTCGATCCCGCTCTCCTCCGCCAGGCCCAACAACCGGTTGATGACCAGGTCGCTATCTCGCTTCGCCTTCGCCAGGTCCTTGTCCCAGGTCTCCACACCCAGCGTCAGCACCACCTCGTCGGGCACCACGCGCACCTCCGCCTCGCCGGTCACCGTCACCGTGCGGTCGGAGTTGCCCTGGGCCGCCGCCGGCCTGGCCCCGGTCAACCACAGCCCTGCCAGCACCAGCACTATCACCACTGTTCCTAAGTGCTTCCGCATCATCGTTCCTCCCCGGTTGGGTACGGCCTGCCCTTGCTCAGCCGGCCAGCCCGTAGAACTCCTCGCCGTTCTCCAGCATGATGGCCGACGCCACTTCGCGGGCGGTCGCCTCGTCCATATACCCCGCGTCGATCTTCTGCTCCAACACCCGCGCGATGCCGATCTTGGCCTGGAGGGAGTAGCCCACGTTGCTCCAGGGCAAGCCGGTATCCGCCCCGTAGGCGAAGATCTTGTTGAATGGTACCGCATCCAGCCACTCGGAGAGCGCCCGCTCAGACTCGGCCGGGTTCATCGTCCAGGCCCAGCACATGTCAACCCACACGTTGGGGTAGTTCTTGGCGATGGCGCCCAGCTCCGACGCCCAGGGCCAAGAGGCGTGGAAGAGATCAAAGCGCACGCTGCGGTACTTCTCCAGCACGGGCACCAGGTGCAGGGCCTTGGTTCCCGCCAGCGAGCCCCAGTTGCCCGCCAGGTACCCGGTGTGAATCTGCACCGGCAGGTCCTCATCGGCAGCACGCTGCACCAGCGCGTGGAAGAGGTAGTCTCCCAGGGCCCGCGCCTCGGGGGCGTTCACAGCGGCGTTGTTCTGCTGCACCCCGCCCCAGAAGGCCTTGCGGGTACGGATGCGGTTGAAGGCCGCTTCTGCCTCGGCGCGGGTAGGGTCGAGAACGGCCAGGTCGCGGCTGTAGGCCATGCCGATCTTGATGGCGGCGAGCTTGCCCGTCTCCCGGAAGCGATCAATGGCCTCGTTGATCCCCTGCACCATCTCGTCCAGGGTATAGACGGGGTGGCCCAGAAAGCACTCCAGCGTCTGGATCGGCCCGGCGTCGGCCAGATAGGTGACTTCGTCGAAGCGGAAAGCGAATCGGTAGGACTCGGGGTGGGTCCCCGGCTCCAGGGCAGTGGTCGAGCAACGGAACTTGCCGTCCTGGATGGTCCAGCGGTTGCGGGCCCGCTCGTGGACGAAGTAGTCATAGACCTCCGGCGCGGACCGGCCTCCGATGGAATCCTGCAGAGCGGCGGTGATGGCGTCGAAGTTGGCCGGATCGTAGTCCAGGCCGAACAGCTCGCGCGCCGTCAGCGTCACCGCCCGCCCGTAGCCGGTGAGGCGCATTTTGGGCCAGTAGCGCTCCACCTCCTCGCGCGTCACTGGACCGCGCGGAGTGACGGTGCCGGCGGCCGTGACCAGGTCGGCGGAGGCATAGCCCAGGACGTGGCGGAAGTCGTACTCCTCTCGCTCGGCGTCGAACTCCTGGTACGACCGGTGGTGGTCGTGATGGCAGAACAGGTCGTGGTTGAGCACGTGTTCGCGAATGTGGGACATCGTCTACCTCCCGGGCCCGTGCGCTAGCGGTTGCGCTCGACGGTCTCCAAGACGGTCATGACGTTCTCGATGGGCGTGTGGGGCACGAAGTAGTTGGAGACACCGGCGACCACGCCGCTGCTCTCCTTGGCCACTTCCAGGGCCGCCAGCGTCTCGGCGACGATCTCGTCCTTAGTGCCCAGATGCACGGTGTGCGAACTGATGTTGCCGATGAGGATCAGCCGCGGGTAGCGCTCCCGCAGCCGCGCCAGGTCCATTCCCGCGCGCCCGTCCACCTCGAAGTAGCCGTCGATGGCGCCGTCGCCGAACATCATGTCCGCCACGGGCCACAGATTGCCGTCGCTGGCGAAGAAGTGCAGGCCGCCATGCTGATGGCAGATCTCCGTCACAGCGCGGAAGCGAGGCAGGAAGACGTCCCGTAGCAGCCTGGGGCTGAACATGGGGCCCTCGTTGGAGCAGAAGTCCGTCCCGCCCCAGAAGTGGGCGAAGCCGAGGGGCGAGAGGAGTTCGACGTTGTGCCGGGCCGACTCCACCTGCGCGTCCAGCAGCCGCTCGATGAGGTCGGGCCGGACGAGCAAGGCCTCCAGCCAGATCTCGATGCCGCGTAGGGGAACCCCCATGCCCACCCCGCCGACGCGGATCTCGTAGCGGTCGCCCAGTTCTTCCATCGCCCGTCGCTCGAAGGCGTGGCCGGTCTCCGCCGGGCGTCTCTGGGAGACGGCCGCCTCGGCTGCTGCCACCTCGTGCTCGATGGTGGCGAAGGTCGCCTCCGGGCGCGGCTTGTAGGAGACGATGTCGCACTGCTCGCTGCCCGGGTCGTACTTGAGGACGCGCCAGTCCTCTTCCGGTCCGTACTCATAGAGGAAGGTGTTGTCGTCGATCTTCTTGGTGGGCACCCGGTCGTAGCGCCAATACGAGGGGCGGATGATGTCGTTCCCTGCTGCCAGCGCCACGTCCACCGCGTCCCGGTAGGAGCGCTCGACGAACTCAGCGTGGGCATCGGGGCCGTTCCAGTGGGCCGTCGCCTCGCGCCACTGCTGGATGCCCCCGCCCACGTACGCCTCCCGCCCGATGAGGGCGGTGGCCACGTCGCTGGAGAAGCCCACGTGGTGGATGGGTACCTTGTCGGTGTGCTCGAAGCGGAGTGCCGCCAGCACTCGTTCCTTGGATGTCATGTCACTTCCCTCCGGGGAAGGCTTATCGCCGCCTGCCGCCATCCTAGCAGGGCGCGGATGACCCGTCATCCGGCAAGGGCTCGTGCCCGATCCGCCACCACGGCCACAGAGGCCCGAGCAGGATGCTAACAGTTCAGCTTCGCTGTATACTCTGACTAGCAGGACTGATGTAGCGGGGAGGCGCTGGTGGCGACGCAGCCTGTGGACGTCCGGTCGGCCCGCCGCGGGCTCGCTGAGGCAGCGGTGGTGATGGTCGCCTACTTCGCCATCAGCCTCTGGAGCCGTTACGATCCGATCCTCTTCCTGGCCGTGGTCGGCCTGGGGCTGTTGTTGCCGTTGGGGTGGGCGTGGATCGCACGGGACTGGCGGCGCCAGGGATTCGCCCGCGCCAAACTGGGGCCGTCCCTGGGCCTGGGCGCGGTCATCGGCCTACTAACCATCGTCTACCTGCTGCTCACCCACCGGGATCCCGCCGCCTTCCCGCCCCCCATGCTCGGCGTGCAGTTGGCCGCCGGGGTGCCGATCTGGCTCCTGATCCTCAGCCCCTTCCAGGAGTTCCTCTTCCGCGGCTGGCTCCAGCCCCGCCTCACGGAGGCGCTCGGCTACCGGCCGGGCCTGGCCCTGACCGCCGTCCTCTTCGCCGTCTGGCATTACCTGCCCCCCTTCCAGGGCACGACGACCTCCAGCCTCGACCTCTCTTCGGTCGGGGCAGTGCTCACCATGCTGGGGATGGGGCTGGCCTTTGGCTGGGCCTTCCGGCGGACTGAGAACATCGCGGCGCCCTGGCTGGCCCACGCCCTCATGGGCGTGGGCACCATTCTGGTGGGCCGGATGACGCTGGTGACCGTCATGCCCTGACCCCAGCCGAGGCACTCGCACTCAGTCCAGAATCCACAGGGGTCTCACGTCGCAGCCCGGTTCAGTCGTCACTCGCTGCACACCGGTGCCATCGGCGTTCGCCACGTAGATGTCCCACTCCCCGTCCAGTCCGGCGGTGAAAGCAATGCGGCTGCCGTCGGGCGACCAACCGGGCTGCATCTGCCAGCCGGGCGCCTCAGCGGTCAGCCGGCGCTCCTGGCCCATGCGGGCGTCAGCCACGTAGATCGCGAAGCCCCCGTCTCGATCGGACGAGAAGGCTATCCTGGTGCCATCCGGCGACCAACAGGGTTCGATATCCAGCGACCGGCTCTGCGTCAGTTGGCGCACGCTGCTGCCGTCGGCGTTCATGGTGTAGACGGCAGTGGTGCCGTCGCAATTGGAGGTGAACGCGATCTGCTTCCCGTCCGGAGACCAGACCGGGTGCTCGCTGAATGCGCCGAGGCAGGTGAGCCGCTCACGCATACCGCCGCCGGCGTCTACCACGAAGATCTCCGCACGGCTCCCCATCATTGAGGTGAAAGCGATCCGCCGCCCGTCGGGAGACCAGGCCGGCTGCATGTCCCAAATGCCGTCTGTCAGCCGGGTCATCTCGGCGCAGCCGGGCGCTCCGGCCATGATGTTGCCTAGCCCCCGCTCTGCGCGTACGTAAGCCAAGGCGCTACCATCGGGCGAGTAAGTGGGCTGCGAGTAGAGGGCGCCATCCGCTGCGGAAAGCATCCGGAAGGCACCACCGTCAGCCCCTATCGTGCCCACCGACAGACTGATGCCTGACTCGGTGAGTTGCTTCTGACAGTAGGCAATAGACACGCCATCTGGCGAGACGCTTATCTCCTGAGCGTCGAAGGGTCCCTCTGTGAGCCGGACGAGGTCGGCCCCATCCGGCTTGGCCGTGTAGATCGAGTAGACGCCATTCCGATTGGAGGTGAACGCCAATCGGTAGTCGTGAGCGTCCTCATCGGGTTGCGTGGCCGCGCTGGGCACATCCAGAGCCAAGGGAAACGCCAGCATCGCCGCCAAAGAACACGCCGCTGCCACAGAGACCAACACAAGCGAGACCGCCAGCACTCTGCGCCTGTCCATGCTCACCTCCGGACCTTTGCGTGATCGCCGCACCCGGAGGTGTCACCCCCGAGCGGGCCCTGCTGGAGAAGTTGGCGTAATCACAGCATCCGTTCGCGCCCAACGATGTCAGCCGCCGAGAACCACCTTGACAGTGGCGTCCTTGGGCGAGAGCGCGTCTTCCTGGTTGCTTAGGAAGATCAGAGTCAGGCCATCCTCGACGTAGCGAATGTGCTGCGTCAGATAGCCGGGGATGCGCCTGCCGGCCTGAAGCACCGGCCGTCTCCGCTCCCGGGCCACCATCCAGCCGTAGCCGTAGCCCAGGTACGGATAACCCCAGTAGGCATCCCACCAGCTCCCCGCTGACGTGTGCGCGGTGAACATGCGCGCGCGGGCCGTCTGGCTCAGGACATCTCCCCGGTCCAACGCCTGGTCCCAGCGCCAGTCGAGGAGCACTGCTCCGTCGCCGGCGACCGGCACCGCGCCTCTAAACCACCCCAACTGCTCGAACCGCCGCAGCCAGGCGTCAATCTGCTCCGCTAGGTCCGGCACCGGCGGGGGCGGGGGCACGGGCAGCGCCGGCGCCGGTTCGGTGGGGTGCCACTCGTAGGTGGGAGACGGCACGCGTGTGGGTAGAGCGGCCGCGTCCCTGGGCTCGTTCCGCGCCACGGCGATGACGCCGGCGGCGAGAAGGACAACTCCTAGTGAACGCAGCCTACTCATCACCTCGCCTCCTCCGGCCGCCACCGGCGGCCCGGCGATCGCTCTGAGGACAGTGTGCCATGTCACCGTTGCCTGTCCGTGGCGTATTCGGTGAATCAACGTGGCATTGATCGTTGTACCCTGATCGTGTATGCTTCTGGTCAAGGATTAGCGGCCTGTCGTTCGTGTGCAGCAGGCGGGTGACCATGCATCTGTCGCTGTCGCTGCTGGAGCCATTCACGGCATCGCTGGATGGCCGGGACATCACGTCTCTGGTGCCGGACAAGGGCTGGGCCCTGCTGACCTACCTGGCGCTGGAGCCGAGCCGGCCTCACCGGCGGGAGGCGCTGGCCGAACTGCTCTGGCCTGAGCGCCCTCTTAGCGTGGCCCTGTGCAACCTGCGCCCGGTGCTGTCGCGTCTACGGCGCGCCATCGGCGACGATAGAGCCGACATGCCCCTGCTCCTCGTTAGCCGCCAGACGGTTCAGTTCAACGCCAACAGCAACCACCACATAGATCTGGCTGAGTTGGCCACCGCTGTGCGCGAGTCACCCCCGGACCTCGATCGCCTGCAAGCGGCACTCGCTCCTTGCCGCCGACGCACGCCCCAGGGCCCACCGGTGGTCGACAGCCCCGCTTTCGAGGAGTGGTGGCTGGTCAGGCAAGGAGAGGCGGAGCGGGACATCATGGCCGCTCTGTCGCTGCTGGCCGCCCATCACCAAGCCCGAGGCGAGTACGGCCCCGCGGCCGAGTACGCCCGCCAGCAGCTGGAGCGGGAGCCCTGGCGGGAGGAGGCCCACCGCCAGCTGATGCTGGCCCTCGCTCTCTCGGGGGAACGTGGCGAGGCGCTGGCGCAGTACGAGGCTTGCCGGCGAGTGCTCGCCGAGGAGTTGGGCGCGGAGCCGTCAGATGAGACCCAGGCTCTTCGCGACGGGATCCGGCTCGGCACACCCCCACAACCGGCACCGCCACCGGCGGAGCCGCCGGCCAACGAGCCTCCCAAGGTCGAGCCCGAAGGGCATCGCCCGACCTTCGTGGGCAGGGAGCACGAACTGAAGCGCTTGAGTCGCCTGCTGGAGCAGGCTGTCTCCGGCCGTGGACAGGTCGCCTTCATCATCGGCGAACCGGGCAGCGGCAAAACCATGCTCCTGTACGAGTTCGCCCGGCGATCTCTGGCCGCCCAACCAGACCTGGTGGTGGCCGGAGGCATCGCCAACGCCTACACCGGCAGCGGCGATCCCTACCTACCCTTCCTGGACCTTCTGCGCATGCTCACCGGGGACGTTCAGGTGCGCCAGTTCCACGGCGGCATGAGCCGCGAACAGGCGCGACGCTTGGTGGCGGCGCTTCCGCTCAGCGCCCAGGCGCTGGCCCAACACGGGGCCGATCTCATCGGCACTTTCGTACCCGGAGACGCCCTCCTCGCGCGGGCTCGCGCCGCGTACCCGAAGGCTGACTGGCTGCCCGCCTTGGGAGCAGCAGTGGCGGACCGGACGCCCGGCCCGCCCCAGGCTCAGCTCTTCGAGCAGTACTCCCAAGTGCTTCGAGTGCTGGCGGGACAGCGTCCCCTCTTGCTGCTACTCGATGACCTTCAGTGGGCCGACCAGGGCTCTCTCGACCTGCTATTCCACCTGGGCCGCCGGCTGGCGGGGCACGCCATCTTGTTGGTGGGCGCCTATCGCCCCGGCGAGGTCGCCCTGGGCCGGGAAGGCAAGCGCCACCCGCTGGAACCGGTGGTGAATGAGCTTCGGGCCCAGTGCGGTTCCGGCCCGATCGACCTCGACCAGGCGGGGGGTCGCGACTTCGTGGACGCACTCGTTGACAGCGAACCCAGCCGCCTCGGGACAGAGTTCCGCGATATCCTCTTCCACCACACCGGAGGGCATGCCCTCTTCACGGCAGAGCTGTTGCAGGCGCTGCGCGACGGTGGCGGCCTGCAGCGCGGCGCCGACGGCGTCTGGGCGGAGGGGCCAGGCCTGGACTGGGAGCAGTTGCCCACCCGCCTGGAAGCGGTCATCGGGGAGCGGATGGACAGGCTCCCTCCCGACAGCCGTCGCCTACTGGAGGTGGCCAGCCTGGAGGGGGAGGAGTTCACCGCCGAGGTGGTGGCGCGGGTGTTGAAGATGTCCCCCGCCAAAGTGGTGGCACAGCTGAGCGCCGAACTGGGCCGCCGCCATCGTCTAGTGCGGGCCCAGGACCTGGACCGCATGGATGGGCAGCGCCTGTCCCGCTATCGCTTCCGTCACTACCTCTTCCAGCGCTACCTCTACCAGAGGCTTGATCGGGTGGAGCGGGCCCACTTGCACGAAGCCGTGGGCCGGGCGATGGAGGAGATCTGGGCGAACGCGCCCGATGACGTAGCCTTGCGGTTGGCCTGGCACTTCGAGGAGGCAGGGCTGGCTCCGGAGGCGGCCACGGCGTACCTCCGGGCCGGGGACCGGGCAAGTTGGCTGGCAGCGCCGGCCCAGGCCCGCGTCCACTACCGCAAGGGCCTCGCCCTCATGCAGACGCTCCCAGACGAGCATCGAGACCTGCAGGTCGAGCTGGATCTGCAGATGGGGCTCTGCGTTGTGTCGGGGCTCTATCAAACTGCCACGTCGCCGGAACTGCCGCCCCTCTACCATCGGGCGCTGGAGCTGTGCCAGAGAGCCGGCGACGTTCGGCGGTCGCTGGAGATCATCTCGACACTCGCCTTCCAGCACCAGATCCGGGCGCAACATGCTGCCCAGGCGGAGTTCCTGGCGCACCAGTTCGCTCGCCTAATCCCAGACGGTGATCCCTACGTGATAGCGTGGGCTAACCAGGTCCTGGGCCGCGTGCACTACTACACCGGTCGCTACGCCCAGGCCCGGGTCTTCATGGGCCGCTTCGTTGATTGGGTGTCCGGCCATGCTGCGGACTACCTGGGCGTATGGCGCTTCCCAGTCTGCTGGGGGGAACTGGCCTACTCTCTCTGGGCTCTGGGGTACCCTGAGCAGTCAGAAAGGGAGTTGGACAGGCTCCAGGCATTCACGGACGGGTACGGACACAAGACGATGGTCGAGCTAACACTCCGGAACGTGACCATAGGTCGACACATGATCCACCGTGACGAGAAGTCCTTGGCGGAGCTCCTGGAGGCCCAGAGAAGGCATGATGCCAGTATTGCCACCGGCTGGGTAGATGTAGCCGTGTATGCGAAGTTCCTTGACGGCTGCCTCCTGGCGGAGATCGGCAAGACGGACGAGGGCATCGGCCAGATCCATGCCGCTCTGGAAGCTCGCCTGGCCGACCACTACCTGTGCGGCATGTCCGACATGCTGTGGGACTTGGCCGTGGCCTACCTGAAGGCACGGCGGCCAGATCCGGGCCTCAAGGCGGCGTCGTTGGGCCTGAGCCTGCTGCATTACACTGGAGAGCGCAGCCTGGAGGCCGAGCTGCACCGGGTGATGGGCGACCTGCACCGCCTCCGCGCTGAGCCGGACGACGAGTACCTGGCGGAGGCCCGCTACCGCAGCGCCATCGCGATCGCCCGAAAGCAGGAGACGAAGCTCTACGAACTGCGGGCAACTGCCGGCCTCGCCCGCCTCTGGCGCGACCAGGGGAAGCCCGACCAGGCCCGCGCCCTGCTGGCCCCCGTCTACGCCTGGTTCACCGAGGGCTTCGACACGTATGACCTCAAGCAAGCGCGGACACTGTTGGAGGAGTTGACCTAGCCCCCTCGCCGGTGCGACCATTCCCCCAGCACACACGGGGGAGGGTTCGGCCATGCCGCACGCGACTTCAGAGGGAGACCTGGCGATCAACGGGGGGCAGAAGGCCGTCGCCGCCTTCGAGGCCGAGCACAGCTACCGCGGGCCCAAGGTGGGGCTGGACGAGTTCCTCGCCATTGCCGACACCTTCGGCTACTCGCCGGAAGCCCAGGCCAAGATGCGCACGCTCTTGTCGGAAGAGGACGAGAGCGTCAACCCGCAGCTAACGCGCTACTACAACCCTCGCCCCTCGCGGGTAGCCATGTTCGAGGAGAAGGCCCGACAAGTCTTCGGCTCCAAGTACGCTCTCGGAGTGAACTCCGGCACCTCCGCCCTCATGTCCGCCTACGTGGCGGCCGGCGTCGGCCCGGGCACAGAGGTGATCGTCCCCGCCTACACCTTCTACGCCAGCGCGGCCGCCGTCGTCGCCTCCAAGGGCATCCCCGTCATCGCCGAGATCAACGACACCATGACCATCGACCCGGTCGACGTGGAGCGGAAGATCACCCCGCGCACCAAGGCCATCGTGCCGGTGCACATGCTGGGCATGGCCGCCGACATGGACGCCATCATGGACATCGCCCGCCGTCACAACCTGATGGTCATTGAAGACAACGCCCAGGCCTGCGGCGGCACGTTCAAGGGGCGCTACCTGGGCACCATCGGCGACCTAGGCTGCTTCAGCCTCAGCAGCTACAAGGTCATCGGGGCCGGCGAGGCGGGCATGGTCCTCACCGACGACGAGTGGCTCTACACCCGCGCCCTGAGCCAGCACGACACCGCTGCCTGCTGGCGGCCGGACCGCTACGCCGTGGAACGCCGCCCGGGCGAGCTCTTCTGCGGCCAGAACTACCGCATGTCCGAGCTCGAAGGGGCGGTCAACTGGGTGCAGATGGGCCGCATCGAGGAGCAGAGGGTGCGGTACAACGCCAACATGCGCCGCATCGTCGCCGGGCTAGATACATTCGCCCGCACACGGCTGCGCCCCAGTAACGACATCGAGGGCGACCTGGGCTACTGCATCATCCTCACCGCGGAGAGCAAGGAAGCCGCTGGCCTCCTCGGGCCGGCGCTGGCCGCCGAGGGGCTGCCCGCCGGGGCGAGGGGTGTCGAAGGCTCGCGCGACTGGCACATCTACTCCTTCTGGGAGCAGATCCTGGAGCAGAAGACGGCCACCGATGAGGGATGCCCCTTCACCTGCCCCTACTACGAGGGGCCGCTGCCGGAGTACTCGGTGGACATGTGCGCCTACTCCGCCGACCTGTTCGATCGCGCCATCTTCCTGCGCGTCAACCAGTGGTGGACGGAGCGGGACTGCGACGCCGTCGCCGCGGCCGTGAACAAGGTGTGCGGGGTTTACGGATAGGGAAGCCCTCACCCCAGTCACTCGTCTTCGTCGAGTGACCTTCCCCTCTCCCGTGGAATGGGAGAGGGGACCAGGGGTGAGGGCCCTGCCGCGCACCAGGCGTAGATTCCTCGCAGTGCTCGGAATGACACGCTGAAGCATGGGCCCCCCTTCGCTGAAAAGGAAGGGGGGCAGTGGTTCCGCTCTCTGAACATACGAGGGGGGGTTACGTCCCCTGCCCTACACCAGCGCGCCCTGTTCCGTGAGCCTCCGGCGCAGCTCGGGCACGTCCACGTTCGCCACCACGCCGTCACCGGCCGCCGCCATGGCCGCCGCCACGCCCGCCGCCTCGCCGACGGCCAGGCAGGTGCCCATCACCCGGGCCCCGGCCATGGCCTCGTGGGTGGCGGAGATGCTCCGGCCCGCCACCAGCACGTTCACGCCGCCCTTGGGGACGAGGCAGCCGTAGGGGATGTCGTACCAGTCGTCCTGGGGCGCCTCGGTGGCCTTCTGATCGGCGTACATCCGCTCGTGCTCCGCCGCCCAGAAGGGGCACTTCTCCCGGCGCGGGCAGGTGCGCACGCACAGGTGCACCGGGTAGGTGTGGCCCAACGGGCAGTGGATGTCAATCCACCACGACCCGCGCGCCACCGCGTCGGCGAACTTGCGGCCGCCGGTGACATCGTCGCCGGTGAGGGTATAGAGCCCGTTGACCTGGCGGCTCTCCCGCGCCCCCACCTGTGGGGCGGTCGCCAGAATGTAGGCGTCCTTCAGGCCGGCTTCGTTGCGCAGCACCTCGAGCAGATCCCACACCTCCTGCCGGGCCGACAGCTCGAAGCGCGTCAGGTCGCGCACGTTGGTGGGGTCGCCCGAGACGCGGACCATGTTGGGGGAGTGGTAGTCCTGGTGGGCGGTGTTCTTGCCCAGGAAGCCGGCGTGGTAGAAGCGGAGCTCGCCCGCCTCCAGCTTGCGCCGCACCAGCTCGGTGACGCGTTTCCTCTCCTCCTCGCTCAGGTCGGGCACGCCCATCAGGTAGAAGAAGGAGCCGCTGGACTGCACCGCGCCGTCGAAAGCCCGGCCCTGAGTGAAGGGCAGGCCGGCGCGCGCCACCACGTCGGCGTCACCGGTACCGTCCACCACCACCTTAGCGCGGACGGCGCCGCGCCCCGACTTGCTCTCCACCACCAGGCCCTCGATGCGCCCGCCTGTCGCCACGGCGTCGGTCACCAGAGTGTGCAGCAGCAGGTCGACCCCGGCCTCGGTGACCATCCTGTCGGCGACGTACTTCAGCGCCTCAACGTCGAAGTTGATGCCCCAGCGCGGCAGGCTCTCCTCCCAACTGACCGACCCGCCCAAGGCGTGCATGCGGTCGGTCATCTCCCTGAGGAGGCCCTCCACGATGGGCCGGCTGCTGTCGTGGGCGGTGTGACCCAGGATGGGCGCCACCATTCCCGCCGTGGCCAGGCCGCCCAGAAAGCCGTAACGCTCTATCAGCAGCGTGCGGGCGCCCTGTCGCGCCGCCGCCACCGCCGCCGCCAGCCCGCCCGGCCCGCCTCCAGCCACCACCACGTCCACGTCGGCCACTACCGGCAGCTCGCGCGTCGGCTCAACCATCGTTCCTGCCATCGTGTCCCCCTAGCTCAGTCTATCGTCCCCCGCGCCCTGTGGCCGTCACTCGGCCAGGTCGGGCAGAGGAATGCTCGCGTTGGCCAGGCTATCGGCCAAATCATCGTAGAGCGGCCGCCGGCCGATGATGCCCGGGATGGCCTTCTGCTCGCTTCGCTCAAGGTGATCGCCCAGCGCGCCCACCAGCCGCCCAGCGCGGAAGTAGAAGAAGACGAAGTGCCCTTCCTCAGGCACGCCGCGGCTAACGCTGGCGTCCCACGAGGAGAGATCCCCCCACGCCTCCATGTAGAGATGGAACAGGTCGCTGAAGAAGTAGGGCATGGCCGCGTAGGGCTTGTCTTGCCCCGCCATGTTCCGGCCGGCACGGATGCCTTGACCCCGGGCCACGTCCCAGTGCTCCACCCGCATGCGCTTGTCGAAGTGGCGATCCGGCCAGCTGGCGATGTCCCCGGCAGCGTAGATGTCGGGGTCGCTGGTGCGCAGGCGGTCGTCCACCAGGACGCCGCCCTGCGCGTCCAGTTCCAGCCCCGCCTGGCGCGCGAGCTCGGTGTTGATGACTGACCCGGCACCCATTACCACCAGGTCGGCCGGAAGCGTTTGCCCGTCCGAGAGCCTCACCCGCTCGGCGCGATCGCCGCCTTCAACGGCGACAGCAGTGGTTCGCGGGATCAGGCGCACCCCCTTCTCGGCATAGAGGCGATCCAAGTAGGCGCCCAGGTCGGGCGTGGTCACCTTCGCCTGCAGGCGATCCTCGGCGAAGACGACCGTCGCTTCGGCGCCCAACTGCGTCAGCGAGGCGGCCGCCTCCGACCCGGTGAAGCTGCCGCCCAGGACCACCACCCGGCGATCGGCTCCCGACTCGGCGCGGATGGCGTCGGCATCAGCGATGGTGCGCAGGCAGCGTACCCCGGGCAGGTCGGCCCCGGGAATGGGTAGGCTTCGCGCCCGGCTGCCAGTGGCCAGCGCCAGCTTGCCGTAGCCGAGCGTGCTGCCGTCGGCCAGGCGCACCTGCTTCTCGGCGGGCAGAAGCGCCGTCACGCGGGCGCCCGTGCGTACCTCGACGCGGTTCTCGGCCCAGAAGTCCTCGTCGCGCAGGTAGACGTGACTGAGGTCCTCGGTCCCGCGCAAGTACCCCTTGCTCAGCGGCGGGCGCTCGTAGGGAGCGAAGGGCTCCTCGGTCAGCAGCAGGATGCTGCCCTTGTCGTCCGCCTTGCGGGCGTTCTCTGCTGCCCGCCCTCCGGCCATGCCGCCACCAACAACGATGTAGTCAAGCTTCTCCATCGGTAACCCTCTCCCTGACGGTAGTAACGAGGAAACAACACGACAGTGGCAGTCTAGCACCTCGCGCCGTGCCGACCCAACCCCGGCCGACGGCTCGCCGGGGCTACGGTTGCCACGCCGGAGCCGAACCCCAGTCGTCCACCGCGGTGACGCGCATCAGCCCGGTGCCGTCCGCGTTCATGACGTAGATACCGGCATAGCCGTCGCGGCTGGAGACGAAGGCGATGCGCGTCCCGTCGGGTGACCAGGACGGCATGGAGTCGTCGCCCATCCCGTCGGTGAGCTCGCGCAGGTCGGTGCCGTAGGCAGTCATGGTGTAGATGCGGAAGTCGCCCGCGCGATCGGAGGAGAAGGCGATGCGCGTCCCGTCGGGTGACCAGCAGGGCTCCTGGTCGATGGCCAGGTCCTCGGTCAGCCGCTTGGGGGCCGAGCCGTTGGGGTTCATCAGGTAGATCTCCGGATTGCCCTCCCGGTTGGATACGAAGGCGATGCGTGCGCCGGTGGGAGACCAGGCGGGCTGCGCGTCCCAGGCCCACTCCGTGGTCAGTCTCTTCACGTCCGAGCCGTCCGGGTTCATGGTGAAGATGTCCGAGTTGTCGAAGCGGTTGCTGGTGAAGGCGATGCGCGTGCCATCCGGCGACCAGGACGGCGCCAAGTCCGAGGCGCTGTCGTTGGTGAGGCGCGCCTGGCCGCTGCCGTCGGCGTTCATGACGAAGATCTCGTCGCTCCCATCCCAGAAGCGCTCGAAAGCGATGCGCTTCCCGTCGGGCGACCAGGCCGGCGACCAGGAATCGGCCGCGGCCGTCAGGCGAGCCAGGCCGGTGCCGTCCCAGTTCATGATGTAGATGGAGTTGACGCTGTCGCGGTCGGAGTCGAAGGCGATGCGGTCCTTCTCCGCCGGAGTCGGCACCCCGCTGGAGAGGAGCACCAGCGGCAGGTAGGCCACCGGCGGGTCCGCCTGACCGCTCATCTCTCCCTGCGCCCCCGCCCGCCCGAGCGGCACGCCGGCCGTCGCCAAGGCCGTCAGAAGCGCGGCGGCCGTCAGCCACCGCCAAGCCGCACCGGCAACCCTCACTTGTCACTCCTCCGCACTTGAGGCCCCGGCCTCGATAGGTCTACGCTACTGCTCCGCCCAGGCGCGCATGCGCGCCGCGTCTCCTTCCCAGAGCCGCTCCCGGGCCCAGTCCGATGGTCGCGGCTCGCCCTCCAGGTCCAGCGTGATGACGGTGGCCAAGGGGTCGGGCGGCCGCTCCGGCAGGCCGGTCAGGTGGATGTGCTCGCCTACCTGCCGCACCGTGATGGGTGCGCCGTCCGCCAGGAAGCGTGCCGATCGCACCCAGTTGGCCAGGCCGGAGAGGTGCAGCTCCGCGCCGGGCCAGAACAGCACCAGGAGGTAGGCGGTGCTTCCCTTGACGGTCATGTAGCCCAGGGTGATCAGCTCGCTCACGCCGCGCCGGGTGCCGTAGATGGCCTCGCCGTTGCGGCGCAGCCAGCCGCCCACCTCGGCGACGCTGTCCACGAACTCGGCGGGCAAGCTGCCGTCAGGCTTGGGGCCGACGTTGTAGAGCAGGTTGCCGCCCTCGCCCGCCGTCCGGCAGAGCAGGTGCACCACTTCCCGGGCCGACTTCCACTGGGTGTCGCCCCGGTGCCAGCCCCACCAGCGTTCCGTCGCCGTGAGGCAGGCCTCCCAGGGTCGGCCCGCCGCCGAGGCGGCGATGCGCTGCTCCGGGGTGTCGAAGTCGCCCGCCAGGATGGCCCGGTTGTTCACCAACACCCCGGGTTGGCGCCGGCGAATCTCGGCCAGGAGCTCCTCCGCGCGCCAGGCCTCGTCGTCGTGGGGCCAGGACCCGTCGAACCAGAGCACGTCCAGCGGCCCGTAGTTGCTGCACAGCTCCCGCACCTGGGCGTGGGCACAGTCCACGAAGGCGGCGAACCCCGCCGGATCGCGCTCCGGTCCGCTGAAGTAGGCGGGCTTGCTCCAGTCGGCCAGGGAGAAGTACAGGCCGACGCGCAGCCCGGCGCGCCGGAAGGCGTCCACGTACTCCGCCACCAGGTCGCGCCCGGCGGCCGTCTTGGGGGCGGTGTAGTCGGAGACGGCGCTGTCGAAGAGGCAGTAGCCGTCGTGGTGCTTGCTGGTGAGGACGGCGTAGCGCATGCCGGCCGCCACTGCCGTTGCCGCCCATGCGTCCGCGTCGAACCGGCTCGGCCGGAAGCGCTCCGCCAGGTGAGCGTAGTCGCTCGGCGGCAGGTGCTCGCGGAAGAGCACCTGCTCCCCCCGCTCCAGGAGGGAGTAGATGCCCCAGTGGATGAAGAGGCCGAACTTGGCCTCGCTGAACCAGGCGGTGTCAGGCATCGCTACCCCTCCAGAGCGCGGAGCACGTCCGCCAGGTCGAACACGAAGCCGAAGGCGAGCGCCACCCGCCACAGGGCGATCTGCTTGCAGAGCTCCTGCCGGGCAGTCTCCTTGTTCTCCACCGCCGTTGTCGCCTCGCCGATGGTGGAGCAGAGGACGCCGTACTTCTGCATCTCCCACATGCCTCCGGGCGAGAGGAGCAGGCACCAGTTGATGGCGAATCCGGTGTAGATGAGGTGATTCACGCCGGCCTCGCGACAGAGGGCGAACAGCTGCCGCCCGTTCTCGGCCACACCTTCGTCGCCCTGCGGCCGCGCCGAGTCCATGAAGTCCACCCGCTCAAACCCGGCCTTGACGTCGGCCTCGTTGTGCGGCCCGACGAATACGTTCTGCCGCCGGAACTCGCGCAGCTGCGCCAGCCCCGCGTCCACCTCGACCTGGGGCAGCGGCTCGAGCTCCGGCCCCGCCAAGGCCACCGCCCGCCGGTACCCGGGCAGTTGCTGGTAGTAGTTGCCCCCGCCCACCACGTGGAACAGGCGCACGGGGGAGCGGCGCACCGCGGCCAGGAGGGGCGGGAAGACCTCGCGGCCAATCCGGTCGGCGCGCTGGTGGTACTCCACTGCCCGGTGCCAGCCCGGGTACCGCTCCGGCGTGCCCGTGTCCCAGGCGTGCATCACCACCAGGGCGGTGTGCTCCAGCGAGAGGGGCACCTCGGCCCGCCCCCAGCCACCGTACCCCTCCCCGGGCACCTCCCGGGCGGGATCGGCGTCGAACTGCTGGTAGTAGTGAGCGGGCAGCGAAATGATCGTCATCGTGTCTCCTACTTCGCGGGTGGCGGGGGATGAGTGCTGCTCCTCTCCGCTCGAGCCGATTCTCCTGCTGGTTTGACCTGACCCCCAACCCCTTCCCCAAGAAGGAAGGGGAGCTAGAGATGCTCTGGGCCCCCTTCCTTTCCAGGGAAGGGGGAGCAGTGGTTTCGCACTTTGAAACCACGTGGGGGGGGGTTGGTTGGCTCACGGCCGCTCCCGGATCTACTCGGGCAGCGTCTCCCGCAGAAAGCGAAGCCAGTTGCCGTGCATTATCAGGCCGATGTCGGACTCGGAGTAACCCCGTCGCCGCAGCAAGTCGGGCACCTTCTGCAGGTCGGCGATGGTGTCCAGGTCGTGCGGCGTCTGCTCGATGCCGTAGCCGCCGTCCAAGTCGCTGCCGATGGCAGCGTGCCGGGCATTGCCCGCCAACTGGCAGACATGGTCAATGTGGTTCACGTAGTCTTCCATGGAGGCCGCCTCAGGCTGCGTCTCCCCCTTGACCCAGTCGGGCACGATCATCCAGGCATCCAGGGCGGCGCCGATGACTGCATCTCGCTGAACCAGCAGGCGGATCTGCTCGTCGGTCAGTTGCCGGTCCCCTGGGACGAGGGCACGACAGTTGTGGTGGCTGGCCGCCACACGCCCGTCGAAGGCGTCCAGCGCCTGGAACAAGGCCTCGTCGGCGAGGTGGCTCACGTCCAGCACCATGCCCACCTCGGCCATCTCGTCCAGCAGAGGATAGGCATCGGGGAGCAATCCACCGGGCATGCCGGTGCCGTGGGAGTAGGCGCTGACGCCATAGTGGCAGAGGCTCACCATGCGCAGGCCATCGTCCCACCACTCGCCCACCTGGTCCGGGCTGATAATGGGGTCGGCGCCCTCCATGCTGATCCAGAACCCGAGGGGAGGCGTACCCTGGACCGGCTCCTGCCACTCGGCCAGGTGCCCCTCCAGGTCGGCCAGGTACTCGAGGACGCGTACGTCGCCCTGCTCCTCCAGGAGGCGGTAGTGGGCTAGTTGGCCCATGGCGTGAGCGTAGGCGATCTCCGGGGTACGGTATCCGGGGACGTTGGTGCCGGGCCAGGCTACCCGGGCAATGAGCGTAGCCGACGAGACCGCCACCTTGCCCGCCCGCATATCGGGGAAGCCGACGGTGCCGGCGGCCCGGCCTTTCTCCGTCATCCCCGCCTCCAGCGAGCGAGTCTCATGGGCGCTCAGCCGCAGGTCCCGGTTCCAGTTCAGGGCATTCATCGCCAGGTCCAGGTGCGAGTCCACCACCATCATCGTCTCACCTCCCCCTGCCAGACCTTCACTCCTCGGCGGCGGCGCGCGCGGCCGCGGCCAGCCCAACGCCCCTTTCGAGGCGGTACCCGGCCCGCGCCAGCCCGGTCTCCACCGCGCCGATGGTGGCCAGGACATCGCCCACCGTGTTAGGCCCCATGTGACCGATGCGGAAGTACTGGTTGCGGATGTCCGGGTGTAGCCCGCCGGCCAGTATCACGCCGGCTTCGTGCGCGAAGCTGAGGAAGTTGGCCGCCGAGATGCTCTCCGGGTAGCGAGGCGCAGTCATGGTGTGGGCGGCGAAGTTGTCGGCACGCGGTACCTGGGTCAACCGGAGCGCCTTGATCCCCGCCCGGCAGGCGGCCGCCAGCACACGGTGCCGGCCGAAGCGCTCCTCCATCCCTTCGTCCAGGATGCGGCCCAGGCTGACATTGAGTGCGGCGACCAGGTTCACCGGTGGGGTGCCGAAGTAGGCCGGCCGGCGGGCCTCGTAGGCCTCCATGATGGGCAGCCAGTGGGACCAATCGGCGTAGTAGTTGGACACCGGCGTCACGCGGGCGCGGAAGGCGGCTAGAGCCCTCGGTCCCGCCACCAGGAGCGCCAAGCCCGGTGGCACCCCGATGGCCTTCTGAGACGCGGAGAAGGCCACGTCCACGCCCCAGGCCGACATGCGCAGCTCCTCGCCCGCCACGGAGCAGACGCCGTCCACCACGCACAGGGCCCCGTGCTGCCGCGCCAGCCGGGCCACGCCCGCTACGTCCGCCAACACACCGGTGGAGGTATCCACCTGGGTGACGGTCACCAGCTTGTAGTCCTCGCGGCTGAGCTCGGCCTCGATGGCCTCCAGCGAAGGGCGTGAGCCCACCGGCGCGCGCAGGTGCGCCACCACGGCGCCATAGCGCTCCAGCAGGGCGCCGAAGCGATCCCCGAAGTAGCCGGTGTTGACCACCAGAACACGATCGCCCGGCTCCACCAGGTTGGCGCCGGCCATGTCCATGGCCAGCGTGCCGGAACCGGCCACCACAAAGGGCTGACCGTCTTGGCTGAGGAACACGCGTCGGGTCCGTTCGAGGGCCTGGCCGAACACTTCGATGAAGTCGGCCGCCACGTGGCTGGTGGTGGGCTCGGCCATGGCGGCAAGCACCGCCGGCTCGAACTCGATCGGGCCCGGGACCATGAGTAGGTTGCGCCCCTTCATCTCGGCTACTCCTATCCAATGCGACGGTGCGACCAGTACGGCCATATGGTAATCGCCGCTGCCCTTCACGACAACGGCGGGGCACGGGAGGCGGGCGTTCGGGCACGGAACCTAACCCCCAACCCCTTCCCTAAGAAGGAAGGGGGGCCGGAGAAAGCATCGCCCCTTGGGAGAGATGTTTCTCCAACTTCCTTCTCATTGAAGAAGGAAGGGGAGCCGGAGAACAGCGTGCGCCCCGGCAGGGATGTCCTCCCCCCTTCGCTCTTAGGGAAGCAGGATATCGAGCCGGAGAGCAAGTCGTCCCTTGGCAAGGATCTCTCGCCTTTCCTTCTCAGGGAAGGGGGGCAAGGGGGGTTAGGTTGGCCGACCCCAGCCACGAGCGCCTCCCTACGCGAGATCTCCGTTTGACCGGTCGCCGCGGCGGACCTACGCTTGCGGTTGGCTGCATAGACCTGGGCTGCGGCCGACTACTGCGTGTGGAGGTCTCGATATGCCGACCGCTACGGGCGCCCTGGCACTGCTGGGCGGCGAGAAGTCCTTCGATATTGACGTTCGCGAATTCACCCTGCATCCCATCATGGGGCCGGAAGAGATCGGCGCCGTCGTGGACTTGATGACGCGCAACGAGATCTCCACCGCGCCGCTGGTGCGGCAGTTCGAGCAGGAGTTCGCCGCCTACCACGGGGCCAAGTACGCCATCGGTCAGTGCAACGGCACCAGCACCATCGCCGCCGCCTATTTCGCCGTGGGCGTCGGGCTCGGCTCGGAAGTGATCACCCCCGCCTATACCTGGCACCTGGCCGTCGGTCCGGTGATGGCGGCCGGCGGCGTTCCCGTCTTCGCCGACATTGACCGCAAGAGCCTTTGCGTCCTGCCCGAGGACATCGAGCGCAAGATCACCGAGCGTACGGCCGCCATCAACGTCCTACACTCCTACGGCCACCCCGCTCCCATGGACGAGATCATGGACGTGGCCCGGCGGCACAACATCCCAGTGATCGAGGACTCGTCCCATGCCCACGGCGCCACCTACAAGGGCAAGCTCATCGGCACCTGGGGCGACATCGGCTGCTTCTCCCTCCAGGGAAGCAAGATCATGGTCGGCGGCGAGGGCGGCATAGTCATCACCGACAACGATGAGTACTACGCCCGCATGATCGCCCTCGGTCACTACGAGCGCATCTCCGAGCTGGGCGACTCCATCTACGCCGAGATGAAGTCGGTGTACCCCATCCCGCCTGCGTGCTTCGGCCAGAAGTACCGCATGCACCCGCTCGCGGCCGCCATCGCCCGGGAGCAGTTCAAGAAGCTCGACCGCAACATGGCCATCGAGCGCGAGAACATGCGCTACATCACGAACCAGTTGGCCGGCCTACACCCCGCCTTCGAGCCCGCCTATGAGTCCCCCGACGTGGACCGCGTCTGGCTCAACTACATCGGCTATCTCGATGAACAGAAGGCCGGCATCTCGCGGGATCGCTTCGTGGAGGCGCTGCGCGCCGAGGGCGTGGACGCTACCGCCGGGCGGGCCGGTTACCTACCCCTGTACTGGAACCCGCTCTACCAGGACAAGGAGCTGTGGAACAAGGCCTACCCGCACCTGGGCCAGAACGTGACCTATCCCATGCACGGCCTCTGCCCCAACACCGAGGAGATGTGGAAGTACACCGTCGGCCTGCCCATCTTCTGGAACCGCACGCCGCGAGAGGTGCTGGATCGGCTCGTCGCCACGGTGGGCAAGGTGCTCGCCAACCTCGACCAGCTGCACTGACGAACGGACCTCACCCCCGCCACCCAGCACCATTACGTGGCGGGGCCTGTTTGCTCACCTATACCGCATAACCAAGGAGGGATTCCCTTGTCCCCGACTCCGCGCGAGCTGGTTCTCGCTCAGCTAGACCATCAGGAAACAGCTTACGTTCCCTACGCTCTCGGCTTCGAGGGCGACGTCATGGAGCGCCTGGACGCCCACTACGGCACCACCACCTGGCGCGACCGGGTGGACAACCACATCCGCGGGGTAGCCGGTGCGGACCTGGGCACCCCCGCGTACCGGGACGAGCCCCTGGTCACTGACCTACACGGCAACGTCTGGCGCGCCGATCGCCGCCCCGTGCACCTGGAGAAGCCGGTTCTGGCGGAGGCGAGCCTCGACGGTTACGCGTTCCCTTCGCTGGACCAGGTCTTCCCGGCCGGCTGGCTAGAGCGTAGTCGCCAGGCCGCCAATGACCTCCGCCAACGCTACTATGTCGTGGCAGGCATCGGTTTCGGCCTCTTCGAGCGCACCTGGACCCTGCGCGGCTTCAACGACGCCCTCATGGACGCCGCCGCCGAGCCGGACTTCTACGACGAACTGGTGGGGCGCATCCACGAGCACCAGATGCAGATCCTGGCCGTCCTCATGGACCTGCCCATTGACGGCATCCGCTTCAGCGACGACTGGGGCTACCAGCGCGGCGTGCTCCTGGGCGACGAGCGCTGGCGCCGTTTCATCAAGCCGCGGCTGGCGGAGCAGTACGCCCTGGTGCATCGGGCGGGCAAGCACGCCCTCAGCCACTGCTGCGGCAACGTGGCCAGCTTGCTACCCGACCTGATCGAGATCGGCCTGGACTGCCTGGAGAGCGTGCAGCCCGAGGCCATGGATCCCTACGAGCTCAAGAAACGCTACGGCGACAAGATGGCTTTCTGGGGCGGCCTCGGCTCCCAGTCCACCATCCCCTGGGGCACCCCGGCCGAGATCCACGCCGAGGTGGAGCGCCTCTGCCGGGAGATGGGCCGCGGCGGCGGCTACATCCTCGGTCCGGCCAAGGCCATCCAGCCGGAGACGAGCACCGAGAACGCGGCGGCGGTGGTGGAGGCCTTCCTGGCCCAGGCCGGCCAGACAGTCCCCTGAGATCGGCCTCAGAAAGATGGAGCCGCCCCGATGCCGGGCGGCTCACCGGCAGCGGACCTCCGAAGAGGTCCGCTGCCTCTGTCTCGCTCTCGGGCGGCGGCGCTAGTAGCGCCCGAGCTCCTCGGCCAGGGGCGTGAGCAGCTCGAGCTTCCAAGGCTGCATCTTGGGCGATACGGAGCAGGACGTGCTCAGGATGTAGCCGCCGCCCGGCATCCCCGTCCGCAGCACCCCGGACACGTAGTCCACCACTTCTTCCTTGGTCTTCATCGCCAGCATGGCGACCGCGTTCAGGTTGCCCTTAGTGAAGAGCTTGTCGCCGAAGTCGCGCTTGGCTGCCGCCAGGTCACCGTCTCCCAGGGGCGGCGGATCGAGGGTGTCAATGCCCATGGTGCCCGTCTCCACCATTAGGTCCAGCCGATCGCCGATGCTGCCGCAGGAGTGGGTGTAGACCGGCACTCCCTCAGCGCGGATGGCGTCGGTGACGCGGCGCTCGTAGGGCACCACGAACTCCTGATAGATGCGGCGGGAGGCGAAGGGCGCCCCGGCAAAAGCGGAGGAGATCAGCACCACATCGGCGCCGTGGCGAGCCTGCGCCTGCGCCCAGACGACACAGCCTTCGGTAAGCCGGTCAAGGATGGCGTGCGCCTTGCCCCCGTCCATGATCAGGTTCATGAGGGCGCTCTCGTAGCCGAACAACTCCATGAAGTGGGTGAAGGGGGAGAACACCTCGCCGTGGACGGAGACCTCGTCCCCCACCAAATCCCGCACCGCGTCGAGGGTGCGCAGGAAGTAGGCGGGCACGCCACTCAGCACTCCCCTCTCCGTCGTCCCGTCCAGCCAGGGCACGTGGTAGGTGTTCCAGAGGTATCCCGGCAGCTCATCGAGAAGGTCCAGCCTGTCCGGGTCAACGCTGTCGAAGTCGCCCCGCTGCGGCTGTGTGGGGTCGGCGGGGGTGTACTGTGGGTTGTCGTCGGGGGGGAAGAGGGTGACGAAACCATTCTTCCAGGTGAGGCGGGTGCCGTCGGCGGTCGGCTCGATGTTGGCCACCTGGTCCAGCAGGTCGGCCGGGCGGCCGGGCAGGTTGAGTAGGACGCCGTCGAAGCGGTAGCGGCGCTGCAGCTCGACAGCAGCCCGGGCGAAGCCGTCGCTGGTGAACCAGATCTCGTGCGGAGGTACGTCCGTGTTGAGGAAGTAGTGACCGAGGGCCAGCTGGCACATAACCGGCACCCGATCGGGTAGACGGTGATGCATGGCGTGGTCAATGCGCTCACGCGAGTTCATGGAGTCCTCCCGGGGGTGATCATCATGGGGCGATCATATGGGCGCCAGGCGGCTACGACAAGGAACGGGCCTGCACTCGGCCTAGCGAGGGCGGCCGGACCGGTGCTATCCTGGCCCCCACCGAGACCGATGTCACGGGGCTGCACCATGTGCCGAGCCGTTACCCCTAAGCCTGCCCGTCCGCGACGACGGAGCATGTCATGAGCCGCGGCGGAACCCTGACGGCCGCGGCTGCCGTGCTCGCCGATGCGGCCGCCATGCTGCTCTCCTTCTGGCTGCTGCCCTGGTTCACCGGCCGCTTTCAGGCTCCGTCCCCGCTGAACGCGGCCCTCATCGTCGGGCTCTACCTCGCCTTCTGCCTCGCCGTCTACCTGCTCCGTCGGTACGGGGCCGTCAGCGCTAACACGGTCGCCGGCACGGTGGCCACGGCGCTGGCCGTTTTGTTCGGCATTCTGGTCGCCTACATGGCCGCCTCCTCCTCCGGCTTCAGTGTGGACACGCTCATGGAGCTGGATCTGACCGGGCTGGCCGGGTCCCTGCTGACCATAGCGGCGCTGATGGCCGCTCTGCTGCTGGTCTTCGGCTACATGCTCGTGCTGGTGGTGCCGGTTCGGCCGGCGGAGCCGCAACTGGGATGGGTGCCGCTCGGGCAGCGGCTGCTCATGCTGCTGGCCACCGACCTCATGCTCATCGCCTCCGTCGGCCACTGGGAGGCCCTTTTTGCCGACGCCGTCCCCTACGTGGGGCTTTCGGCCGGCGCCCAGGGGCTGGTCTTCCTGGGGGTCTACGCCTTCTTCGTGCTCTTCTATGGCGGGCCGCGCCTGTTGCTGTCGCGGGGCGGCGCCGGTCCGGTACCGGTGATCACCTTCCTGCTGCAGACGGCCTACTACGTCTGGGGCTTCCTCTCCGGCACCGCCTGGTAGCGGTGCCGCCGCGCCGGGACCCAAGTCGTGAAAGCAGGGGAATAAGCTTCAGGGATTCCCCCCTGAACGTTATATAGATTAGCCCATAAGATTATGCGCTAGGACAATGATAAGCCCCCCTTGACAACGGAGGGTGGATCGACTATCCTGTTCGGCGAGGGTACCCCACCGGTGGCCGCTTGCCGCGGGTGGGGGGCCGACACGTCTCTAGGTGGAGGGCAGCGGTGGCAGCTGGTGACATCACCCGGGTGGCTCTCTTCATTGACGGTGGGTACTGGAGTGCCGTGCGCTCGTTCCAGCGCCAGCGCGCCAACCGCCCCGGTCCCCACTCTCTGCAGCGTCTGCTCGAGTACGTGACCGCGCGCGTCACCGAGCTTGAGGGCTCCCGCGGCACCACCTGTCTCATCTCCGAGACCCACTACTTCCGCGGCTATCTGGGCACCGATGCCCTCGAGGCCCAGAACCGCCTGCGCCAGCAGAGCCGCCTGATCGACGAACTTCTGAACCTGGGCATCGAATCCCACTTCTTGCCCATGCTCAACGGCTTCAAGGAGAAGGGCGTCGATGTGGCGCTGGCGCTCGAGGCATACCGCGCCGTCGCCGAGCGCGGTGTGGATCTAGTGGTCATGGTCGCTGGCGACGGCGACTACGCGCCCCTGCTGCAATCGCTCAAGCGCAAGGGCGGCCGCACGGTTCTCATCGTGTGGGACTTCGAGTTCGAGGATGGTTTCGGTCGCCACCGCGTCAGCCGAACGTCCGCGGCGCTCGCGCGCGAGGCCTGGCGCATAGTCCAGGTGGACCACTACCGCGAGCCGGCCGCCGCCCCCGCCTTGGCCGCCCTACCGGTAGAAGAGGAGGCATCCACCGACGAGGGAGCGGCCAACGAGGTGGCCCTCGACCCCGGCATCGAACCCATCGACGACGACGAGGACGATGGAGTCGACATCACGCCCGAGCTCCTCAGCGGCTTCGGGGGCCGCGGCACGCGCATCGGCCAGGTCCAGAGCCTCCATGAGGACAGCTACGGCTTCATACGCGACATGTCGCTCTCCGGCACCAACTGGTTCTTCCACCGCAACGGCCTGATCGGGGTGGCTTACGAGGACCTCTACGTCGGAGCCGAGGTGGAGTTCGGCCTCGGCTACAACCACCAGGGACCCATCGCCGAAGGGGTATCGCTCCACCAGAAGTAGCCGCGCCCCACCAGCCTGAGGAAGAGACAACGCACCGCCCGGTTTACAGCCGGGCGGTCATGTGCTATCACTGCGGTCACGAATCGAGCCGCCGTACTTGAACAGCCGACCGTTCGCGGTCGAGGAGGTGACCGATGTCCCGTTGGGTCCGCGTCCTCCTGGCAGCAGCATTGGTGGCCGTTCTCACTCCCTCCCTGGGTCTGGCCCAGGGCGCCCTCGCTCCCTCTCCCCCTGGGACCGGTCCCCTCTCCGTGCAGATGTTCATCGGCGGAACCCAGTACGCCTATCTGAGCGTGTTCCCGCCCGCTGCCTACACCGATGGCTCAGCCATACCGGTGGGCACCCCGGTGCAGGTCAAGGTATACCGCTGGTCGCGAGGCGCCGGTTGGACCGACGTCGAGCTCCCGGCCGGAGACGGGCCCTGGGGCAGCGGCGGCCAGGGTGTTGCCGGCCAGTCGTTCATCAACATGGTCGCCATCACCCCGGTGGACTGCGCCCCGCCGCGGGTGGTGGTCCTGGGCGTGACGGCCGTAGTGGGTGGGGTGGAGAGCCCAGTCATCAACACCGCCAATCTCACCTTCCGCTACGCCGCTGAGCCTCCCGCCGACAACCCGTCCGAGTGCGTGCCGCTCTTGGTGCGCTATGCCACGCCGGGCGAGGCGCTGGCGGCCGATCAGGCGCCGCCCGCCAACTCCGCTCCTCCCGGGGCAGCCGCCCCGCCGGCGCCCGTCTCGACGGAGCCGGAGCCGGTCGGCCTGCCCACCGCCGTCGAGCCGCCTCCGGCCGTAGCACCCTCGGGCTCACCGCGCATTGACGGCGTCAAGCCCACGGTAGGCGCGGTCACGAGCGCCGAGCTGGCCGTGACCGGGGTCTTGCGCAACATGCAGGTGTCCGTCCTGGGCGCCAACTTCGATCCCATCAACCCGGACACCAACCGCGTGACCATCGGCGGCGTGGAGGCCACCATCCTCGGCATCCAGTCCAACGAGATCCGCATCGAGGTACCCGCCGGCGCCGCCAGCGGACCGGTGCAGGTTACGGTCGGCGACCAGGCCAGCAACGAGGTGGAGTTCGTCGTCACTGCCGCCTACGCCAATGCCGTGGTGAGCGAAGACGTCCGCTTCGGCCGAGAGTGGCTGCCCGACCTGCTGCAAGCCGCCCTTGGTGCTCCCGACCACGACGGCCCGGCCGGGCTGGGGACTCCGGGCACCGGCATCGGCATCGGCACCGGTGGCTCCCTCACCCTCGACCTCGGCGAGGGCCAAGAGGTCTACGATGGCCCGGGCAACGATCTGGTCGTCTTCGAGCGCGGTGGAGGCGCGGACCAGAGCCTCGCCAATGAAGGCTACGAGGTGCTGGTCAGCGATGCCCCTGACTCGGGGTTCGTGTCGCTCGGCAGCGCCTACGGCGTTGACCGGGGCGTGGGCGACGGCTTCGACCTGTCTCGCGGTGGCGTCGCCAGCGCCCGGTATGTCCGCATCGTGGACGACGGCGATGGCACCACCGTCAACGGGGCCGACATAGACGCCGTCGAGGTGGTAGCCGTGAGCGCTCCACCGACCGAACCGGCGGCGGCCGGCGCTCTCGACCTGATCTTCGTCATCGACCTGACGGAGAGCATGAGCGACGACATCGCCAACGTGAAGGAAACCGCCGTCGAGATCCTCAACACCATGGCGGCAGCTTTCCCCGATCACCGGGTGGCCATACTCGGTTACCGAGACTGGGAAGACGCGGTGATGTTCGAGGACTACCCGTTCAGCTCCGATCAGGCCGACATCGTGGCCAACATCGAGGCGCTCACCGTGACCGGCGGCGGCGACTGGCCGGAGGCGGTGCTGGAAGCCTTGCTGCGGGCCATAGACTGCACCTCGCTGGGTGGCTGGCGGTCGGGAGTGGAGAAGCACATCATCCTCATGGGAGATGCGCCCCCGCACGACCCCATCCCCCAGGGTCCGGACGCCGGCAAGACAACCGATGACGTGGACTGGGCGGCCAAGCGCGCCGACCCGGTGATCATCCACTCCATCGTCATCCGCTTCGACGAGGCGACGCGTGTCGCCTTCGAGCGGCTCGCGGCCGGATCGGGAGGCTCCACCGCCCTGGCCGAGCGCGCCGAGGACGTCCCCGGCGCCATCCTGGGCACCATCGGCGCTATTGCCGGGACCCCTGCCGCCACCACTGAGCCAGTGGAGACGGTGACCGCCGAAGTAGAGAAGAACGACAGCTTCGGCACCGCCAATCCCGTCACCGCCAGCGGCACCATCACCGGCACCATTGATCCGGCCCGCGACTCGGACTGGTACGGACTGGCCGTGCCCGCCGGCGGCGAGCTGCGGGTGACCATCACCCAGGTGGCACCGGAGCTGGACCTGGTGTACCGCGTCTGGAACGCCAACCTGGACACCATCTCCGACTGGGTGCGCCCCCTCGCTCTGGGCGGCGACACCGAGGGCTTCGTGGACCTGCCCAGTGGCGGTCGCTATGTCCTCGAAGTGCGCGACGGGGCCGATGACGCTGCCTCCTCGCAGGCCTATCTCATTACTACGGTCTTCACGCCTATGGTCGACACCGGCGAGCCGAACGCGTCGGTGGGCACCGCCACGCCGCTGGCTCTGGGAACCACCGTACGGGCCAACATCCTGCCCCGGCGCGATCACGACTTCTACCGCCTGGAGGTCCCCGGGCGCTCCGAGCTGCACGTGATGCTCGACGAGGTCTCCGCGGATCTCGATCTGGTGTTTCGCATCTGGAACGCCGAGCGGGACACCATCTCCGACTGGTACGCCCCCCTGCGCGCGGGTGCGCCCACCGAGGGCTACTTCGACTTCCCCGCCGCCGGCATCTACTACCTCGAGGTGGCCGACAACGGCGACGACCAGCGGTCGCCCCAGCCCTACGCCCTGACCACCGAGCTCGTCCCGGTGGTGGACGCTGCCGAGGGCAATGACAGCTTCGGCCGGGCCGACCGGATCACCATCGGGCAGCCGGTGCAGGGGACCATCTTGCCGCGGCGGGACCACGACTGGTACCGGGTGGAGATACCGGGACGCGCGGAGCTCCACGTCCTCATCAGCAACGTAGCTCCCGAGCTGGACATGGTGTTCCGCGTTTGGGACGCCGATCGCCGCACTGTCACCGACTGGTACGCACCCCTACGCGCCGGGGCCGACAACGAGGCCTACGTGGACTTCGCCGCCGCCGGGACCTACTGCCTAGAGGTGGCGGACAGCGGTGACGACCAGCGCTCTACCCAGCCGTACCTGCTGGAGACGAGCATCAGCGTGACGGCGGACGCTCTGCTGGCCAACGACGACTTCGGCCGCACCGAACCCATCCAGCTGGGCCAGCTGGTCACCGGCGCCATCCTGCCTGTGCGCGACCACGACTGGTACAGCATCGTTGTGCCGATGCAGGGGCAGATGCAGGTGGACATCACGAATGTGCCGCCCAACCTGGAGGTGGTGTTCCGGGTGTGGAACGCGGAGAAGCGCACGATCACGGACTGGCAGGCGCCTCTTCGCGCCGGAGCCGACACCGTCGGCCTGGCCGAGATCGCTGTCTCGGGCACGTACTACATCGAGGTGTCGGACAGCCGCGACGACGCCCGCTCGCCTCTGCCGTATACGCTGCAGGCGACGATGGGCGGGTCGTAACCCGTCTCGCAGTCGCCGCTTAAGGAGCAAAACGGCCCCCTCCTCGAACCTTGGGGAGGGGGCCGCTGTGTGGCACGGCGGGACCAGCCGTCAGGCCGGCTCCAGCCCGGTCAGGTGCCGCCGAATGCGCCGGACCAGTTCGCCCGGGGTGACCACGGCTAAGCCTCCATAGACGGTAGGGAAGTGCCGAGGATTCAACGTTACGAGGAATCGGGCCTCACATTCCGCGGCCGCGGCGAGTACGGGCGCGTCGGCCGGATCGCCTACCGCTTCTCGTGCCTCGATGACGGAAGCCGGCCCAGGCGATTCGACCCGTTGGACGGACAGGGCGAGGAAAGCGTCAAGGTTCGGCAATGCTGCCGGCAGCTTTCGGATGAATACGGCCCGGGCTTCCTCTAGAACCAGATCGCTCACAAGCAGCCGCAGGACTCCGGCCCTTCCCAGCTCCAGCAGGGTCAGGCTGGCACCGGGCTGGCGGTGTGCTTCCGGATCCTGAGCGCGGCCGTAGATGGCGGCGAAGATGACACAGGTGTCTACGAAGACGGGCATCGCCTCTGGCAGCGGCGGGCCGCTACTCTCCATCGCGCTCACGATGGAGCCGATGCCTCTCAGCGGTAGCGGCCTGAAGCAGGTCCTCCAGGCTGACCCCAGCCTCGCTCAGCGCTCGCTCTATCTCGTCGGCCAGCTCGGCCAGGACATTGGTCTGGCGAGAGAGTACGATGGTTCCCTGGCCCAGATCAATCACCTGGAACTGGGTCCCGCTTCGGAAGTCGTTGCGCTCGCGGATGTCCTTGGGGAGGGTCAGCACCCCCCGTTCCCGCATGACGGCTGTGGAGTCCATGCCTGCATCACCTCGGGCGTGTTCTGCATTACAGTATAAGCAGAGTGGCTGCAGCCCTCAAATGCGAGCCTTGCCGTAGGCACGACGGTGCTGTCCGGTGTTGCCGGTGCTGTCAACCAGGAGAGGCGATTCCGCTACTACCTCTCGACAGTCCTTTGCGCCAGATCGAACTCCAGCGCCACCGTCTCCTCGCCTCGCTGCACGCTGACCAGCATCCGCTCGCCGTTCTCCTCCACCTCCACCGGCACACCCGCGCCGTCCAGTGGCGACACGAATAGGGCCACCAGGAAGGGTACTGACCGCGCCTTCTCGGCGGGCCGCAGCGCCAGGTGCTTGAACAGGCGCTCGCCGTTGCTGTCTGGCGGGGTGCGCTCGAGATGCCAGGAGGCGTCCGTCGGCCACAGGGCGCGCATTAGCAGGCCGGCCTTCGGCTTGCGGATGTGAACGTCGCGGCCGGCGATCGTGATCTCCCCATAGGAATGCGCCAACCAGTCGAAGGTGGCCGGGTCAGGGGCCTCCAGGTCGTCCAGCACCAGGAAGACGTCGGGCTTGAGGTAGGCGACGTAGCGGCGGAAGCGAGTCAGCCGGTCGCCGTAGGCGTGGGAGGCATCGCCTACCACGGCATCGAAATCGGGCCCGGCCTGGAAGTGGACGATACGGCCGTTGGCGCCCTCGCCCTTGTACTGTCTCATGAAGGTGGTGTGCTGGTCGCCCTCGATCGGTCGCTCCTGTCCTTGGCCGTCCACCAGGATGGTGTTGCTGCCGGGGGTGTTCTTGAAGTAGTCGAAGTGGAGGTAGTTGGCCCCGTAGAGGTGCTCCAGCAACTTCTCGCCCCCCGCCTGGAGGACGATCTTGTTCTGGTCGAAGCGGTCGTGATGCCCCAGGTAGGGACCGCTGCGGAAAGCGAGGTAGGCATCGGTGGGTGACCAGCCCGACCGCAGCAGAGCCACGCCGGTGCTTCGCAACAGGGCCGAGGGCGATTCGGCGGGCGGATCGCTCGGCGCCACCGTGTCGTCGCTCCAGAGGTACTCCCAGTGGCCGTTGTGCTCGCGCCGCTCCGGGTGCCAGCGTCCCCCGGGGTAGAACTTGCCCCGCTCCGCCCCGGGCGGATCGAACCCGGCGTAGAGGGCGTAACGCTGCGCCTCGGCGTCGCGGAAGCGGGAGGCGAAGAGGAACATCAGCGGCCGGAAGGAGTAGGCCACGCCCTCGGCGCGGTCGAACCCCATCATGTCGTCGTCGAAGGCGAGGCCGCCGGTGGGCGTGAGGGCGCGGTTGAGCATGCCCTTCACCTTGAGGAAGGCCGGATGCGCCAGCAGGTCCTCCCCGGTGACGCGGCGCAGCGCCTCGAAGAACATGGCGGCGCTCATGTAGGAGTACTCCCACACGTAGGGGCAGGGCTCGGGGAACTCGCCGTCCTCGCCGATGGTGCGCGGCAAGAGACGGTCCACGAAGCGATCGCGGCAGAACTGCACCCACTCGCGCGCGGTGGGGTGCTCGTAGTAGAGCGCCAGGCCCGCCAGCCCCAGCCCGGCGGTGTCCAGCCAGGTGTGGTTGAGGATGGAGCCGAGGAGTAGGGCATTGCCGTTGAGGGCGTGGTGGTAGAGGCGGTCGCCCTGGTAGCCGAGGCAGGCGGCCACGTCGGCACGCTCCTCCGGCGTCAGGTGGGGGTAGAGCCAGTCGTAGGCAGTGGCCATGCCGCGCAGCTTGAAGGTGGTGAAGATGCCGGTGTCCTCGAAGACGGGCATCTTCCGTTCCTCAGTGGGGTGCGGGCGGATGCCGACGCAGGTGCCGCCAGAGAGCTCGAGCGAGCGCAGCTCCAGGGCGGTGTATTGATCAATGGTGGCCTCGGAGTCGGCGTAGGCGCCCCAGGTGCGCTTGTCCCAGCGGGCGGGGGTGAGGAGCCAGCGCTTGGCCGCCTCCAGGTGCGCCGGTTGGCCCAGCATGAGGTAGGCGAAGGCGTACATCTCGGGCAGGTTGCGGATGAGCATGGAGAGGCGGTACTGGCTGACGTAGGAGCGGGCGTACTCCTCGTCGTAGTTGAGCTTGGTCTCGGCGTGGTGGCGGTAGCCGGCCCAGGGTCGGACCAACTCCGGCTCGTAGACCTCCCAGCCCAGCCGCTCGTCGGCGACGCGGGCGAGGGTGCGCAGGATCTCGCCGCCCAGGGGGCGGTCGGCCTTGGCGCGCAGGGCGGAGAGGGCGGAAGAGGTGAAGAAGAGGTAAGGGTGCTGCACGCCGGGGTCGCCTCCTGGGTGGGGGTAAAAGGGAATTGTGTGGCGTTCTGGGGAGGGGGTCAATCAGGATTAGGTCGCTGTTCGGGCTCCCTTT
>ERZ747221.593-NODE-593-length-42307-cov-5.854061_pt1 | contig 42307 bp, 39 predicted proteins | sample MGYA00374949_ERZ747221 | MGnify/ENA primary metagenome ERZ747221 (study PRJEB28779, sample SAMN05720172) | bioreactor metagenome | isolation source: Anaerobic biogas reactor | place: USA:Washington, USA | collected 2015-08-08 ... | reverse complement strand
CGGCCCCGTCTCCACCACCTCCTGGTAGGCGGCCGCCGCCGCCCGGTCCCAGTGCCAGGTGTCCTCGAAGGCCTGGATCTGCGCCGCCGACTGCACCCCGTCCCGCTCGCCGAAGAGGACGTTGTAGTTGGCATTGGAGTTGAAGGGCGGATCGAGGTAGATCAGGTCCACCGACTCGTCGGCGAGGTAGCGCCGTAGCACGTCCAGGTTGTCGCCGTAGTAGAGGGTGTTCTCGGGCATGGGGCCCTCCCAGCGGGTCGCTTGCCACGGCGAAGGTTAGCGAGGGGCGGGGCGCGGGTCAAGGGCGACCTAACCCCCCAACCCCCCTTCCCTGGGAAGGAAGGGGGGCGGGAAGTGCCGAGGGTGCGCGAGGGGTGCGTACGGTTCCCCCCTTCCCTAGGCTTGTACAGACGGGGGAACCGTGGTCTCGCCGAGCGAAACCACGGGGGGTTAGGTCAGGCGCCCCGCTCCCGCCATCCCGCCGGGCGGGAGCAGGGGGCGCACGGGGGCCTGCCCCTACCGGGTGGAGGGTTGTAGAGGGTAACCCTACCCCTCACCCCCCCTTCCTTCTTAGGGAAGGGGGCCGGGGGGTTAGGTTCTGGACCGCGGCCGCCCTTCCGCCGGGCAGGCACGCGTCCCGAATCACCACTCCCCCTCCATCCCAGTACAACCCGGGCCCAATCGGGAGTATCATACTGCCACCCAGCGGGCCCGAACCCGCCCCGTCCCAGGAGGTCCCTCCCATGTCGGAAATCAGACCGGTCAAAGTCGGCCTCATCGGCTGCGGCAACATCAGCAGCATCTACTTCAAGAACTGCGCCCGCCACCCCTCGCTCGACCTAGTCGCCTGTGCCGACCTCGTCCCCGAGCGGGCGTGCGGTCGCCGGGACGAGTTCGGAGCGCACGCCTGCAGCGTGGACGAACTGCTGGCCGACCCGGAGATCGAGATCGTGCTCAACCTCACCATCCCCAACGCCCACTTCGAGGTGGGCATGGCGGCGCTGGAGGCGGGCAAGTCCGTCTACAGCGAGAAGCCGCTGAGCGCCAACCGGGAGCAGGGGCGGCGCCTCCTGGCCAAGGCGCGGGAGAAGGGGCTGCTGGTAGGCTGCGCCCCGGATACCTTCCTCGGCGGCGGCATCCAGACCTGCCGCAAGCTGATCGACGACGGTTGGATCGGCGAGCCGGTGGCCGCCACCGGCTTCATGATGGGCCACGGCCCCGAAGGCTGGCACCCCGACCCCATCTTCTTCTACAAGCGCGGCGCCGGCCCCATGTTCGACATGGGCCCCTACTACATCACCGCCCTGGTCAACCTGATCGCGCCGGTCAAGCGCGTCAGCGGCAGCGCCCGCATCACCTTCCCGCAGCGCACCGTCACCAGCGAGCCCAAGTTCGGCACCATCATTGACGTCGAGATCCCCACCCACGTGGCCGGCGTGCTCGACTTCGCCAACGGCGCCGTCGGCACCCTCATCACCAGCTTCGACGTCTGGGCCGCCGATCTGCCCCGCATCGAGATCTACGGCACCGAGGGCTCCCTCTCCGTGCCCGACCCCAACACCTTCGGGGGGCCCATCCGCATCCGCCGCGCCGGCGCCAAGGACTGGAGCGAAGTGCCCCTCACCTTCGGCTACGCCGAGAACGGCCGCGCCGTCGGCCTGGCCGACATGGCCCAGGCGCTGCGCACCGGCCGGCCGCACCGCGCTTCCGGCGACCTCGCCTTCCACGTGCTGGACGTCATGGAGTCCATTCACGACGCCTCCCGCGAGGAGCGCTACGTCCACCTGGAGGCGGCCCTTGACCGGCCCGCCCCGCTGCCGCTGGGCCTGAAGGACTACGTGACGCCATGGTAACTGCCCAACCAGCGCTGACAGCGTACGTCGTCCGCGCCGACGCCCTGACGCCGGAGGAACGGGAGGCCGTCGTGGAACTGGGTAAGGGCGACGTGACCGTCCACCCGATCCTAACGCGCCTCGTCTGGTCCACACCCAACTGGCGCGTAATGCTGCGCCGGGGCGACGAGATCGTCTCCGGGCTGATGCTGGTGGAGCGAGAGATCCGCGTGGGCGACCGGCGCGTGAAGGTGGCAGGCGTGGGCGACGTGGGCACCCTGCCGCAGTGGCGGCGGCGCGGCTATGCCGGCCTGGTCCTGGAACGAGCGGCTGCCTTCATGCGCGCGGAACTGGACGCCGACTTCGGGCACCTGTTCTGCGTCTCGAGCCTGGTGCCCTACTACGGCCGTTTCGGCTGGTTGCGCGTGGAGGGTCCGTCACACATCCAGGCTCCCTGGGGACCGGCGATCTTCCCGGAGGAGACCATGGTGCTGCCCCTGCGCGGGACGACCTGGCCCCCGGGGGAGATGGACCTGAAAGGGCTCCCCTGGTGAGCGACTAGGGGGCCTCCTGCAGGTAGCGCTCTGCTGCCATGGCGGCGGAGGCCCCCGACCCCACGCACGTCACCACCTGCGACGAGGTGCCGGCTCGCACCGACCCGGCCACGTAGAGCCCCGGTATGGGCGTGCGGCCGGTCTCGTCGGCCAGGACATAGCCCTGCTCGTCCAGCGGCACCCAATCCCGCAGCAGGGCCGAGTTGGGGACGCGGCCGCGAAAGATGAAGACGCCCTCGACCGGCAGGTCGCTCTCGGCGCCGTTGCCGCGGCTACGCAGCCGCAGCCCGGCGACGGCCTCCTCGCCCTGTATGTCCATCACCTCGGTGAGGGTGAGCACCTCGATGCTCGGGTGCGCCTCCAGCTGCGCTTGCAGGGCAGCGTCGGCGTTGAGCCGCTCGCCGTCGTGGACGACAGTGACCCGCTCGGCAAAGCGCGTAAGAGCGAGGGCATCCTCGGCGGCGTAGCTGCTCCCACCCACCACGGCGACTGCCTTGCCCTGGTAGAAGGGACCGTCACAAGTGGCGCAGTAAGACACTCCCCGGCCCATGAGGCGCTCCTCGCCCGGCACGTCCAACTTTCGAGGCGCGGTGCCCGAGGCGACAATAACCGCCTTTGCCTCCACCTCGCCCTCATCGTCCACCACCCGGAGGGGCTTGCCCGCCAGCTCGAGGTGGTGCACCCGCTGGAAGCGGAACTGGGCGCCGAAGCGCAAGGCGTGCTGCTGCATGAGATCGGCCAGGTGGTAACCAACCACCCCTTCGGGGAAGCCGGGGTAGTTGTCCAACTCGGCGATGAGGGCCAACTGCCCGCCCAGCTCATCGCTGATCACCAGCGGCCGGCGCTGGTAGCGGCCGGCGTAAATGGCGGCCGATAGACCGGCCGGGCCGCCGCCGACTATGACCAATTCCTCCACAGCAAGACCTCCCTGCTCGCCGGTTGGCGAGAGTAGCGCTGCCGAGAAGTGTAACACGGTTCGTCTATACTATTGGTAGAGAGGCTTCACTTCGTTCAGCCTGGCACCGACACGGCAGAGCCGTGCCTAGCAGCGGACATGGCAGAGCCATGCCTAGCAACCGTCGCTCAGCCGTCAGCACGTCGGGGAGGGACCGGGGGAGAGTCCGCCCGGTCAACTTGACAAGCATGCCACCCACCCGGTACGATAGTCTCTAATCGCTACGGGATTAGTTGGTTATGCGCATCACTACCAAGACTCGATACGGCACTCGCGCCCTGCTGGAGCTGGCCCTCCATCAGGATGAGGGCCCCCTCAGCCTGGCCGAGATCGCCCGTCGCCAGGAGCTATCCGAGAAGTACGCTGAGTCCCTCATGGGTCGGCTCCGTGCCGCCGGAGTCGTGCACAGCGTCCGCGGCGCTCAGGGCGGCTACCTCCTCGCACGGGACGCGGCGGCAATCACCGTCCGGGAGGTATACGAGGTGATGGAGGGGGTAGCTCCGCCCGTCGCCTGCCTTGAGGACGCCGGCCTCTGCTCTCGGGTGGATCAGTGCGTCACCCAGGAGGTCTGGGGCCAGATGCAGCAGGCCGCCCTCGAGGTGCTGGGTGGAGTGACTCTGGCCGATCTGGCAGAGCGCTACCGCCGGCGTCTGGCGGCACGGCCGGCGGACTTCGCCATCTGACTACGCTCGCGGAGGTAGGTATGAGCGGGATATACGCCGACATCACCGCCACTATCGGGCGCACCCCCTTGGTGCGCCTTTCCCGACTCGGCCTAGGGCTGGCCGCCGAGGTGGTGGCCAAGGTGGAGTCCTTCAACCCGGGCGGCAGCGTCAAGGATCGCATCGCCTGGAGCATGATCACGCGCGCCGAGGAGCGGGGCGAACTGAGCCCCGGCGCCGTAGTGGTCGAGCCCACCAGCGGCAACACCGGCATCGGCCTGGCCATGGTCTGTGCCGCGCGAGGTTACCGCCTCATTCTCACCATGCCCGAGACTATGAGCGTGGAGCGGCGCAATCTGCTGCGCGCCTTCGGCGCCGAGCTGGTGCTCACTCCGGGCAGCCGTGGCATGACGGGCGCCATCGAGGAAGCGGAGCGCCTGCTGGCGAGCACCCCCAACGCCTTCATGCCCCAGCAGTTCCGCAACCCCGACAATCCCCTTATCCACCGTGAAGTCACCGCTGAAGAGATCTGGCGGGACACCGACGGGCGGGTGGACATATTGGTGGCGGGAGTGGGCACCGGCGGCACCATCACCGGCATCGCCGAGGTGCTCAAGGCCCGCAACCCCGACCTGAAGGCGGTGGCAATCGAGCCGGCCGGTTCGCCGGTCATCTCCGGCGGGGTTCCCGGCCCGCACCGCATCCAGGGCATTGGTGCCGGGTTCATACCCGAGGTGCTGGGCACGGACCTCCTCGATGAGATCATCACCGTCCAGGAGGATGACGCCGCCGAGACGGCTCGCCGTCTGGCGCGCGAGGAGGGCATCCTGGCGGGCATCTCCTCCGGGGCTGCTCTTTGGGCCGCCCTGCAGGTGGCCGCCCGCTCCGAGAATACCGGCAAGCGCCTGGTGGTCATCCTGCCGGACACCGGTGAGCGCTACCTCAGCACCGGCCTATTCGGCGAGACGGGGTAGTACCGGCTACACTATCAGTCATTCCAGTCGAGGTGTGCCTATGCGCCCCGCGCGAGACCGATCCGCCCGACATTCCGGACGCCTGCTGCCCGCCCTGGTGATGATCCTGGCGCTGGCGGCCCTGGTGAGTGCCTGCAGTCCCCAGGCCACTCCCACACCGGTCGTCATTTCGGGGATCCCCTTCCCCGAGGTCGCGCGCATCAGCGTCGAGGAGGCGGTGGCGCATCACGCTGCCGGAACCGCCCTCTTCGTGGACGTGCGCGCGGAGCAGTACTACGCCCAGGGGCATATCCCCAGTTCCGTCTCCCTGCCCCTGGCAACCATCGAGTCGACCTGGACGACGCTGCCCAAGGCGCGGCTCGTCATCACCGTCTGCACTTGACCAAGCGAAGCGACAAGCGCCCGGGCGGCGCTATGGCTGAGCGAGCACGGCTTCGAGGACGCACGTGCCCTGCAGGGTGGCCTGGATGCCTGGCAGCAGGCGGGCTACCCCGTCGTACGCTAGCAGACGAGACCAAGAGACCTTCGGCCGGGAGCGGGCGCGACCCCTCTTGGCCCTGGCTGTGGCAGAGTTGAGAATGGAGGTAGTCCACCCATGAGCTCAGAGCGGCAGTTCGGCTTCACCACGCGTCAACTCCACGCCGGCCAAGCGCCCGATCCCGCCACGGGCAGCCGGGCGGTGCCCATCTACCAGACCAGCAGCTACCAGTTCCGCAGCACCCAACACGCGGCCGACTTGTTCTCCCTGACGGAGACAGGCAACATCTACAGCCGCATCTCTAACCCCACCAACGATGTGCTGGAGCAGCGGATTGCCTCTCTGGAAGGGGGCGTGGGAGCCCTGGCCGCCAGCAGCGGGCATGGCGCGCAGACGCTCGCCATCCTTACCTTGTGCGTCGCCGGAGACCATATCATCGCCAGCAACAAGCTCTACGGTGGCACCTTCAGCCAGTTCAGCTACACCTTCCCCCGGCTGGGCATCGAGGTGACCTTCGTTGACCCGGACCAGCCGGAGCAGTTCGAGAAGGCCATCCGCCCCAATACCAAGATCCTCTACGGGGAGACCCTGGGCAACCCCGATATCAGCGTCTTCCCCTTCGACGAAGTGGCCGACATCTCCCGCCGACATCACATCCCGCTCATGATCGACAACACCTTCGCCAGCCCCTACCTCTGCCGCCCCTTCGAGCTGGGCGCGCACATCGTCACCCACTCCACCACCAAATTCCTGAGCGGCAACGGCACGACGATCGGGGGCATCATCGTCGACGGCGGCAACTTCGACTGGGCCGGTGGTCGCTTCGCCAACTTCACCACGCCTGACCCGAGCTACCATGGCCTCGTCTTTGCCGACCTGGGACCGGCCGCCTTCATCACCAAGGCCCGCGTCCAGATGCTGCGCGACATAGGCGCCTGCCAAGCTCCCTTCAACGCCTGGACGACCCTGCTCGGCGTGGAAACGCTCAGCCTGCGCCTGGACCGTCACGTCGCCAATGCCCAGGCGGTAGCCCGCTTCCTGGACGGCGACGCACGCGTGACCTTCGTCGCCTATCCGGGTCTGCCCTCGCACCGGCACCACGGGCGCGCCGAGCGCTATTTGCCCAAGGGGCCGGGCGCCATCATGGGCTTCGGGGTGAGAGGCGGGGTGGAGGCGGGAGGTCGCTTCATTGACTCCCTTCAGCTTCTCAGCCATGTCGCTAACGTGGGGGATGCCAAGAGCCTGGCCATCCATCCGGCCAGCACCACCCACAGCCAACTGAGCGAGGCGGACCTGGTGGCGGCCGGCATCGGGCCCGACTTCATCCGCCTCAGCATCGGCCTCGAGGACATCGAGGACATCCTCTGGGACCTGGACCAGGCCCTGGACAAGGCAACGGCGGGCTAACCATCGCGTAGGCCACGGCCGGCCAGACGTGTCATTCCGAGCGGAAGCGAGGAATCTACCGCGAGGTCGGAGCAAGTGCGTCGCCATCAGGCGCCAGCATCAGGCCCCGGGCGGACAAGGCGCGACCCTGCACCCAGGCGCGGAACCGCCCCGTCACCCCCAAGCGGCCCCGCCGCTCGGCGCGGGCAGGGCGGCCGACCGCTTCTCGGGCCGGATCAGCCGGCGGCGTGGCACCTGCCCGGCGGACGTGTCTGTCGGAGAGCGAGCAAGGCTGCCCCAACCATGCCCGCGTCGTTCCCGAGGGTGCTCCTGCGTACCTCGATCCTGTCCACGAAGAACGGGTAGCCGACGTCACGCATCGCTGCCGTCGCTGCCGCCAACCACTCGTCGCCGGCCTGCGCCACCGCCCCGCCGAGCAGGACCAAGTCCGGCTCGTAGATGGGAGCCCAGCTGGCCAGCCCGACGCCCAGCCAGTAGCCGGCCTGGCGGATGATCTGTAGTGCGGCCGGGTCGCCCTGAGCAGCGGCCTCAGAGACATGCAGACCAGTGACGCTGCCGAGGTTCCTGAGCCTCGCTGCGAGCAAGGGAGAGGCACCGCTCTCCGCCGCCCGCTGCCCCAAGCGAGCGATGGCGCGGGCGGAGGCCACCGTCTCCAGGCAGCCGCGGCAACCTAGAGGACAGCGTTCCCGGCTCGCGTGGTCGACGATGATGTGAGCAGCATCGCCGGTGACGCCGTGCATGATCCGCGCGACATCGCCGCCCACCACCAGGACCACGCCGATGCCGGATCCCACGGTCACGCTGAGCACGCGTTCGTGCCGGTCGGAGCCTGTCGAGGCGGCCTCGGCGATAGCGGCCGCGCAGGCATCGTTGTCCACCGCCACGGGCAGGCGGAAGCGCTGTTGCAGCCAGGGGCTGATGGCGAAGCCATCGAGAGCGGCGATGTTGTTCTTGTCGACGACGGTACGGCTTGGATCCAGATAGCCGGGGACACCACACCCGATTGCCGCCACCTGCAAGCCGCGCGCGTGGGCCAGGGCGCCCAGTCGGTCCACGGCTTCGGCAAAGGGCTGGAGGACCAGCAGCGGATCGCCCGACTCGGGCGTCGCTACGATCTCCCTACCCAGAACGGCAGCCTGTTCGGAGACCAGGCCCAGCTTGGCGCTGCTGCCGCCCAGGTCCATGCCGATGGCGTAACGCAAGCTCTCCGCCTCCTCAGCCGTCAGGATGCATCGCTCCGGCGAGCGTACTCGTTCGGTGGGTCTGCTCCACCAGGGCCGTGCTACTCATATGCCTGCTCTCGAGCCGCCTGGTACAGCTGCACCACATTCGCGGGCGGAACATCGGCCTGCAGGTGGTTGCAGGGGGCGACGATGTACCCGCCATCCCGGCCCAGATCCCTCACGCAGCGGCGTACATCCGCTTCCACATCGTCCAGCGTGCCGCGCAGGGCGCCCTGGCTGTCCACTCCGCCGTGGAAGCATATGCGGTCGCCAAACTCGGCCTTCAGTCGCTCGAAGGGCATGCCCTCCAGGTTGGGCTGGGTCGGGCTGGTTACATCCACCCCACACTCGCTCAGATCGCCCATGATCGCCATCAGGTCACCATCGCTATGCAGGAAGATCGCCGCTTCCGGCGCCAGGCTCTTGATCAGTGCGTTCAGCTCCCGGTGCGCGGGCAGGATGAACTCCCGCAGGTGGGCGGGGGAGACAAGCGGTCCGTTGTTGGCCGCCATGTCGTCCATCGTCTCCACCATCTGCACATTGGGTCCAACCGCCTTGAGGAACGCCTCGAAGAGGGCCAGTTCGGTGTCTAGGATGCAGCCGACCAGCCTCCGGGCGAACTCAGGGTCCAGTATCAGGTCCTGCATGAAGCGCTCGGTGCCGCGTAGCCAGCAGGCGATGTCGAGGAAGCCGGCGCAGGGCGCGCGGGCGACCACGGCGTAGTCGGTCTCCTGGCAGAGGCGAGCGGCCTCCTCGGCTAACCCTTCCACCCTCGCCGGATGATGGGCGTCCGGCCAGGGATAGCGCGCCAGATCGGCAGCGGTGGCCTCGGCCAGCGGCGGATCGGCCATCTGCATGTAGCCGCCCACCGGTATCCGCCGGAGACCCCACTCGTCAGTGACGGATCCGTCCCCATGGTACCTCTTGGCGTGTGGCGGCTGCCGCAGCCAGACGCGGCGTGTGTCTATATCCAGCGCGTCCAGAATCTGCTCGTCGTAGTAGTTGACGTTCTCGCCGGTGCGGAACCGGCGTGGATGGTCCTCCAGCCCCAGGTAGTCTCGCAGGGCGAAGAGTGCCTCGTCTACCAATCCCCCTGCCGTGCCCATCAAATCGAGGGGCACACGATCGGGGACCTGGTGGTGGACCGCGGCCAGAAACCGTTCCCTATGTGTCACTTGCGCAACTCCAGACGAAAGCGATAGGACCGGCAGGATCTCTCGCGATCTCTCTGCGTGTCGGACTTCTCAGCGGTCTACTCCTGCAGAAGCTCCTCAACCCAGGCCAGGTTCGCTTGCTGCTGCGTCTCCGTGGTGAGCACGATGAGGCTCCGCGCCGCGCTGGAGTCCATCTGCAGCTCCAACATGTTGTGGTGCCAACTCACCGGGAGCCTTTCGCGTTCCTGCCAGTGTCCGTCCACGATGTCGCCGACGAGGGCATGCAAAGGCTGGTCGGTGCGCAGCCGGAACTCGCCCGGCTCGATGGTCGTGAGCAGGAGCCCGTCGGCCTCGCTCAGGCCGGCCGCACCCTTAGCCGTTAGCATGACGTGACCGGTGGACTGAATGATCGGCTGGCCGGCGCCGCTCTCCAGGCTCAGGCCCTCAACGGCGCAGGGCTGGCCGGACCGGTTGATGGCCAGGAGCCCCACGCCCTGCCCGCCGATCCCCAGGCGCGGCCTGTACGGACCGGCCGGGAAGTCCACCAGGCGCGGCGCCTGGTCCCAAGTGTCAGTGGTCACGGTGTAGACCTGAGCCTCGTCGCTGGGCAGGGAGAACACCTGCACCCCCGGCTGGCCGGCAGGGTGCCGCGGCACGCCGGCGGCGTTGAGGAAGGCCGGCAATGTGGTGCGCGCGCCCTCCAGCGTCACGTCGGTGGAGTAGATGACCAGGCCCCGATCGAGCCGGTTGCGCAGCACCACCGGGTTGCCGTCCTCGTCGGCAGCGGCCACCTGTCCCGACGGGGGCGACAGGCGCACGCAGGGCTGACCGTGATGCCCTGCCAGGCCCGCGATGGCTCCCGTGGGCGCGATGGCCACCCGCGGCAGCCGCCGGGCGAGAGACTGCCCCAGCAGGTGCTCGCCACCGATCCAGCCGGCGAAGCCCGCGCCCACCAGCTCGCGCAGAGCTGCGCCGGCCGCGGTGTCCTCAGCCAGCGCGCGGTCGGCCCCGTTCAGCCAGAGGTTTCCACCACGGGCTACGAAGTCCCGAAGCAGGGGGAAGACGTAGTCAGGGGCGCATTGGGGGATGGGATAGACCAGGGTAGCGGCGTCCTCCGGGAGATGGGCCAGACCGGTCTCATCAACGGGGGCAAAGTCCACCCCCTGGTCGATGAGCAGTCCCAGCAGCTCCATGAGGTACGGGTAGAGGTGCATGTAGTCCTTGGCCCAGTGCTGCCGGGGCAGAACCACCAGGACCGGTGGGGTACGGTAGTACGGCTGGAAATGGCGAAAGAGCAGGGCCTCATTCCGGAAGGCATAGAGCTCGTCCTTCGGCACCCAATCGCCGGGGTAGACGACGCCCCAGGGGAAGATGCAGTGATCGTTGTCCTTCCACTTCCAGTTGAGCGCGAGCGAGTAGCCCATGCCGAAGGCATGGTGAGGCTGCAGCAAGTAGGGGTGGAGGTCGGCCGGTGAGCCGGTGGAGGCCTGACGACCAAACTCAGCATTGCTCCAGCTCTTGCCGGCGACGCGCATGTCGAGGAGTCGGCTGGCAGCCGGGTTCTCAGCGCCGTGGTAGCAGGAGTTGGCGGCGAAGTCCAGTTCCTGCGTCATGTCGCGGAACACGTCGGCGCCGGAACGGATGGTCGCCTGTTCGGCGGTGACGATGTAGTTGCGGCCACACTCGCGGAGACCGGCCACCACTTCCTTGGCCCAGGCGTTGAAGAAGCGCGGGTCGTCGCGAACGCCATCGTCGAAAATGTAGAACATGATCCCCGGCACATGCTTGTAGCGCTCGCCGATGACCCGAGCGACACGGCGGCTGAGCTGAGGGCGATACTCGGCCTTGTCCTCAGCCAGGAAGAAGAGGCAAGGAGCGTAGACCAGTCCGTGCTTCTGGGAGAGCAGCACCTGGGCATCGAGCTGGCGAAGGACCACTTCCGGGATGAGATCATCGTCCGGTTCGCCCCAGCCCAATCCCTCGATGTAGACGGAGAAGAAGACAGGCGAGACCACGTCCACGCCGTAGTCCCGCATCATGCGGTACTGGCGGCCCCACCAGAGGGCATCTTCCTTGGTCTGACCGTGGAGGTGCAGGCCATCATCCCGGACGCCCTGCAGGTAACGTCGCTTGCCCTGAAAGCGGAAGTAGTTGTCGCGGTACTCCAGGCTGGGCCCGGCCTTGATGGTTCGATCGTTCCAGGCGGCAAAGCCGCTCTCAGCCCGATCGTAGGGCGCATCTCCCATAGAGAGCGCCGCCTCCACCCGGTAGAGGTCGGCGGCGAATCGCTCCGGCTTCCAAGTGGCGCTGACCTTCCGCCAGCCACCGGGCTCGAGCGTCAGGTCTTCAGCTGCCTCGAAGGCTACGCTGCCGCTGTCGCCGTCCAGCACGCGCAGGACCAGCCTGGCGGAGGTGGGCTCCCGGCCTGCGTTGTCGACGACAGCGGAGACGGTGACCGCCTCCCCCTGACGGTAGCAGTCGAACTCACTCGCCACGTTGTGGAGCGTAAGCCCGGCCAGAAGGAACCTGACCGTCTCCAGGAGGGCGGCACGCATGGCCTCCTCACCGCTGCCGAAAAGGTCTACGTCATTGACGCCGCAGTAGGCCCAGCGGGAGCCGCGGTAGAGTCCATCGTGGTGGAGCAGCGCCGCCAGGACCGTGCCCCGCTCGCGACCATAGCGATCATAGGCGCTCAGCAGGGGCAGCCAGCGGCTGCACGGCCGGGAGAAGAGCGGCCGGTAGTGCTCGGTGGCGAAGCCGCGCAGGGGTGCCTGCCCTGCCAAGGCCTCGCGCACCTTCTGCGCGTAGGCTTGCCAGCGACCGTCCGCAACGGAGGCCTCCGCTTCCTCCAACGAGAGGCCATCGCCCACGATCGCCACCGCCGACGGACCGGACACCGACCCTTCGCGGTGGACGGGCGTGGCGACGACCGACTGCTCCGGTGCGGTGGCGATGTAGGCCACGTCGCGGAGGGAGTGGCCCGGAGCCCCGAAGAGCCGCAACTGCTCCCGCAGCTCGGTGAAGTAATCGGAACGGCGACACACGCTCGCGCTAAGCCCGGGGTCGAACCCCGTGGCAACCCAGTGACCGTTCTCCCACTGTAGGGCCTCGGTGAAGGCGTAGCCCCCGAGGGCAAGAAGATGGCCACCATCCTGGAGGTACTGGTAGAGGGCCGTATTCAGGGGGAAGGCAGGACCGTACGGATGCACGAACACGTCGAAGTTGGTCGCCGAGAGCACCTCCGGAGAGGTCAGGTCGCGCCCGTCGAGGAAGGTCACGGTGAATCCCGCCTCTCGGAACAGCTCAGCCAGGCTCTCGGGCGAGGCCGGTGTGCTGCCGGCCACCGCCGGGAAGTCGTCCCGCAGTATTGCCAGGCGGTAGCGATGGCCGCCATCGAGAGGCACTTGGCGCTCTTCCTCATGCCAGAGGTCGGCGTCGCCCAGCCGGTAGGCCTCCACCTCAAGCACCCGGGCCAGGTTGGGCGCGTAGGACATCGCCGAAAGCTCGTCGCCGGTGTTGGCGGCCGTGATCCAGAGACGGATGGCCTGCACGGGACGCTCGGCGAAGCGATGCACCAGCGTGCCGCTGGTGTTTCCGCGGACGGTGTCCACCGTCTCCCAGTCGTCGCTGCTGCCGGCTCGCAGCTGTAGTTGGTAGTCGCGCAGGCCCAGCCGGTTTCGGCCGAGGACATGCTCGGGCAGGGTGTAGACGATGATGGTATCGAGAGGGCGCGGCTCGGGGAAGGCGATCTCCAGCCAGTCACCCCACCAGTTGGGGTGTGTGGGCGTGGCGGTGGCCTCCCAGCCGTTCCTGCCCTGGGCCCACCCCGCGAGGGAGTGGTTGCCGTTGATGGCGCCCATGGGGTCGCGGCCGGCAGTCGAGGCGGTGGCCGACGAGCCTGTCGTGGACAGGGCTAGGTCCACCGCATCTTCAGGCAGCACCAGTTCCTTCCACGTGTAGCTGATGAGGCGCTGAACACCGTCGGACATGGGGCCATCTCCAGAGGTGCTGTCTCAGTGCGCGTGCCGGCCGGCGCATCGCTGCCGCCTACCGCCGGGGCACCTGCCCGGGCGGGATCCTGCATACGGGCATAAACATCGTCGGCAGTCTCAGCACGGCTCCCAGGCCGTGACGACCTGGGAGCCGAACGAAAGAGCCGCGGTCTGGACTATTTCGGGGCGCCAGACAGGATGAGCGGTTCGAGGTCGGGTAGAGCCTGGGTGATGGCTTCCTCGGCCGTCATGCTGGCGAGGGTCAACTGATCCCATATGTTGGCGCCAATGAAGCTGTCGATCTCCGAGTAGTTCGAGTTGATGAAGAGAATGTCGAGGTTGCCGTGAGCCCACGACTCGGCGATCACCTCCCAGGCGATTCCAGGGAGGCTCTCCTGTGCCCGCCTCAGATACTCCGGCACCAGCGAGCTGCGGCTGGGGAACATGCCGAGCACGTCCCATGACCAGTACAGGTGGTTCTCCTCGTTGAGGAGCATCCACTTCAGAAGCGTCCAGGACTGCTCAACTTGCTTGACGGAGGACATGACCAGGGCGTCGGGGAAGACGTCGTTGCCGCGCGGCGCGTCCTCGGGACGAGCGGAGTCACGCGGGCACGGGGCCGTGTCCCAGCCGAAGTCCTGGATGGTGCGGAACCCGGCCACGTCCCAGGTGCCGCCGAAGCTCATGGCCATTCTGCCGCTCATGAACCCGGACTGCATCAGCTGCGCCGCCTCCGGAGTGGGGGCGTAGGCATCGGTGTACATGGCATCCTGGTAGAGCTGGAAGCCCTTGATGGACTCAGGACGGTCAAGCAGGACCTCGGTCTGGTCCTCGTTGGTCCAGGCGCCACCGTAGATGAAGGGGGCGTTGTAGACGTACAACGGAGCACTGCTTCCCCACTGATCCGGCCTGCCATCACCGTCGGTGTCCTGCGTCATCCGCTTGGCTACGTCTTTGTACGCTTCCCACGTCCAGGAAGGGTCGTCCCAGCTCTGGGGCGGGTACGGCTCGCCGGCGGCGTCGAACAGGTCCTTGTTGAAGTACATGACGGCCGAGTTCATGGAGTGCGGGTAGCCGAACTGGATGTTCTTGCCCGGGTGGTAGAATGACTGCATGGCGATCGGGTCCTCATCACTGAGGTCGGCGCCATCGCGCTCGATGAGCGGCTGCAGGTCGCGGAAAACGTCACGATCGGCAAAGCTGTACTGGTCCATGCCGGTGTCGGCGATGTCGGGGGGCTCACCGCCGGCGATCATGGCCTGGAACTTCTCGATGGCCGACATTCCGGAAGGCGGAAGGAGCTGCTCCACCGAGTAGCCCGGGTTCTCTTCCACGAACTTCGCCATGAGGGGCTTGTTCCGCTCGACCCAGCTCATGTCTCCGGTGAGCCAGTAGAAGAGGAGCGAAGCTGGTTCAGCTCCGGCTGCCGGTGGAGCGACTGCCTCGCCGGCCTCGCCGGCCTCACCGGCTGTCCCGCCGGCACCCTCCGGTGCGGCTCCCTGGCAGGCTACCAGCGCCGCGCCCGCCGCTCCCACGACTGTCAACCTTAGGAAATCGCGCCGGGTCTGCTTTCTCTTCGCCATGTGCTATTCCTCCTGAACTGCAACAGACTGCAGAGTAATCAACCACGAGTCCCGATGCCTTTCCGCCATCCAGATTACCTGACGGCCAAGCCGCTCTCGTCGAATCCGTGCCGTATCACCTCCTTCGGCGGCCCATCTGGCTGAGCCGCATCACCTCGCGAAGACTGCGCCCTACCCCTTGATTCCCGTGACGACGATGCCTTGGATGAACAGCTTCTGCGCCGTGAAGAAGAGAATCATGGGAGGTAGAGCCACGACGATGGATCCGGCCATCAGTAGGTGCCAGGGCGTCATCGAGGATCGCACCGCCCGTAGGCCGGCCAGGCCCAGGGCCAAGGTGTACTTGCTCATGCTGTTGATGTAGATCAAGGGGCCGAGCAGGTCATTCCAGTTGCCCATGAAATCGAAGAGGGCAACGGTGGCCAGAGCCGGCTTGGCCAGCGGCATGATGATCCGCCAGTAGATGCCGAACTGGCCGCAGCCATCTATCTTGGCGGCATCAGACAGTTCCGGCGAGATGCCCAGGAAGAACTGGCGCAGGAGGAAGATGTAGAAGCCTCCGAACGCGAAGAAGCTGGGCACAATCATCGGTAGATAGGTGTTGACCCAGCCCAACTGCTTGAACAGCAGGAAGAGCGGAATCATCGTCACCGGATAGGGCAGCATCATGGTGACCAGGACCATAGCGAACAAGACGTTACGGCCGTAGCCCCGTAGCCGCGCGAACGCGTAGGCCGCCAGCGAGCAGGATAGAACGGCCCCAATGAGGGACGGAACCGCTATGGTCAGCGAGTTGCGGATGTAGACCCCAAACTGCCAGACGCCCAGGAGCTCGGCGTAGTTGCTCCACAACATGGGCCGCGGGATCCAGCGTGGGGGGAAGATGAACACCTGGGCCTGGGTCTTCAGCGAGCTGGAGATCATCCAGACAAACGGTAGCGCGAAACCAATGGAAACGACGGTGAGGACAAGATGGGCGAAGGCTGTGCCGACTACCCTCTTCACCTGAGCGGTTTGCTTACTGCGGCGCGCTATCGCGCTCGCGTTGCTCGCTGCCATTCTAGCGGCCTCCCGACGTGGAGCCCTCGTAGTAGACCCAGCCCGAGGACTTGAAGAGGATGAAGGTTAGAGCGGCTATGATGATCAACAGGACCCAGGCCAGACCGGCAGCGTAACCCATGCGGAAGAACTGGAAGGCGGAGCGGTAGAGATAGAGAACGTAGAAAAGGCTGGAGTAACCGGGACCACCGCCCGTCATGATGAACGACGAGGTGAAGATCTGAAAGGAACCGATGACGCTCATAATCAGATTGAAGAAGATCACCGGCGTAAGCATGGGGACCGTCACGTTCAGCAGCCTCTGCCACCGGTTGGCGCCATCTATTTCCGCCGCCTCGTAGAGGATGGTGGGGACGCTTTGCAGGCCCGACAGGTAGATCAGCATGCCGCCCCCAACTCCCCACAAGCTCATTACCACGAAGGCCGGCAGCACCCAATTGGGGTCGAAGAGCCATCGAGGTCCGTGGATGCCCACCAGGCCGAGGACGTAGTTCAGGAGACCGAACTCGGGAGTGAAGATCCAGACCCAGAGCAGGGACACTGCCACGCCCGACGTCACCGAGGGGAGGTAGCAGACGGTGCGATAGAACGCCATCCCCCGGACGTTGGTGTTCAGCAGAAGGGCCAGGAGCAGAGAGGCGACAAGACCCAGCGGGACAGAGCCGACGGTGTATATCGTGGTCACCTTCAGCGACTGCCAGAAGAGGGGATCTTGGAAGATCCGCCGCCAGTTGTCGAGGCCGATGAACGAGGGTCGCGAGATGATCTCCCACTGGGTGAAGGTCAGCCCCAGGGACGTCAGGATCGGAACCAACTGGAACGTCACGAACCCGATGATCCAGGGAGCCAGAAACAGGTAGAAGTACCCGTTTTCCGACAGCCCTCGCATTCTCGGTCTTGTCTCGGCCGCGCCGATTGCCTTGAGCATCGCCCGCCCCCAGTGAGTTTGAGACCCCAACGCCGCAACTTAAGTGCGCCGACGCTCAGGCCGTAAGTGAACCGTTCCCTCCACGCCGCACTTGGCGCAGGTACTCCGCTTCCCAGGCGGGATGGTCCGTATCCACCCCGCGGCGAGAAGCAAGTTCGTTAGCCAACACGAACAGCGGGCCGCTGTACGCAAACGGTGTCAGCAGGTCATGGCAGGACACATCGAGGCACAGCGTCCCTGGTTCGGCCTCCTCGCCCGTCGTCACCTCGAGCGTGCTGGCGCCAAAGGAAGCGAACTGCGCCAACACTTCGCGCGCTGCCCTTTGGCCGGGCCCGGGTGGGTTGATGGCGATCACGCCCAGGCTGCCGTCGGCTATGGATACCATGCCATGCGCCATTTCGCGGGCCTGCACCGCCTCGGCCGGAACGCCCGAGACCTCCTTGAAGACGAGGGCCGCCTCCTGGGCGACGGCGAAGGCCGGCCCGGCGCCGAAGATGAGAAAGCGGCTGCAGGGCTCGAGGCGATCCACCGCAGCGGCCGCCTGCGGCAATGCGTACGATAGGCTCCGCCTGACGACCGCCGGGATGGCGAGCAGTTCCTCACCGAGGCGGTCGGCCGCATCTACGCCTTCAGCCCTCAAGAGCCCCAGCCACAACAGATCGAGAACGCCTATGCTGGCGACGAAGGCCTTGGTGGAGGTGGGCACTAATGAGGGCCCGGCCTGGGCATGGAGCGTATGGTCCACCACGTGGGTGAGGGAGGAGGCGGCTACGTTGGTGACACCGACGAGTTGGTGCCGCCCACCCGCCGCCCGGAAAAGGTCCAGGAGATCTACTATCTCGCCCGATGCCGACACACCGATCAGAGCATCACGATGGGAAAGCGGCAGAGGATAGAGGGCGTAGTCGCCTGTGGGAGCGGCCAGGGCCAGACCGTTCTCGGGCCGAGCCAGGGAATTGTGCAGGTAGATCGAGGCCTTGGCAGCGTAGAGCGAGGAACCGCTGCCGAGGGCCACGAACCGGCGGGCACCCTTGGCAAGCAGGGCCGAGGCGATCTGGTATGGCTGGTCGCCCACGTTCGCGAAGGTGGTCTCAAGGCTGGAGGCAGTATCGAGTACGTCCTGCAAGAAGAGCGTGTCAGCCACAGTCAGTTCCTTCCATGGCGGTGTGCGTGTCTGGCGGCGGCCGCAGCGCGATCGGTCATCGGTTAGCCAGTACTCTCATGGCGCGCCCGGCTCTCGGAGCCGGTCAGGAACATGCGCTCGATGCTCGCGTTGAGCCGGTCCACCTCGGCGGCAGAGCGCGGAGCCATCCGGCGCGCCAGGGAAGCGGAGAGGGCGTCTATCAGGGTCAGCTCCGCTATCTTCGAGTCCAGATAGGCCGTCCGGTAAGCGGTGTGCAGCTCAAGCAGCACCAGCTTGATATCGCTGGCGCCGATGATGGGGGAGTGGGGCTGACTGGTGATGCATATGGTTGTGGCACCAGCGGCGCGGGCCGCCTTCAGCCCTTCCACCGTGTCGCGCGTGCGGCCGGTCTGGCTGAAGCCGATGGCCACCTCCTCCACCGCCATTCGGCCGGCGTGGATGGCTATCTGAATGGGGTCGTAGATCGCGTAGCAGTCGATGCCCAGGCGCACGAAGCGGTAGACCGCCTCGGTGGCGAGCAGGCCGGAACCGCCGACTGCGAAGCAGTGAACGCGGCGCGCCCCCGCCAACGCCTCCACCGCCCGGTGCAGTTCCTCCGCTTCGATGGTCTTCCAGGCGCCCGTTAGGGCCCGCGCCTCGGCGGCGAAGACCTTCTGCAGAATGGTGGTCGGCTCATCAGTCTCGGTGACGTCAACCTGGAGGGTACGATCGGGGTCATCCCTGCGGGAGGAGGCCAGCGCCAGGGCGAACTCACGGTACCCGCCGTAGCCGAGCTCTCGGGCGAAGCGCAGCACGGTGCTCTCGCTCACACCGCTCAAGCGAGCCAGCTCAACGATGGAGAGCCCCACCGATTCGGTGGGATGCTGCAAGACGTACTCGGCTACGCGCCGCCGAGTCTCCCCCAGACCGCTGTAAGCCCTCTCGATGCGAGAGAGGCTGCCTTCACTCTGCCTGCTAGTTGGCATTGGACCTCAGCTCCATGACGGGAGGGTAGCAGAAGATTATCTGCATGTCAAGCACCGCGAAGAAGATATTTATCACCAGGCCGCGAGGCGGCCGAGGGGATGCCCTGTCCCGGCCCGGCCGCGCTGGAAGCGAAGGCGACTCCCACCGCCTTGCCCCCTAACCGGCGCGCCGAGCACCAACCGGCTACCCCGAGAGGCGGTAGAACTCCAGGCCGTTCTCCAGCATGATGGCTGCGGCTACCGCGCGCGCGGTGGCCTCGTCCATGTACCCCGCCTCGATCTTCTCCTCCAGTACGCGCGCGATGCCGATCTTGGCCTGCAGGGAGTAACCAACGTTGCACCACGGTAGGCTGGTGTCCGCCCCATAGGCGAAGATCTTGTTGTAGGGCACCGCGTCCAGCCACTCGGACAGGGCGCGGGCGGACTCCGTGGGGTTCATGGCCCAGGCCCAGCACATGTCCGCCCAGACATTGGGGTAGTTCTTGGCCAGGGCGCCCAGTTCCGAGGCCCAGGGCCAAGAGGCATGGAAGAGGTCAAAGCGGACGTTGCGGTACCTTTCGAGGACGGGGATCAGGTGACTGGCCCGCGCGCCCGCCAGCGAACCCCAGTGCCCGGCCAGGTAGCCGGTGTGAATCTGCACCGGCAGGTCTTCGTCGGCGGCGCGCTGCATCAGGGCGTGGAAGAGGTAGTCGCAGAGGGGTCGTCCGTCGACAGCATTCACCGCGCCGCCGTTCTGCTGTATGCCCCCGGCGAAGTTGTTGCGGCTCCGGATGCGGTTGAACGCCCGTTCGGCCTCGGCCTGGGTGGGATTGCCCACGACGAGATCGCGTCCGTAGGCCATGCCGATCTTGATGGACGCCAGCAGGCCGGTGTCTCGGAAGCGGTCTATGGCCAGGTTGAGCGCCCCGACCATCTGCCCCAGAGAGTGTATCGGTCGGTCCACGAAGCGCTCGACCACCTCGATGGGACCCGCGTCCACCATGTGCATGATCTCGTCGAAGCGGAAGGCGAAGCGGTAGGACGTGGGATGCGTGTCCGGCTGTAGGGCCGCCGGGTTGCCGATGTCGTACTTGAAGTCCTGTATGGTCCGGCGGTTGTGGGCTCGCTCGTGCACGAAGTGCTCGTACACCTGCGGGGCGGACTTGCCTCGGATGGAGACCTGGAGCGCCTCGGTAATGGCGTCGAAGTTCTCCGGCGTATACTCCAAGCCGAAGAGCTCGCGCGCTCCCAGCACCACTGCTCGCCCATAGCCCGTGGCTCGAATCTTGGGCCATAGAAGGCGTACCCGATCCCGGTCCGTCGGGGCGGGGTGGGCCCGAGGCGAGCGCGCTGTGGCGGTGCCATTGGCTGTGACGAGGTCATCGCTGGCGTAGCCGAGCAGGTTGCGGAAGTCGTAATGCTCCCGTCCGGCATCGAACTCCTGGAAGGAGCGGTGGTGATCGTGGTGGCAGAAGAGGTCGTGATTGAGGACGAACTCACGGATGTCGGACATCTAGGCCTCCGGCAGATGGCTACGGGCGATGAGGCGTGCTTGGCGTGTCCGGGGCGGCCAACTGCTGCTCTGGCTAGGCAGGACCGTGGCGGCGCACGCCGCGGACTGTCGGTCTGCTGCGGACCCCGGAGGCTCAGGCGGCGAACATCGCGGCTGCGGCTGACGGAAGGCGCACTTTGCCTCGAGGCAACGGAGCACGCGGCATCATCGAAGGGGCGCCGCGCTCTGTCAAGAGAGGTTCGTCTCGGAGACGGCCGCCGAGTCCCTTCCCGTTTCCGAGGGGGTTCCGGCTCGGCACGGCGGTGGGGTATAATGGAGGGACAAGGCCTAGTGGGGTGTGCCGTGGTCGGGCAGACCACCGCCAGGCAACGGGCTAACGGAGGGAGAGGGGTTGAGGGCCCATACCGCGGTTGTAGAGAAGTGCTCCCCGACCGGACTCCGCGTCGGGCATGTGTCCGATCTCCCTGGGCCGCACATTCAGCCTGAGACGCCGGACGAGCGGAACGACCACCTCCGGGAAGCGTTCCAGATGCTGCTGGAGGATGGCGATCCGGGCCGGCAGACCGAGTTCGTCCGTGCAACACCAGCGCCGGTCCAGTAGTGGACAGAGCCCCGGTTCCACCTACCGATGAATCGCCGCCCTCCGGAGACGGCTGGGTCTCGCCGAGGTTCGACAGCGAGGCTTTCACAGGCGGTCTCGTGACCCCGGCGGTCGTCGCACCACTGGGCCTGCTCGCCGAGGACCGGACCACTCCCCGGCTCTACCCAGGCAGATAGCGCCATATTGGGTTCACTGTGGATGATCCTCTCTCCCAGGGCTAAGCCGTCCGTGCCTGAGGACCAACCATGCCCGACCGCGTAGTCGTTGCCATGAGCGGCGGGGTAGACTCCTCCACCGCCGCCGCCTTGCTCGTCGAGAAGGGCCACGACGTCATCGGCATCATGCTCCGGCTGTGGAGCGAACCCGACTGCGCCGACGCCGACGCCAACCGCTGCTGCACCCCGGAGGCAGTGGACGAGGCTCGCGCCGTTGCCCACCACCTAGGCATACCCTTCTACCTCATCAACGCCGAGCGGCCTTTCCGCCGTCAGGTGGTGGACGACTTCATCGCCGAGTACGGGCGCGCCCGCACCCCCAACCCCTGCGTGGTCTGCAACCGCGACGTCCGCTTCGGCTACCTGTTGGACTACGCCCTCGCCCTCGGCGCCGACAAGTTGGCCACCGGCCACTACGCTCGCATCAGCCGGACGGACGCCGGCGACTTCCGGCTCCTCCGCGGCGTTGACCGTGCCAAAGACCAGTCCTACATGCTCCACGCCTTGGACCAGCGGCAGTTGGCGCACGCCCTCTTCCCCTTGGGCGGCCTCACCAAGGCCCAGGTGCGGCAACTGGCGGCCGAGCGCGGCCTGCGGGTCGCGGCCCGCTCCGAGAGCCAGGACCTCTGCTTCGTCGCCGACGGCGATTACCGCCGCTTCCTGGCCCGCCATGCTCCCGGCACCGCCCGTCCCGGACCGATCTTCGACCGGCAAGGCCGGCGGCTGGGTACCCACCAAGGACTGGCCTACCACACCGTGGGGCAGCGGCGCGGCCTGGGCATCGCCGCCCCGGAAGCGCTCTACGTCCTGGAGGTCCGCCCCGGGGACAACGCTCTCATCGTCGGTCCGGCGAGCGAATTGGGCCGGGATTGCCTTACCATCGCGCCCATGCACTGGATCGAGGGTCCGCCCGCCGAGCCGAGCCTGCGCGCCGAGGTGCAGATCCGCTACCGCGCCCGGCCCGTCTGTGCCCTGGTCGAGGTCGGCGCCGGGCAGGCTCAGGTACGCCTAGACGCCCCGTTACGAGACATCGCCCCCGGCCAGAGCGCCGTCCTTTACCAGGGCGAGCATTGCCTGGGCGGCGGTCCCATCTCGACGCCCGACCCGATCTAGTCCGTGCCCGGCCGAGGAGGGCCTTGACCGAAGTGGTACAATTTCTAGCGTAGACAGTGTTAGTCATTGTGTATGCAGGAGTGATCGACCATGTCAGACAAGGAGACCACGAGGAAGCCCGAAGGCGAGAGGGCGGCGCTGGAGAAGATCGAGGCCATGCCGGAACCCTATCGCGCGATGGGAGAGCGTCTGCACGCCTTGATCATGGGCGCGGCTCCGGCGCTCCAGCCGGCCCTGTGGTACGGCATGCCCGCCTACCGGAAGGACGGCGCCGTAATCCTCTTCTTCCGTGCCGACGAGTACATGACCTTCGGCCTCACCGAGAAGGCGAACCTCGTCCTCGAGGAAGACGCGCCGCATCGGCTTCGCCCTTCGGCCTGGTTCTTCGACACCCTCGACGAAGCGACCGAGGCGGCCCTGGAGGCGATAGTACGTCGGGCCGCGAGCTGAGCGCTCAGCTCGCACGGCAATGCGGCTAGGCCCCGCGCGGGTCTAGCCGCCTTCCCACTCACGTTGCAGCAGGCCGAACTGCTTCAGGTCCACGAAGCGGCCGTGCTCCCAGCACCTCTCGCGCCAGGTGCCCTCGTACCGGAACCCCAGCTTCCGCATCACCCGCTCCGAGGCCAGGTTGCCGTCGGTGCAGTCGCCCTCGATGCGGTGCACACCCAGGTGGGCGAAGCACCAGCCGACCACCTCCCGCATGGCCTCGGTCATGTAGCCGCGGCCCCAATGTGCCGAGGCCAGGTCGTAGCCGATCTCCACGTGGCGGTGCGCCCGATCCCAACGGTGGAAGCCGCAGGTACCGATGACGGTCTCGTCGTCGTGGAGGGTGATTCCCCAGCGAATCGCCTCGTGTTTGTCGAAGTGACCCGCGAACCAACGGATGAGCGCCCGCCCCTCCTCTTCGGTGGTCACAGGCGACCCGTCCAGGAAGCGCATTACCGCCGCATCGCCGAAGATGGTGACCATCGAAGGTGCGTCGGCCTCGGTGATCGCGCGCAGCCGCAGCCTCTCCGTGGTCAGCACCGGCAAGTATTCGAAGGCGAATATGTCGTCCATGGGCATCTCCTGTGTACGGCGTGGGCAGGATAGCACCGGCGGTGGGAGTGGCAACAGGGCTCGGAAGGTCGCCCAGGGCCGGAGTTGCACTTGCGACAGTTGACCGTTTCGGTCACACTTCGCCGGCGTGGCAACGGCGCCCATACCGAGCATCAAGGAGAGGCCCCATGCACGGCAGCCCCGCTCCCTCCGCGCCGGACCCCGTCTCCGGCTACAAGTCGCGCCTCGGCATCCGCATGTTCATCTTCTACGCCATCGTGTACGCCGGCTTCGTCCTCATCAACAGCTTCGCGCCCAAGCTGATGGGGGCAGTCGTTATGGGACAGACCTTCGCCGTGGTGTACGGCTTCGGCCTCATAGTGCTGGCTCTCATTCTGGCGCTGGTCTACAACTCCCTCTGCGGTAGGGCTGAAGACCGGGCCAGAGCGGAAACCGACGACAGCACGGTGGAGGTGTTCGAATGAACTACCAGCCATCAGCCTGGGCCATCGCCATCTTCGTCGGCTTCGTCTCCCTGGTGCTCTATATGTCTTACTACATGGCCCGACGTACTCGCTCCGCCTCGGGCTACTTCGCCGCCGGCGGCAACATCCATTGGGCCGTGAACGGCATCGCCTTCGCCGGCGACTACCTCTCCGCCGCCTCGTTCCTGGGCATCGCCGGCATGATCGCCTTCTTCGGCTTCGACGGCTTCCTCTACTCCATCGGCTACCTGGCCGGCTGGATCGTGGCCCTCTTCGTGGTGGCCGAGCCGCTGCGCCGCTTGGGCAAGTACACCTTCACCGACGCCCTGGACGCCAAGTTCAACTCCCGCGGCATCCAGTTGGCCGCCGCCATCAGCACCCTGGTGGTGTCCACCTTCTACCTCATCCCGCAGATGGTGGGGGCCGGGTCGCTGGTGAAGCCGCTGCTGGGCCTGCCGCACTGGGCGGGCGTGGTGATGGTGGGCAGCATCGTCATCGTCATCGTGGCCACGGCCGGCATGGCCTCCACCACCTACGTGCAGTTCCTCAAGGGCTCGCTGCTCATAGCCTTCTCGCTCACCTTGGTCCTGGTGCTCTTCGCCCGCGGCTACACCACCAATCCCGATGCCGGCGGCGACCGCCCCTACCACCAGTTCCAGGAGGTAGCGGCCACTCTCTCGGCCGATGGCGCAGTGACTCCGGCAGACCAGGCATATGCGGTGGCAGCCTCCTGGCCCGAGGATGGCCCGGCGCAGTTCGTCCGCCTGGCGAATGAGGGCAGCGAGACCTGGTTCTACGTTGAGCCGGGCGACGACGGCAGCGCGCGGCTGACCGAGGCCCTGGCGGTGACCACCCTCCCGGACGGCAGCAAGCTCTACAACGGCGCCCCGGTGGCCGACGAGAAGTTCTACCCCGTGGGCCACTTCAGCGAGATCGTGGTGGACGGGCAGCCGGTCGAGCAAACCGGCACGCTGGACCCCTTCTCCTTCCTCTCCGTCCTGCGAGACAGCACTGTCGTCCGCTGGGGCAGCAAGAGCATCAACGAGAACGGCGTTTCTCACACCATCTACTATCAGGTGCCCACCTCAGGCGCCGACATCCTGCGCCCGGGCCTCAAGTTCAAAGTGGACGCGGAGAAGGGCGCCACCACCACCGACAAGATGAACTTCGTCTCCCTGATGCTGGCCCTCTTCTGCGGTACGGCCGCCCTGCCGCACATTCTCATCCGCTATTACACCGTGCCCACGCCCGCCGCCGCCCGCCGCTCCACCATCGTCGCCATCGGGGCCATCGGCTTCTTCTACGTCCTCACCCTGTACATGGGCCTGGGCGCCATGGTCAACGGCGTGCTCGACCTGACGGACGACAACATGTCCGCGCCGTTGCTGGCCCAGTCGTTCGGGGTGCTCCTGTTCGCCATCATCTCCGCCATCGCCTTCGCCACTGTGCTCGGAACCGTCAGTGGGCTGATCGTGGCCGCCTCCGGGGCGGTAGCGCACGACTTCATGGACCGGTTCCTGGGCATGAAGCTCTCCGACCAGGGCAAGGTCCGCGCCGGGAAGATCTCGGCGATCATCGTGGGCATACTGGCAATGCTGCTGGGCATCGCCTATCAGGGCATGAACGTGTCCTACCTGGTGGGCTGGGCCTTCGCTGTGGCCGCCTCCGCCAACTTGCCCGCCATCGTCATGTTGCTGTTCTGGAAGAAGACCACGGCGCGCGGCATCGTGGCCTCGATCATCGTGGGCATGGTGGCCGCCGTGGGCCTGATCCTGCTCTCGCCGGACATGTACGTGCGCTACGGGCTGCCGGCCGCCTCGGCTCCGTTCGGCCTCAACAACCCGGGAGTGGTCTCGATACCGCTCAGCTTCATCACCCTGGTGGTGGCGTCGCTCCTGACGCAGCCCAAGGGCGCGACGGTCGCCGCCGCCCGCGGGGCGAGCGAGGCAGGCGGGTCGGACTAGAGCCGCCGCTACGCATACAGGAAGGGGCGGCCACTGGGGCCGCCCCTTCTTCGTCCAGCATCAGGCTCCCCCCTACCAGAAGCCGAAGATCGGCCCTAGGAAGAAGAACGCCACCAGTCCGATGGTGTTGCTCAGCGCGTGCGCCAGGACGGCCGCCCAGAGATTGTTGCCGTACCGCCATTTCAGGGCGCTAAAGAACACCGCGTCCATGGTGGTCACCACCACGCCGATGAGCCCTTGCTCCCGATGCGCCAGGCCAAACAGCACCGAAGACGCCGCCACGGCCAGGATCACGCCGTTCCGGCCCAGGCCGAGGAAGTCGGTGAGGCGGGCCTGCAGATAGCCGCGGTAGACCAGCTCCTCGCCGAAGCCCGCCAGCGTCCAGCTGAGCACGAGCAGGAGGGCGAGCTGCCCCACGTTCCCCTTGAGGTTCTCGAAGTCGCTCAGGTCCTGGGTCGCCCCGGTGAGGTGGTTGAGCACCGGCTTGGTGACGCCCAGGTGGAACAGCTGCCAGACGATGACGAGGCCGAAGACCACCGCCAGAATTCGCGGCAGGTCCTCCACTCGCTTGAGCCCTAGGGTGGACAGCCGGTCTCGGCGGGCAAGCAGGGACAGCACGATCATCGCCAGGATGACCAGAGTCGGCTGCACCAGGTCCAGGATGATTACGGCGGCGGCAACGAGGAACTCGATGGCGGAGACGACCTTCCAGCCCGTGCTTCTGTCCATGGTGAGCCTCCCTGGCCGGAGACCGCTATCCACCCGCAGCGAAGGTGTATGCAACGTCGCGGTCGGTCGCCAACGTGCCGACTCTCGTCGTCGCTGCCAGTGCGAGGGCGCACCCCCGCTGGGTACGCCCTCGGCGCTGGACTGCCTCCGTGCCCGCGCCCGCTATTCCGGAAGGGCGACGGCCTCCTCCAGATGGGCAACCGCCTTCTCCTCCAGTTCCTGCGCCTGCCGCACGAGAGCGGCGAACTGCTCGCGCAGGCCGCGGTCCACCAGCGCCAGCTTCTGCTCGTCGGAAGCGCCCGTCCAGCCGACGAGATGCCCTGCCTTGCCCCAGACCGCCGCCTGTTCCCGGTAGAGGGCGGCCGCCTGCTCCAGAGCTGCCTTCGCCGCGCCCGCCTGGGGCAGCATCGAGTCCAGGAAGGCGGCGGCCGCCGTGCGCTTGCCGCTCATGAGCCAGGCGCCGTCATTCGCCAGGGGGCAGAGGTTGAAGGTAAGTCGCTCCAGGTCGGGCGGGAAGTCCTCATCGCGCAGGATGGCGGCGGCCATCTGGTCGTAGGCGGCCAGGCCGGAGTAGCAGAAGGGGCTCTCGTCGCCTCCGTAGTGCAGCGGCCGCTCTGCCACCCGCGCCAGCTCGATGGCCCAGGCCAGACTGTCTCGCAGTGCCTCGGTCGGCGCGGGGGTCTCAACCTTGTCCCCAACGAGGATGAGTCCGTAGATGTGCTGGTACCAGTCGTCGCTGCGGAAGTACCCCTTCACCGTCTCCGGCCGCAGCGTCCCGAACCACTCGTCGTCGCGGAAGACGTCCACGTCGCCGGGATCCTGCTCCTGGAAGTAGCTGCGGCCGTAGAGCACCTCGCCGCCGCTGCTGTAGCCGGCCACCACGCAGACCTCCGGCGGCCCGACGATGCCGATGGCCAGCACCGGCCGGCCGGCGTCTATGCTCGCCACGATGCGGTCGCGGTACTGCGCCTCGCTGAGGGCGCGGTTCTGCCGGTCGAAGTCAGGCAGGAAGGTGTAGCCGTAGCCGAGGGCGGCGAACGTCTGCCGGATGGGCTCCTCGCCGATGATGAGGAGGTCGCAGTTCGCTGGGGACCAGGGCGGGATCCAGAACATCTTGAAGGCGCCGCCGGAGATGCCCATGGCGTAGTCGTTGCTCACCGGCGTACCGAGGTGCCGCATCGCCGCCGCGACGGAGCCGGTGAAGCACAGGGGCGAGGTGGTCTCCCAGTGTATCCGCTCGATGCCCTCCAGGACTCGGCTCACCCGCCGGCCGAACTCGTCTCCCGGGGCGCTGTCCTTCAGTGTCTTCTCCACCAATCCCTCCATCCCAGCGTGTAGTCTGGCCCGAGCGGAATGCAGCCGGTTCTTGACGGTGCTGCCGGGCACCTCGAGGAAGGCCCCCACTTCGGCCACCGAGTAGCCGTCGATGTAGTAGAGTGTGGTGGCGGCGCGCTCTCCCTCCGGCAGAGCGTTGATGGCGCTCAGCACCGCCTCCCGGCGCAAGTCGGCCAGGGCCGTCTCGTCCGGGCCCGGTGCCGGATCGGCCGCCTGGATGCCTGCCTCCAAGGGCACGGTGGGCACCCGGCGGCGCCGGGTGAGGCGGTCGCAGTGCTTGAACACCACCCGCCGGAGCCAGGCCGGGAAGGCAAGAGGCTCGCGCAGGCCGCCGAGGCGGAAGTACGCCTCCACGAAGGCCTCCTGAGCGGCGTCCTCGGCCCAGTGGAAGTCGCCCAGGATCGAGTAGGCGTACCCCACTGCCAGCGCCTGGAACCGGCGCACCACCTCCTCGAAGGCGGCCCGATCACCGGCGCGCGCCCGCGCCACCTGCTCCTGCCACTGCGTCACCCCTTGCACCCCCTGTTCCGCATCGAGTAGCCTGCTATATAGACCCACTTCGGCGCCGGTTGGTTTGCCCGGCCAGGAGCATCGCCATGAAGAAGGCGCCCACCTACGCCCTGAGCCCCCGCGAGCGCGTCCTCACCTCGCTGGGCTGGAAGGAGCCGGACCGCGTCCCTATCCAGGTATACTTGACGCCCGAAGTGGAGTCCATGCTGCGGGAGCACTTCGACGCTCAGGAGACGGCTCCGGCGAGCCGCCCCGACGCCACCCGCGTCTCCACCGCGACCCGCTCCACCCACGGAGACGACGCCCTCCTGCTGCACCTGGGAGTGGACTTCCGCACCGTGGAGCCGGAGTGGCTGGGGCCGGTGAAGGAGCCGCACGACGGCATTACCTACGACATCTGGGGGGCGGGCTACCGCCGCGTCTTCCATGGCGCCGGCTACTACGACGAGGCAGTCGAGCTACCCCTGGCCGGCCTGCGCACCCTGAGCGACGTCGAGAACTACCCCTGGCCCGACCCGGACGACTACGACTACTCCGTGCTGGCGGAGCAGTGCCGCCGCTACGACGACTACGCCCTCATGCTGGGCGGCGCCGGCATGCCCGACATCCTCAACGGCGTCTCCCGCGGGCGGGGAATGCAGCAGGTGATGATGGACATCGGCCTGCGCGACGAGGTCGGCCTGGCTATCATTGACCACCGCTGCGACTTCTACTACCAGGTGCTGAAGCGCGGGCTGGAGGCGGCCGGCGGGCGGGTGGACATCCTGCAACTGGGCGAGGACACCGGCAACCAGAACGGCCGCATGTTCTCCCCGCGCGACTTCGCCGAGGTCTTCCGACCTCGCCTGGAGCCTTTCTACCGCCTCGCCCACGAGTTCGGCGCCAACGCGATGATGCACTCCTGCGGCGACAGCCACGACATCATGCCCACCTTCATTGACATGGGCCTGGACGTGCTCGACGCCATGCAGCCGGAGCCCCGCGGGATGGACCCGGAGACCATCCGCGCCGCCTGTCGCGGGAAGCTCGCCTTCTGCGGCCTCATCAGCACCCAGAAGACGCTCCCCTTCGGCACGGTGGCCGACTGCCGCGCCGAGGCCCGCCACCGGCTGGACGCCATCGCTCCCGGCGGCGGCTACATCTTCGCCCCGGCGCACTGCATCCAGCCGGGGACGCCGCTGGAGAACGTGCTGGCCGTGTACGAGGAGGCCCTGGGAAGGAGCCTGTAGGGGGTCGCCCTACCGTGGTGCGCGGCGCCGGCCCAGGAAGGGCATGGACAAAGCGCAGATCAGGGCGCCTAGCACCATGAGCAGGATGGCCGCTGCCGGCAGCGGCCCGCGGACGTGCACATGCAAAAGCCGCGAATCCACGGAGGCGTAGGCGCAGCGGGCGTAGACACAGAAGTAGCCGGTCTGCAGCGCCATCACCGGCTGGCTGAGATGGCCGCGAAGGCGGTAGTCCCTGGCGACGCCAGGGAAGACGGCGAGTGCGGCGATCAGGAGAGCGCTCCACAACAGCAGGGTGACCGGCGCGCTCAGTGCTATCCCAAGCGGAGACCTCCTTCGTGGCGGACCGCGCTCCCGAGGGCATCCACTGCTTCCGCCGAGCGGTGCACGACCTAGTGGCCGAGATCTAGAGGCAGATCCGCCGGCCAAGGTGTTCAATGACGATTGTTCCTGACCACTGAGAAGGACGGACGCGGGTGCATCTGCTCCAGCGTAGTCAGCCGCAGGTGGTCTTGCCGGCCCAGTTCGGCCCCACCATCCCGAAGATCTCGCCCCGGTGCACGACAAACGAGACGTCGTCCACCGCAACCGTGCTACCGTAGACCTTGCGCGGCCCATCGATGGCTATCGCGACATTCATGTGCCCGCCGCTCTCTGCTGTGATCGGCGGCGGCCCCGCTCCTCATGAGGCACCGACCCTACCAGTACCACCACGGCATCGTGATCCCAAGGGCGAGCGTCATGTTTCAGTACGGGTGCGGCTACGATCTTCACTGCCATTCCCGTGAGGTTGCGGTCCGGTCGGTGATGTACCACTCTACTGACACTTCCGAACCGTGATTCCGGCCGCAGAGGGAGGCCCGATGGCGCAGACATACGCTGTGGGAGTGGACGGGGGCGGCACCCACTTACGGGTGGTGGTGACGGACGAGCAACTGCGCGTCCTGGGGACGGGCCTGGCCGGCAGCGGCAACCCCAGCCTGGTGGGGCGGGACGTGGCTGCCGAGCGCGTGCGGGCCGCCATCGCTCAGGCGCTCGACGAGGCGGGGGTTGCCGCGGACGCGGTCCAGGCGGTGGCGCTGGGAGTTGCGGGCGCATCGGTGGCCCATTCTGCCGACTGGGTCCGGACCGTGGGTCGCGCTGCCCTGCCCACGGCCTTGGTGGTGCCCAGCGCCGACTATGAGGTCGCCCTGGCGGGAGCCAACGGCCGCCTGGAGGGGGTGCTCATCGCTGCCGGCACCGGCAGTGTCGCCTACGGGGTCTCGCCGGCGGGCGAGACGGCCCTGGTGGGGGGATGGGGCTACCTGCTGGGAGACGAGGGCAGCGGCTACTGGCTCGGCCTGGAGGCGTTGCGGGCGGTGGCGCAGGCTGAGGACGGCCGTCTCCCTCGCACGGCTCTGAGCGCCGAGGGATTGACGGCACTGGGCCTAGAGCCGGGCCGGGCGGCACTCATTGCCTGGCTCTACCGCGGCCCGGGCCCGCGTAACGCCGAGATTGCCGGCCTGGCGCCGGTGGTGCTGCGCCTGGCGGAGCAGGGCGATTCCGTCGCCGAGGAGATCGTCCGGCGCGGGGCGAGCCACCTGGCGGAGCTCGGCCGGGCGGTGGCCGACCGGTTGGCTCTAGGGGATCCGCGCTACGCCCTTGGCGGCGGCCTGCTGTCGGAGCCCAACCCCCTGTCGGTGGGTCTGTGTCGGGAGGTGGGCCTGGCCGATCTCCCCCGCCCGCGCTACTCTCCCGTGCTGGGGGCGGCGCTCCTGGCACTGCGGGCGTTGGGCATACAGCCGGGAGGCGAAGCCGATGCTGACCGAGAGTAGGAACCCGCGCAGCGCTGCCATCGACACTCTGCCGACGCTGGAGGTGCTGCGGCTCATCAACGACGAGGACGCCACCGTGGCGGGGACGGTGCGCCGGGCTCTGCCCGACATCGCTCAGGCGGTGGACGCGGTGGTGGACAGCCTGGGCCGCGGCGGTCGCCTCTTCTACGTGGGAGCAGGGACGAGCGGGCGCCTGGCGGTACTGGACGCGGTGGAGCTGGTGCCCACCTACTCCGCCCCGCCCGACCTGGTGGTGCCCCTCATCGCCGGAGGCACACCCGCCCTCACCCGCTCGCTGGAGGGGGTGGAGGACCGGGATGAAGAGGGCCGCCGCGACCTATTGGAGGCGGGGGTCAGGGCCGGGGATGTGGTGGTGGGGCTGGCGGCCAGTGGCCGGACGCCCTATGTGCTGGGGGCCCTGGCGGCGGCGCGGGGGGCGGGCGCGGTGACGGTGGGCATCTCCTGCAACCAGCCGGCCCCGCTACTGGAGGCGGCCGACATCGCCATCGCCCTGCCGGTGGGGCCGGAGGTGATCACCGGCTCGACCCGCATGAAGGCGGGCACGGCCCAGAAGATGGCGCTCAACCTGCTCAGCACCGCGGCCATGGTCCGGCTGGGCAAGGTGTACGGCAACCTGATGGTGGACGTGCAGGTCAAGAACGCCAAGTTGGAGCGGCGGGCCCGGGGCATGGTGATGGAGATCACCGGCCTGGAGGAGGAGAGGGCAGGTCAGCTGCTGGCTCGGGCCGGTTACGAGGTGAAGACGGCCGTGGTCATGGCGCTGCTCGGCGTGAGCGTCGAGGAGGCTCGGGAGCGGCTGGCTGGCTCGGGCGGCGTGCTAAGGAAGGTGATCGGGCGCTAGGGCGGAACTCAGCCAGAGCGCCCTTCGCCGCGCTCTCCCTGTCATTGCGAGCGCATTACGTGTCATTCCGAGGCCCGCTGCGCGACTGGAACAGTCGCGGGGGCCGAGGAATCTACCCGGTCGCAGGCGGATAGCGACACAGTTGCTTCCCTACGCGGGAAGGGCGAACCGGAATTCGCCTCTCCCGCACCTCCCCCTTCCTTACTAGGGAAGGGGGCCGGGGGGTTAGGTGGGCCCTGCAGGCGCCCGCGATGGGCTCCGGTCACGATCAAGTTGGAGCAGCAGATGACTGCCGTGCGCCCTCCTTTTCCTCGGCCCCTCTACTCGCCCATGTACACCACCCGATAGACCCGGTTCCCCAGGTCGTCGCTGATGTAGAGGGCCCCGTCCGGGGCGAAGACGACGTCCACCGGGCGGCCGTAGGAGCCGGCGCTGCCGCAGGGCTGGCCCTCGGCGCGCCAGCCGGTGGCGAAGTCTTCCGCTGACACCGGCAGCCCCTCCTCCACCACGATCCGGCGCACCTTGCAGTCGCGAATGGAGGCGGCGGTGGTGTTCCAGGAGCCGTGGTACCCCTCGAGTAGGTCCCCTTGGTACTCGGCCGGGAAGTTGCCGCTTTCCACCAGGGTCATGCCCAGGGGGGCGGAGTGAGCCGGGTCGGTGAAGAGGGCGGGCACGGCCTGGGAGCAGTCGAAGCCGGCCGGTAGGTCCATGCGGTCATCCCGCACCTCGGCCTGCTGGTCGGGCGGCAGGTTAGCGCCGACGACCGGGGTGTAGCAGTAGGGCCAGCCGTAGTGGCGCCCGGGCTCGATCTCGATGACCGCCGCCTCCGGGGGCACGTTGTCACCGAGGCCGTCGCTGCCGTTCTCGTTGGCCCACAGGCGTCCGTCCGGCAGGAAGAGAAAGTCCACGCTGTTGCGCAGCCCTTCCGCCCACACCGCCTGCCGGCGCGGATCGGGGTCATCGGCGAAGGGGTTGTCCGCCGGGATGGAGCCGTCGGGCGCGAAGCGAAGGATAGCGGCCCGGCGCGGGTCCTCTTCCACGCAGATGTTGCACGACGATCCGGCGGCCACGTAGATCATGCCGTCGGGGCCGAAGTGCACCGTGCGCGAGCGGTGGCCGCCGCCGCCGGGCAGGTTGTCGGTCACGAGTTCGCGCTGCTCCAGCACGCCGTCGCCGTCCTCGTCGCGCAGGCGCTCCAGCCGATCCAGTTCGGCCACGTAGAGCCAGCCCTCATGCCACTCCAGCCCGTGGGGGGTGCTCAGGCCCTCGGCGGCAATCTCCACGGCGTCCGCCCGTCCATCCTCGTCGGCGTCCGGTAGACGGGCGATGCGGCCGGTGCCCATCAGGCTGACGTAGAGGGCGCCGTCGGGTCCGAAGGCCAGGAAGCGCGCCCCGGGAAGCCCCTCGGCGAAGACAGTGATATGGAAGCCTACCGGAACGGTGATGCGCGTCGTGGCCTCGTCGGCGGCCGGAATGAGGGGAGCGGGAGCGTCGGTAGCCGTGGGTGCGGGCACAGGCGTGGCCGTGGGCGCAACGGTGGCCGGGGCCGCCGTCGCCGCCGGCTCCGCTGCCGCCGTGGGCTTTTCCGTCAAGGTAGGGACGACGGTGGCTGTTGGGGGCGGTGCCGTGGTGGGAGCGGGAGTGGCGGCCCCGCAGGCGGTGAGGGTCAGGGCGATCAGGCTCAACAGACAGAGGGTGCGCGAGACTCGCGCCGCTATCATGGCAATCACCTCACATCACAACGACAATCCAACCGGTTAACGTGGCAGTCAGCATAGGCGAGGGATGGAGGCAGGGTCAAGCCGGGCTTGGGCAGAAGGCCGTCCGGCGTCAGCCGGCGCATACTGGTGGCCGGTGCCCTGCCGGCCATGCCGGCCTCGGAGTCCGACCTAGACATCGGCGCTGGAGTGTGAGCGAACGGAGCTGATCCTGAGGAGAGGGCTGCCCAACAGCCCTGTCTCCGCCACCAACCGCGAGTCTCTGGATCGATCACTGTAGCCGTGCAGGCTAGCGGCGACTCCACCTAACAGGTCGCCAGTGCCCGCTGCGGGCGCCTGAGGGGTACACAACCTCACCCCCCGCTCGCCAGGCGCTGCACTGGCCTGGCTGCCCCCGTCTCTGAGAAGGAAGAGGAACCGGAAACCCCTCTCTCATAGAATGAGAGAGGGGCTCGCCACCGGAGTTCGCCCAGTGGCTGGGGTGAGGGCCCTTCCGGCCGCTACGCCCCCGCCAGGATGGTGACAATGTCTCCGTCCCGGATGATCTCTTCCTTGCCCACCGAGCGGATGACGCCGTGGGCGCGGGCCTCCGCGAGGGCCCGGTAGGTCATGAACGTCTCGTAGGGCACCACCTCGGCGCGCACGAAGCGGCGCTCCAGGTCGGTGTGGATCTTCCCGGCGGCGGCGCGGGCGGCCGTCCCCTGGTTGATGGTCCAGGCGCGCACCTCGTCCTCGCCCACAGTGAGGAAGGAGATCAGGCCCAGGTGCCCGTAGGCGGCGCGCGCCAGGCGGTCAATCCCGGGCTCCGTCAGGCCGAGGTCTTCCATGAAGACGGCGCGGTCGTCGGGCGGCAGTGAGCCGATCTCGGCCTCGATCTGGCCCGAAAGCGTCACCAAGCCCAGTCGGCCGGCGAGGCACTGCGCCTCCACCTCGGACTGGCCCGGGTAGGTGCCTGCCCGCAGCTGATCCTCGTCCACGTTGACCACCACCAGGGTGGGCTTAGCGGTGAAGAAGCCGCAGGAGCCCACCTGGCGCAGCTGCTCCGCCGTCAGTTGCAGGTGCGACACCGGTCGTCCCTCTCCCAGCCCGGCCAGCGCCAGCTCCAGGACGCTCAACTCCGCCGCCTCTTCCGGCGAGGGCTTGCGCTTGCGCGCCTGCTCGCCGAGGTTGGTGAGCCGAGTCTCCGCCACTTCCAGGTCGCGCACCAGCAGTTCGGTCGTGAGCGCTTCGAGTTGCGAGGCGGCGTCGCCATAGCGCCCGGGCCAGGCCACCGCTGCGTCCTCGAAGGCGCGTACCACCAGCAGCAGCGCGTCGGAGTTCTGTACGTGCTGGAGTACCTTGTTGCGGTCCTTGCGGTCGGATTCAAGGTCCAGGCTGGGCATGTCGACGAAGGTGAGGGTGGCGTAAGTGGTCTTCTTGGGTCGGAAGATGCCCGAGAGCTCGGTCACCCGGGGGTCGCTGACGACACCGACACCGCGAAGGGCCTCGCCCCGCTTGCGTGACGTTGCCGCGTCCGTGCCGGTCAGCAGCCGGAATATCGTTGATTTGCCGCTCTGGGGCAGCCCTAGCAGGCCCATTTCCATGGTCGTACTCCTCTGACTCGCGCCGGTGGCGGTGCGCATAGCACCGCCCGAGCCGCACTAGCTCGGGCGCGTCCAAACAGGGAAGAATAGCGCCGGTCGGGGCGGGAGGGCAATTCGGCGAGGCAGTCGCCGCCCCGCCCCGGATGGCGCCGGGGCGACGACGAGGCCGAGACACTCGGCTGAAACAGGTGTGGGAGAGCGCTGGACGTGTACCCCGGGCACGGCTAGAATCGCCCGTTGAGGTGCTTATGTCTGCTGCAGCCGAAATCGTTATCACTCCCGACCGGATCGCCCACGGGGGCGAGGCCATCGCCCGCTGGGAGGGCAAGGTCGTGTTCGTGCCCTACGCCATCCCCGGCGAAGAGGTGCGCGTGCGCCTGGTGGAGGAGAAGGCCCGCTATGCTCGCGCCGAACCCCTCGAGGTGCGGCAGCCTTCGCCCGACCGCGTCGAGCCGCCCTGCCCCTACTTTGGCGTTTGCGGCGGCTGCCAGTGGCAGCACGTCAGCTACCAGCGCCAACTCGACCTGCGCCTGGAGGTGGCCGCGGACCAGATGCGCCGCCTCGGTCGGGTCGCCGAGCCGCCGCTGGACGGTATCGTCCCCGCCGACGACCCTTGGGGCTACCTCAACCAGATTGCGCTGTACCCGGTCTCCGCGGGCGAGGGAGCCGAGGGCGCACCGGTCGGGCTGGGCTTTGTCTCCACCGACGGCCACACCGTTACGCCCATCGAGCGCTGCCTACTCGCCCACGACCTAGTGGACGAACTGCACGCCTCGATCGATCTCGAGTGGGGCGCTTTCCGGCGCCTGAGTCTGCGCGCCGGCGTCAACACCGGCGACCAACTGATGCTGCTGGAGACCGACACCGGCGAGGTCCCCGAGCTGGAGCTGGAACTGCCCGCCTCCTTCGCCCACCTGTCGGACGATGAAGACCTGATCACGCTGGTGGGTGACCCATACTTCCACGAGCGTTTGCACGATCGTCTCTACCGCATCTTCGCTCCTTCCTACTTCCCGATGCACACCGCTCAGGTTCAGAACTTGGTTGAAGTGGTGCGGGAGTTCTGCTCCCTGGACGGCAGTGAGCGGGTGCTGGACCTCTTCTGCGGCGTGGGAGCGTTCTCGCTGGACCTGGCGGCCCGGGCGGCCGAGGTGGTGGGGGTGGAGCCTTCGCCGTGGGCGGCGGCCGATGCCCAGGCTAACGGCGAGGACTTGGCCAACTACACCATCCATGAGGGTGAGGTGGACGAGGTGCTACCGGCGCTGGAGGGCTCCTTCCCGGTGGTGGTGGTTGACCCGCCGCGGACCGGGCTGGGCGAGGCCGTGATAGCGTCGCTCATCGCCGTGAGACCACGGCGGCTGGTGTACGTCTCCGACGATCCCGCCACCCTGGCGCGGGACACCGTCGCCCTGGGCGAGGCCGGCTTCCAGCTCACGCAGATGCTCGCTCTGGACATGTACCCGCAGACGGCGCAGGTGCAGACGGTGGCGCTGATGTCTCGAGCCTAGGTTGAGGCAACAGAACCACTGCCGGTGAGACGTTCTGAGTTGATCACATAAGGAGAGAACAGATATGGGTACGAAAGTACTTGTGATCATAGATATTCAGAACGACATCACGAAACACTACAAGGACATCATAGATAACATCAACACCGCCATTGACTGGGCTGTGAGCAAGGGAATGCACGTTGTGTACATCAAACACAACAACCTGTCCGCAGGTACACGAACCTTCAAGCCGGACACGAAAGGCGCAGAGCTTGTTCCCGAGATGAAAATCGTATCGGACAACATCTTCGTGAAAACCAAGGGCAACGCGCTGACGAGTGAGGGATCTGCCGCCTTTATCGAGGCAAACGGCATAAACGAGTTCTACATTGCCGGTGCGGATGCCACCGCTTGCGTCAAGTCCACCTGCTTCAACATGACCAAGGCCGGTTACTCCGTGCATGTCATCTCCGACTGTGTCACCAGCTACGATCTGAAGAAGATGGACGAGATGCTTGGCTACTACGCAGGCAAGGGCTGTGAAGTCAAGACGCTCGCTGAGTTCACGGCAGTCCGTACCGCATGAGGTGCCACTGCTACGAGACGGAGACCGAGTTCGTCCTCTGCGTTGAGGACGTGCCCCCGGCCGATGAGGACAATCTGCGGCATGCGTGGTTCCAGCCAAGCGACCGGGGTTATGTGAAAGCGTACCCCCGGGACATGGAGGGGGCGGGCGTCACCGAGGCGGACAAGCAGGCGGTAAGCAGGAACTTCGCCCGGCTGGGACCGGCCATGTTCGAAGGGGTGTCTGACTGGTCGGAGGCCCTGGCATCCATTGCCGAGCGGTTCCGGGATAACGGCGTCGAGTGGTACATCATCGGCAGCGCCAGCGAGGCGGTGCTTGGCGTCAATGTCAGGCCCCATGATCTGGACATCATCGTGCGCCCGGAGGACTTCTTCCGGGTGAGGGACCTGTTCGCCGACTGCGTGGTCGAGCCGTTTGTGGACAACCGGGGCACTTGGCTCGTCCGCTACTTCGGCCGCCTGTGTGTGGGCGGGGCGATGGTTGACATTGCGGCGGACGAGAAGATGAACCCGGACCGGCACCCCTACGATAGGGTGTCGTGGCACGGATTTGATGTCCTCATCGAGCCACTTCAGGCACGGTATCGAGTGGAGATCGAGCGGGGAAGAGAGGACAGGGTCAGGGCGATCGAGGCGTACATGAATGGGTCGCCGGTGGTCTCGTGGAATGGATCGGATGAATGACGACCGAGTTGGCATGAGGCCTGGAGGCGGTAGGCGGGAGCTGTCGTCGGAGCAGCGCGAGGGACTCCTCAAGGCCCTGAAGGCCCGCTTTGAGCGGCACGTGGGCCGCCACAAAGGCGTGCCCTGGGCCGACGTGCAGGCGAGACTGGAAGCCGACGCCGGGAAGCTGTGGTCTCTCAGCGAGATGGAGCGGACCGGCGGCGAGCCGGACGTAGTCAGCCTGGGCGACACTCAAGGCGACCACGTCTTCTGCGATTGCTCGCCGCAGAGTCCGGCGGGCCGGCGAAACCTGTGCTATGACCGGGCCGCGCTGGACTCCCGCAAGGCGAACAAGCCGGAGAACAGCGCCCTGGATGTGGCTGCCGACATGGGCATCGAGATCCTGACCGTGGAGCAGTACCGGGAGCTGCAGAACTTGGGTGAGTTCGACACCAAGACATCGAGCTGGGTGAAGACGCCGGACATGATCAGGAAACTTGGCGGAGCGCTCTACTGCGACCGCCGCTACGACACCGTCTTTGTCTACCACAACGGCGCCGAGAGCTACTACGCTGCCCGGGGCTTTCGCGGCCTGTTGAGGGTCTGAGACGCGGGCGAGAGACTGCGACGTCAGGAACAGCTAGCAGCGATGTTGGACGACGTGGCCGGTTCGGACAGACGCGAGGCAGTGGGCGCCCTGCAGTCGGCCATAGGCAAGTCCGAGAAATCCCTGGCGCGCATGGCCGAGAAGGGTGCCAGTACTGCCCTGGTGGCCAAGCGGCTCAAGGCGCTTCGCACGGGCCTAGACATGCTCGAACACGCCTGGGATCACGCCCCGCACCGATACACCCGCGGGGACCTGGAAGAGGCCAGGGGCGTCCTCGCCGGGCTGCTCCCGTCTGTGGAGGCTATCTACGCCCGGTCGAAGCCGGGCACGCCGCAGCGAACGCTGCTGGAACGCCGGGTCCGCGCCCTGAACCTGGCCCTTAAGGCGATTGACGCCGATCCGCGATAGTGGCGTACCCAATCCTGCACCGCGTCATCACGATCATCATCTTCGTCGCTTGCTGGAGGTGCATATGCCAGTCATCCGGTCACACGACGTTACGCTACGCGGATCGGCGGGCGATCTCAACATCGTTCTCCGTCCGCTGAGCGACGCCCACCTGCCACTGCTGTACCGATGGAACTCCGATCCCGAGGTACTCTACTGGACCGAGGGCGGGGAGGACATCGTCCGCTCCTACGACGCGGACACTGTCAACCGCATCTACGGGGGCGTGTCTCAGGCCGCACACTGCTTCCTGATCGAGGTGGACGGCGTGCCGGTAGGAGAGTGCTGGCTGCAGCGGATGAACCTGTCCTATGTGTCTGCTCAGTATCCGAGCCTGGACGTGCGGCGGATCGACATGGCGATAGGGGAGAAGGAATACTGGGGCAAGGGCATTGGAACCGCCTTCGTCGGCCTGCTGGTGGAGTTCGCCTTCGCGGTGGAAGGGGTGGACGTGCTCCACTGCTTCGCCGAGGACTACAACGTCAGGAGCGTACGCGTCTGGCTGAAGAACGGTTTCCGCCTGGCCCACTCCGAAGACCTGCCGCAGCCCCAGAAGGGGACGCGGCAGCACCACTTCGTTCTGACAAGGTCTGAGTGGACTGAGACCTCGGCACGCCCGATCGCGGTCCAGGACGAACCCCTTAGCAGAGGCCGATAGCCCAACCGAGCACTCCGTGTGGACTCGGATCCGCCGGAGTAGCGGATTGGGTAGAGTCGGTCATTGAACCCGAGAAGCGGTAGCAACGCAGTGATGCGATGCCATCAGTGTGGCGCCGACGTCCGCGCCCACCACACCCTGATTCGCGACGACATCCCACCCGTGCGCGACGGCTCGCGCATCGTACACCCCGGTTGCGCGGCGTGCGGCACCGAGATCGCCGAGGACACCATCGCCGGCGGCATCAGCGGTGCCCGGCGGGTCGTGGTCATCAGCGGGCCGGTGGGGGCGGGCAAGTCCACCATCGGGCGCTACCTCGAGGAGCACTACGGCCTCGTCTTCATTGACGGCGACGCCGTCAGTAAGCGGGAAAATCACCTGGCCCGGCTCGACCCGGCCCGCGAGCGACGCGACTACTACGCTGAGACGCTGCGCACTGCGATGGTGACCCTAGGGCTGGGTTACGACGTCGTCGTGGGCTACGTCTTCGAGGCCGGCCACCTGCGGGCCTACCGCGAGCGCCTGGCAGCCTATGGCATCGAGCCTCTCCTACGGGTGCTCCTGCCGAGCCGGGACGTCTGCCTGCAGCGCGACATCGAGCGCCCTTGCTGGACGGCGGGCGCCGGGTTCGTGGATCGCTGGTACGCCCAGCAGCAGGCGCTCTGCGAGCGCGAGCCGGGACTGCGCGTGGACAACTCGGCGGAGACGGTGGAGGAGACGGTGGCGCGCCACTTCGGACCGTACCTTCGGGAGCGCGACCGGCCGCCTGCCGGCGGACAGCGGGCGTCGGGCAGGGTCGCGCGGGAGCGTAGCTCATGGCTTGTCTGAGGCGAGGTGCCGTATGAGGGAAGAGCTGATCGCTCCTTGCGGGATGAACTGCAGCCTGTGCGTCGCCTATCGCTTCATGAAAGGCGACGTGAACAAACAGGGGTTCCGCAAAACGTACTGCCCGGGCTGCCTCCCGCGCGGAGAGGGCTGCCTGCACATGGGCGACCAGTGCGAGCAGCTCCGGATCGGCGCCATCCGCTTCTGCTACACCTGCGGCTCCTTCCCCTGTAGGCGGCTGAAGGCCCTAGACAGGCGGTACCGCACCAAGTACCACATGAGCATGATCGCGAACCTCGAGTTCATCCGGGACCGGGGCCTGGCGGCCTTCCTGCAGCAGCAAGGGGAGGAGTGGCGCTGCCCCGAGTGTGGCGGCGTGATATGCTGCCACAATGGGCTGTGCCTGGATTGCCAGCTCGATAAGCTGAAGCAGAACAAGCAGTACCGCTGGAACGAGGCGTAGATGATGCCACCCGCCGTCACCGAGTACGCAGCGGGCAGAAGCTGGGCCAAGGCCTGGCAGCACGAGTACCGCTACGGCGTGTGGCTGATCTACCCACCGGAACCGCACCGATCCGCCGTCACGGCACTGCGGGAGCGGTACGCCTGGTCACAGTCCAGCCGGTGCGACGCTCACATCAGCCTGTCTCTGCCCCTGCCCCGGCCGGTCACGGCGGCCGACGTGGCCGAGTTGCAGGCCGCGCTGAGCCAGGTGCAGCCCTTCCGGGTGAGTTTTGGCCCGCTGGTCAGGCAGCCGGCGCACCGGGGCGTCGTCCTGGAGGTCTCGCCCCAGGACTCGCTGCGTGCTCTGCTCGAGAAAGTGGAGGCAGCATCCGCCTTCGCCGGTGCGGTGCCGCGCAAGTACCCGTTCTGGGCGCACCTGACCATCGCGGAGATGGTGACCTGGGAGCAGACCTACGCCATCATCGAGGAACTGGCCGACCTGCCGCTGTCGGGGGAGTTCGATCTCGCCTATCTCTCGTACGCCGTCCCGGATGAGGAGTTCTCCTTCACCGAGAGGGCGCGCGTGTACCTCGGCCGTGCCGATACACCGCCGGCGCACCGATCTAGCCCCGAGGACCGACCAAATGGACCCGACTGACGGCTTCTGGCAAGCGCTGGACGAACTGGTGGCACGGTCCCAGGTGGTGATAGACCGGCCGCGCGGCACCGTCCATCCACGCTACCCAGCCATGCGCTATGAGGTAGACTACGGCTACCTCGCCGGTACGCAGGCCATGGACGGCGGGGGCGTGGACGTGTGGCGCGGCTCCGATCCCACCGGCCTCCTCGATGCCGTGGTCTGCACGGTGGACCTGGTCAAGGGCGACACGGAAGTGAAGCTGCTGATCGGCTGCACGGAGGAGGAGAAGCACGTCGTCGTCTGCTTCCACAACGACTCCAGGCACATGAAGGGCATCTTGGTGCGGCGCTAGC
>ERZ747221.591-NODE-591-length-42421-cov-4.495277_pt1 | contig 42421 bp, 31 predicted proteins | sample MGYA00374949_ERZ747221 | MGnify/ENA primary metagenome ERZ747221 (study PRJEB28779, sample SAMN05720172) | bioreactor metagenome | isolation source: Anaerobic biogas reactor | place: USA:Washington, USA | collected 2015-08-08 ... | reverse complement strand
CCGGTGCAACTGCCTTGTTGGTCTGTAGATAGTAGCGTTTTGGGTGATCCGCTTGCAAAACGACGTTGAACTCTTCATCGAGGAGGGTGAACGCATCATCCTCGATGAAGGGGATGTGGGGTGTGATGTACTCCAATTGCATGCCGCTCTGTAGCTGATTCTTCACCTCGATCCTCCAGATGCCGGGTCTGACCTCCTCCTCGAAGAGGCCACAGAAGAGGTAGGTACGCTGGTAGGGCTCTTGAGTGATGGCTCCCCGATCCTCGGGGAAGAAGAAGCCGGTGGAGTACTCTCGGTGGCTGACGGCGAAGAGATCTGTCCGATACTCCCTCCACCCCTCATCCTTTGTCAGAAGCGCATCGAGCGCCTTGCGATAGGCGCGGGTGACCACCGCCACGTAGTAGGCGGACTTCATCCGCCCCTCGATCTTCAGGCTCGAGACGCCGCTGTCGACGAGGCTCTGCAGGTGGTCGATCATGCAGAGGTCCGCCGAGCTGAGGATCGTGGTGTACCCATCCTCCTCTTCGATGGGGAAGTATTGGCCGCTTCGCTCCCTCTCCTCGAGGGCGAGACGATACTTCCACCGACAGCTGTGTGCACAGTCGCCGCTGTTGGCGCTGCGCCCAGTCATGTGGGAGGAGAGGAGGCAGCGGCCGCTGTAGGCCATGCACATCGCCCCATGGACGAAGACCTCGAGTTCGAGGTCGGGGTTGCGATCCTTGATGCGCCGGATATCAGAGAGCGGGGTCTCCCGCCCCAAGATCACGCGCTGTATGCCGAGGTCACGATAGAGGGCGGCGCTCTCGCTGTTGGTGCAGGAAGCCTGGGTGGAGAGGTGGAGCTCCACCTCGTTGCCGAGCCGCTCCCTGAGGAGGCGGACCGCGCCCATGTCGCTGACGATATAGGCGTCGAACGGCCAATTTCGGATTGCAGGGAGCTCGCGCTTGAGGCGCTCGATATGAGGCTCGTCAAAGAGCATGTTCAGTGTGCAGTACAGCTTCTTCCCGCTCGCCTCTTTGATGCGCCTGACCTCATCGAGGTCTCCTTCAGTGAAGTTTTTGGCGTTGGTGCGAAGCGAAAAGTCCGAGAGGCCGAGGTAGGCTGCGTCCGCCCCATAGGCGAGGGCGAGACGCAGCTTCTCAACACTTCCTGCCGGGCTGAGCAGCTCAACGCCCACCGATGGCTCCCTTGACCGCTTCGGCGACCGCCGCGCTGATGGCGGCGATCTCCTCGCTCTTGGCGGTGGGAAGCGGGGGGGCCGCCTCGACCCTCTTGCGTGTGGCGTCACAGGGGAAGGCGATGGCGAGCACCTCCTCGATGGTCCCCACCTGGTGGAAGGTGATGCCCTTCGTCACCGTCTCATCGAGCTTGTCCAAGTCGCGTTTGTTGAACTTGGGGATGATGATGTCGGTGATCTTGTTGCGGCGGGCCGCGAGCACCTTCTCCTTCAGCCCCCCGATGGGCATGACCTTCCCCTTGAGCGTCAGCTCGCCGGTCATGGCAAGATTGGGCGCCATGACCTGGCCGGTCACCAGGCTGTAGAGGGCCACCGTCATCGTGATGCCGGCCGACGGGCCGTCCTTGGGGGTCGCCCCCTCGGGGACGTGGAGGTGCACCGCATTGTGCTCGAACCACGCCGGGTCGATGTTGCGCTCGCCCGCGTGGGCCTTCACCCAGGTGTAGGCGATGGAGACCGACTCCTGCATCACATCGCCGAGCTGGCCGGTGAGCTTGATCTCCCCCTTGCCGGCGGTGTTCTGCGCCTCGATGATCAGGGTATCGCCACCCATGGAGGTCCAGGCAAGGCCGATGGCCATGCCGGGGCGGTCGGCCTTGAGGATCTCGTCCTCGACGAAGATCGGCTCTCCGAGCAACTCGACCAGCATCGATTCATCGACGACGATCGGCAGGCTCTCAGGCGGGGACTCGATGAGGCGCAGGGCGATCTTGCGGTGGATCTTGTGCAGGCTCTTCTCGTAGTTGCGCACCCCCGCCTCGCGGGCGTACTCGTCGGCGATCTTGCGGAGGATTGCGGTGGAGTACTTGACCTCGCCCTTGGTCAGGCCGTGCTTCTCGAGGCTCTTGGGCACCAGGTACTTGCGCCCGATGGCGAGCTTCTCGTCGCTGGTGTAACCGGAGAGCTCGATGACCTCCATGCGGTCGAGCAGCGGGCGGGGAATCGTCTCGAGCGTATTGGCCGTGGTGATGAAGAGCACCTGGCTCAGGTCGAAGGGGACATCGAGGTAGGTGTCGCGGAAGGTGGAGTTCTGCTCCGGGTCCAGCACCTCGAGCAGCGCCGAGGCCGGGTCTCCCTGGTAGCTGATCCCCATCTTGTCGATCTCGTCGATGAGGAAGACCGGGTTCTTCGTCTTGGTGATCCTCAGCCCCTGGATGATCTTGCCGGGCATCGCGCCGATATAGGTGCGCCGATGTCCCTTGACCTCGCTCTCATCATTCATGCCGCCGACCGAGAAGCGGAAGTACTCCTTCTTCAACGCCCGGGCGATGGAGACACCGACACTGGTCTTGCCGACGCCGGGAGGACCGACGAGGCAGATGATCGAGCCCTTGGTATCCTGCTTCTTCTTGCGCACGGCGAGGAACTCGAGGATCCGGTCCTTCACGTCGCGCATGCCGTAGTGGTCGCGCTCGAGGATCCGGCGCGCGCTGTCGATGGAGAAGTTCTCCGGCTTGGGATCCTTCCATGGCAGGTCGCTGATGATCTCGAGGTAGGTGCGCGTCAACGCATACTCGGGAGAGGAGGGTTCCATGCCTTCCAGGCGGTTCATCTCCCGCTCCACCGTCTCCTTCGCCTCCTCATTGAGCGGCAGGTTCTTGAACTTCGCCTTGAGGCGATTGATCAACTCGACCTTGGGGTTGGTGGTCATGCCCAGCTCCTGCTGGATGGACTTCAGCTCCTCGCGCAGGAAGTACTCGCGTTGGTTCTTCTCCAGCTTCTGGTTGACCCGCGCCTGGATCTTTGCCTGCACCTGGGCGATGTTCTGCTCATTCTTGATGAAGACGAGCACCTTCTCGATGCGTCGGCGCACGACGAGCGTCTCGAGGATCTCCTGTTGCTGGCGTCGTTCCACGTTGAGGATGCTGGCGATGAAGTCGGCGAGCTTGCCGGGATGGTCGATGTTGACCATGTTGAGCCGCATCTCCTCGCTGAAGAGCTGGTTGTTCTTCGTGAGGCTCTTCATCTCGCTGAGCAGCAGCCTCGTCCACGCCCTGAGCTCATCGACCTCGTCCTCGATGTCGTCGAGGTAGCGCACCTCGGCGACCAGGTAGGGACCGCTGGGGTAGAACTGTTTGGTCTCGAAGCGCTTGAGCGTCGAGATGAAGATGGAGATTCCCCCGTCGGGGAGCTTTATTTTCTTTACGATTTTGGCAACGGTTCCCACGCTGTAGAGGTTCTCCGCGGTATACTCCTCGCTCTCCCCCTCATCCTTGACCAAGAGGAGGCCGAGAAAGCCCCCGTGCTTGATCGCCTGGTTGACGATCTCGACATCGGGGGTGTCGGTGATCATCAGGGGCGTGAAGAGTCCCGGGAAGACCGGATTACCGGTGACCGGAAGAATAAACAGATTATTGGGAAGCAGTTGCTCAATGGGCATCAGTTCCTGTTCAGACATAGCGCCTCCAAAAATGTCAATGCTCGGACGGGGTAGTTCCCGTCCTCCTCAAAGGTACTCAAAGTTTTTCGCAAAGGGAAGCAGGTTACTGTGACCTTCCCCGAAACCATTTGACACCGAGGTAGCAGAACGGGGTGTCCAGGAGGGCGAAGACGACCTTGAAGAGCCAGTAGGGGATGATGAGGGTGAAGAGGAAGCTCACCGTATAGGCGCTGTTCATCTTGTAGAAGGCGATGAACATGAAGATCACCGTGTCGACGAACTGGCTGGTGATGGTGGAGAGGTTGTTGCGGATCCACAGCTTCTCGCCCTTGTTCACCTTCTTGAAGAAGAGGAAGAGCCACACATCGAGATTCTGGCTGATGGAGAAGCTGATGAGGCTGGCCAGGCTCATGCGCATCGACATGCCGAAGACGGCGCTGTACGCCTCCTGCAGGTCCCAGGATGCGTGCGGCTTGATGGGGATGAAGAGGGCGGTGACGACGAAGACGATGACGAGCATCAGGATGGAGAGGCGCACGACGAGGTTGGCGTGGTCTCCTCCCTTGACCTCGGCGATGATGTCGGTGATGAGGAAGAGGACCGGCATGAAGAAGATGCCGACCGACACGCGCACTCCGAAGAGGCTGATGATCTTGCTGCCGACGGTATTGACCAATACCATCCCGGTGATGTAGAGGGCGAAGAGAAACATCTCCTTGCGATCCAATGCAACGCTCGTGTCTTCCATATGGCTCCTCCCTGCAACGATGACAAAGTGTATCGAAAAGAGGGAGGGGCGGTCAAATGGAGACCCAACGTGTGAGCGGATAAATCGATTTGTCTGCTTTCTGGACGTTCTTTGTGAAATGAGGACAAATTTATCCATAAAAGGCTTTGTAAACGTTTACAATTTTCCTTGACAACTGCCAAAACCCGTGTGAGACTATAATCGCATTGCACAGAAGGACAGAAGAAATCACTGTGTTATCACCTGATAAGGAGCTGACGTTTTGGCAACAACTGTTCTCTCCATGAAGAATATCGATAAGCGATTTGCTGGGGTCCATGCCCTCAAGGGAGTCGATTTCGACCTCTATGAGGGAGAGATCCACGCGCTGGTCGGCGAGAATGGCGCAGGCAAATCGACATTGATGAAGGCTCTGACCGGCATCTTTCCCAAAGACAGCGGGGAAATCCTCTATCTCGGCCAGCCCTTCAACCCCAAGGGGCCGAAGGACTCGCTGGACGCCGGTATCGCGATCGTCCACCAAGAACTGAACATGATGGACCATCTCACGGTTGCCCAAAACCTCTTCATCGGGCGTGAATCGATGAAGAGGAAGGGGAAGGGGTGGCTGCTCGATGAGAAGGCGCAGAACAAACGCGCCGCCGAGCTGCTGAGCCGCCTCAACATGGACATCGATGCGACCGAGAAGCTCGCCAATCTGACGGTGGGAAAACAGCAGATGGTCGAGATCGCCAAGGCGGTCTCCCATGATCTGAAGGTCCTCATCCTCGACGAGCCCACCGCCGCGTTGACCGATCGTGAGATCGACGACCTCTTCACCATCATGCGCGACCTTGCCGCCAAAGGCGTGGCGATGATCTACATCAGCCACCGCCTCGACGAGATCGGCGTCATCACCGACCGGGTGACAGTGCTTCGTGACGGCGAGTACGTCGGCACCGAGAAGACGAGTGAGCTCTCCAAGGAGCGGATGATCAACATGATGGTGGGGCGGGTCATCTATGAGGAGCCCAAGAGCCATTCGATGGTGGCCCCCGATGCCCCGGTGGTGTTGAAGGTCTCCAACCTCAATGCGGGACGTCTGGTTCGGGACATCAACTTTGAACTGCGCAAGGGCGAGATCCTCGGCTTCGCCGGGTTGATGGGAGCAGGGCGCACCGAGACGATGCGCGCGCTCTACGGCGCCGATCCATCAACCGGCATCATTGAGATCGATGGCACCCCCGTCTTGATCCGCGAGCCGCTTGATGCGGTGCGCCGTGGCATCGGCTACCTCAGCGAGGACCGCAAACGCTACGGTCTTGCCATTCGCCTCCCCGTATCGGACAACTCCGTGATGGCGGCGTACAACGAGCTCTCCCCCACGCTGTTGCTCTCGCTCAAGAAGCTGGAAGATACCGCCGCCGAGTTTGTGGATAAACTTGATGTGAAGACCCCCTCGCTGCAACAGCTGGTGAAGAACCTCTCGGGGGGCAACCAGCAGAAGGTGGTCATCGCCAAGTGGTTGATCAAGAACAGCAAGATCCTGATCTTCGATGAGCCGACGCGCGGCATCGACGTCGGGGCGAAGAGCGAGATCTACTCCCTGATGGCCGAGCTTGCCGCCGAGGGCAAGTCGATCATCATGATCAGCAGTGAGCTCAACGAGATTCTGAGGATGAGTGACCGCATCGCCGTCATGTGCGAGGGGCGTATCACCGGATTCATCGATATTGAAGACGCGAGCCAGGAGAAGATCATGCACCTGGCGACCCAACGAGGATAGGAGAGGTTTGATTATGGCAGTAGCAGATACGACACGAGTACCAGCAGATCAGAAGAAAGGATTGGACATGCAAAAGCTGTTGGCGCCGCTTGCCCTGGTCATCATCTATGTGTTCTTCGCGATCTTTGGACGGAACTTCTTCTCATACACCACGCTGGTGAATATCCTCGACTCCTCCTACTACATCGGCTTTTTGGGAATCGGGGTCACCTTTGTCATCATCACCGGTGGCATCGACCTCTCCTGTGGGACGGTCATGATGGCCGCGGCCATCATCGGAGGAACGGCGTACAAGACGTGGGGATGGCCGATGTGGATCAGCCTGCTCCTGATTCTCTTCATCGGTGTCATATTCGGCTTCTTCAACGGCTTCCTCATCAGCCGTCTGGGCCTGCCCCCCTTCATCGCCACCCTCGGCACCCAGATGGTCAGCCTCGGCACCGGTTCCATCGTCTCCAACGTCAGAAGCGCCACCTTCCCCGCCCGCGGGGCCCCCGACAGCTGGTTCAAGAGTGTCTTCAAGTATATCACCCCCAATGACTTCTCCTTCCCGACCGGGGCGTTGCTCCTCTTCGGTATGGCCTTCGTCGCCTATATCGTGCTGACCCGCACGAAGATGGGACGCTACATCTTTGCCATCGGCAGCAACAAGGACGCCGCACGCCTCTCCGGGGTGGACATCAAGAAGTGGGAGATGTCGGCCTACGTCGTCAGTGGTCTGATGGCCGGTATCGGCGGCATCGCGTTCGCCGCGGTCTACACCACCGTCATGCCCGCCCAGGGTGCGGGCTTTGAGCTCTACGCCATCGCCGGCACGGTCATCGGCGGAACCTCCCTCTCCGGTGGGGCGGGGTCGGTCCTCGGCACGATGATCGGTGTCTACATCATGAGCGTGTTGCGGGCGGGTCTTCCGTCGATGGACCTGCAGGCGCAGTACCAGACCTTCTTCACCGGTGTGGTCGTCATCGGGGCGGTGCTCCTCGACATCTACCGCATCAAGCGTGCCAGCGAGGTCCGTATCCTCACCCCGGCCCAGCAGTACCGTGAGGAGGTGCAGGGCACCATCGCAGAGAAGACCCAGGCGCTCTCCCATCTCACCGAGGAGCGCGACAAGCAGCATCTCAAGGGTGAGATTGCGCGCATGAAGGCAGAGATGAACGGTGTCTACCGCCAGATGCGCAGTAAGGAGCGGGCCGAACAGAAGCGGCAGATCGCCCAAGAGAAGGAGTTTGAAAAGATTATCAAGCGAGAGATCGCTCAAAAATAAGTGTTCGTACCGAAAGGTTACTTTCGGATATTTTAAGGAGGATCATATGAAAAAGATCTTGGTTGTCCTATTAGCTTTGGTAATTGTGTCATCCATTCCGCTCTTCTCCCAGGCCGCGAGTGAGGCAAAGCCGTACATCGCCGTCGTTTCCAAGGGTGAACAGCACGATTTCTGGCAGCAGGTCAAGCTTGGCTCGAACGCTGCAGCCAAGGAGTATGGCGTAGATATCACCTTCGAAGGCCCGCCCTCTGAGAGTGACGTGCAGATCCAGGTGGAGATGCTCAACAACGCCATGGCAAAGAACCCCGTCGCCATTGCTCTGGCAGCCCTGGACACCAGTAGCGTGCTCGATCAGCTGCAGCAGACCAAGGCCAAGGGTATTCCCGTGATCGGCTTTGACTCTGGTGTTCCTGAGGCTCCGGCCGGCTCGATCTGGGCGACCGCTTCGACGGACAACTACGCAGCAGCCGGCTTGGCCGCTGAGAAGATGTTCCCGCTCATCAAGGCTCGCATCGAGGCTGCCACCGACGCTCAGCCGGTGAAGATCGTGGTCATGAACCAGGACGCTTCCGGTGAGTCCCTGCTCAGCCGTGGTAAGGGCTTCAGAGACATGATGGTCAAGTTGATCAGCGAGCAGACCAAGCTCAGCCGTGACGACATCGCCGTCATCGGCAACACCGCCTACATCGCAGCCGACAGCCCGACCCGTGGCCGCAAGGTCTTCATCGAGATGATCGTGCCGGCTTCGACGGCGATGACCGATGCCACCAACAGCGCGCAGGCCATCCTGAACAAGGTCGTCAGTGACCGTGTCCTCGGCATCTTCTGCTCGAACGAAGCGACGGTCAAGGGCCTCTTGGCTGCGACCAACGACGGAGCGACACTGAAGTCCAACGCCAACTACCGCAACGTGGTGGTCGTCGGCTACGACGCCGGTGAAGCACAGAAGAACGCCGTGCGTGCCGAGTACTTCCTTGGCTCCATCACCCAGGATCCGTACATGATCGGGTACCGCGCCGTCGAGCTCGCCTACAAGGCATACAAGGGCCAGCCGGTTGCAGACATCGACACCGGTGCGAAGTTCTGGGACAAGAACAACATGGACGATGATGACATCAAGGGGTTGCTCTACGACTGATCATTTCCATCTCACGTACACAGACCCGGCTTCGGCCGGGTCTTTTGTTTCCAAGAATCATCTCCTCGGTGTCGCTGGCCTCTACAACATGAATAAATCATGCTAGAATATGACCGAATTGTGTTTGTTGGCCCTTTTTTCCTGTGGTACAATTCAATGGAACGTTGGAATTCAATGGAGGGCGGATGGGAACACATACCAAGGCGAGGCCGTTGCCAAAGAGTCAATTGTCTCTAGTCGGGCCGGATTCTTCTCCGTGGCGGAGGGAGTTTTCCGCCCATGGATGGCTCTATATCTTCGTAATTCCCGGCGTCATCTACATGCTCATCTTCGTCTTCATGCCGCTTCTGGGGTTGATCATGGCCTTCCAGCGCTTCAGCCCATACAGCGGCTCGGGCCCGTTTGGTGCCTTCATCCACAGTGAGTTCGTTGGCTTCGACATCTTCCGCGGCCTCTTCACCGGCCCCGACTTTTGGCGGGTCCTGCGCAATACCCTGGCCATCAACATCAGCAGCTTGATCTTCTACTTCCCGGCTCCGATCATCTTGGCGCTCCTGCTCAACGAGATCCAGAGCCAAGCCTTCAAGCGCACCACGCAGACGATCGTCTACATCCCGCACTTCATCAGCTGGGTCATCGTCGGCTCGATCACCTTCCAGATGTTCAACGCGCAGGATGGCATCCTCATGATGCTCATCAAGCAGGTCTTCCCCAACATGCCCAACGTCCTCTCATCTCCCAAGGCCTTCATCCCGATGTTGCTGGGGCAGAGCATGTGGAAGGAGACGGGCTTCGGTACGATCATCTACCTCGCCTCGCTCGCCTCGGTCGACCCACAGCTCTACGAGGCGGCCACCGTTGACGGCGCCAACCGCTGGCAGAAGTTGTGGAACATCACGCTGCCCGGCATCGCCGGTACCATCGTCATCATGTTGATCCTCAAGCTCGGCCAGATGCTGAACACCGGCTATGAGCAGATCTTCCTGATGCAGAACTCACTCAACCGATCGGTCAGCGATGTGTTCGACACGTACATCTACACGATGAGCATCGTCAACGGCAACTACTCGCTCGGGACCGCCATGGGACTCTTCAAGTCGGTGGTCGGCATGTTTATGGTCATCGGTTCGAACAGCCTTTCCAAGCGGCTCGGCTCTTCGGGCCTCTATTAAGGGAGGGGACAGCATGCCAAAGTTCAAGCACGCCCTGGTCAAACGCAGCCGGATGGACATGTTCGCCCAGGTGATCATCTACATCATCGTCGGATCGTTCGCCCTCATCACGCTCTTGCCGTTCATCTACATCTTTGCCGGCAGTTTCGCCACGGACCGTGAGCTGATCGAACGTCCCTTCTTCCTCTTCCCCAAGACCATCAGCTTCAACGCCTACAAGTACATCTTCGCCAATGGTGACATCTTCCGCGGCCTGCGCAACTCCCTGATCGTCACCGTCGTCGGCACGACCATCAACATGTTCTTCTCGACGACGCTGGCGTATCCGCTGAGCCGTCCCTACTTCAAGGGGAAGAAGGCCCTCTTCGCCATGGTGCTCGTATCGCTCCTCTTCAGCGCCGGCATGGTGCCCAACTACCTGTTGATCGCCAACATCCTGCGCCTGAAGAACACCTACTGGGCGCTGTGGCTCCCGGGGGCGATCAATATGTTCAACATGTTGATCATCATGAACTACTTCAGGAGCCTGCCGCAGGAGATGGAGGAGTCGGCCTACATAGATGGAGCCAACGACCTCCAGATCTTCACGCGCATCATGCTGCCGCTCTCAGCGCCTGCGCTGGCTTCGGTCTCGCTCTTCTATGCGGTGAATCACTGGAACAGCTATTTCAATGCGATGATGTACATCAGCGACCGGCGGTGGGAGGTCGTGCAGATCATGCTCCGGCGCATCATCTTCCTCACCCAATCCATCTCCAGCGAGACCGGAGTCGATTGGGGCATGCTGGGCGAACCGCCGGAGAAGTCCATCAGACTGGCCACCACGGTCTTCGCCGTCATACCCATCCTGTGCGTCTACCCGTTCATTCAGAAATACTTCACCCAAGGAATCATGGTTGGTTCGGTAAAAGGGTGATGGAAGATAGTGGTTCATGTCCGTCATGGACGTGAAAAGAGAGAGGAGGAAAGTATGAAAAAGTTCTTGAAAGCAATGGGATTTACCCTTGCACTGATGCTGGTCACGGGCGTGCTGTTTGCAGCAGGCTCACGTGAAGCCGCACCTGTCTCCGAGACGGGACGGCCTACCATCACCGCAATGGTCATGTCGTTCTATGGAACGGACCTGGCCAACGAACATTCCGACAAGGTCATCCAGCAGTTCTCCGACTACACGAACACCACCGTGAATTTCCAGTGGGAGAACAACGATGTCTACACCGAGAAGATCGGTCTGACGCTGTTGGATGTGAACAACATGCCGATGCTGATCGTCAACAGCGGCAACCTGACGGCCAACGTCGTAGACGCGGCCAAGAAGGGTGCGTTCTGGGATCTGGCCCCGTTCCTCGAGGATACGGCCGCCTACCCGAACCTGTCGCAGTACAATCGCGGCGTCGCTTCCGGCTTCACCGTCGACGGCAAGATGATCGGCATCTACCGCGGCCGTGAGCTGGGACGCAACGGCATGTCCTATCGCCAGGACTGGGCCGACAAGGTCGGCATCACCAAGGCGCCGGAGACCATCGATGAGTTCTACGACATGATCTACAAGTTCACGTACAACGACCCCGATGGAAACGGCAAGAAGGACACCTTCGGCATCGAGCTGACCAAGTATGTCGGACCGTGGGACATCATGCAGACCTGGTTCGGCGTCGGCAACGGTTGGGTGGAGCAGGGCGGAAAGCTCGTCCCGGTCCACCAGACGGCCGAGTTCATGACGGCGCTCAAGTGGTTCCGCAAGATCTACAGCGAGGGGCTCGTGCGCCCTGACTGGCCCTCAGTCGACACCGGTACCTATGGCAACGCGATCCGCAACGGCCAGGCCGGCGTCCTGGTGGACGTCATGGACAGCGGTCGCCGCATCTGGGACTACTTCGAGACCAACAAGATTCCCAGCGTCACCGACCCGTCAAAGATCGCCTCGATGAACCTGCTCGGCCCGATCAACAACAAGACCTTGGCCACCGCCGGTCACAACGGCTATATGATGATCTCCAAGGCTGGTGCCAAGACGGAACAGGATGTGAAGAACGTGTTGCACTTCCTCGACAAGATGAACGACAACGTGATGCTCGTGTTGGCTGACCGCGGCCTTGAGGGGATCCAGTGGAACTTCGATGACGAGGGGTACGTGATCCCGATCACGCCCAGCCCGTACACCGTGCAGAACTCCCCGCAGCTTGGTCTGAACCAGGTCGTGGCGTACATCCCGAACACCGCCTCAACCGACCCGACCACCAAGCTCACCGAGCGCGAGGTCGCACAGAACGAGGCGTACTACAAGATGCGCCCGCTGGCCGTCACCAACCCCGCTGCAGGACTGCTGCCCAACAGCACCGTGCAGGCTGAGGTCGGCACCCAGTTGGCTCAGATCCTCGAGGATGCCCGCACGCAGTACATCTGCGGCGTCATCGACGACGCTGGCCTCCAGGCCGCCTTCAAGACCTGGGCCGACCGTGGCGGTACGCGCCTGATCGCTGAGATCAACGCGCTGCGCTGATGCGGTCACGCTGATGTGTGAACAAGGCAGGGAGAGGGCTCTTTCCCTGCCTTCCTTTGAGGTATCGACACCATGAGACTACACAACCTCCCGACACGGGAACAATGCGGCGTCACCACCTTCGGCTGTATCTGGCGTGAGGGTGAGTTGGAGAGAGAGGGCGCCTTCACCCTGCGCAACCGAGACGGATCGACGGTCCCGGTACAGAGTAGGGTGACCGCATACTGGCCGGACGGCAGCGTCAAATGGAGCGCCCACACCGCCGATGCCTCACTGATGAGTGAGACGGTCGACCTCGAGATGGGGGCATCGGTTGCCATCGGCAGTTCGATCGCCGTCATGATGAGCGGGGAGGGCGGCTTTTGTGTCTCCTCCTCCCGCCTCAGCCTCACCATTCCCCCCGGCGGCCCGTTCTTGTTCACCGACCTCGTCGTCGATGGCGCCACCCGGGTGAACAAGGCCTTCCCCGTGCTGCAGATCGAACGCCGGGAGGAGTCGGGGCGAGAAGAGACACGCACCGTCTGTGAGTATGAGGGGAACATCACGGATGTGACGGTCGAGGAGGAGGGGCCCGTACAGGTGGTCATCAAGTACGAAGGCATCCACCACCATCACGCACGCGGTGAGGAGTTGATCCCCTTCGTCATCCGCCTCTCCATCACGGATGATGGGCTGCGCTTCGTCCACACCTTCCTCTATGATGGCGTGGAGACGCGGGATTTTCTCAAGGGCATCGGCATCTCCTTCCTCTCCCCCCTAAGCGGAGCGCCGTATAATCGCCACATCCGCTTCCTCGGCGACGCCGGCAGCTTCCATGAGAGCTCGGCCAACCTCCTCTCCTGGCGTCCCCGCATCCCTGAGGCGATCTACGCCTCCCAGTGCGCAGGCGAGCGCCTCCGCCTCCAGGGGGAGGCCCGCTCTCTTGTTGAACGAATCCTACCTGATATGCCCCACTGGGACTCCTATGCCATCTGCCAGGACAGCCCCACCCACTTCTCCATCACGAAGAAGCTCGACCTTCCCCATGTCTGCTCCCTGTCCTGCCTCCACGGCGCCCAAGCCCGTGGCGGCCTCTCGGTGGGCGGGGAGAACGGATGGCTCGCCTTTACCATCCGCGACTTCTCCAAACGCCACCCGTCGGGATACACGGTCAGTGGTTTGACCTCCGCTGAGGTGCGCACCGACCTCTATTTCTACTCCCCGGTCGCCGACGCGTTCGATTTCCGTCATTACACCGACCGCGGGTACAACCAGGTCTACTATGAAGGGTATGACTTCTTCGGTGCCAGTGCCTACGGCATCGCCGCCACCAGCGAGTGCGCCCTCACCTGGGGTGAGGGAGTCATCGCCTCCGAACACGCCTTGATGAGTTTCACCAACCGACTGGACAAGCCGCCGCTCTATGTCGGGGAGAGCGCCTTCTACCATGAACGGAGGGCGTTCGGCCCCTGGTCGTTGCCCTCCCACGAGAGCGAAATGGAGCGCTGGCTCGAGGCGGAGCTGGACAAGGCCGTCGCCTTCTACGCAAAGGAGGTCGAGCAGCGCCACTGGACCGGCCTCTTCGACTATGGCGACTTCATGCACACCTACGACCGGGAGCGTCATGTGTGGCGCTACGACATGGGTGGCTACGCCTGGGACAACACCGAGCTCGTGCCGACGCTGTGGCTCTGGTTGGCGTTTTTGCGAAGCGGGAGGGAGGAGATTTTCACCCTCGCCGAGAAGATGAGCCGCCATGCCTCCGAGACCGACATGTATCACTTCGGGCCGTACAAAGGGCTGGGATCGCGGCACAATGTCCGCCACTGGGGGTGCCCCTGCAAGGAGGCGCGCATCGCCATGGCAGCCCACCACCGCTACTTCTACTACCTGACCGGGGACCGACGGATGGAGGATATCTTCAGTGAGTTGAAGGACAACGAACTCACCTTCCTGGTAAAGGATCCCTTGGGAGAGTTCTACGATAAAGAGAAGATGGTCTACCCGTCGCATGCCCGCAGTGGCCCGGACTGGTCGAGCCTTTGCTCCAACTGGATGACCGAGTGGGAACGCTTCAACGATGATGCGTATCGCGAGAAGATCATGATCGGGATCCGCGACATCGAGGCGGCCCCGCTCTCTCTCGTCAGCGGCCCCGACTTTGAATTCGATCCAGAGAGCGTGCATTTGCGGTATATCGGGGAGAAGACCACCGGCGGCACCCACCTGCAGATCTGCATGGGGGCACCCTCCATCTGGATGGAGATGGCCGATCTTCTCGACTACGAGCAGTGGAAGAGGATGATGGCTGACTACGGACGCTTCTACTTCCTGCCCCGCCAGCAACAACTGGAAGAGTCGGGCGGCCTCATCGGGGACCGGGAGTTCTCGCTCCCCTTCATGGCATCCGCCATGGGTGCCTACGGCGCCTGGTATCTCGACGACCGTGAGACGGCCGATCGTGTCTGGGCGACTCTCCTCGGCTCGCTGTTGACCGGCGATGATGAGAGCGGCTTCGCTGTGAAGCAGGTCGAGGATGCCGGCAATCGGGCGGTGCTGGAAGAAATTCCCTGGATCAGCACCAACTTCGCCGCCCAATGGTGCCTCAATGTCATCATCTGCCTCGCGTTCATCCCCGATGCGCTGCCGCCTACCCTCGAAGAGGCGCGGCGCCTACTCTCTGACCATGGCCAAGGAGGGTTTAGAAACGCATGAGCCTCTACATCGAAACAATTGGGAAGAATAGCCTGACCGTCCGCTGGGAGGACGTGGTCGAGGCAGACGCATACACCCTCCACTGGTCGTCCAAGGACCTCGCCACCTCTCGCTTCCTCCCGCTCTGCACGAAGCGGGTGGGTGAGGAGCTCGCCCATACCGTAGAGTGGTCGACCCATCAGCCGTACTACTTTCGCCTGTCGTATCAAACGCCTGCCGGGCAGCAGTGGCTCGAAGAGACGCTCGAATCACCAACCTTCCATCTGCCCCGACCACAGCGGGAAGTGCTCGACCGCGGCCTTGTGGCCATGAAGACGGAGGCGGGGGTCTTCCTCAGCTGGAGGCTGTTCATCGATGAAGTCACCGGCTTTGGAGAGCGGGGCATGACCAGCGCCCCCTTCACCGTCCTGCGCAATGGCGTGCGCATCGCGACGGTGGAGGAGAGCACCAACTTCCTCGACGGGGAAGGAAGAGAGAGCGATGTCTATCAAGTCGTCCTAGACGGCAGTGATGATTCCTCTCCCCCGGTGCCGGTGTGGAAGGGCAAATCCTACGACCTTCCGCTGCAGAAACCGGAGGGCGGCGTCTGCCCGGACGGCAGCAGCTACGAATACACGGCAAACGACATGACGGTGGCCGATGTCGACGGCGACGGGCAGTATGAGTTCATCCTCAAATGGGATCCGACCAACAGCCAGGACGTCTCCATCCCGGGGTATACCGGAGCCTGCCTCATCGACTGCTACAAGCTCGATGGTCGTCTCCTCTGGCGCCTTGACATGGGGGTGAACATCCGTGCCGGGGCGCACTACACCCAGATCATGGCCTATGACTTCAACGGGGATGGCAAGGCCGAGATCAGCGTCAAGACAGCTCCGGGCACGAAGATGACCACCTTTGATGTCGACGGGACGGTCAAGAGCGAGGCCTTTGTGACGATGCCGGAGGCGGGAGCCTCGCATGAGGACAACTACGTCTGCTCCAACGAGGACTTCCATGCCCATGTGACCGACCTGTTCATGATGTGGCACGATCGTCCTGAAGTGAAATCGGGCCAGTGGCCCGCCACGCTCGAGGCGTGCTTCGGCATCGAGGACCGCTATGCGTATCCATTGGAGAGAGCAGACGCCGCCTCGCTTGTCGATTATCTCTTCGATGTCTATGCGCCAAAGCGGAGTGCGCGCAACCGACTGCGGGAGTTCCGGGGCTTCATCTACCAAGGGCCCGAATACCTGACGATGTTCGCCGGCGACGGGAGTGAGCTCGAGACCATCATGTTCCCCTTCCCGCGGGTGGACGACGGCCTCTTGTGGGGCGATTACGCCTGGAGGCGTATCGAGCCGTGCAACCGGGTCGACCGCTTCCTCTCCGGCGTGGCCTACCTTGACGGCGAGCACCCCTCCTTGATCGTCTGCCGCGGCTACTATACCCGGGCGGCGATCGCCGCCTATGACTTTACTGACCGCTTCTCGCTGCGGTGGAGCGCCGACAGTGGCTTTGTGGCGCTCTCCAACCCGTTCAACGACGAGGAGGGGTGCGCCGAAAACGGCAGCGACCCCATCTACGGAGCGCTGGCCGGGCAGGGGAACCACTCCCTCTCGACGGCCGACATCGATCGAGATGGGAGGATGGAGATCATCTACGGGGCGGCGGTCATCGACGATGATGGATCGTTGCTCTACAGCTCCAGCGGCCCGATGCCGGATGGGACGATCCGCAAGTTCGGCCATGGGGATGCCATGCACGTGGGCGATTTCGATCCCGACCGACCCGGTCTGGAGATCTTCAACGTCTTCGAGGGTGGAGAGTTTGTCCCCCAGGCCTATGCCCTGCGCGATGCCGAGACGGGTGCGGTGCTCTGGGGGCACCGAGCCTCTGGAGACCTCGGGCGCTGCATGGTCGGCGACATCGATCCCTCGCGGCGCGGCTACTCCTGTTGGATCAATCAGGATTTGCCCGTCTACGACTGTCGGGGAGGCGAGACGGAGCTGGAAAGGCTGGGAACCAACATGAGCATCCGCTGGGCCGCCGACATCAGCACCCAGATCCTCGACGGGCACATCGCGGACAGTGACTACCAGACCAACGATTGGAGCAAACGGCAGCCGGGCATCATCAATGACCTGACGCACGGCGTCATGCTCACCCCCCGCGCGACGCTGACCAACAACGGCACCAAGGGCAATCCCTGTCTGGTGGCCGACATCTGGGGCGATTGGCGCGAAGAGCTCCTCCTCAGGGCGGAGGACAGCAGCGCCATCCGCATCTATACCAGTACCGAGGTGACCGAATGCAAGCTCTTCACGCTGATGCATGACGAGCAGTACCGCACGGGCATCGCATGGCAGAACAACTGCTACAACCAGCCGGTCTATCCCAAGTTCTACCTCGGCAGCGACATGGACTTCAGCGAGGTCCTCCCGCACATGAAGCGCAAACGGACGCTGTGGCTCACCGGCGATTCAACGATGCAGAACTACGAGAGTGACCAGGAGCCACAGAAGGGGTGGGGCGAGTACTTGATCGGCTGCCTCGACGGCGGTGTCATCACGGAGCACGAGATGGAGGACCCAGCCGCCTGGCCGCGCAAGCGGTATGAGAGCGGGCACGTTACGGTGTACAACCAGGCGATTGGGGCCCGCTCATCGCGCTCCTTCCGGGAGGAGGGACGCCTCGCGGCCATCGAGGAGCACCTGAGGCCGGGCGATTACCTGCTCATCCAGTTCGGCCACAACGATGCCACGCCGCAGAAGAGGGAGCGCTACGTCGCCGTCGAGGATTTCGCCGACAGCCTCCGTCCATTCATCGAGGCGGCGTACCGATGCGATGCGCTGCCCATCCTCGTCTCGCCGATCTCCATGCTCACAGGATTTGTCTGCGACGCGGAGCGGAAGAGCATCAGGGAGAGCCTCGTCCGCTATGCCGGGGAGATGGGGCGGCTGGCTTTGCGTGAGGGCGTGCCGTTCATCGATGCCTTCGCCCTTACCACAGCGTATCAAGCATCGTTGACGGAAGAAGAGCGGGCGGCGCTGTACATGCCGGACGGGGTGCACCTGCACCGGGTGGGGGCGGCCTCCTATGCTCAGCTCATCGCGCCGCACCTGAACGCCATCATGGAGCGCGATACGAACCTACGGAGGAAACAATGAAGGGGAAGCTGCTCTACCAGAATCGACTGGAACGTGAGGAGGACATCAAAGATTTCCTTCTTGAAGGGGAGGCGAACATCAGCTTCGCCGACGGCTCAATGGTGATGAAAAACCGCCTTGACGCCTCCTCGGGGCAGAAGGCCAACTACGTCCTCTGGTGCCCTGAGGTCTTTGACGACAACATCGTCATCGAGTGGGAGTTCCAGCCGATGAGCGACAGGGGACTGTGCATTCTCTTCTTCGCTGCCAGAGGCAGGGACGGGAGGGACCTCTTCGATCCACGCCTCGCCACGCGCACGGGAGAGTACCCGCAGTACCACAGCGGGGACATCGATGCGCTGCATGTCTCCTACTTTCGGCGCAAGGAAGCGGATGAGCGTGCCTTCCATACCTGCAACCTTCGAAAGAGCCACGGGTTTCATCTGGTGGCCCAAGGCGCCGACCCCATCCCGGAAGCCGCGGAGGCGGCTGAATTCTACCGTCTCTCCCTCATCAAGACGAATGATGCGGTCCGCTTCTTGATGAACGACTTGCCAATCTTCACCTTCGAGGACGATGGGGTGACCTATGGCGAACGTCTGGGCGGCGGACGCATCGGGTTTCGTCAGCTGGCACCGCTGACGGCGCGCTATCGCAACCTGAACGTCTTTGCATACAGGGCCTGAGCGATGATCGACCTCTCAGGGCTTTGGTCCCTCGCCCTCACAAACGAGTCTGACCACCGGGGGATGGTCACCATCCCGGGGTGCCTGCAAGCGCAGGGGTACGGAGAGGCGATCGCTCTCGACACGCCGTTCGTCAGCGCGCTGCATGACCGCCACTGGTACCTGCGCGACGAGTATGCCCCCTCCGGTGACGGGGAGGTCAACATCCCGTTCCTCTCCGCTCCTCCCCGGCATTTCTTGGGCGAGGCGTGGTACTCCAGGATGGTCGATATCACGGAGGGGGAGCGCTACGTCCTCAGCATCGAGCTTGCGCACTGGAAGAGCCGGGTCTGGATCGACGGGGAGGAGAAAGGGAGCGATTTCTCGCTCTGCAGCGCCCATGAGATCGCCCTCGGATACATTCCGGCGGGAGCGCACCGCCTGACGGTCTGCATCGACAACTCCTTCTGTCTGCCGTATCGCCCGGATGCGCACGCGGTCTCGGATGCGCTCGGCGCAACCTGGAATGGCATGGCGGGGGCGGTGCTCCTCCTCACCGAAGCAGAACTCGCAGAGCGCGATGGGCAGCGGAGGCGGTATGCGAGAGAACACCCACGAGTCATCGAGGCACGGGATGGCATGTTCTTCGTCGACGGCAAACAAGAGTACTTCAGGGGTACCCACTTCGGCGGGGAGTATCCGATCACGGGAATCCCCGATACGGGGCCGGCGTACTGGGACCGGATCATGCGCATCATCGGCCAATGGGGCCTGAACTTCATCCGTTGCCACTCCTTCTGTCCGCCTGAGGCCGCCTTCGCCGCAGCCGACCGGGCTGGGGTCTTCATCCAGGTGGAGGCGGGGATGTGGAACGTCTTCAACGAAGGCATCCCCATGCTCTCCGTCTTGCGGGAAGAGAGCCGGCGCATCCTTCGCTACTTTGGCCACCACCCCTCCTTCGTCCTCTTCTCGCCGAGCAATGAACCGTCCGGCCTCTGGTACCAAGTGCTGGCAGAGTGGGTGAGGGAGACGCGCGAGTATGATGACGGGCTCGGCTACGGGGGACGGAGGCTCTACACCGCCCAGTCGGGGTGGTTCTATGACAAAAGCCCGAGCCAGATCACTACACAGGACACCGACTATCTTTATTTTCATCGCAGTGCGTACGGACCGATCCTCGGGGGAAATATACGCAATCATGAGGGGTGGAAGGGCAAGGACTACCGGCCAAGCCTGGAGGGGGCGACCCTTCCGGTCATCGCTCATGAGATGGGGCAGTGGTGCGCCTACCCCGACTTCTCCGTCATCGACAAGTTCACCGGCTACCTGCAACCGAGCAACTATAGGGCGTTCAAAGCCAGCGCAGAGCGTGCTCAACTGCTGAAGTACAACAGCCAGTTCGCCCATAATTCGGGGAAGCAGCAAGTCCGGCTGTACAAGGAGGAGCTTGAGGCGAACTTCCGCACCCCCCACATCTACGGCTTCGAGCTGCTTGACCTGCACGACTATCTGGGGCAGGGGACGGCCACCGTCGGCGTCCTGGATGCCTTCTGGGATGAGAAGGGGTATGTATCTCCTGAAGAGTGGCGCCGGTTCTGTGCTCCCACCGTCCTCTTGGCCCGACTTGCAGGGTACGTATATACCAATCGGGAGCGTATCACCGTCCCCATTGAGATCTGCCATTTCGGCGACGAACCGCTTCATGGTGCCCACCTCCACTGGAGCCTGGAGTGTGATGGGGTTGTCCTCGATTCGGCGACGTTGCCCTGTCCGCCCATCCCCTTGGGCAAGAATATCAGAGTCGCCGAGGTGAAGCTCGACCTCTCCCTGGTGAAACAGACTTCAGAGTGCACCTTCACCGTGCGGGTGGGTGCGGTCGTCAATGAGTGGCCGCTCCACGTCTTCGTCCAGCAGACATCCTCCTTTGATGACGTGGTGTATACCAAGGATTGGAGGGAGGCCAAGACCGCCTTGGGTGGAGGGAAGGCGGTACTCTATACCCCACGCCTGGATGAGCTTGATTACGACTGCCCGCCCGCCTCCTTCTTGAGCGTCTACTGGAATGGCCAGATGGGGCCTACCTGGAGACGGCAGCTGGGCATGGTCATCAGCGAGGAGCATCCGATCTTCAAGGATTTTCCCACCGCCGCCCATGGCGGGTGGCAGTGGGAGGAGATTCTGGAGCGTGGGCGCGGCTTTCATATGGAGGGAATAGAGGCTGCCAACATCGTCCGCCTCATCGATGACCATAACCGCAACCTCGACTGCTCCCTGATCTTCGCCTGCCGAATGCTCTCCGGTACGTTGATGGTCGCCTCCTTGGACCTGGAGGGATCGTTTGCGGAGCGTCCCGCCGCCTATACGCTGAAGCAAGCGCTCATGAAGTATCTGGGCAGTGGCCTCTTCAAGAGCAACACAAAGCTCGATCCCTGCCTCATCGAGCGTCGCCTCCACCCCAACCAGGTGATGCGCTGCCTCCACGCCCGGGTAAAGGGACCCTGCCTCAACAGCGAGGCCTTGGTCGACGGCAATCCGAACACCACGGCCATCATCGAAGGCGATGATTATCCGCTCACCCTCGACATCACGGTCCGAGAGACTGAGGCGGTGGGCGTCATCATCCTACAGGGACAACGCGATCGCATGCACAGCGGGGATGTGCGGCAGATTCGCCTTGAGGCCATCTGCGATGGCAAGACGGTGTTGCTCGGAGAGTACACGCTGCGTGCAACCGTCCGAGAGCAGCGCCTCGCCTTCACGCGCACGCGCCTCTCCACGCTACGCCTCACGGTGTTGGATGGATTCAAGGAGGAGATGGAGACGGTCTGGGAGGAGCGGTATGACGGGTGGCATCAGGTGAGACAAAGGACGAAAGCCCGTTCTGAGATTGCCGTCCTCAACCTCATCGTCACCGAGCCGATCGAGGGCAGGGATGAGTGCTATTGGCTCGAGCGGGTGAAGGCCGCTTCGCGCGACCTTGAGGAGTGAGCAAAATGCCGGCTCACACAGACGATAGTTGTTGCACGATGTTGCGCCGCTCGCTATCATTGCAATGACAGCCGTCAAAGGAAGGAAGACCCATGCAGAGCAAGTTGATCGTCATCGCCATCGGAGGCAATTCGCTGATCGAGGATCCCAAGAACGTCACCATTGAGAGCCAGTACGAGGCGGCGCGCAAGACCGCCACCCACATCGCCCGCCTCATCAAGGCAGGCCACCGCGTCGTCATCGCCCACGGCAACGGGCCACAGGTCGGCTACGTGCTGCTCCGATCTGAATACAGCCGCTCGATCCTCCACAGCGTCCCGCTGGACAGCTGTGTGGCCGACACGCAGGGAGCCATCGGCTATCAACTGCAGATGGCGTTGAAGAACGAACTTGCCAAGATCGGCATCACTGATGCCAATGTCGCCACCGTTGTCACCCAAGTCGAGGTCAGTGATGATGATCCCTCCTTTGGAAAGCCCACCAAGCCCATTGGGTCGTTCATGACCGCCGAGGAGGCTGAGAAGCGAGAGGCGGAGGATGGGTGGGTCTGCACCGAGGACGCCGGACGCGGCTATCGACGCGTCGTGGCCAGTCCCAAGCCGGTGTCCATCGTCGAGATCGAGACGGTGAAGGCGCTCCTGGACAACAAGGTCGTCGTCATCGCAGCCGGTGGCGGCGGAATCCCCGTGGTGCGTGACAAGGACGGGATGCTCTCCGGTCGTGAGGCGGTCATCGACAAGGACCTTGCCGCCGCCTTGATGGCCAAGGCGTTGCACGCCGACCTCTTCGTCATCTCCACGGCGGTGGAGAAGGTCTTCCTCAACTGGGGAAAGCCGAATCAGAAGGCGCTGGAGACCATTACCGCCGATGAGGCGCAAACCTATATCGAAGAGGGACACTTCGCTCCCGGCTCGATGCTCCCCAAGGTGGAGGCGATCGTCGACTTCGTCCGCTCCACCGGAAACATGGGCCTGATCACCGATCCAGCCAACCTCTACGGTGCCCTCTATGAGGGGAAGGGGACCAAAGTTGTCAGCTGAGAAGAAACCGATGTTCAAGGACGCCAAGAGTGCGGTCATCTCGATTGCGGCGATCATCCTGGTGATCGCCCTCGGCATCGTCGGCATCGACCGCAACAACGTCAACCGCCTCACCAAGACCGGAAAGAAGATCACCACTTGCAAAGAGGCTGCCTACACGCTCATCGAAGAGCGATTCGAGCTCTCTTCGATGGTGGGGAGGATTCTGGTCGAGGAGGGGCTCGACGATCCCATCGGCCCGGTGGTGCGGCAGTGGGACAGCGAGGCGGATGTGGAGGCGGTGAGCCACCTCTACATCTCGCTCGATCAAGAGCTCGACGGGGTGCTGAAACGCTACTACGGGCAAGCCGTCTATCTGCGCATGGTCCCGTACTTTGAAGAGATCTATCGCGTTGAGCTCTCCCTCACCACTCCCGTGGAGGAGTACAACGGGCAAGTCGATACCTACAACGCGATGCGCGCGAGCTTTCCGGCCAGCTTGACCGCCCGTCGCCTCGAGCGGGGAGCACTACCGCGCTTCTCGATCGCCTCGGCGCTGAAAGGCCGCCCCTGAGAGGTAGAGCGGCAGCACCACCAAAAGCGTCGCGAGGTTGTTTTGGACGAAGGTCGAGGGTGAGAGGAGCCGTCCTGCGAGCAGGATGGTGGTCACGAGACCGAAGATGGTGGCCAGGACCGACTTCTCACGGCGAGTGAAGAGGAAGGCGAAGGCGGGGATGAACAAGAGCGGGTTGATGATGAGGATATTGATGTTCTTATAGGTCATGTCCATGTCGCTGCAGCACATCATGAAGAGCAAGAGCGACCCGATGACGGCCAAGGCGAGGTAGAGGACGCCCAACACGATCTTTTTTGCCTTTGTGCTGAGCAGCGACAGCAGGAGCATCATGAGCGTCAAGGAGAGTGAGAGTGCCACCGCAGTGCTGGTGGCGCTTCTTTGTGCCATCGCCGTCCCCGCTCCCTCTGCCAAGGTCGTGGAGCTCTTGACCAGTGATGAGCCATCGGGGGTGCAAAAGTCAAGCACCGCCTCTTCCAGCACCAGCGGCAAGAACATCGCATCCCAGCGATTCTCGAGACGGTCGACGCGCGGTCCCTGGAGGGTGGAGAGGACCCAAGTGACCAGCGGTCGGTGAAGCATGAAGGGGTCAGTGAGCGTTCGGGTGGTGAGGCCGGTCGATTGCGCCTTGGCCCACCGCGCGAAATCGCCTCCGGTGCCCACATCGATGATGTCGCGGATTCGGGTGGCGCAGTTGTCGTCATAAAAGTGGTAGAGGTAGGTGGCCCCCTCGCTGCCGATGTGTTCGCTGAGGTAGGTCGCCAACGCCCACTTGGCCTCGGCGCTCAGGTCAAGATCGATGAGGCGCACGTCACGTCCTTCGCTCAGCGCATCGTTGATTCTCCAGGCGCCGTCGCTTGCCAACACGTAATAGTACATCCGTCCCCGGGCGAAGTTGAGGTAGAAGTGCTCCTGTTCGGAGTCGAAGATCCCCCAGTCATACATGACTGAGCTCCCCTTGGGGTAGGTGACGATGAGGGCGCTGTGGCCGAACCACGCATAGAGTGGTGTTCCGCTTCCCACGGTCAGGAGGCTGATGCCGATCTGATCGGCCCACTCTCGTTGATTGGCCGCCAGTTCAACCTGCAGGTCGATGGCTCCCAGCTCGGCGAGGGTATCCGGCTCGATTGGGTGGGTAGTCCCGGCTCCAATGCCCAGTGCCAGAAGCAACAGGGTGGTGATGAGACAGATGCGTTTCATTGGCTCAGCATATCACAGGGTCCCGATTCTTCCAACCTGTTGATTTTTCTCTGTCTTCACTCTACCCTGTTTTCGGAGGTCCCATGGAGCGCAACATCACGACGTTGGGTATCGTGCTGCACAGCCGGCGATGGGGACAGACAAACCGCCGCCTCAAGTTGCTGAGCGTCGACCTGGGAATCGTCGATGTGGTGAGCTACGGGGCACAGAAGTCCCTCAAGGCGGTCAAGGCGGAGGTCTTCTGCGACGGACAGTTCTTTCTCTACCACAACCCGGTCAAAGGGGACTATACGCTCAAGGATCTCAAAGCGATCGCCGGACACGAGGAGATCAGGGAGGATTTGGCGCTCAACTATACCGGCCTCTTCTTCTGTGAGATCCTCATCAAGGTCCACGGCGGCGAGAACGCGGCGGAGTATCGCCTCCTCTCCAAGGCCCTCGACCTGCTCACCACCGCGCCAGAGAGACGAGTCTTGGTCTTGATCCAGTTCATCCACCGCCTCAGCGAGGTGTTGGGCATCAGGGTGGATCTCGACCGGTGCCCGGTCTGCGACCGCGCCTACGAGCGGGACGAGATCGTCTACTTCTCCTCGTCGGCGGGAAGCCAGTGCTGCCAGCAGTGCGCCAACCTGGAACGGACCCTCATCCTGCCCCCAGGGGCGAGGCGTTACCTCAGCCTCACGGCGACGATGGACTTTGAGGAGGCGGTGGCGGTGGATTTGAATCCTGGTGCCCTAAAGCGCATCAAGGCGTATATGTTGGGCTATGCCCAGTACTTCTGCCCCAGCCAGCTGACCACGCTGAGCTCGGGCCTCTTGTAGCAGAGAACTGATTGAAGGTTGTAGATAGATGATTTGGAACAAAAAACCGGTGGTGGGTACCGAGGTGCGCCACCTCAACGAACAGTATGGCATCGACCTGCTCACCGCCTCCATCATGGCGAGGCGGGAGATCACCAGCGCCGAGCAGGTGAAGTTCCTCGTCGAGAAGGAGCTGACCTGGTTGCACAACCCCTTCCTCTTTGACGATATGGAGACGACGGTCGACCGCATCCTCGATGCGAAAAGTGAAGGGGAGCGGGTGAGGATCTACGGGGACCGGGATGTGGACGGCATCACCAGCACCGCCCTGCTCTTTTTGGAGCTGCAAGGGATGGGCATCGAGGCCAGCTGCCGCCTGCCCGAGGGGGATGAGCCGTACGGGTTGACCCAGGCCGGGGTCGATGAAGCCCACCGCGATGGCGTGACGTTGATCGTCACCGTGGACTCGGGCATCAGCAACCTTGAAGAGATCGCCTCGGCGGGCCGCCTCGGCATCGATGTGATCGTGCTCGACCACCATCTCGGGGGGGAGGAGCTGCCGCCCGCCCTCGCCATCATCAACCCGAAGCTCGCCGGCTCGGGCTACCCCTTTGAACACTTGGCCGGGGTGGGGGTGGTGGCCAAGGTCATCTGGGCGCTCCGCTTCGCCCAAACCCCCTTCTATGGGGAGGAGTTCATCCTCGCCCACGCCCAGCCGGGCAACGATACGACGATCATCCAGGCGATGCGAGTGCAGAACCTCTTGGTCATCGAGCAGGTCATCGAGGAGATCAACAGCGGCCTCATCAAGGCCGACCAATCCAAGGCGTTCGCCTTCCTCGCCTCCGGCCTGCCAATCTTTGTCCTCGACGAGGCCACCGAGCGCTCACAGCTGAAGAACGCCTTCGGGCGTGCGGTGGACATCCACCTCACCGACTTGCGGCCGAACTTCGAGGCGGCGCTGCCGATTGTCCGGGGCAAGGGGCTCTTCGCCCTCTCCAAGCTCAGCAGGGCGGCGCGCTACTCATCCCACCAGGATGATGAGCTGGCCGTCCTCTTCTCCCTCTTCACCGCCTACGTCTACAAGTCCCATCCGAGCCTGGACAGCGGCTACGAGGAGATCCTCGACCTGGTCGCCATCGGGACGATCGCCGATCTGATGCCGATGGAGGATGAGAACCGGATCTTGGTGCAGCGGGGGCTGAAGGTCCTCAACAAGGGGCAGAGAACCGCGCTCATCCCGCTTTTCACCGCCCAGAACCTGTTGGGTAAGGTCCTCTCCGCCAGCGACATCTCCTGGCAGATCAGCCCGCCGATCAACGCAAGCGGCCGGATGGGCAGGCCCACCGTCGCCCTTGATCTCTTGCTCAGTGAGAACCTCGGCCAAGCCGAGCTCCTTACCGGCGAGCTGCTCTCGATGAACAAGGAGCGCCAACGCCTCGGCCAGGAGGGATGGGAGCGGATCCTGCCGATGGCCCAGGAGAGCTTCGAGGCCACCGGATCGAAGATGGTGGTCATCAACGACAAGGAGATCAGCCGCGGCATCACCGGGGTGATGGCCAACCGGCTGTTGCGCCACTTCAATGCCCCCGCCCTGGTCATCGCCCACAGTGAGGAGGGGAGGATCAGCGGCTCGCTGCGTTCCACCGATGCCTTCCACGCCCGCGACTTCCTCAGCACCTTCTCAGATCTCCTGCTCGACTTCGGTGGGCATGCCTGTGCCGGCGGCTTCTCCGCCGAAGAGCGGAATTTGGATCTTCTGCTGAAGCGGATCCATGACCGTCTCGATGAGATGGACTGCCCTGAGGAGGCGGTGGGGGAGGTCACCATCGACTGTACCCTGCCGGCTCGATACATGAGCCCGGCGATGATCGAGGTAGTGGAGTTCTTTGAGCCGTACGGTGAGAAGAACCCGCCGCTGGTCATGCACATCGAAGGGGCGCGCATCGATGCGATCCAAAGCCTCTCCAACAAGAGCGGCGGGGCAAACCACCTCAAGCTCACCCTCTCATACGGCGAGTACCGGTGGCCGGCACTCTACTGGGAGAGCGGGGAGAGACAGGGCAAGGATTTCGATACCGGCAGCCTCGTCGATGTGGTCTTCCGGCTCGGACGCAACTACTTTCGCAACCAGGAGAGCCTGCAACTGGTGGTCATCGACATCAAGGCGAGCGGGGACGCTTGACAGGGAAGCCGTTTTTCAGGCACTCTAGCAGAGCAAACGAACCCAGTAATCGGGAGAGGGGGTGATGTAATTAATGGCGTATGTAAAAGTCGACGATAATGAGCCACTTGAAAAGTCGATCAAGCGCTTCAAGCGCATGGTGGAAAAAGAGGGGATCATCCGCGAATGGAAGAAGCGGGAGTACTTTGAGAAGCCCTCCACCATCCTCAACAGGAAGAAAAAAGCCCTTGCACGAAAGCAGATGAAGAAAAATCGGAAGATGCATAATTCCAAAGGATACTAAACAACACAAGCCGCCTGTGAAGGCGGCTTTCTTATAGCTCCCTTCATATTGGTCTATCCAGAAACATTTCTCACCAATTTTCAGCGATACGTCAGATTTATAAATAAATTTAGACACAACCTATGATTTTTGGTGTACAATCAATCTGTACCCGCGTCGGCGGGTTTCCGATGAGCGAACAAAAGAGAGTAGAGGAGTGTTTTGCCATGCTGATTCTCATTTCAGATGCGTTCGATGCCGAGTTGCCCAAACGGCTTGAAGCCTTTGGAGAGGTGACCGTCGACAAGGAGCGTCTAGCGGAAGCTGATGTCGTGCTGGTGCGCAGTAAGACCAAATGTACCAAGGAGTACATTGAGCATGCGCCCAAGTTGAAAGTGATCATCCGTGGTGGGGTGGGCATCGACAATATCGATAGCGCCTACGCCAAGGAGCGGGGGATCATCGTCCGCAACACCCCCAAGTCCTCCTCGATCGCCGTCGCCGAGCTCGCCTTCGCCTTGATGCTCAGTGCTCCGAGCAACCTCATCGAGTACCACAACGGGATGCGTGAAGGCACTTGGCTCAAGAGCAAGAAACGGACTGAGCTCTACGGCAAGAAGCTTTGCCTCCTTGGCTGTGGCAACATCGCCACCGAGGTCGGCAAACGAGCCAAGGCATTCGGCATGGAGGTGGTGGCGTACGACAAGTACGTGAAGACGAGTGCGGTCGCCACCTTGATCCCCACCATCGAGGAGGCGGTCAAGGATGCCGATTATATCTCGATGCACCTGCCGCTCACCGATGAGACGCGGGGCATGGTCGGCAAAGAGCTCATCTCCCATTGCACCAAAGCCCCGGTCATCGTGAACAGTGGTCGTGCCCTCTGTATAAACGCCGAGGAGATGGTCGAGATGCTCGAAGAGGGGACGGTGTGCTGGTATGCCACCGACGTCTATCCCAATGACCCGCCGAGCCCGGATTATCCGATCCTCAAGGCATCTCGGGTGACGATGACGCCCCACGTTGGTGCGAACAGTGAAGAAAACCTCGCCCGGATCGGGCAGGAAACGTATGATATTCTGGATGAGTTGATCAAAGGAGGATTGATCTGATGCAACGCAAGTTAAATTTCTTCGCAGGGCCTTCCGTGATGCCGCTTGAGGTGTTACACCAACTGCAGGATGGGATTCTTGAGTACAACGGCCAAGGGCTCTCCATCATCGAGACGAGCCACCGCAGCAGCGTCTTCGATGGGATGTACAACGAGTGTCTCGCCCTGTTGCGCGAGCTGCTCGGCATCAGCGATGAGTACTCGGTGTACTTCCTCGGCGGCGGGGCGACCTTGCAGTTCGCCATGGTGCCGATGAACTTCTTGCGTCCCGATACCGCTGCCGATTACATCAAGAGTGGGGCATGGGGCAATAAGGCGGCAAGCGATGCCGAGAAGATCGGTCGGGTGCGCTACTACTACGATGGTACGGCCGATCGCTACACCACGCTTCCTCGACCGGAGGAGGTGAAGGCGGGAGAGGACTCCAGCTACCTCTACCTCTGCTCCAATGAGACCATCGGAGGAATCCAATGGAAGGCCTTCCCCGATACCGGCACTGTCCCCTTGATCGCCGACATGTCCAGTGATTTCTTCAGCCGCCCCGTTCCCGTCGACCAGTTCTCGATGATCTACGCCGGCGTCCAGAAGAACCTCGGCCCGGCCGGTGCGACGGTGGTCATCATGAAGAAGTCCCTCCTCGACAAGCAGAACCATAATCTGCCCGCCTACCTCGACTACAGCAACCATGACAAGAACGATGGATTGTACAACACTCCTCCGGTCTTCAGTATCTGGGCGGTGAAGTTGGTGCTTGAGTGGATCAAGAAGAACGGTGGGGTCGAGGGGATGGCGAAGCGGGCCGCCTTGAAGAGCGGGCTGCTCTACAACGTCATCGACTCCTCCTCCTTCTTCTACAGCCCGGTCGACCCGGCATACCGCTCGACGATGAACGTCGTCTTCCGCCTCCCTTCCGAGGAGCTGGAAGCCGCCTTCCTCGAGGAGACCAAGAAGGCGGGGATGCTCGGCCTGAAGGGGCACCGCTCCGTCGGAGGCCTGCGGGCAAGCATCTACAACGCACTGCCGGTCGAGGATGTGGAGGCATTGGCAAACCTGATGAAAGAGTTTGAACGAAAGAATGGGTAATGGAATGAAGACAAAGATGGACGAGACGAACAAAGCGATAATCCGGCAACTCTGCGATGGACGAAAACCTTTTTCCGCCATCGCGGAAGAACTGGACATCACCGAGAACACCGTACGCTCCCGGGTCAACAAGTTGATCGAGGAGGGGGTGCTGCAGATCTCGGGCTTGGTGAATCCTGAGATGATTCCCGGTCTGCAGGTCGTGATGATGGGCGTCAAGCTCAAGACGCTTGACCTGGAGCGCAAGGCCAAGGAGTTCAGTGAGCTGCGCGGGGTCATCTCGGTGGCGGTCGTCACGGGTCGCTATGATCTCTTCGTCCAGCTTGTCCTCAGTGAAGATGAGGGGTTGAGCTTGTTGGAATTCTTCAAGTACGAGCTTGACAAGATCACCGAAATCAGTGATGTGGAGACGTACGTCGTCTACCAGAGTCACAATTTTCGGATCCCGTTCATCCTCTGAACCCTACGGTGGCCATCACCGGGAGTCATGGGCGCCCGGTGATGCGCTTCCACACCAAAGACTCTCCAATTCTCTAGAGAATACGCGGCGTATATGGTATACTGCTCCAGTCCGCTCTTGGACGCCGCAATCTTGCATTACACAATTAGGAGAGTAGTATGGCCGACCTGTCCACTTCATATCTTGGATTGAAATTAAAGAATCCCCTCATCGCCGCAAGCAGCCCGTTGACCGCCACCTTAGACAACCTCAAGCGCTGTGAGGATGCCGGCCTTGGCGCCGTGGTACTGAAGTCAATCTTCGAGGAACAGATCGAGGCTGCCGGAGAGAAAACCGCCGATCATGGAGAGGCCTACAGCGCCCACACCGACGCCTATGAGTTTTTGCGCGAGGCGAGTAAGGAGCGGCACATCGATGCCTACCTCGCCCTGGTTGAAGACGCCAAGCAAGCGCTCGATATTCCGGTCATCGCATCGATCAACTGCCGCTCAAACGGGAAGTGGATCGAGTATGCAAAGCGGTTTTCCGCCGTCGGCGCCGATGCCATCGAACTCAACCACTACGTGGTGGCCACCGACGTCGAAGTCGATGGCGTGGAGGTCGAGAAGGAGTACCTCTCGCTGGTCAAGAGCGTGCGCAAGGCGTTGGGCCTGCCGTTGAGCCTGAAGATGAGCCCGGCGTTCTCCTCCCTTGCCAATATGCTCAGGCGTTTCGATGAGGCGCAGATCGATGGGGTGGTGCTCTTCAACCGCTTCTACAACCCGGACATCAACATCGAACGGATGCAGATGGTTCCCGCATCCATGCTCAGCGGCAAGGATGAGTACACCCTCAGCATGCGCTGGGCCGCCCTGATGAGCCCGCAGGTACGCTATGACATCTGCACCTCCACCGGGATCTGGGACGGCAAGACCGTCATCAAGCAGCTGCTCGCGGGAGCCAAGTGCGTCCAGCTCTGCTCGGTCCTGCTCAAGCAGGGGCTCTCGACCGTCTTCAAGATCGAGAGCGAGATAGGCCAGTGGATGGAAGAGAACGGTTACGAATCGATCGATGAGTTCAGAGGCAAGCTCAGTCATGAACACGCCGACCCGATGACCTGGGAGCGAGTACAGTACGTGAAGTCAATCCTCGATGCCGATACAAGGAAGGAGTGAGGCATGGACTTGGATGCCTATCGAGACATAGCCCCGTATCGGGGACAAGATTTCCTTGAGGCCATACAGCGAGTCAAGTCGAACCCCGAAGGCATTACTTCCTTCCTCAGATCGGTAGTCTCGGTGGACACTGAGGAGCAGCGCCAAAATCTGAAGCGCAAGCTCGCCCAGGTTCTCTCTTTGCTCGATGAGGTGACCGATTACGACCAGTTCCAGCGGCGCATCACCGCCGGTCTCTTTTTGCAGATGATCGTCGAGAACTCGATCTCCGGCTTCTCCTACAGCGGCATCGAGAATCTCGATAGCTCGACGGCATATCTGTACATGAGCAACCACCGTGACATCGTCTTGGACTGCGCCCTCATCGACCTGGCGCTGGATGGGGGCGGGCAGATGCTCTGTGAGATGGCCATCGGCGACAACTTGTTGAAAACCGAGTTCGCCACCGATCTCTTCAAGCTCAACGGGGGGGTCACCGTCAAACGGAGCCTCCCGATGCGGGAGAAGTACCTCGAGTCGTTGCGCCTCTCCTCCTACCTCGTCGAGTTGATCGGTGAGCACAACAAGTCGGTCTGGATCGCCCAGAAGAGTGGACGGTCCAAGGATGGGCTGGACATCACCAACCCCGCCATCATCAAGATGCTCTACCTCTCCCAACGCAAGAAGGGCGTCGACTTCAACGAGGTGGTCAACCGGGGGAGGATTGTTCCGGTGGCGGTGAGCTACGAGTACGATCCCGTCGATGTGCTCAAGTCGAAGGAAGAGGTCCTTGCCTCCTCCCTCGGGAGGAAGGAGAAACGGCAATATGAGGATCTGATCTCCATCTCCCGAGGTCTGAAGGGGTACAAGGGGCGGGTGCACATCGCCTTTGGAACGCCGATCCATGGATCGTTCTCCTCCAGTGAGGAGGTCGCCTATGAGATCGATCATCAGATCCACACCCTCTACAAGCTCTGGCCGACCAACTACTTCGCCTATGACCATCTCAATGGATCGGATGCGTATGCCGCGTTGTACGCCGACTTCGATGGTGAGGCATTCCTCAAGCGTTTCAAGGGTCTGAAGAAGGAGGTGCGTACCTTCGCACTCAATGCCTATGCCAATCCGGTCCGCTCGTTCCTTGCAACACAGGCGTAACCTCGCAGTCGTGCTCATCATCCTCACGCTCCTTTCCATCTCCTGCAGCAGGGAGGAGGCGCTCCTGCTCAACCTGAGAAGTACAACCGAGATGGATAGCGATGGGGAGGCGGAGATGCTGACGGTGACCTTCTCCCTCTCTTTGAAAGAGGAGGCGATCCAGGCAACGGTGGAGGCGAGCGATCGGCGCAGCCGCTGGGTCGTCAGTGCAGCACCGGCAAAGAGCGGCGTCTATACGATCGGTCCGCTCTCCATGGGCAGGGGGGTGGCGCTGAGCGAAGGGGAGTATCAGCTATCCATCATGCTCGATGATGGCCGTCTCCTCCAAGAACGATTCACCGTCCAACGGCCTTGATGAGCTCCCCCTTCGTCAAGCGTACGACGAAGGTGCGCCCATGGGGGCAGACCGGCTCGTCGAGGGCGAAGACCTTTTGTAGCAGATCCATGGCGAGGTGGCCTTCGATGGTGTCGCCCTGACGGATGGCGCTGTGACAGGCGACGATGGCCCAGAGCCCCTTCTCGACCTCTGCCACATCACCGGTGTTCTCCTTGATGAAGGAGACCACCTCCTCCTCGACACTCTTGTAGAGCGCCGGTATGGCGACGAGCTGCCAGAGCAGATCCTCCTTCTCCTCAATTTTTATGCCGAGGTTCAGGTAGACATCGATGTTGACCTTCAAATAGTCACTGACATCCCGCTCCACCTCGAAGGTGAGGGGGACGAGCAGGTTCTGTGAGAGCGCCTTGGTTCTCACTTGGTCGAAGATCAGGCGCTCGTGGGCTGCGTGTTGGTCGACGAGGTAGAGTTCGTCGCCCTTCTCTGCGATGAGGAAGAGGTTGAAGGCCTGGCCGAGATATTTGATCTCTTCACCTGTCTCCTGCTGCATCCACGCCATCTCATCGTAGGTCCTCACGCTGGTGCCTTTGTTCTCGCCGAGGATTTCGCGCGCCTTTTCAAACCACTGGGGATCGATGGGCTGGCTGCTCTGCCGCTCTGGTGTGTAGGCGGGGGCCTTGCTCCTGACATGCGAGGCGGCCGCCGGGGTGAAGAGCTCTCCCTCCTGGTACGGGGAGGGCTGGGGGACAAGACGGGGGATGGCGCGCTTGACCTGGCCCTTGATCATCTCTACCACCTGGTGATGGATCTCGGCTTTGTTGCGCAGCTTCACCTCACGCTTGGTGGGGTGGATGTTGAAATCGACCAAGGTGGGGTCGACGGTGATGAAGAGGTAGCAGTAGGGGAAAGAGCCGCCTGGCAGCTGCTCCCCATACCCGTAGGTGACCGCCTGGACGAGCGAGTACTCGTCCACCGGTCGTCCGTTGACATAGATCTTGATGTGGGAGCGGTCGCTGCGGAAGAGCGATGGCTTTGAAGCGACGGCATAGAGGGAGAAGCGGTCGTTGGTGTCGCTGAGCTCGACCATCTCGCCTTCGACGATCGGTTGGTTGAGGGCGAGGACATCGATGACACGTCCCCGGGCACAATTAGGCTCGAGGTGGAGACGCAACTTCCCGTCCTGGATGAAGCGGAAGGAGATGGAGGGGAAGGCGAGGGCCTTTTGGATGAGGAGCTGGCGGGCCATGGTGGCCTCGGTGGCGGGACGCTTGAGGAATTGGCGACGAGCCGGCAGTTCGGCAAAGAGGTTCTCCACCGTGACGATGGTCCCCAGCGGTGGTCCGCCAGCCTCAACCTCGCCCCTCACCCCGTTGTCGACGGTGATCTGGTGGGCCCGCTCTCCTCGATAGGAGCTTTGGATGGTGATGCGGCTCACCGCGGCGATGGAGTAGAGCGCCTCACCGCGAAAGCCCATGCTGGTGATGTGGTAGAGGTCATCGAGCTCCCGCACCTTGCTGGTGGCGTGGCTCTCGCAGAGGAGCGGCAAATCGTCGCTCTGGATGCCCGTCCCATTGTCGATGACCTGGATCTCCCTCAGTCCCCCCTCCTCGAGGCTTACGATGATCTCGGATGAGCCTGCGTCGAGGGCGTTGTCCACCAGCTCACGCACCACCGAGGCGGGTCGTTCAATGACCTCGCCAGCGGCGATGCGTTGGGCGACGAGGGGGTCGAGACGCTGGATCCTCATCTTCAGAACCTCTTGTTCAGGTCAACCTTCGCCCCTACGTTGATGATTGGGAGGGAGAACGAGCTGTTCTTGGTCGGGTAGGAGGCCTTCACTTGGAAGGTGAAGGGCGCCAAGGTGTAGCTGACGCTGAGATAGCTTGCAGCATACGGTCCGGCAAAGAGTTCGAGGAAGGGGATGTCGCCGTTGACAAGGTCCGTGACCGTGTCGATGATGCCCAGCTGCTGCACACCCAGGCTGATGTTCACATCGCCGATGTCAATGGCGATCGAGAACTGGGTGAAGTCGGCGCCATGTCCTCCGGTGGTGAGTTTTGCGAAGGAGGAGGTCGTGAACGGCAGGTTCATCGCCAGATTGGCACGGACCGCCTTCCCTTGCCAGGCGAGTTCGGCCATGACGTCAACAGTGCTGTCGTAGGCGGTGTCGACGTCGCTATAGGTGAAATCGTTGACCAAGAAGTTATGGTTCTCCCCATCGTTGAGCGCAGCGAGGATCCGGGCGGAGAAGCCGCCATGGGCAAGGGAGAAGCCGCCGGCGAGGAGGTAGTTGGGGAAGATCTTCGGCAAGCTACGGTCGAAGAACTGGTCGAAGTCGAAGGTCGGGTAGACCGGCAAGTACCCTTGGGCCTGGATCAAGGCGGAGAACTGGGTGGTGCGGCTGTGGACGATCGGCAACTTGACGGAGAGGAGGGGGTAGAGGTCGACGACGTACCCCTTCTGTCCCTCGGCGAGGGTGCCGAGGGCGACCGCCACCGGATACCCCTTGGGGTTGGTGAAGGAGATCAGCATCTCCGCGAACTGGCTCTGATTGTCCCGCAGGCTTGCGAGGCGCAGATCATCGATGGAAGCCTGGACGGAGAAAGCTCCGATGGAGATCTTGGAATGCAGCATCAAACGATCGTTCTCGCCAAAGTTCGGTGCGAAGAAGGTGGAGTGCTCACTCGCCATCGAACGGGAGGTGTCGGCGACCAGGTAGAAGGGACTCGTCTCATAGCCGATCCTCAGGTGGTCGATGTGGGAGAAGATGTACCCGACCACATCCACGGTGCCGGTTGGCACAGGGAGGATTGAGTTGGGGAAGGCGGAGAAGTCCTCGGTCTCAACGAAGGCGTTGAGTCGGATGGCGAAGGGGCCCTTGGAGAAGTATGGTTGGGCCCAGAGGCGATGGTTCATCCGATCAGAGTCGGTGCCATCGAAGGTGAACTCATACCCCATCTCAACGCCGATCGATCCACTCCGCTTGGCTTGGTCAGCACTGCTGGCCAGAGCTGGCCGAGGTGCGGGTGCCGCAGCCTCAGTGATCACCGGCTCTTCGGCGACAACCGGCTCGTCAATGACCACTGGCTCCTCGACGACCACTGGCTCCTCTTCGACAACCGGCTCCTCTTCGACAACCGGCTCCTCTTCGACAACCGGCTCCTCTTCGACAACCGGCTCCTCTTCGACAACGGGTGCTTCGACGATCTCGAATTTGACGGAAGGAGTGGCAAGGGTGGGAATGGCGGGAATCAGGATCGCTTCCTCTGCTTGCACTACCGCAGGCGGTTCCACGATGAGCTCACGACTGACGGTGATGGACGATGGGACTGCGGGAAGTAGTGGAAGTACCTCTGTGACTTCAGCGCTCTCTTCAACAATCGACTCACTCATCACCGTGACGAATGAAGGAAGTGTGGGGAGGATGGCCTCTACGACTTCAATGGGCTCCTCAACTACGACTTCGAGGGGCTCCTCAACTACGACTTCGAGGGGCTCCTCAACGATTGCCGCAATGAAGGCGGGTGTGGAGGCTACCGGTGCGGCTTCTATTGCGGGCACAATCGGTTCGGCGACAGGTGCCGCGCTGACGGGAGCTTCAGAGACTGCGACTGGCGGTGTTGCCGGCTCCCCAATGGGTGCGGTCACCGGTTGTACCGGCTTGGGTGGCTCAACGACCGTTGTCGCTGGAACTCTCGGCGCTTCGGCTTTTGCCGTCACTGGTGCTGTGGGCGTTACCACGCGCTCTGCAGCGGGTGCTGTCGGATAGGTGCCATAGGTGAGGAAGTAGCCGCGCTGGATCGTCTCACTGGTTCGGCTCATGTTCTGCATGTACAACTTTTCGAAGCTGTCTATGGTGCTGCTCTTGCGCGTGATGAGGTTGTACGATTCAACGGTTCCGCTGAAGACGGTGACAGACTCCTCCGTATCGCTGGTCACCACAAAGAGCTCTCCTTCATCTCGAAGGGTGTAGCGTGATGCCGGGGTGCTGATGGTCAGCGATCCTCCGAGCAGCCCGGTGGCCCTGAAGGTTCCTTTGCCGCGCACCAGCGTGATCTCGATGTCACGCGCTCCGAGCTCCGTGGTGATGGCCAAGCTGTCTTGGTAGAGGTTCGCTGTACCCACAGGGGTGACGATGAGGAGGTCGCTGCCGGGGTTATGGAGAATCCACCCCTCGCCGATTTCGCTTGCATCCTCCATGGTTGCATCGAGGGGGCGCCCGTTGCGGTCATACAACTTCAGTGACCCAACATCCCCGTCTCCGATGAAGACCGAGTTGTCAGCTGCAAGGCCAAACGCCATGCAGAGAACCAGAAGAATCAGAGCAACTTTCTTGAACGACCAATTCATACTCACTCCCTACCCTGTAGTTAGAGGATTGTCACCCTCACCGCAGTACTCAGTTTATACATTGCCTCGCCTTGGTCGTCGAAGGTAGCGCTGAGACCAAGGTCTACGGTGTACGGTTTCATCTTCACAACGGCAGAGGCATTGAACTCAACGTTGCGAAATGTCAGTAACCCTTCGAAAAACCGTTCACCTATAGAGGTAGGATAAAGCTTTTCATAGGTGAAGTCCAGAGAAACGATATTGAATAGTCGTTTGTCTATGTGGATACCAGCAATAAATTGATAGTCGTGGTACGTCCCGTCACTCAGATGGCCGACCATTTGGCTGCGCAGGTATACGCCGAGTCGGCTGATGTTGATATTCAAGGTGGCGTCAAGACGGGTTGTGCCGATAGGAAGCAGCAGCGCTTCCGTCTCTTCTGCACTTCTGTTCTCGAAGGTCGAGGAGAAGTATGCACTGTGGAATTGCCCCCGGATGGTGTTGGTCAGCGATGCGTTGAAGACGAGGATGCTCTTGGTGTGTCCCCAGACGCCCCATCGCCACCCCAACGCGGGGTTGAAGAAAGCGCCGTCAGTCGCCTCGGCGATGAGGTCGCCGAAGAGGTTGAAGTTGAGGTACTCCCACTGGTAGATGGGGTAGGAGGTGTCTATGGCGAAGAACTGGTGGCGATGGAGTTGAGTCTCGTCACTTTTGGGTGGGCTGTACGCCCAAGAGAGGCCGATCTCAAGCTTGGAGAGGTCGATGGCTTTGGGGACGTTGGAGAGCGGACGGACAAAGAAGCGCCAGGCGACGAGGGTGGGATCGAAGAGGTCGTTGGTGACGAAGTGCACCCCTCCCGCAGCCGGGGTGTAGGGGGAGAGATCGACCATCACCTCAAAGCCGGGTCGGCTGGAGCGCAGGTCCACCCCTTGGTCGAAGAAGCCGTTGACCAGTGCCCCATCGCCGAGGGTGATGCCCATGAGCTTGCCGTAGCGGGCGTAGTGGGACTCGTATCGCTCCCCCCACTGCATCGAGCGGATGAAGCTGCTGTAGTGGTGCAGGAGGGCCAGCGAGTACTCGCCGATGTTCTCATCCTCTTTCGGAGGCGGCAGCCAGTCCGAGAAGTTGAAGTGTACAGAGAAGGGGTCGAGCTGGATCTGTCCGGAAAGCTTGATGTCGAATTGGACCGAGAAGCGCTTGTGGCGAAGTTCGGGCATATAGGAGAGACGGAAGTACCCTCCGCTGGTCGCCTCACCTTCGAGCAACCCACCGGAGGAGCCGTCCATCATGGAGGTGGTGAACGGCAGCTCGACCCATTGGAAGGATGAAGCTCGGCTCTGAAAATCTTCGCCCCCTTGCACCGGGATATTCTCCTGGCTGTACAGGGGGATGCATAGGAAGATGAGGAGAGCGAGGAGGTGTACAGATTTCTTCATTAAGCGCTTCCCCTTGACCTCTATTGTCCCATATTCATACGTGGTATGTAAACAGGAAGAAACCGGCGGCGTTACATTCTCGCGTCGAATTGGTGGGCGTGGTAGATGTGCTCCCGTGTCAGTTTGTCTATGTGGCTGAGCTCGCGGATGATCGGCTTGAGGCGGCTACGGATATTGGTCTCGTCGAAGGGGCAGACCGGTTTGACGATCGGCAGGTCGTATCGGGCGACGAGGTTGCATATCATCGATTCGCGCACCTCGATCATCGGGCGGATAATGGTGATCTTGCCGCCGAAGAACGTCTGGACCGGCTGCATCGTCGCAAAATTTGCCCGGAAGCAGAGGTTCATCAAGCTCGTCTCAACCAGGTCGTCGAGGTGGTGGCCCATTGCGATGACCGAGATACCCTCACGTTCGCAGTACTCAAAGAGGATTCGCCTCCGGTTGCGGGAGCAGAGGTAACAGTTGAACTGGCCGCCGAAGGAGTCGGGGTACTGGTGTTCGTCGAGGATGGTGAAGTCTATGTCGAGGGCGCAAAAGTACTCACCGAGCTTTGAGCGATACGCTTCAGGAATAGGGTGTTCGATCCAGTTGATCAACACCGCCTTGAGGGTGTAGTCGATGGGCAGCCACCGCCGCCTGAGCGAGAGGGCGAGGGCCAATGCGAGGCTGTCCTTGCCACCGCTGACCGAGAGGAGGATCGTGTCGCCGTCCCGAATCATCGAGTACGTGTTGATGCCCTTCCCGGTCTTCTTGATGAACCGCATCGCTGCCGCTGGCGTCTTTTCCTCCACCAGCGTCCGCCAACTGATTGTTTCCATCATCCGAGCTCCAGCGCCTGGATCACCGCCGTCCCGGAGATCACCTCAGGCGAGAAGATTCTGAGCTTTCTCAGTGATTTGGTAAAGGCCGCCCCGATATCGTCACCAAAGACATGGGCGACCTGGCCGTGCTCGACCACCGTCCCCCCATCTGAGACGATCGGCATCGTCGCCTCGAAGCTGATGGGCTCGGGGATATCGATGATGATGGACCCTGCCTTGAGGCCGAAGGTGCGGCAGAGCTCCTCCTCCCTTTGATGGCGTTCGCGGGGAGGCCAGCTCAGTCTTCGATCAAACGGCACTTCGATGACGGTGGGGTACAGGCGGTTTTCCTCCACAGCCTCGATGAGGGCGTACGGGTCTCCCTTCTGCCTCATCAGGGTGAAGAACCGCTCATCATCGAGACCGAAGAGCTCCTCCTCTCTCAGCGATTCGTCGTCCAGCAGGGCGACGACGGCCTTCTTGACCATGGCGGTGGCGCTTCGGGTGCGGGGGTGCCAGTAGACGTTGCGGTACATCAAGTACTTGGAGAAGAGGAGGTGCTCGACCGATGCGATGGCCGTCTCCTCTACGGCGATGGCGCCTTCGGCGATCCGCAGCTTGCCGGTGATGTAGGAGGCGTCCTGCATGCCATAGGGGATGCCACAGAAGAAGGCATCCCGACTGAGGTAGTCGAGCTTGTCCGGATCGAGCGCCCCGCTGAGGATCGAGCGGTAGAGGCTGATCTCCGAGCTCGGGGAGGGCCGCTCCTCATCGATGATGGCGCTCACCAGATCGGCGGAGGTGCCGCACGCCTCGATGCGGGACCGCAACGCCCCGCTCTCTTCGATCAGGGCCGCTCCGATTGCCTCGTGGCTCACCGTGATGACATCCTTGAGGGAGTGGGCGTAGGGAAAGTGGCCGATGTCGTGCAGGAGGAGGGCCGAGAGGTAGGCTTGCACCCCTTCGGCGGTGAAGGGGAAGGCCGGTTCTTCCCTGAGCAGGTTGATCACGATGGCCCGCCCGAGGTGATAGACCCCCAGGCTGTGGCTGAGGCGGGTATGGACGGCCCCTGGGTAGAGGTGGAAGGCCGGGCCGAGCTGCTTGATACGCCCGAGCTTCTGCATCTCACTGCTGCGGTAGAGCTCGTAGAGGGGGGCGGAGAGGGGGATGTCCCGCCACAGCGGGTCGCGCACCGCATGGTCCTGTTCCTTGATCAACGACAACAAAATCTTCTCATTCATAGCACGATAGTAGGATGATGGGGCGCGTGTGTAAAGGACAAAAGGAATCTCCTCCATCAGGTTCTGGTCGAGAATCTCCGCCTCGGAGCGTCAAGGGGGAAGGGAGAGGATCACCGTCTCTCGGTGAATTCATTGTTTCCGCTTCGGCTCCCGGGGGGGGGTGCCGGGAGTGTGATGCTGACTTATATATCTTTCCATACAAGCGATATGCATCCACATATTTATATTGGTTTAATATCATAAGTATAGTGCTAATATCCGTTGATTCCCCTTCTGAGGGATGAAACGGAATTCAGCAGCACGGTATCAGCGGGGGCGAGATCAAGGCCTCTGTGTCTCGCCGTCTTGATGATACTATGGCGTATACAATATCATTGAAGGGTGAGCGGCTCTACCTGCTCTCAAAAAGATACGGGGTGGAGAGAACGAGTGGGGGGCAGAGAGAGGTCCATGCACAGAGTGAAAATTCTTTGGATGTTGACGGTGGTGCTCACTCTGCCGCTGCTCTTTGTAGCCGGCGCCTCACCCTCATATCTTCTTCCCATCAACAGCGATATCGGGCAAGTCATCGAAGGCGAGAGCGGTACGATCGAATCGTATGCAAAAGAGGCGCTCACCACCGCCTATACGCCCGAGTGGGTGGAGCGCTACATCCCTCCCTCCCTCATGCAGGGGTTTGTCCATACCTACGATACGCTGCTCGCCTCGATGCTGCCGGTCTCGACCCTCCAGATGGGACGGGCCATTCATCGTACCCATCTGTGGGAAGTCCCGTTTGCCATCATCGAGCCGGCCTATCGGTGGGGGAGCATGGTGTGGATGGACCAGAGTGATGGGCGGTGGGCGTTGTTGTCGATTTCGATCAGTGAGTAGCGGCCTCTGCGAGGTACTCCGCGTCGAGGATACCGTCCAGGTCCTCGAGATCGAGGACGACGACCTCCTCCTCCAGAATGATCAATACGTCACCGATTTGTCCCGATGGCCCCTCCCATCCCTGCGAAACGGGGATCGTAGGCGGAGTCTTGCGCAGTGCACCACAGCTGGAGAAGAGCAGCAACACTGCCAATAGCGTGAGTAAAGGCAATAGATATCTCTGTTTTTTCATGCTCGTCCTCACTTATAAAACAGACGCAAGAGAAAAAGATTACATATGTCTCGCCTTGTGAACCATCAGAGGCTGGTGTATACTAAACTATAGTAACTACTTAGACGATTTCTTCCCCTCCCGGGATACTACTATACTGATAGGAGAAGGTAAGAATATGAGTTATGAGAAAGAGAAGGCGCAAAAGAAGTCCTTGGTCTACCTGGTGATCGCAATCGCAATCATTTTATTGGTTCTCATCGCCGTTCCCAGCGCGGGGGCGAAGACCATCATCATCATCCTGGTCGCCGTGGTGTGCGCGGTTGGCATCGGCTTACAGTATGGTGCCCTCAACAAAAAACCTGAGGAAGCGGAGGCACCCAAGGTGGCCCCTGAAGTGGGAGAGCGTGCTGAGCCCACCAAGAAAGCAGAAGAGCCGAAGGTAGAGGAGCCGAAGGCAGAGGAGCCGAAGGCAGAGGAGCCGAAGGCAGAGGAGCCGAAGGCAGAGGAGCCGAAGGCAG
>ERZ747221.581-NODE-581-length-43042-cov-5.103084_pt1 | contig 43042 bp, 39 predicted proteins | sample MGYA00374949_ERZ747221 | MGnify/ENA primary metagenome ERZ747221 (study PRJEB28779, sample SAMN05720172) | bioreactor metagenome | isolation source: Anaerobic biogas reactor | place: USA:Washington, USA | collected 2015-08-08 ... | reverse complement strand
GCGCGGGATATGCGGTCAATGAAGTTTCTGGGAAGGCCGTCGCCAATGTTGCAGGAACACTGCTCTTTTATCCGGATCATACACAGGTAATCCCGGAGTCGAGCATCGTGATCAGCGCATATGCTGACGAGAGCAAGCAACACCTGATCAAGAAGGAGGAGTTCACCGGCGGAATCATTCCCATGCTTGAACAAGCCTATGCATTCCTTTCCACGCTATTGGGCACACACTACCGACAGGAAGGATTGGCCAAGCAGCCGGTTGAGTATGAAATACCACGAGAAGCCATCCGCGAAGCGCTTGTCAATTCGGTGGCACATCGAGCCTATGATTACGAAGCCCCGACGCGGATCACGCTCTTCCCCGACAGGATTGAATTCTTGAATCCAGGTACGTTCTATGCTCCCATCAATGACGAGAATCTCAAAGAAGGACTCTCTCGGTACAGAAACCCACTCATCGCTGATGCGCTGAGAAAGAAAGAGTACATGGAAAAACAAGGCATCGGCATCACGCTCATCATAGCTAGCTGCCTTCAGGCTGGTCTGGAAGAGCCGCAGTTCGTTGAACTAGAACACCATGTGAAAGTTATCTTGTATCGAAAACACACTCCGTTAAAAATCTTGGATGAAATTTCCCGAGATCCGTATGATGCAGGAGCTATAAAACGTCATTTCAGTGCTTCTGGGCTGTTTTCGTCCAAGGAGCTCGCCCACTATCTCGGCAAATCGGTATCAACAGCCAAGAATGTTCTCTCTGACCTGCAACAACAGGGCATCGTCGAAATGGTTGGTCAAGGGCCCGCCACCAAATATCGGTTTATTCGGTAGCTCAACCGTGAGAAACGCCTCTCTCACGTAGGAACGTGCTGTGTGTCATGCCAGTGTAATCACAGAGGCATCTATCGATACGATTATCCGATATGTAGCGGATAATTGGCCGATACTGGCTGATATTGTCTGATATTGTCTGATACTGTCTGATACTGTCTGATACTGGCTGATGGCGTTTCGTTGGACCTACCTCCTCGCGGAGGTGCGAGCCATGCTTTCCTTCATATCAGGACCTCCAAATAGGTATGCAATATCTTTTCTACCTTCAATGCTCTTGCGTAATCGAAGAGCCTCATACTGTCCAAGGTATATCTCTTGGTAATTTGCTTCAGCGCATCGCTGAAAACCTGGATGTCCATCCTGTTCTTGCTGCGGATGAGATCACAGAGAGAACGTTCGACATCATACAGATGAATGGAGTTGCCCATTGCGCTGTTTCCTTCAATGAGACCCAAGGAATGGAATTCGTTTCGTATATAGTACACTTTGGATTTTTCAGCTAAGGATCGCGTCACCTTATAGCCGCTTGGTACGGTGATTGAATGCACCAATGGTGCTCTATCTGAACACTCATGAAGAAAGAGGGCTGTTTCATGGGAAAATATCGCAGCAGGGTACTTCCTTTGCAAAATAAACATTTCATCTTCCAAGAAGTCCGGGAGCACATACACTCCAGCTCCTATTCGTTGGAGCGTTCCCGCCTCGACCATTCGCGAGAGGTATATTCTGGCAATTCCCTGTTCATCCACATCAGAGCTCAGTACTGTGCCGCTCTGCCCTTGGGCAATTGCTTTGATTTTCTCACTGTAGTTCATCATTTCTGTTGTTCCTATTATACTTATAACATGATTTAGATAAGTATAATAGTAAAATATTCAACAATCTTATCTTTTAGAAACTTACACCCGCTCTGCAAGAGAGAGCCACGCCTCCTCGGTCTCTGTACGTTCGGCCTGCAGGCTGTGGTAGGCCCGGGTACGTTCCTCCAGGGTGCCGGCCTCGGTGGGCAGCGGGGAGGAGAAGCTCTCCTCCAAGGAGGCGATGGCTACCCCCAGCTCCTCGAGGCGCTCCTCCAGGGCCGCGAGCTGCTGCTCCTCGTATCGTGAGAGGCCTTTCCTCTTCTCGCGAGGTTGAGTGCGTTGGCTCACCTTCGTCTCTTCCCGGGAGGCGGGCGCAGACACGGTCTGTTGCCGTTCCCTCCACTCCCCGTACCTCATGCTGTGGTGTGTGACCGCCCCGCTTCCGTCGAGGACGAAGAGCTCGTCGCAGACGAGATCGAGGAAGGCCCGGTCGTGGCTGCTGACGAGCAGGCAGCCGCCGAAGGAGGTGAGGTACTCCTCCAAGCTCTCCATCATGGCGAGGTCGAGGTCGTTGGTCGGCTCATCGAGGAGGAGGAAGTTCGGTTCACCCATCAAGGTGGTGACCAGGGCGAGACGACGCTGTTCCCCCCCGGAGAGGGTGGAGACGCTCTTGCGATGCATCGAGGCGGGAAAACCGTAGAGCTCGAGCAGCTTTGCTGCGCTCACGCTCTCCTTTGGGGAGATGGTGATGAATTTGGCGATCTCCTCGACCGTTTCGATGATCGTCATCTCCTCTTTGAAGGGGAGCGTGGTCTGCCGCAGGTAGCCGAAGACCGTGTTCACCCCGATGTCGAGTTTTCCGCCCTCCGATTCAATGGTGGCGCTGAGGAGGTCGAGCAGCGTGCTCTTGCCGCTGCCGTTCGCCCCGACCACGGCGATCTTGCACCCCTTTTGGAAGGAGTGGGAGAAGGAGGTGATGACCGGCTTGCCATCATAGGATTTGGAGAGGCCTTCGGCTTCGAGGATCTTCTTGCCCAAGCGGCGGGTGAGGGAGGAGAGACCCTGGATCTGTTGGCTCTGCTTCCCCTCCTGGGAGGCGAGCAGCGCCTCGATGCGATCCTTGCGTCCGCTGTCCTTGCCGGTCCGGGCCCTCGGCCCGCGCTTCAGCCACGCCAGCTCACGCCGCAAGACCGTCTTGATCCGCTCCTCCTCCTTCGCCTCGGCCTTGATGCGTTCATCGCGCCGCTCCAAGAAGAGGGAGAAGGGGGTGGGGTGGGTATAGAGTGATGAGCCGTCGAGTTCCAGGATTCGGTGGCAGACCCCGTCGAGGAAGTACCGGTCGTGGGTCACCGCCAGCACGGTGGCCGGCGAGCTTTTCAACGTATTCTCCAACCACTCGATGGTGGGGATGTCCAAGTGGTTGGTCGGCTCGTCGAGCAAGAGGAGGTCACATCCGCTGACCAGGAGACGAGCGAGGGCGACCTTCTTCTGCATGCCACCCGAGAGGCTCGCCATACTCCGTTCCTCGATGTCGTAGAGGCCTTGCTCCCCGAGCAGTGAGATGTACTCGTCTCTCACGGTCCAGGCGTGGAGAGCATCCATCGCCTCGAGGGCTGAGGAGAGCTGCTCCGGGGTATGGTCACTGGCGAGCAATGTGTTGTAGTGCTGGATGGCCTTGATGCGTTTGCCTTCACCGCCGAGGAGGAAGGAGGCGACGGTGTCATCGTCCCCATAGCTGACCTGTTGCTCCAAAAAGGCCAGGTCGGCCCCCTTTTTATAGGAGATGGTGCCGCTGTCGCTCTCCATGCGGGACGCGAGGATCTTCAGCAGGGTGGACTTTCCGGCACCGTTGGCACCGACGAGTCCGGCTCGTTCCCCCTCTTCAAGGGTGAAGCTCACCCCAGTGAAGAGCGCTTCCTCCAAGAGGGTCTTGGATACGCCTTCGACGCAAATCATGCTCATGCCCTGAGCCTAATGCAAAGAGGGCGGCAGTGACAAGGAGTGTCAGGCGGCGAGAAAGAGGATGGCGATGCCGCCGATGCTGAGCACGGTCCCCGCGAGGCTTGCTGGTGAGATCGTGCGTGTGAGGATCAGGCGGTCGTAGGGCAAGAGCAGGATTGGGGAGACCTGGGTGATGGTGGTCACCAATCCCACCGGTGCGAGGGTGAAGGCCTTCATCTGGCTGCTCATGCCCAAGACCGGCCCGGCGAGGGAGGCCAAGAACAACAACAAGAGTGCGCGCCGGTCGCCCAGGCTCTTGAAGTGGGCTTTGGCGTCCCTCTTGATGAGGCCGTTGAAGATGATGAAGGCCGCCAAGCCTCCGAGGTTGCGCATCAGGTTGGTGGAGATTGGCCCCCCTTCGGTGAGGGCTGCCTTGGCCAAGAGGAAGGAGATCGACTGGAAGATCGCGGCGAGCGTCGCAGAGAGGATGCCCGCCGTGCTTTGTGTGCGCTCACTGGCCATCGCGGGTCTCTTATTGTCCAGGAGGGTCATCATGGTGACCCCGCTGATGGTGATGGCCATGCCGAGGAGTTGGATGAGGTTCAGCTGTTCGCCGAAGAAGAAGAATGAAAGGGTTGCGGTGACCACCGGTGAGAGGGTCATGATGACCATCGACTCGCGGCTTCCGAGCAACACGTAGGATTTGAACATCAAGAGGTCGGTGAGGAAGTACCCGATGACGCCGCTGGCAAGGAGGATGAGGTAGGTGGAGAGAGCCCAACCGGTGGGAAACCAGATGCCCTCGACGAGGCGGGTGAGGAGGAAGACCAGCGGCAGGGCGAGCCACATGCGGATGTGGGCGACGCTCTGCGACCCAAACTTTTCTCCGAGGTGGCGGTAGATGATTGAGTTTTGGGCGAAGCAGAGGGCGGTGACCAGGGCGAGGAGTTGCCCGAGCAGCAGGTTCTCTTCCATGGCAGAGACTGTATCACACGAGGAGTTTTGCAGACAAGGGAGGCTCGTTGACCTGCTGGGCGTGCCACACTACCATAGGATCATGTTGGAAGGTTTTCCCCCGATCCACGCTCATGACAGTACGATTTTGATCCTCGGCACCGGACCGAGCGTGACGAGTCTGCAGAAGCGGGAGTATTACGGTTTTGCCCGCAACGCCTTCTGGCCGATCCTCTCGTCTGTCTACTGCCATCCGATCGACAGCTATGGAGAGAAGACCGCCCTCATCGTGTCCTCCCGTCTCGCCTTGTGGGATGTCCTCGCCCGCTTTGAGCGGGAGCAATCGCTTGACAGCAACTATCGGTCTGTCCTCCCCAACGCCCTCATCCCCTTCATCGATGAGCACCCCCAGCTGAGGAAAATCCTCTTCAATGGAACGCAAGCGGCGCGCTTCTATGACCGGCTCATTGGCTACCGCCCCCCTTCAATCGAGTTTTTCACCCTCCCTTCGACCAGTCCGGCCTATACGCTGGCCTGTGAGGAGAAGCTGCACATCTGGAGATCCGCCCTCCTGGAAGAGAGTGGGGGAGCATGAAAAAGGGAGCCTCGAAAGGCTCCCTGTATCGACAACAATCGATTAGTAGCGGTCGTAGCTCGGGCGGGGCTTTGCAATGGCCTCGTTGACACGAAGATTGCGACCGCCGAAGTCGGTGCCGTCCAGCTGGCTGATTGCAGCCTCTGCTGCGCTGTCGTCTTCCATCTCTACGAACCCAAAGCCCTTGGGGCGGCGGGTCTCGCGGTCGATGATGATGTTCGCACTGAGGACGGTGCCGTACTGTGCAAACAGGTCGCGAAGTTCTTCTTCGCTGGTGTTGTAACTCATGTTACCAACATAGATTTTCTTTGCCATTCAAAGCATCCTTTACAGGCCTCGCCTGTACACGAAAGTATTTGCTTTCTTTGGCGCAGTCTCGAACGATTAACCTGTCTGCGAGTGGGATTCAGTGAAGAACGCATACGTACAAAGATAGGGTAACAGACCAGCTGCAACGCAAAACTAAAGCATCCCTACGGTATCATGGCCAATATATCTTGTCAATGAAGTCACCGTGAGCATTGGTAGCTATTGTGCAGAGGATGGAGAAGTCTCTGATTCGTCTCTGCTTTTTGGTGGTTGGTGCCTTTCTCGGATCGGCGAGGCTTGCTGGGTTGCATGGATAGGGATGGAACGCTCTGCGTTTGCCTCTCCTTGATAGCTTTTTGCAATCACGATAGGCTATACTCACCACAGATGAGGTGTCGTCATGGAGAGAGTGAGTCACATAGCAGAGATCGCAGGCCTCAAAGAGGAGGCCCGGCGCTTGGGCTTCAGCAGCGTTGAGGAGCGCAATGAGGCGCTGAGCCTCATCGCCCATGGCCTTGAGCGCGACTGGGAATCGATCAAAGCTGCAAACGACGAGGATGTCGCAGAGGCAACGGACGCAGGAGTTGCCGCGGCGCTCGTCAAACGTCTGGTCTACAGTGAAACCAAACAGCGGGAAGCGCAGAATGGCATCGCCGATGTGATGGCCTTGGGCGACCCGATCGGCCGGGTGCGCCAGAAGCGCGAGCTCGATGAGGGACTCATCCTCACCCAGGTCACCGTCCCCATCGGGGTCATCGGCATGATCTTCGAGGCCCGTCCCGATGCGCTCGTCCAGATCGTCACCCTCTGCTTGAAGAGCGGAAACGCCATCATCCTCAAGGGGGGCAGTGAGGCGCGACGCACCAATGCCGCCCTCGTCGCCTCGATGCGAAAGAGCCTTGAGAAGAGCCGGCTCGCAAGCGGCTGGATCGTCCTCTTGGAGAGCCGTAGTGATGTATCTGAGATGTTGACGATGGAGGACTCCATCGATCTGCTCATCCCCCGCGGCTCCAAGGAGTTCGTCTCCTACATCATGAGCCACACCGCCATCCCGGTCCTCGGCCACGCCGATGGAATCTGCCACCTCTACATCGATGAGCGCGCCGACCTCTCGATGGCCCTCGCTGTCGCCTACGATGCCAAGACCCAGTACCCGGCGGCCTGCAATGCCGTGGAGACGATACTGGTGCACCAGCAGATCGCCGCCGCCTTCATCCCGGCTCTCAAGCAGCGCTTTGGCCAGGATGTGGTCATCCACGGCGATGAGAGATGTGCCGCCCTCATCGATTGTATCCCGTACCAAGATGGTGATTACGATACCGAGTACCTCGACATGGCGGTCAACATCCGCGTCGTCGACTCCATCGACGAGGCCATCGCCCACATCGCCCGCCACGGCAGCAGCCACACCGATGCCATCGTCACCGGAGACGAGGCGGCGAAGCGTACCTTCCTCGCCCAGGTGGACAGCGCCGACGTCTTCGTCAACTGCTCCACCCGCTTCGCCGATGGCTATCGCTTCGGCCTGGGGGCAGAGGTGGGCATCTCTACCCAGAAGATCCACGCCCGTGGCCCGGTGGGCATGGAGGGGTTGCTCAGCACCAAATACCTGCTCGAGGGGAGTGGCCAGATCGTCGCCGATTACACCGGCGATGGCGAGCATACCTTCACCCACATCGAGCTCTCAACCGAGGAGGGGAGGCATGCGTGACCACTCTCATGTCCACCGTATCGTGGTGAAGGTCGGTACCAACCTGCTCTCCAGCAGTGACGGCATCGACGAGGCGTGCGTCGACGCCATCAGCGCCCAGATCGCCGCCCTCAAGGAGCGGGGGTATCAAGTCCTGCTCGTCAGCAGTGGCGCCATCGGCCTCGGAGCCAAGGAGCTCCGCCTCAAAGGCAAGGTCAAGCTGGTGAAACTGCGCCAAGCCTGTGCCTCCATCGGGCAGCCGCTTCTGATGTCATCGTGGCGCCGCTCCTTCAAACAACACGGTCTGCTCTGCTCCCAGCTCTTGCTCACCCGCCGGGAGCTGAACAACCGCCTCACCTATGTGAACCTCCGCAACTCCGTCTCCACCCTCCTCGAGCTCGGCGTCGTGCCGATTTTCAATGAGAATGACACGGTCAGCACCGCCGAGATCGGCACCGCCTTCGGTGACAACGACCGCATGAGTGCGATGGTGGCCAGCAAGATCGACGCTGAGCTCCTCATCATCCTCACCGACATCGAGGGGCTCTATACCGCCGACCCCAAGAAGGATGAGTCGGCGCGCCTCTTGAGCGAGGTTGAATCCCTCTCCGATGAGATCCTCTCCTACGCCGGAGAGGCGGGTTCGACCTATGCCACGGGGGGGATGAAGACCAAGTTGCTCGCCGCCAAGATCGCGGCGGTCGCCGGTTGCGGCACCATCATCGCAAGCGGCTATGAGCCGGATGCGCTGCTCCGCCTCCTGGACGGGGAGGATCTGGGCACGTATATCCATCCGGCCAAGCGGCTCAGCCAACGGCAGCGCTGGATCCTCAACAACTCCCACCTCGGGTCGATCGAGATCGACCAGGGGGCGAAGGAGGCGATCTTGAAGAGGAAGAGCCTCTTGCCCAGCGGGGTGGTCAAAGTCAATGGAGTCTTCAGTGAGGGGGATGTCGTACAAATCTATGCAAGTGGGGAGAAGCCGTTCGCCAAGGCCGCCGTCTACCTCAACGCAACCGAGATCGCCACGGTAGCCGGTCATTCGAGCGCCGATGTCGCCGCGCTCTTGGGAAGCGGGCATAAGACGATGATCTTCCGTCCCGAAGACATGGTGTTGTTGGACCATGGCCAGTAAGTACCGTGTCCATCACAGTCGGATGCCGCGCGAACGCCAGGGAAGGGCTACGTTCGCCGTGGCCATCGTGGACCACGGGACGAGCGAGCAACTTCGTGAGGCGATCGAGTGGTATCGCGCACACCTCAATCACAATCTCTTCGTCGTGACCGTGGGAGAGGCTCCCCTTGAGGAGTGGGACGACGTAAGCTTCATTGTCTTCGCCACCTGGGCGACGCTGGGTGAGAAGATCAACGCCGTGGCCAATGAGTGCATGGCCAACTACTTCCTCATCACCCGCAGCGACCTCTATTTGGTCCGCTTCGATGGGCAACGCCTCTTTGCCAAAGGCACGAGCCGCATTGCATGGGCGAGCGTGGTGGCAAACTCCCACAAGGAGATCGTCCCCTCGCTGAGGATCCCGCACATGGAGGGAGACCGGATCGAGGCGGACAGTGATTTCCCCCTGTTGGATGAGGAGCGTGGGGTGCGGACCCTCTATCCATTGTTGGGCCTCGGTCTCTATGACCGGGCGGTCTTCCAACGGCTGAGAGGCTTTGATGAGCACATCGAAAGCAGTTATTACCAACTGCTGGACTGGGGTCTGCGTGCTGCCCTGATGGGCCATCGCGTCATCTCCACCAGCGCACTCTTGATGCAGTTCATCGAACGTGAGTCGGTCATCGAGGACCGCAGTGAGAAGAGGGGGTACCTTCGTTGCTATACCAAGGCGCTCTCCTACAAGAAGAAGCGTGACGGCACGATTGAGCTGAAGAAGCCCAAGCGGGCATTCTTTGACCGATCGGTGTGGAAGGACGAGGTGAAACCGCGCCTGCGATGGCAAGTGAAGGAGGACTTCCCCTCCCTGGTCGCCTCGTGGAAACAGGAGGAGGAGCAGTGAGGTCGACCATCGCGTTTCTCTTGGCCCTGAGCCTCACCCTCGTCCCCGCCTTCGCCGCCCAAGACCCCTTCGCGTTGCCGGTGGGGACGGTGGTCATCGACGCCGGCCATGGGGGCCATGATCCCGGGGCCTCCTACAGCTGGCCATTTGCCGGGGGGATGGTCTATGAGCGCGATCTGACGCTCGACATCGCCAAACGCCTGGAGGTCCTGCTCACCCTCTCACACCCCGAGATCGAGGTGGTGATGACCCGCTCAAGCGATGTCTACCTCTCGCTTGGAGAGCGCAGCGCCATCGCCTCCGCGCTCCACTGGGGAGGGAAGGGGGCGCTCTTCGTCTCGATTCATATCAACAGCGCACTCGCCACGTCGGCGAGCGGCTTCGAGGTGCTGACCAAGAAACAGGAGAAGCAGGTGGTCTTCCTCGATGAAGCGACCCCGGCCGCCAATATCCCGCTCTTCGCCTCCCACTCGCAGATTCAACTCAATCGTCTGCTCAACCACCGAAACCTCGTGGTCGCATCGATCTTCGAGGAGACCTTGGATAGCCAGCTGGTCACGGCGCGTAGCCGCGGTGTCAAGGAGCAGGATCTCTGGGTCCTCAACCAGTGCCGTATGCCCGCAGTGATGGTGGAGCTGGGGTTCTTGAGCAATGAGGGTGATGCCAAGAACCTGACCAGCAGCCAATATCGCCAGCGCCTTGCCCAGGTGCTGGCCAATGCCATCGAGCGCTGCCTCTAGGGGCGTGCGCCCTCTTTGCTCTTCTTGCGCTCTTCGATGAGCTTCTCCATCTTCATCTTCTTGAGGTGTTCGGTGAGGCTGACCTTGTAGATATGGGGGTTGATCTGCCTGAGGTAGGTCCTATGGAAGTGGGAGAGGCACTCCTTTGCCCGCTTCTGGAGTTCGATGAGGGGAGGGTTCTCCCCTACGCGCTTGCCCCCTCTCATCACCGGTTGCAGGAGCGCCTCGAAGCGAGCATATCGGTCCTTGCGCATCTCGAAGTAGTCCCCTTCGGTGAAGGGATGGTAGAACGTATAGTCGACCCCGACTTCGATGACCTCATCCTCGATGCCGACCAGGTCGGCGAGGGCTGAGCCTTCGCTGTCGTAGAAGCGCCACACCTGCTTGACGCCGGGAGTGGTGGTCTTCTCATAGCTGTTGGAGATCTTCATCGTCGGGATGATCTTCCCATCCCCCCGTTCCATCGCGGCGAGCTTGTAGACGCCGTTGAGCGAGGAGTGGGTACCGCCGGTGACGAGGTGGGTTCCGATCCCCCAGACGTCGATGGGCACCTCGTCCTGGACCAGCGTCTGTACGATCGCCTCGGTGAGGTCGTTGGAGACGATGATCTTCGTGTCCGTCAATCCTGCGTCATCGAGGCGCTTGCGGATTACCCGGGGCAGGTAGGAGAGGTCACCGCTGTCGATTCGCACCGCGATCGAGTGTCCCTTCTTCTGCTCCTCGAGGCCGACGATGATGGCGTTGTCGATCCCCGACCCCAGGGTGTCGTAGGTGTCGATGAGCAGCGCCGTCGAGCCGGGGTAGAGCTCGGCGTAGGTGCGGAACGCCTCCAGTTCGCTGTCGAAGGCCATGACCCAGGAGTGGGCCATCGTCCCGCTGACCGGGATCGAGAAGAGCTGGCCCGCGAGGGTGTTGCTGGTCAGGGCGGTGCCGCCGATGAAGGCGGCACGACTGGCTGAAAGCGCCCCGTCGTACCCTTGCGCCCGCCTGAGGCCGAACTCCATCACCGCCCCGCCCTTGGCGGCCAGGGTCATACGGCTGGCCTTGGTGGCGATCAAGCTCTGGAAGTTCAGCGTATTGAGCAAGATCCCTTCCAAGAGCTGGGCGTCAATGAGGGAGGTATGGACCTGCAGCAGCGGTTCGTTGGGGAAGACCACCGTCCCCTCGGCGATGGCATAGATGTCGCCGTTGAAGCGGTAGGACCGAAGGTAGTCGAGAAACTCGGCTCTGAAGATCCCGAGACTAGCCAGGTAGGAGAGTTCTTCCTCGTCGAAGGAGAGGCTCTCCAGCTTGTCGATCAAGTCGTTGAGTCCCGTAAAGAGGACATATCCCCCGTCAAAGGGGTTTGTCCGATAGAACATTTCAAAGACGACCTGGGGGTTGTGGCCCTTGAGCCAGTACCCCTGCATCATGGTCAGCTCGTAGAAATCCGTAATCAGTGCGCTCGTTCTCATATCCTTCCTCAATTTCTTGGTTTTATGGTATCAAAGCCGGTATAGGGGACCAAGGCCGGTGGGATCGTAATCGATCCGTCCTCGTTTTGGAAGTTCTCCAACACCGCCACCATGGCCCGGCTCAGCGCGACGGCTGTGCCGTTGAGCATGTGGACGTACTGGTTCTTCCCGTCGTCATCCTTATATCGGATCGAAAGTGAGCGGGCCTGATAGTCGGTGCAGTTGCTCGTCGAGGTGACCTCACCGTACTCCCCACCCTCACCACGGCCGGGCATCCACGCTTCGATGTCGAACTTGCGGTACGCCGGAGCTCCCAAGTCGCCGGTACAGGTGTCCACCACCCGATAGGCGATGCCCAAGCCGCTGAAGATCTCCTCCTCGATGGCCAGGATCTCGTTGTGGTACTGCTCGGATTCCTCGGGGAGACAGTAGATGAAGAGCTCGAGCTTGCTGAACTGGTGGACCCGGTAGAGCCCCTTGGAGTACTGGCCGGCGGCTCCGGCTTCCCGGCGGAAGCAGTGCGACAGGCCACTCATCTTGATGGGAAGGTCCTTCTTGTCCAACACCTGGCCGGCATAGTAGCCGCCGAGGGTGATCTCCGCCGTTCCCACCAGGCAGGCGTCCATCCCCTCGATGGTGTAGATGTTGCTCTCCTCACCACGGGGGTTGAAACCGATGCCCATGAGGATCTCTTCGCGGGCGATGTCCGGGGTGATGAAGGGGGTGAACCCCTTCTTCATCGTGATGTCCAGGGCATAGCGCTCCAGAGCCATCTGCAGGACGACCGCCTCGCGCTTGAGGTAGTAGAACTTCGGCCCGCTCACCCGCGTCGCGGTGTCGAAGTCGATGAGGTCAAGCTCCTCTCCCAGGACGACGTGATCCTTGGGCGTGAAGGAGAAGGTGGGCGGGGTACCCACATGACGCACGATCGTGTAGTCACTCTCATCGGTGCCCAGCGGGGCATCGGGGTGGGCGTAGTTGGGGATGGTCCGTCCAAGGCGCAGGTACTCCTCCTCGACGGCTCGAAGTTCCGCCTCGATCTCGGCGATCTGATCCTTCAGATTCTTGCCCTCCTGGATGAGGAGCGCACGCGCATCGTTGTCGAGCCGGCCCTTCATCTTCGCGGCGTTCTCATTGCGGCTTGCCCTGAGTGCCTCGGTCTGCTGCAACAGCGCCGAGCGGCGCTCCTGGAGCTCGATTATCTCATCGAGGTTGATCTTCATGTTCCGGGCCTTGATGTTGGCCAGGATCTCGCTTTTGCGCTCTTTCAATTCTCGTAGGTCTATCATTGTTTGTCCTCACGGTTGTTATGCTCCAAGGCCGTAGCCTCCAGGGTCCTGTTCTTCTCTGCGCTGGCGCGCACCGCCGCCATCACGGTCGCCTCGAAGGCTCCGTCGGCCAACGCCTCCATCCCCTCGATGGTCGTCCCCCCCGCAGAGCAGACGGAGCTGACCAGGGCGATGGGATGACAGGCGCTCGAGGCGAGCAGCGCGGTGGTGCTGCCCATCGTGGCGGCCACGATCTCGAGGGCCTTCGCATAGGGGATGCCCTCGGCGACCCCTCCCATGGAGAGTGCATGGACGAAGTCCAGCATGAAGGCGATCGCCGATGAGCTGATGCCGATGAAACCATCGAAGAGGTGCTCTTCCAAGGGGATGACGGTCCCAAAATGTGAGGCAATCTCAGTCGCTTCAGCGACAGAGGCCTCACTGCAGAGCGGTCCGGCAGAGAGGGCGGTGACGCTCTTCTTCTCTCCTGCGGCGATGTTGGGCAGGAGGCGCACCACGCGCTCACTCTGCAAGCCGGCGTGGAGGCGGGAGAGGGAGACGCCGGCGGCGATGCTGATCCAGAGCTTGTCGTGCCGGCAGAGGGCCGGGTAGAGGGAGGGGAGCACCTGCGGCTTGACCGCCAAGAGCACCGTTTCACTCTCTTTGAGCAGCGTCTCAAGCGAGGCGGCGATCGTGATGCCCGGCACACCGGAGAGGCGTTCGCTCGCACTCATTTGGCTGTCGTAGACGAGAGCCCCATCCGTCAGGCTGCGGGCTATGGCGCTTCCCATCGTCCCACAGCCGATGATTCCGATCCGCTTCATGATATCTCCTTATAGGAGAGCCGGCTCAGAGAGCCGCTCTGCTGTAGTCCCGCAAAGGTTCGTTGGCGCTCCCACTCATAGGCGGCGATGGCCACGCTGTTGGAGAGGTTGAGGCTGCGGATCGCCGGCCGCATCGGGATACGCACGCACCGCTGTATTTCTTGGGCGAGCAACGCCTCATCGAGTCCGGCGCTCTCCTTGCCGAAGATCAAATAGACATCCTCACCGTAGTGGACCTCGCTGTAGGAGCGCGGCGCCTTGGTGGTGAAGTAGTAGCGCTCCTCTCCTGCCGTCTCTTCAAAGAAGGTGGCGCTGTCGCTCCACTGTCGCAAGGTCAGCTGGGGCCAGTAGTCGAGGCCGGCACGCTTCAGATGCTTTTCATCGAGCGAGAAGCCCAGCGGATGGACGAGGTGGAGCGTCGCACCCAATGCGGCGCAGGTGCGTACGATGTTGCCTGTGTTCTGCGGGATCTCCGGTTCGATCAAGACGATGTTCAGTGCCACACACCCCTCCGGTTCAAATCTAACACTTGCATCAAATCAGCACAAGGGAGCAGAGCTCTATACCCGCTTGTATTGGCTCTCCCTTTGTTCTACACTTGTACCACGTTGGAGGCCTTTTGATGGGAGAACTTTTGAAAGCGGTGTTGCTCGGTGTGGTACAGGGAATCACCGAATGGTTGCCGGTCAGCTCGACCGCCCACCTGCTCTTGGTGGATCAGTTTCTCCAGGTCGGCCTCAGCGCCCGTGCCAAGGAGCTCTTCTTCATCGTCATCCAGCTCGCCTCGATCCTGGCCATCGTGATCCTCTACTGGTCCACCCTCTGGCCCTTCGGTGCCAAGAAGGGGAGTGCGGTCAAGCGGTCCACCTGGGTACTCTGGCTCAAGATCATCATCGCCACGATTCCAGCGGCGGTGGTGGGCTATCTGCTCGATGACTACATGGATGCCCACTTGCAGCGCTGGACGGTCATCGCCAGCGCCCTCTTCTGCTACGGAGTGATCTATATCTTCTTGGAGAAGGGACCGTTGGGGAAAGCCAAGCGACGGGTGACGAGCTTGGATGCCATCGGCTACGGCGATGCGGTGTTGCTCGGTTTCTTCCAGACATTGGCGTTGGTACCCGGCACCAGTCGCAGCGGCTCAACGATCCTCGGCGGGATCATCCTTGGCCTGGACCGGGGCGTGGCCGCCCAGTTCTCCTTCTTCATGGCCATCCCGGTCATGGTCGGCGCATCGGCCCTCAAGCTCATCAAGCTCGGCTTCTCCTATACGGCGATGGAGTGGCTCATCATAGCGGTGGCTTCCATCACCTCCTTTGCTGTCTCGATGCTGGTCGTCAAAGCCCTGATAGGCTACGTCAAGAGTCATGACTTCTCAATCTTCGGCGTCTACCGAATCCTGCTTTCGATCGCGATAGCCGCCTTCTTCATCTTCTGATGGCTCTCCTGATCGTCATCTACCTCGCCTTCATCAGCCTCGGGCTTCCCGACGGGGTGCTCGGCGCAGTCTGGCCATTGATGCACCAGGATCTTGGATTGGCACTCAGCGATGCTGGGCTCATCAGCGCCATCACCAGCATCGGGACCGTGATCAGCGCATTGGTGGGACACCGCATGGTGGCCCGCTTCAAGACCGGTCTGGTCACCGCCGTCAGCGTGGCGGCGACCGCCTTCGGCCTCTGGGGTTTCTCTGTCTCCACCTCGCTCCTCTCCCTCTGCCTCTTCGCCATCCCCTTGGGACTGGGGGCCGGGTCGGTGGATTCTGCGCTGAACAACTACGTTGCGCTGCACTACAAGGCGCATCACATGAACTGGCTCCACTCCTTCTGGGGCTTTGGGGCCTCCGGCGGGCCCGTCTTGATGGCCCTCACCCTCTCCTTGGGTCACTCCTACCGTAGCGGGTGGCGCCTCATCAGCGCGATCCAGGCGGTCTTGATGATCGTACTCTTCCTCTCGCTGCCGCTCTTCGCCTCATCAGAGCGGGAGGAACCGACAAAGAGAACAACGGATGGCGTGAAGAGAGGGGCGAAGCGAAGCGGTCTCTCCTTGATCCTCGCCTCCTTCTTCCTCTACTGCCTCATCGAGACCTCCACCGGGCTCTGGGCGGTAAGTTATCTGGTGCAGGTCAAGCACATCGACGCCTCCACCGCCGCCCTCTATGGCTCACTCTTCTATCTCGGCATCACGGCAGGGCGGATGATCAGTGGCTTCGTGAGCCTGCGCCTCTCCAACGGAAAGCTCATCGCCACCGGCTTGGCCGTCATCGCCATCGGCTTGGTCTCCCTCTTTCTCTCCAACGAAACGAGTGCGATTTTCGCCCTGCTGGCCATCGGCCTGGGGTGTGCCCCGATCTTCCCCTCCATGATCCACGAGACGCCGAGGCGCTTCTCCATCGAGGCGAGCGCTCGTGTCATCGGCCTAGAGATGGCCACCGCCTACGTGGGCAGCACCACCGCCGGCCCGCTCTTCGGGCTCTTGGCCCATCTGGTGGGCCTCAGTTGGATGGTGGGCCTGCAGGCATTCTTCTTCCTGCTCTTGCTCATCACCCTCACGCTCTTCTTCCGGCGTACCACGGCGCAGAGCGTGTAGAGAGCAGGAGCATCCTGTTCGATTGCATACCCAGAGTGCGCTCACCTCTTCTCGTTTGAAACGAGCAGGGTGGGCTCGTCACTGCCTCTCCTTCAGATTTGTCGCCTTGAAGACGTGGGTGCCCTTCTTCTGTAGCTCGAGGACCACCTGTTCGAGTTTGCGCTCTTTTTCATGAGGATCCTCGAAGAGCTCCTCCTGCAGGGGGCGCTCCCCGTCGTAGACTTGATGGAGGCCCACCCCGATGAGGCGGACCGGCATCCCCGCTCTCCACCGCTGCGCCAGGAGGGCCTTGGCGTGCTCATAGACTTGGCTTGCGCTGAGGATTGGGGTGGTGGGGGTAGTCTGCACCGTATAGGTGGTGAAGTCGGGGTAGCGCACCTTGATCGCGACGGTACGGGCCATCACCTTCTCATCGAGGGCGCGGAACATCACCTCGTGGCTCATGGAGAGCAGCACCTGGTGGAGGAGTTCCTCGCTTGTGATGTCGTCGGCGAAGGTGGTCTCGGTGGAGATCGATCGGCTCTTGGCCTCCTCGCTGAAGATCCCCGGGTCCTCGCCCCGGACGGCGAGGTAGAGGAAGTGTCCCATCGAGTTGCCGAAGCGGCGCTTGAGTCGCTCCTCATCCCAGCTTCTCAGATCGGCGGTCGTCTTGATACCTGCCTCGGCGATGGCCCGTTGGGTGACCTTGCCCACACCCCACAGTTTCTTCAGTCCGACGGCATCGATGAAGGCGAGGTGTTTGGAGGGAGAGACGCGGCAGAGCCCGTCCGGTTTGTCGTAGTCGCTCGCCATCTTGGCGATGAGGCGGTTGCTCCCGATGCCCACCGAGATGACGAGGCCGGTCTCCGCCTTCACCGTCTCTTTGAGCAGCGCTCCCGCTTCCCGTGGCAGACCGAAGAGGCGGGAGGTGCCGCTCATGTCCAGAAACGCCTCGTCGATGGAGATTTGTTGCACCGAGGGGGAGAAGCGGTGGAGGATCGCCATGACACGCCGGCTCTCCTGGCTGTAGCGTTCCATTCTCGGCGGGACGGCCAAGAGGTGGGGGCAGAGGCGCAGGGCCTGACCCATCGGCATCGCCGAGTGGATGCCGTAGCTGCGCGCCTTGTAGCTCGCCGCCGCGACCACCGAACGCGGACTCCTGCCGCCGATGACCAGCACCTCATCGGCATACTCGGGGTGGTCCAGCGTCTCCACCGCCGCATAGAAGGCATCGAGGTCGACATGGAAGTATACCGGCTCGATCATGTGAGTACCGGTGGGGTGTAGATCCGCCCATCATTGCGCTCCCTTCGGCGCAACGCCGAGGCAAAGAGTTCATTGAGGGCCGCGGTGAGCGGCCAGCCGGCGCTCTTCATCAGAGCAGGCCAGTGACTCTGTGCGGTCATCCCTGGGGCGGTGTTGATCTCATTGAGGAAGACCTTCCCGTCACTGACGAAGAAGTCCACCCGGGCGTACCCATTGCCCTTGATGGCCCGGAAAGCTTGTGTGGCAAGAGAACGGATCTGCTCGTCGATCTCAGCTCCCAAACCGCTGGGGACCTGCATCGTGGCACCGCCTGAGGCGGTGTACTTGTGGTGATAGTCGAGGAAGCCCACCGCCTCGGCACCGGGATCGATGACCCGTCCCGGCCCGGCGGCCACCACGGTCCCGTCCTCTCTCTCCAAGATGGCGCACTCCGCCTCGATGAGGGGGGTGACCAGCGTCTGCACCAGGACGCGCTCGCTGTGTTTCCGGCCGATTCGTATGGCCTCACAGAAGGCTGCCAAGTCGGCTGTTCTCAGGGCACTCACCCCCACCGAGGAGCCCGAGCTCTCCGGCTTGATGAAGAGGGCTGGCCCCAAGCGCTCGACGGCGCGGTCGAAGAGATGACGGTCCACCGCCGCATCTTCGCCCACCAACACCGTCTCCACGGTGGGGATGGCGTGGGCTGCAAAGAGCTCTTGGGCGACCATCTTGTACATGCCGACTCCACTGGAGAGGGTGTCGCAGCCGACAAGCGGGATGGCGCAGAGGGTGCAGAGCCCCTGGAGGTTGCCATCCTCGCCCCCCCAGCCATGGGTGGGGGCGATGGCGACGTCGATGGGGAGTTTTTGGCCGTCGACGAAGGCTCCCACCCCCGGTCGCAGGGTCACCTCCCGGTCGGTGGCGATCTTGGCTGCAACCGATTCCTCTTGGAGGTACCACCTGCCGTCAAGGGTGATGGCGATGAGGGTGACGGTATGCCCCCCGTCGAGAATCGCGGTGTGGATGTGGGCGGCGCTCGCCACCGATACGTCGTGTTCGGTCGATCGCCCGCCGTAGATGAGTGCTACCTGCATAGCGTCCGCTCCTTTTTCCGTAGTGCCGCCCTCACCACCTCACGCTCATCCCAGGCGATGGTCCCCTCCCGCCGCTGGATGGAGCGTTCGTGGCCCTTGCCCAAAAAGAGGATGACATCGCCGGAGCCTGCCTCACGGACGGCACGGGCGATAGCGCTCCGTCTTCGTGGGATGGTGATGATGGGGCCGTGCCCCTCTTCGACCTCTTTGAGCAGGTCGGCTGCGATCTGCGCCTCATCCTCGCCCCTCGGATCCTCCTCGGTGATGATGAGGAGGTCCGCCTGCGCTGAGGCGATCCTCCCCATGGCCGCCCGCTTGCTGCGGTCGCGCTCACCGGCGGCCCCCATGACGACGATGAGGCGCCCCGTCGAATGGATGGTCGAGACGAAGGAGAAGAGTTTTTCATAGGAGTCGGGGGTGTGGGCGAAATCGATGCAGGCGATGATGCCGAGATCGTTGGGCACCCGCTCCATGCGCCCCTTCACCCCCTTGAGAGCTGAGAGGATCGAGAGGTCGATGGGTGGTTCGCACATTCTGCGTGCGGTGACCAGGGCGAGCAGGGCGTTGGTCGCGAGAACCGAGAGCAGCAGACTTGTCTGTACCCGCTTCCCCTCCGCCTCGATGATGACCCCCTCCCACCCGTTGGCATCAATGTGGTAGGGGAGAGACTGACCTACGATGATAGGCTCGATGGAGGGGTCGAGGTGGGAGATGAATGCATCGAGGGCTGCATTCTCGATGCTGCTGACGAAGAGGCCGTTCATCTTCAGACGCCGCACGAGATTCATCTTGGCATCGAGGTAGGCGGCGGGGGTGCGGTGGAAGTCCAAGTGCTCTCTGCTCACCGTCGTCACCACGGCGGCGTCAAAGGTGATGGGCCCGAGGCGGTCGAACGCCACGCTCAAGGCGTGGCTGGTACACTCCAGGATGACGTGGGAGAGACCGTGTGATGTGCAGCGGGCGAGGAAGGCGAAGAGCGCTTCGGCCTCCGGGGTCGATTGTCGGTATGGGCTGGCCCCCGCGTTTGCCCCATCGTCGAGGGAGGTGGTGGAGAGGAGGCCAGAGCGGATGCCGATTCTGGCCATGATCTGATGGAGGTAGTGGCAGGTGGTGGACTTGCCGTCGGTGCCGGTGACGCCGATGATGGTCAGCTTCTCCTGCGGATCACCGTGGAAGGCGGCGCACATGCGGCTGTAGACCGAGCGGATCTGGGCGACGACGATCACGGGGACCGACAGCTCCTCGATGGCCCGCTCCGCGATCACGGCGACCGCGCCCTTGGCCACCGCTTCCGAGGCCCAGCTTCTGCCGCTGGTATGGTTGCCGTCGAAGGCGAAGAAGAGCGCCCCCGCCTTGGCATGGTTGGAGTGCTGTACCACGGCGCTGATGGGTAGATCCTCCCAGTCGCCGACGGGAATGGAGCAGGCCTGGAGCAACGTATGGAGTGTTACCATACCCTATGGTACTTCACCTGATGCTCTTTGCAAACTCCCTATAGTGTTTTACCACTCTATTTGCTATGCTGATCTTATGGGATCGCGTCGCTTCGGCAAAGTCATGGTCACCTTCGCTCTGGCCCTTGTCACCCTCCTGCCCGGCCTTTCGGCCCTCGCCTTGGATGGCCACGGTCAGTGGGCCGGGGCGATGGGGAGGACGGGTCTCGCCTTGAACCTCGGTGCGGACTCGTTCTTCGCCAATCCGGCGCTGCTCGGCCTCTCGACGAGAGCGGAGCACACCTTCATCGGCAGTGTTGGGTTTGGTGATGATCTGGTCGATCATGGGGGACAGTTCCGATTCGAACGGCCCCAAACCGATGGTTCCATCACCTTCATGGCGAAGAACCTTGCGTTGACGATCGAGAGCCGGACCACCTTTGAGGATCACCAGGACTGGGGCTCCTTCAGCACCTACCGGGGTGATAAACTGACGCTCCTTGAACTCGATTGGGCCTTTGGGAGAGGTCCGATCTCTCTGGGCGTACGCGCCCAGGTGGTGGCCACCAGTGTCCGCAGCGAGGTGACGGTGAACAACGACCAGCTGCTCCTCGACTACTTCATCCAGAGCGCCATCGCCCGCTATGAGAGTGTTGGAGAGCTCTCATCCGTCAGCTTCGGCCTCGGCGTGCTCCTCGATTACGATTGGATTTCGATGGGCGTGGTCGTAGGCAAGTTCGCCTATTCCACCGGGGAGGACCCCCTGACCCTGGACAGCGACTCCCTGCTGAAGACGCTCAGCTGGGGGTTGAGTCTCTCCAGCCCCACCTACAACGCCAGCAACGAGTTGCGCCTCTTCCGTGCCCAGGGCGCCTTGGATCTGGTCAACCTCGGCAGTAATGAAACGCGGGAGACGCGCGGAGGCCTCTCGGTGAAGCTGCAACTGCTGCCGGACTATTCACTCTCTCTACTCACCGGCTATCGTGAGCTGAAGAGGCAAGCCAGCGACCTCATCCGCATCTCCCTGGTGGAGGGACGGCACTCCATCGGCCTCGGAGGCGAGCTGGGCAATGCTGAGCTCTTGGTGCTCTACGAGTACCCCACCGCCTGGTACACCAACACTCCGGCAGATGCTGCATCGACGCTCTCCTTCTCCGTTTCGATCCGTCTCTGAGCTCCCCTTGACAGAGATGGGACACCCCGATATATTCAAACGGTACGAAGTTTGACGACGGAAGGAGTAGCGTATATGTCCAAAGCACATAGAGGCAGTGGGATCAGGAGCGAGATCAACCGTGGACGCGGTGAGTGCCCTGCTTGCAAGCGGACCGGGGTCAAGGTTCTCTACGAAGTGACCCTCGATGGCGAGAAGGCCAAGGTCTGCAAGCCCTGCAACGCCCGCATCAAGAAAGAAGCCTCCGCCTAAGAAGGCCCCCTATTGAAAGGACTGTCCACCGCGACAGTCTTTTTTTTCCTCATCCCAAAACGTATGAAAGCACACCACTTTGTATCGGGATCTCGAGCAACAAGGACCCAGAGGGCCATCTCACATGTCGATATCACGATCACGGGGGACGCTCTCACCACTGCCGTGGTGGCCAGGCTTGAATGTGAGATCGATGGCCTGCTCACCCCATATACCTTCGATATCTCTTCTTGTCCCACAGAGACAACCCCCAGTTGCTCTCCCACATCGAGCGAGTGGGGGTGACAATCTCCCAGAGAGGATAGAAACAAGCGCTCGATTGCAATACACTCATGGGCGGGGGGCAGTGTGACGATCTATCTGGTGGGAATCAAAGGGACCGGGATGGCGCATCTGGCCGTCCTGCTCAAGGCGATGGGGCACGAGGTCAGCGGCTGTGACAGCGGGGAACGCTTCGTCACCGACTCGACGCTTGAGGCCCACGCGTTGGTCGTCGACCACGGCTTTGACGCTGACCTGCTCACCGCTTCAGCTGACCTGGTAATCCACAGCAGCGCCTATGGCGCATCTGTCCCCATCATCGCGGAGGCGAAGAGGCGGGGCATCGAGGTGCTCGATTACCCCGCCTTCGTCGCTCGATTGACGGGGGAACAGGAGAGCTGGGCGGTGGTCGGCACCCACGGCAAGACCACCACCGCCAGTGTGGCGACGCATCTGCTTTCGCAGGCCACCGGTGGCCGCTTCCCCTTCTACGCCCTCTACGGCAGCCGGGAACAGGCACTCGATGCGGTGCCGTATTGGGGGAACCAGGTCGCCCTCTTCGAGGGTTGCGAGTACCAGGACCACTTCCTCTCCTACCGCCTGCGCGGCATCTTGATCACCACCATCGACTGGGACCACCCCGATTACTTTCCTGACCTCGAGGCGGTCTTCTCCAGCTTTGTAACCTTGGCCATGGGCCTGGAACGGCGCGGGATCCTCATCTACAACAGCGATGATGCACTCGTTCGCCGCCTCATCTCCGTGGTAGCGGCCCGGCGGGCCGACCTCACGCTCATCGGCTACGGCTTGAGCGCCGACGGGCTCTTCAAAATCGTGAAGAGAGGAGCAGGGCGGTACGCATTTGCCGGCTTGGGCGACCTCCTGTTCACCGTGGTCGTCGATGAGCCGTCCCTGGTGGGCGACCACCTCGGCGCGCTCGTCCTGGCATCTGCGATGCTGCTTGACCAAGACCCTCCCAAGCTCTACCTCGATGACAGTGCCCTGGTCACCGACGAGGTGCTATCCACCGTGGTGGCCCATCTTGGCCGTCACCTCGCCACCTTCGCCGGGGCGGTGGGCCGCCTTGAGGTGATGGGAGAGGAGGGTGGGGTCATCTACCTCGACGACTACGCCCACCACCCACGGGAGATCGTGGTGTTGCTCGGTGAAGTGTCGCGCCGCTGGCCCGGACGGGAGACGGTCGTGCTCTTCTCTCCCCATACCGCAAGCCGAACGCGCGCCCTCTTTGATGAATTTGTCGCTTCGTTGCGCCCCATCGATCATCTGGTCATCCAGGCCACCTATGCATCGGCGCGTCAGGATGGGGGAGACGAGGACCCCTCGTTGGCGCTCTATGAGCGGCTCTCTCTGTTGATGGGAGCGCGGGTGTGCTATGCCAAAACGGATGATGAGGCGATCGCCGCTGCCTGCGCCCGGTTGCATGAGGGGGCGCTCTGCATTACCATGGGTGCGGGAAACAACCGCGATCTGGGCGAGAGAATCGCCCGAATGAGAAGGAGATGGATGTGAAGAGCATGACCGGGTACGGATTCTGTGAGTCAGTGGGTGAGAAAGTCCAGCTTGCCGTCGAACTGAAGTCCTACAACAACCGTTTTCTTGATATCAACCACAACATCGCCTACGCCCTCGCTCCCTTTGAGATCGAGATCGACAAGGCGCTCTCTGCGATCGCCAAGCGGGGACACATCGATGTGAACATCCGCCTCAAGGTCCTGGAGAGTGAGATGACCGTCCACGTGGACGAGGGGGCGGTGCGCGCCTATACGGCGGCCTTTGAGAAGATAGCCGCATCTTCGGCACACCCCCTTGAGATCACCTTGGCCGACTACCTCTCCCAGGAGGGGGTGTTGGCCACTGTCCGCAGCAGCGACAGCGAGAGCTACCGCACCCTCCTCTTCGATACCCTCTCCGTCGCCTTGGCGCAACTCGATGAGTCAAAGAAGCGGGAGGGCGCCTCCACCAAGGCCGATCTGATCCGCCTCGGGAGAATCATCGAGGAGGGACATGGCGTCATCGCCGCCCACGCCGATGAGCTTGAGGCTCTGGTCAAGGAGCAGCTGGTGCAACGCTTCGATGATCTGCTCGGCGACAAGGGGTGGGATGAAGTGCGGATCCTGCAGGAGATCGGGGTACTTCTGGTCAAGTACTCGATCCATGAGGAGATCAAGCGCCTCGCCGTCCACCTCAAGGAGTACTTCAAGCTCCTGGAGAGCGATGAGCCGGTGGGCAAGCGCCTCGACTTCCTCTGCCAGGAGATGAATCGGGAGATCAACACCATCGGCAGCAAGAGCCAGATGGTGGAACTCAACATGCAGGTGGTCCGGATGAAGGACGGCCTTGAGAATATCCGCGAACAAGTTCGCAACATTGAGTGAGGAGCGTATGCGTATCGCGATCAGTGGCAAGAGCGGGTGTGGCAACACCACCGTCACCCGCCTCGTCTCAGAGGCGCTGGGCTTTGAGATGATCAACTTCACCTTCCGTTCCCTGGCCGAGGAGCGGGGCATCGACTTCTGGCAGCTGAGCCGGCTTGCTGAGAGCGACGACCGCTACGACCGTGAGGTCGACCGCCGCCAAGTCGAGATGGCGCTCTCTCATGAATCCTGCGTGCTCGGCAGCCGCCTTGCCATCTGGATGCTCAAGGACGCAGATCTGAAGATCTTCCTTGATGCATCGATCGAGGAGCGTTCGAAGCGCATCGTGCGGCGCGAAGGGGGGAGCCTCGAAGATCGGATGGCCGAGACGAGCGACCGCGACCGGCGCGACAGCGCCCGCTACCAGCGCCTCTACGGCATCGACAACAACGATACCTCCATCGCCGACCTGGTCATCGACACCACCGCCCTCAACGCTCAAGCGGTCGCCGCCCTCATCATCGAGGAGGTACGCCGTCGTGAAGCGTAAGCTCTCTCTCCTGTTGCTTCTGCTTTCTACCGTGTTGCCCCTCTCGGCGAGAGGGTACATCGGCCTCAACCAGGGCCTGGTGGGCAGCGCTGTCGAGGTCGGCTATATGACGCGCTCCTTTGAGCAAAACCTCTCCCTCTCGCTGCCGCTTGTGCATGGCAACTTCACCACCCCCATGGCAAGCGGGAACCTGGTCTGGCGCATCCAGCGCTTCAATCCACTGGTCATCGGCGTGGGAGTAGGGGGACGCTTCTCTTGGGGGGCTGATGATGGGTACATCCTCGCCGGCGGACTCCTCCTCTCTGTCAGCTGGGAGACGTTCGGGCGGGGGGAGGTGCTCTTCGTCGAAGGATCCTATATGCCGTTCTCCATCGAGGGGGGAAGCGCCATCGATGCCCTCGCTCGGCATCAGATTGCTCAGTATCTGCGCATCGGGTACCGCCATCTCTTCTGAGGACTGTACATTATCGGGGAAAATCTCTATAGTAGGGTTCACACAAAACCGTCTTACAGGGACAAGGAGTACCAACGGTGAGCATACCACTAGACAGCCTTATTGATTATGAGGGGAATATCTATCAGATAACCTGCGTCGCGATCAAAGAGGCGAACATCCTGAGCAATCCTGGCTGCGGCGGAGAGGAAATTGAGGAGAACAATGGCAAGATTGTCAGTGAAGTCCTCACCAGAGCGCTTGCAGGTGAAATCAAGTTCGATTCTCCAGACGACGTCTGACCCGTTCGATTCGATCATCTTCCTATTCGGCCCCACCGGGGTCGGAAAGACCGACTTGTTGACAAACCTCGATCCGTCGAGGTTTGCCGTCGTCAACGCCGACTCGATCCAAGTCTACCGCCACCTCGACATCGGCAGCGCCAAGGCGTCGAAGGAGCTGCAGAGCCGGATCGAACACCATCTCATCGACATCCGCGAGCCGAACACGCAGTTCACCGTCGCCGACTTCATCGAGGAGGCGGACACGGCGATCCGCTCCATCGCGTCGCGCGGCAAGGTCCCCATCATCACGGGGGGGACGGCCTTCTACTTCAAGCACTTCCTCTACGGCCTCTCCGAGGCCCCGGCCAGCGATGAGGCGACCCGGGCCCGGGTCCAGGCCCTCATCGATGAGAAGGGGCGCGCCTGGGCCCACGCCTACCTCTGTGAGGTCGATCCGGCAAGCGGGTCGCGGATCCACATCAACGACAGCTACCGCATCAGCCGGGCCCTTGAGGTCTGGCAGCAGAGCGGACGCCCCCTCTCCTCCTTCGACCTGCCCACCACGGCGCGCCGGGGGATGAAACCGCTGATCATCGCGCTCATGCGGGAACAAGAGGAGCTGCACCGGCGGATTCGGGAGCGGGTTGACCAGATGTTCAGGGAGGGGCTTGAGGATGAGATCCGACGCCTCGTGGCCATGGGGGCACAGCGTAGCTGGCCGGCCCTGGTCGGCATCGGCTACCGCGAGTTCTTCACCGCCCTCGCCACCGGCGAGTACACCCGGACCATGGTGGGAGAAGAGATCGTGAGAAACAGCCGCGCCTATGCCAAGCGCCAGCTGACCTTCTTCAAGAGCTTTGCCGATGCCCAGTGGTTCAATGCATCACAGACGGATGCCATCACCGCTACAATAGAGTCGTACGTGTGTAGGTAGCCACCTCGATGCGGCGCATATTGGCAATCTCCGGCGCTGAGATTTGTGTGATCTCATACCACCCCTTCTTTCCCATCTCGATGGAGAAGCGCTGGACCATGTCGTAGGCGTAGACCGCCATCGGTCCCTCCTCCGTCTCCCCCTCATAGTTGTACGGCGCCCAGTAGGTGGAATGTACTATGAAGGAGTGCTCATCGAGGCGCTCTATGGCCACATCGCTGACGCCGTAGATGAACGCCCCCTCCAGGATGGGCGGCATACCCTCCTCGATCCACTGCACCGGGTCGACCTGCACGTTGATGGACTCATAGGCCTGTCTCGTCTGTCGGGTGACGAAGAGGTTGGTCACCTCCATCGTCGATGGATTCTTCACCTTGCGCGCCAGCGCGGCGTCCATCTTTTGGATGTCCAGCTCATTCTGCGCCGCATAGTACGCCTTGATGATCTCCTCTTGGTCGAAGGTCGCGGTGTAGGGAGGGGCCAGGCTCTCTTTGACCCGGCCGACGACGAAGGAGGTGACCAAGGCGAGGGAGAGGGCGACGGTGATGATGATCCATCCGAACTTGCGCCAGAAAATCTTGGCATTGGCCCGCGTTGCCTGACGCTGGGCAAACTCCGCGGCCTTGGGGGAGGCGAGGCGCGCTTCCTCACTCATGACCTGCGCTACCGCTTCCAGGTTCCAGACGAGCTCCTCGCTCTGTTCGAGAAAGGCGGAGAGGGCCTTGTGGGGGAGCTTGTTGCCCGACGCCTCGCGCATCTTTGCCAAGCTCATCGAGAGCGTCTCGTCGATGAAGGAGACGGTTCGTTCATCAAGCCCGGTCTCGATCATGGAGAGCGGAAGGTGGCGGAAGCCATCCTCCCGGCTGTTGCGGTCAGCGAAGGGAGGGGTCCCCACCGCACTGTAGTAGAGGAGGCTGGTCATCTGGTCGATGAGGGAGAAGGGGGCGTGGACGGTGTGGTGCACCCAGCAGGCGATGTTCAGGTAGCGCTCCTCGTCGCTGCTCACCGAGGAGAAGAGGTCGCCGATATCCTGGCTCATGATGAGGATCTCCCCCTCATCGGTCACCCAGAGGCGCCAGAGGGGGATGATGCCGCTGCTGAGGTCGAGGAAGGCGGCATCACAGCGGAGCAACGCTTCGGCGAGGCGCCGAACCAGCGTGAGCGCCTCATCTCTGAGCGTGGTCGAGAGCTGGCTCAGCGGCGTGATGGAGAGCGCCTCGAACGTCAGCACCCGCGTCCCTTCGAACAGTGAGAGGCTCTTCCAGTACCACCGGGTGAGGTGTTCTCCGTCCCAGAGGTAGCCGGGTTGTTTCTCCCCGCTCACGAGGTAGGAGGGCAACTGGGCCTCCTGGCTGGCGATGGTGATGGCAGAGAGGGGGGTGCCGTCGATGGTGAGGGAAAAACTTCTATTCATGACTCCTCCAGGAGGGCGGTGATATGCCAGACATGTCGCTCCTCTATGTCAAGGGAGCTGGGGATCTCATCATAGGGGACGCGCTCACACATCTGGGCGATGATCCTCCACCGGGCGTCGCCTGCCCACTGCTGACGGGCGAGGGCGGCCAACGCGCTCTGGTTGCAGGCGCTGAGGGGGGCGTGCCCACCCGTCACAGGCGCAGTCAGAGAGGTGCGGAAGGCGATGGCGTCCGCTTCGGCCTTGGGGGAGGGCAACGGTTCGTTGGCATTGGATGTGACGATATAGAGCGCTGATGGCCAGAGACTATGGATCTGCGCAAGGAGGGACGCGTAGAGGAGGCGATGCTCGCCGGTCAACTCACTGGAGAGGATCGGGAGGATGGGGACATCCGGGTGGTAGGATGCGATGAGGGGCATGAGGAGCTCCCAGGAGCTCTCGTCCTCAAACGGCGTATCGGAGACGGTGAGGGGGAAGCGGGAAGCGAGGTGGGCGCGCACGTCAGTGGCGAATGGGATGGTGGTGTTGCCCACGGCGAGTGCATCGCTCTTGGGAACCATCACCGGGAGGTTCTTCCCCACCCCGTGGTAGGGTGCGAGGAGGACGATGAGGGGGGCCTCGAGGCCCCTGGTATGGGCGAGGCCGTGGTGCAACAGCGGCAGGCAATGGGACCAGGCGGCGTGGGGCAACAGGAGGGCTTTGGGGAAACGGCACTCGATGCGCTCCATCGGCGCGGCCTCACTGGCAAGGGAGGAGGGGTCTTGGGGGTAGTAGAGGCCGCTGTGGCCAGCGCTACAAATCGTCATATGGTAAAAGTAACTGTCTTAGCCGCCCTTCGTCCAGTACCACTGAAAGATTCTTTTCTTGGGTGGGGAGCACCAAGCCCTGCGGGCCCCCCTTCGCGCGCCGCAAATACTTGACCTGCGTGTAGTAGAGTTCAGCCTTTCCTTCCTTGCGTGCCTTGCTGTAGTGGATGGCGAGCGTCGCCGCATCGAGCAGGACCTCGAGCGGTACGCTCTTGCCCCTGATGTCCTTGATGAAGACGTAGCCGCCGCTGTAGTCACGGGTGTGCATCCACCAGTCATTGCCCCGGGTGTGGCGGCGCAACAGCTCGTCGTTCTCCTTTGCGTTGCGTCCGACCAGGAGGGTGAAGGCACCGCTTCGGATGACGAGTCCCGGGCTCTTCGGCCCCGGGGGAGGGGCTTTGGCCGTCCCCTCACTCGCTCTCTTGAGGTCGGCGATCCAGGCAGAGTGATCATTGTGGGGGCACAGGAGCTCCTCGAGCTGCTTGATGCGGACAGCAAGCTCTTCCTCTAGGCGGGCGAGCTTGCCGAGGGCGTGTTCAGAGGCCCCTTTTGCTTTTTGGTAGCGCTCATAGGCGCGCTGGATCTGTGCCCGCCCCTTGAGACGGCTGTCCAGGGCGATGGTGAGCATCGCGTTGGTCTTCCAGTCGAAGAGCTCGATCTCATCGGCGTTGTCAGAAAGGAGGTGGGCATTGGCGCTCAGCAGGTCCGCCTCCTTTCTGAGCTGCTCATGATCGGCGGAAGCCTCGAGGCTCTTTTTTTGGCTCGCGATGGAGGCCCTGAGGCCTTCGATCTCGCGCTCGCCTCGAGTGCGTACCACACGCAAGAGCTCGTCAAGGTCGGCTGCGCTGCTCTCCCGGCTGTACTCGGCCTCGATCTGGCGATTGAACGAGCCCTCGGTCCGTGCTCGTATGGTGAAGGGCTTGCCCTCCTCCGTCCGCTCCGGTCCTGGATCGAAGGGCGCCCCGCTGACCTCGCCGCGGCGGGGGCGGCGGAGGAGCAGGTCAAGGATGATGAGGTGCTCGTCGGTGACGATGATATTGGCCCCGCTGCCGCTGTAGAGGCGGATGAAGAGGAAGAGCGCGGTACCGTGGTTGTCCAGGCTGAGGCGCAATAGGCGGTCGTACGGCGCTTGATGGACCTGGGTGACCCGGCTTCCGATGAGGCGGGCACGGGCGAACTGGATGAAGCGCTGCAGCTTGGCTGTCTTCTCCGTGATGGGAGTGGAGAGGAGGTGGAGGCGGGAGTGCGGGGTTCCCACCTCGGTATAGAGCGTCCATCGCCCCACTTCCCGATGGTAGAAGTGCCAAGAGAGCGCGTTGAAGTCGTGTTGCACCACCGCCTGGAGCACACTGCCCTCAAGCGGCAGCTCGCTGAGGATCAGGGCGATTTCACGCCAGTTGAGGCTCACCTCGTCCCTCCCGCGCCTCGAAGGCCTCCTTGATGCCCCCGGCAAGGTAGAACGATCCACAGACCAGGATCGCTCCATCCTCTCTCGTCATGGAGAGGGCCGCATCGAGGGCCGCGCTATTCTCCTCGATGAGGAGGATGGTCTGATCCGGCTCCGCCATGGAGTCGAAGAGCGCCTTGAGGCGTCCCAGGTCGCTTTTCTTGTAGGTGCCCGGCCGCGATACGATGACCCGGTTGGTGTGGTCGAGTACCGTGCGCACCATGTGTTCGTGGTCCTTGTCCTTAAGCGCCCCGTAGATGATGGTGATCTGCTCCTTCTCATAGAGCGTGGCGAACGAGCACAGCAGGGCCGAGAGGGAGTGGTAGGTGTGGGCCCCGTCGACGTAGAGGTCGGGCTTTGTCGCCAGCCTCTGGAAGCGTCCGGGGATGGTGTTGGCACAGAAGGCGGTGAGAATATGCTCCTCATAGAGGCCGAGGGTGCGCAGGGTGAGCAGGGCGAGGGCACTGTTCTGCGCCTGCACGCCGCCGCGCATCAAGAGGAGCAGGTGCTCCTCCCTCCCATCGGCCCAGCGGTAGGTGACCTCCTCGCCCTCGCATGTGGTGATGCTCGTGAGGGCGGTGAGGGCGCCGTCGAGGCGATGGACGGGGGCATGCATGCGCTCGGCCTCGTCAAGGAAGGTGTCCATCACCACCGGCTCCTGGTAGCCGATGAAGACCGGTACCCCCTCCTTGATGATCTTGCTCTTCTCAGCGGCGATCTGGGCGAGGGTGGTGCCGAGGATCCGGGTGTGTTCCAGTTCGATGGGGCAGAGGAGGACCGCCTCGGGGACGATGGTGTTGGTGGCGTCGAGCCGGCCGCCGAGGCCGGTCTCGATGACCGCCCAGGTGCAGCCGCTTCTCGAGAAGAGTAGGTACGCATAGGCGCAGAAGAGCTCGAAGGTGGTGGGCGCCGTTGGCCCCCACTCATCGATGAAGGTGAAATCCTGTAGCGCTTCGATGAGGTGGTTGCCCACCTCGACCAGCAGTGGTTCATCAAAGAAGCGTCCGGCGAGGGTGAAGCGCTCACGGTAGTCACTGAGGTGGGGGGAGAGGAAGAGTCCGGTCTTGTATCCGAGTGCGGTCAAGGCGGTGGCCAGATAGCTGGCCGTCGACCCTTTGCCCTTGCTGCCGGCGAGGTGGATCGTTTTGAACTCCCGTTCAGGGTTGCCGAGGTGTTCGAGGAGTTTTCCCATGCGGTCGAGACGGTAGGTTCGGGTGGTGTAGTGGTCGGTCTGCTTCTCCAGATTGGTGAAGCGTTCCATGTAGGCAATCATCTCAGAAAACTTGGTTATGGGCATACAATTGAACCTCGCTCAACACTGTAGATGCTCCGTCTTTTTTGGTCAACGGAGATAAACTACCTTACACTTATACGGAATTTGAAATAGTGTCATGCAAATCTTGATTAACTCGTTGTTCCGCCGTATAGTTGGCACAGACTGTCCGCGTGAGGAGGCCGATATGGCACAAAAAAAAGATGCAGGGAAACCATGGGATTTCCTTGATGAATACCGTGGGAAGATGTTCGAAGGGCAGTGGCCGAATCTCGTGCAGATGTTTGAGATCTCAGTCAAGCGGTATCCGGACAACCGTTGTTTTGTCTCCTTCACGCCAGAGAAGCAGATCCTCACCTACACCGAGGTCAAGAAGCAGGTCATCACCCTTGCCGACTACCTGGTCTCCAAAGGGATCACAGAGGGGGACAAGGTTGCCCTCAGCGGCAAGAACAGCCCAGAGTGGGGCATTGCGTACCTCGCCACCCTCTACGCCGGTGCGATCATCGTTCCCCTCGATTCGACCCTGAACAACACCGACATGGCCAAGCTGATGAAGTTCGCCGAAGTCAAGATGTTCTTCGCCGACAAGGATCGGCTGAAGGAGTTTGATGAGAAGAATGAGTTGGCCCTTGAAGAACGCATCTGTCTCGAGAAGGGATCACCATACCCCTTCCTCCTCGATTTGAAAGCGCCCAAACAGAAGAGGCGGATGCCCGACGCCGAGGAGACGGCGGCGATTCTCTTCACCAGCGGCACCACCGGCACCCCGAAGGGAGTGGTGCTCAGCCACCGCAACTTCGTCAGCGACTGTTACCTCGCCCAGGGCAACATGTGGATCTACGACACCGACGTCTTCTACGCGATCCTGCCGCTGCACCACAGCTACTCGATGATGGCCGTCTTCATCGAGGGCCTCAGTGTCGGTGCTGCGATTGTCTTCGGCAAGAAACTGGTCATCAGCCAGGTCTTCAAGGAGATGCGGGAGGGTGAGGTGACGATGTTCCTCGCAGTCCCGATGCTCTTCAACAAGATGATCGGGGCCCTCATGGACGGGGTGCGCAAGAAGGGCATCATCGTCTACGGCCTCATCCGGGGCATGATGGGCATCTCCGGCTTCATCAAGAAGGTCTTCAAGGTCAATATCGGCAAGAAGATGTTCGGCTTCCTGCTGAAGAACCTCTCGCTTGAACACAACCGGATCTGCATCAGCGGCGGAGGCCCGCTGCCGGCCTCGACGTTCAAGATGTTCAACGAGCTCGGCATCGACTTCGTCCAGGGATACGGCCTCACCGAGACGAGCCCGATCACCCACCTCAACCCCGTCGAGGCGTATATCGAGACCTCGGTGGGCAAGCGGGTCCCCGGGACGGAGGTAAAGATCGTCGATCCGGACAGCGATGGCAACGGCATCATCCACATCAAGGGACCGATGGTGATGCAGGGCTACTACAAGAACCCCGAGGCGACCGCCGAGGTGCTCGAGGACGGCTGGCTCAACACCGGAGACGTGGGGTATCAGGACAGCGAGGGCTACCTCTACCTCACCGGTCGGGCGAAGAACCTCATCGTCACCGAGGGAGGCAAGAACGTCTTCCCCGAGGAGATCGAGGATCACTTCCAGCTCTACGGCGAGATCGAGGCAATCTGTGTACTCGGCTACATCGTCGACAAGAAGTCCCACAGCGAAGGGATTCGCGCCCTGATTCATCCCACCCAAGCGTACCGCGACCAGATGGAGAAGGAGCACGGCGAGGCGGCTCAGGCCAAGATCACCGAGCGCATGGAAGAGATTGTCACCGAGGTGAACCGCAAGTTGCAGTCCTACAAGAAGATTACCCGCACCACGGTGATCGACGAACCGCTTGAGATGACCAGCACCAAGAAGGTCAAACGCTATCTCGTGGCCCAGAAGTACAAGGATTGATGATGAACAGCAAGACGCGTGCATACCTCAAGAGCATCGCCCACCCGATTAAGCCGACCGTCATGGTCGGCAAAGGCGGGGTGGACGGGCGCATCTACGCAAGCCTGGAGGAGTCGCTTGCCAGCCACGAGCTGGTGAAGGTGAAGTTCCAGGCCCAGAAGGACCAGATCCGTCCCCTCAGTGAGGATCTGGCCCGCAATTCGAAGAGCGAGTTGGTCTCCATCATCGGCTTCGTCGCTACCTTCTATCGCCCCAGCGAGGAGCGTTTGATCGTGATCCCCCGCGATCTGCTCGCCTAAACAAAAACCTCCCGATACGGGAGGCCTGGGAGAGTACATCCACCAGGAAGTGAAGAGACTTCCCGGTGGATTTTTCATTGCTTACTCCACTGCTCCCCGATAGCAGTGGATGTCCAGCTTCTCACAGTACTTGGTCAACAGCTCGATTCTGTTGAGGTTCTCATCCGCCTCGCGGGGGTTCCACAGCTGCTGTGCCAAAAGTTGCAGGCGAGGAAAGAGCAGGTACTCAGCCTGACGGGCGGAGAGGACGCGCTCACTCCAGAGGTTGCCCTGGGCGCCGAGGACCATCGACTTGGCCTGTTCATCCATCTGCGGTGGGGTGGCGGTGAAGGAGGCGACTTGCCTCAGCGTGGAGACTCCGAGGTTGCCCATCTCCTCCGCACTGTCCCGGTGGCGATAGTCGAGGTAGCACCCCACCGTGTTGGGGCTCATGATGACCTGGTGGCCGCGTCGGCTCGCTTCAAGGCCGCCTTGGATACCCTGCCACGACTGGACGATGAGGTCGTCCGGGAGGCCCATCTCCTCGGTGCCGTCGAGCACCTCGTCCCAACCGATGGGGCGCTTTCCGTTCTTGTGGACCATCGCGCAGATTTGGCTGGTGAGCCAGCTCTGCAACTGGTGCTCTCCCGTCAAGCCTTCCGCCTTCATGCGCGCCTGGCACTTGGGACACGCCTCCCATGCACTCTGGGGACACTCGTCCCCGCCGATGTGGATGTACGGGTCGGAAAAGAGGGTGGCCACCTGGGCGATGGCGTCCTCGAAGAAGGCGAGCATCGCATCGTTTCCGGCACAGAGCACCTCGTTGAAGATGCCCCAGCGGTCCTGGACCTCATAGGGGCCGCCCGTACACCCGAACTCGGGGTAGGCGGCCAGGAGGGCCGAGACGTGGCCCGGGGTCTCCACCTCGGGGATGACGATCATCTGTCGCTTGTGGGCATACGCCTGGACCTCGCAAATCTCCTCTTTGGTGTAGAGGCGCCCGTAGGTGCGCCCATCATTGTACTGCAGCTCACTGCGGCGGCTGGCGATCTCCTCGATCTTTGGCCACCCGTCGATGGGGATGCGCCACCCTTGGTCATCGGTGAGGTGCCAGTGGAAGCGGTTGAGGCCGAAGAGGGAGGCGGCATCGATGAGCTTCTTGATGAAATCGACGCTGAAGAAGTGGCGGACACAGTCGAGCATGAAGCCGCGCCAGACGAAGGCGGGCTTGTCACATACCCTGCACGCAGGCAGGATGTTGTCGTTGATGAGGGCGAGCTTCCGCACCGCAGAGAGGCCGTGGAAGGCCCCACGCGTCGTCGAGGCGGTGATGACGACCTGCACCGTGCTGATGGAGAGCCGGTACTCCTCGTCATCGAGCCCCTCGATATGCTTGAAGAGGATATCCTCGCCGCCCCGTTTGCAACCGAGCAGGGCTGCGGCGGTATCGGCTGTCTCTTCGAACGGCGGGGAGGCTGCGATGGTGGTGGTGCTGTGGAGGCGGTAGGAGCCGTCACGGTCCTCGATCGAAACCGGGGTGGGGAAGAGCAGGTCACTTGCTCGGAGGGTGTGGGGTGTGTTCATGGCCATTTGGTACCACGTGGCGGTGGACAAGTCAAGTACAAGGGTTGTACATACCTACAAACAGTACCGTATGGTATCCCTCTTTCTCCTGGAGCCCGGGCTTCAATGCTCTGATTGGATGCCTGGATGATGATCCCGCACTGCATGTTTGGGAGATACGGTGTCAGCGTCTAGAAGGGATACAGTACAAAGGTTGTACATACTGAGGTGATTATCTTCACTTTGTGCTTGACAGGGGAAAAATGGAATGGTAGGCTTTGTTTGTACAGAGAGCGAACAAACTAGTACGATACTATGGGAGGCGTCGTGAGAATCAACAACAATGAATTTCAGAAGAATGCGAACACCTCCTTGGTCGCCCAACTGATTTGGAAGACCCCGGGCATCAGCCGGGTGGACATCGCCCGAGAGCTGAACCTCTACCGCTCCACCGTCACCAACATCATCTCCTCCCTGATCGACAACGAGGTCGTCTATGAGGGGGAGGAGGGCAGTGGGATGAGTCGTGGGGGGCGAAAGCCCATCACGCTGCACCTCAACGAGCGCTTCGGCATCGTCGCGGGGTTCGACATCCAGCCCTCACACTACCGCCTGGTCCTCTTGGACATCACCGGTCGGACCCTCTTCGAGGAGCAGGGAAAGCTCCCGGAGGTCGACTTCGACTCGATCATCGTCTTCTTGATGGACATCGTCCTCTCTGAGGCACAGCGCATCGCCCTTCCGCTTTTGGCGGTCGTCGCCGGCATCCCTGGCATCGTCGAATCGGAGAACGGGATCATCCGGTATGCCGAGCCGTTCGGCCTGCGCAACTACGACTTCCACGACTTCGTCTCCTCACGGTACGACGTGCTGGTCTTCGTCGAGAACGACGCCAACTGCACCGCCTGGCTGGACATGACGGTCAACCGCAACATCAACCTCGGCGACTTCATCTGTATGATCGCCGACTACCATGAGGGAAACTACCAATTCGATGACAGGGCGGGCATCGGAGTCGGGATCGGTCTCTGCCTCGACGGCAAGGTCTACCACGGCTCCCATCACTCCAGCGGTGAGATCTGCACCCTCTCCTGGCGGGGAAAGAGCATCGGACAGACCGGCCTCAGCGAGGAGCTCTTGATCAAGAGCGTCAACGACGAGGAGGCGTGGGCCGCCTTCATGGTCGACCTCTTCAGCTCCCTGGTCCCGGTCGTCTCGGTCCTCGACCCCCGCGTCTTCTTCATCCATGGTCGACCGTTCAGCGATGAGGCGAAGCTGCGCTCGCTCTTGGCCGACCGGTGCCCACAGTTCCTCGACGTGCTGGCGAAGGTGGGTTGCAAGCTCTACTTCGACACCCAGGATGCGACGGTGGTGGCCAAGGGAGCGGCGATGATGTTCCTACAGAAGCTCTTCGCCGTGCCCGAACTCAGTGAAATTGAAAGCAAGACTCACTTTGATTGGGATGATGTGGTCGACCAGGTCTTCCCCGCCAAGAAAACCTATGTCAAACTACAACAGGAGGAAGCCTATGGCTAAAGTCCTTACCATGGCTGACACGAAGCGCGAGCAACGGAGGGCGTATTGGAGCCTCGTCTTGCCGGGCTTCTTGCTCTATATCGCGGTGATGGCATTTCCGACGATCTTCTCGGTGGTGCTGAGCCTGACCAGCTACAACGGTGGCAAGCTCTTCGGGGGCCGCCCCGTCGAGATGGTCGGCTTGAAATGGTACAAGCGCCTCTTCGCCGATGAGTACTTCTACCGGGCGCTCAAGAACAACCTCTGGATTGTCCTTGTCTCCGTCCTGGGCCAGATTCCGCTCGGCTTCTTCCTCGCCTACGTCCTCTACCGAGGCCTGGTGCGCGCCCGTGACTTCTTCCAGACGATGATTTACCTGCCCACCGTCATCTCCACCGTCGTCATCGGTATCCTTTGGAAGTCCTTCTTCGCACCCCACGGTGCCTTCCCTGAGCTGATGCGGATCTTCAGGCCGGGGTATGAGTATACGATGGGCAGCCATCCGATGATACCGGTGCTCTTCGTCATCCTCTGGATGTACAGCGGTATGTACATGATCATCTTCATGGCCAACCTGCAGAAGATCGACAATGCGGTCATCGAGGCGGCCCGCATCGACGGGGCGAGCGAGATGCAGGTCCTGCGCCACGTGATCTTGCCGGCCCTCAGTGGGGTGATCGTCGTCACGGCGATCCTGGCGATCAGCGGGTCGCTGAAATCCTTCGACCTGATCTACGTCATGACCGGGGGGGGACCGGCCAACCGCACCAGCGTCCTCTCCATCTATATGTTCGACAAGGCGTTCAAGGGAGCTCCGAACTACCCCTTGGCCAACGCCATCAGCACGGTGATGGTGATCATCAGCTTCGCCTTGATCGGCTTGACGAAGTTCGCGGAGAACAAGTTCGGGGGGAGGGAGTGATGAACGACATTAAAGACCACAACACCCGCTCTCGGCTCGGCTCGGTGGGTATCTACCTGGTGATGATCTTCTTCACCGTCATGGCCCTCTACCCACTCTTCTGGCTGGTGGTCAGCTCCTTCAAGACGACCACCGAGTTCCAGATGAACAAGCTGGGGTTCCCCAAGAAATGGGTGACCATCAACTACAAGGACGCCTGGGTACGGGGCAAGTTCCCGATGCTCATCGTCAACAGCGTCATCTATACCGGCATCACGACACTCGCCATCCTCGTCTTCAGCGCCATGGCCGGCTTCGGCTTCGCAAAGATCCGCCACAAGGCTACGCCGATCCTCTACGGATCGTTCGTCATCGGCATCCTTCTGACGCTGCAGTCGATCATGGTCCCGCTCTTCTTGATCGTCAACTGGGTGGGGCTCTACAACACCCGCCTGGGCGTCCTGATCCCGTACATCGGCATCGGCATGCCGATGGGCGTCTACCTGGGCACCGAGTACATCAAGTCGATCCCCGATGCCTTGGTTGAGTCGGCCCGCATCGATGGGGCCACCTATGGACGCATCTTTTGGCGGATCATCGTTCCGATGTCCATCCCCGTGGCCGTCACCGTCGCCATCCTAACGGTTACCGGCACGTGGAACGAGTTCATGTTGATCAACATCCTCACCAGTAGTGACGGCCTCAAGAGCCTCCCGGTAGGGGTGCAGAAGTTCGCCGGGGCGTTGTCGACCGACTACGGCAAGCAATTTGCCGCCCTCGTGATCGGTTTGATCCCGATGTTGCTCTTCTACCTGGCCTTCCGCAAGGAGATCACGAAGGGAGTTGCAGCGGGAGCGGTGAAAGGCTGATCAAAACTATTTGACAGCTCACCGAGAGCGTGGTAACATTAGTTTGTACAAAGTATGAACTATTGAATACAGGACTTCACCCCATCGGGGTGGTGGATAGAAGAACAGGGGGGAGAGCCCCTCTGAACAACGCATTTGGAAGTCATCAGGAGGTTGCCATGACTGGATTGAAGAGAGTAACCGTAGTACTTCTTGCACTGGTGGTGATCGGTTCATCACTCTTTGCACAAGGAGTCAAGGAAGAGGCGAAAGGCCAGGTCACGCTCAATGTACTCAACTACATCGACATGAGTGAGCCCAACAGCGCCAATGAGGTACGCTTGGTATGGGAGAAGTTCGAGAAAGAGAACCCGGACATCAAGATTGTCCGTGAGGACCTCTTCAACGAGCCGTTCCACTACAAGACCGAGGCGTATATCGCAAGCGGACAGTTGCCCGACGTGCTCTACATGTGGCCGAGTGGACGCTCCACCAGCCTCCACACCACCGGAAGCGTCAAGGATCTGATGCCGTTGCTCGAGCGTGATGGTCTGGTAGACGACTACAACCCCGCAGCCCTGGCACCGCAGTTCTCCGGCTTCCTCGGCGAGCTGCCCAACGGCATCACCACCACCCACATGCTCTTCGTCAACAAGAAGGTGCTGCGGGACAACGGCTTGAAGCTCTCCACCGACTACAACGACATGAAGAAGATGGTCAGCACGCTGAAGGCAAAGGGCATCGAGCTCATCGCCATGGACAACATGGACGACTGGGTGATGCAGAGCTGTCTCTTCAGCATGGTTGTCGGCCGCTACGGTGGGACCGACTGGTATGACCGCCTTGCGGCGGGCAAGATCAAGTTCACCGACGACTGGTTCGTCAAGTCCCTTGAGCTGATCGACGACATGTACAAGAGTGGCATGATCAACCGCAACACCCTGTCCAGCCCCTACGGTGCATCGAGATCCTCGTTTGCCACCGGCAAGGCCGCCTTCCTCATCGACGGCGACTGGGCGACCGGTTCGTTCATGACCGACATCACCACCGGTGATGCCCTGATCAACGCCAAGGCCCAGGCCGATGACTTCGAGCTGATGGTGATCACCAACCTTCCCGGCGAGGTTGTCGCCAACTCCAACAGTGGAGTGGTCGGAACCGGTTGGGGCATGAGCGCCAACATCCCGGCCGGCAGTGCAAAGGAAGAGGCTGCATGGCGCCTCATCAAGTACCTGCAGGGCGAGTATGTACAGACCTACCGCCTCACCACCGGTGCTTCGTTCCCCTCCAACCTCAAGGTTGATGTCGCCAAGGTCGCCGCTGAGCAGAACCTTGAGCCGTTCATCACCAAGCGGGCGGAGTACTACAACGAGTATGTGCCCATCACCCCGGTCATCGACGGTGTGCTGCACTCCGACGTCTACAACGTGATCAACAGCGGTCTGCAGGAGATCGGTCTTGGTTCCAAGGCCCCCCGCACCGTTGCCGCCGAAGTTCAGCGTGCATGGGAAAACTTCTTGAAGAACAACTAAGAGAAGCGTGCGCACCAACGAAGGGAGGCCGAACGGCCTCCCTTCGTTCTCTTGTGGCGATGGCATTGACGCACACCCCGAATCATGGCGTAATCATACGAAAATCAGTATGATGGGAGACAACGGTATTCTTTCATGGCACAGCGCATGGGTTTGCAAGGAGTGGCCTCAGGTGTTCTATTCTCGGCAGATGCATAAAAGGAGGGCGTTGTTGGCCCTTTTGATGGGCATCCTGTTCGTCTCCGTTGGCTTTGCACGGGGTAGTCAGGAGAAGGCCGACTCGGGTGTGCAACCCATCGTGCTCCGTCTGGCAGACAACCAGCCCATCGGCTACCCCACCGTCGTCGGGGATGAGGACTTCGCACGCCGTGTCGGGGAGTACACCGATGGACGCATCATCGTCGAGGTGTACCCCCAAGGCCAGCTCGGTGATGAGAAGAGCGCCATTGAGCAGGTCCAGTTCGGCGGCATCGACTTCACCCGGGTCTCCATCTCCCCGCTCTCCGACTTCCAGCCGCTCCTCAACGCCCTGCAGATGCCGTACCTCTACCGCGACAGCGACCATATGTGGAAGGTCCTCAACGGTGAGATCGGGGACTACTTCCTCACCTTGATGGGGGAGAAGGGGTTCGTTGGGCTTGCATACTACGACGGAGGGGCACGGAACTTCTACACCACCAAGGGTCCGATCAACACCGTCTCCGACATGAAGGGGCTGAAGATCCGGGTCCAGGAATCCTCCTTGATGATGGGCCTTGTCCAGGCCCTCGGGGCGGTACCGACCCCGATGACCTACGGCGATGTCTACGGGGCCCTCCAGACGGGCGTCATCGATGGGGCCGAGAACAACTGGCCCTCCTACGATACGCAGCGGCATTATGAGGTCGCCAAATATCTCTCCATCGATGAACACACCCGGGTTCCGGAGATGCTCATTGCCAGCCGGATAATGATGGAACAACTCAGCGAGGAGGATCAGGCGATCATCAAGCGCGCCGCCCGCGAGAGCCAGACCGTCCAGATCCAGTCGTGGGTTGACTTCGAGAAGGCCAGCGAGGCGAAGGTGCGGGCCGCCGGCTCGCAGATCAACAAGATCACGGACCAACGTGAGTTCGCCGCCGCCATGGCCCCCCTCTATCAGTCGATGCTCAACAGCGAACAACAGCGTTGGGTGGAGCGGATCAAGGCGGTGCAATAGTGGGTGAGATGGAGCACACCGCAACAGATACGCACTCAAAGGGAACGCTCAAGGGGTGGTTGCTCTCCTACAACCTGGGGACGATCGCCATCATCTTTGCGGTGAACATCCTGCTGTTCGGTCTCCTCTTCTCCATGCTGAGCCAGATGGTGGGCAGGAACTCCCGCTATGAAGCGGTCATCTCCCTCTCTTCCGAGCTCAACAACAGCCGGGCGACCTTCACTGCCCTTGCCCTCGAGGACGATCCGGCGGAAGTCGAGCAGCTCATTTTCCAGTTCCAGGAGCAAAAGGAGACGATCTTGCAGACCCTCGACCAGCTGGCGGTCGAGTATGAGAGAGACCCCATCCGCTATCATCTTCAGAAGGGGATCGCCAATGGCATCACCTACATCCACAACAACCTCGATGAGCTCAAGCGACTGAGAAGCGATGAAAACCAACAGGAGTTCTTCAACCTCTTCTATGCCACCGACAAGGTGTTCACCTACCTCCAGGAGTATACCATCGGTCAGTACCTGCCCCGCTTGGTCCGCTCAGATGTCGCCTGGATCCTCACCACTCGGATCCAGATCCTCCGCTACCGCAACATCGCGATGTTGCTCTTTCTCTTTCTTGTGTTGACCTATACCATCGTCACCTATGAGATGACGATGCGCTTGGTCCGTCCGGTCTCCTCGATGGTCGATATCGCTCGGGAGATCGAGCACGGCCAGTTTGAGGGCACTCCCATCCCGTGGTCCGGCCCCAAGGAGTTGCAGTATCTGGCGCAGAGCATGGAACAGATGCGCGACAGCCTGAAGGAGCGCATCGAGATGATCGAGGAAAACAGTCGGTTGGAGAAGACGATCCATAAGCAGGAGATTGAGCGGATCCGGACCACGCGGGAGCTTGAGAAGGCGCGCTACAACGCCCTGCAGGCCCAGATCAACCCGCACTTCCTCTTCAATACGCTCAACGTCATCAGCCGGACCGCCCTCTTTGAGGGGGCCGACACCACCGTCGATCTCATCGACAGCCTCGCTTCGATCTTCCGCTATACGCTCGAGTACCACGACGATGTGAGCCTGAAGGAGGAGTTGCACTTCGTGAGCGAGTACCTGGCGATCCAACAGTATCGGTTCAAAGAACGCCTGAGGTACTCGATCGTCTGTCCCGAAGAGCTGGAAGATCTGCGCCTCCCTCCCTTCGTCATCCAGCCGTTTGTCGAGAACGCCATGATCCATGGCCTTGAGCCGATGATCGAGGGGGGAGAGATTTCCATTGTCATCAAGAAGGAGAACAAGCGGGCGATCATGACCATCACGGACACGGGGGTAGGGATCGACCTGGAGAAATTCGAACTGGCTTTGAAACAGAAGAAGCAACACATCGGAATCCAAAACATCATCGGTCGCCTCGATCTGTATTTCAACGGAAAATCCCGGGTCGATTTGCAGAAAGTCAACGAATCAGGGGGGACCCGGGTCACCTTGGACCTCCCCATCAAACGGAGATAGATCATGTATACCTTGTTGATCGCCGACGACGAGCCGATGGAGTGTGATGCCATCGAACTCTTGGTCAAGCAGGCGAAATTCCCACTCAGGATCATCAAGGCCCGCAATGGGCTTGAAGCCGTTCAGTTCTTCCGGCAGCACGGACCGGACATCATCTTCCTCGATATCCGCATGCCCGGCATGGACGGACTTGAAGCCGCCCGTCTGATTCGAAGCGAGAAAGCCGACATCCCGATCGTCTTCCTCACCGCCTGGTCTACGTTTGAGTTCGCCCAACAAGCGGTGCGGCTCCAGGCCAACGAGTATCTCGTCAAGCCGGTCTCCCGCAAGGACATCTTCGATCTCCTTGACCGAATCCTCGAGCAACTGGAGGCGAAGAAGGCGATCAGCGAAGAGAGGGAGAAAGAGGTGAGGCAGACGTTGAACCTCTTCTCAACGGAGTTCTTCACTGCATTGAAGTACAACAACCTCAAGGAGGAGGCAGTGAGCAAGTACTTCACCATGCAGGGCATACGGGGCACCCAGGGCATCGCGTTGGTCATCAATGGGATCACGGAGAGGGAGGTCACCACGCTCTTGGCCCCACTCAACGTCCGGATCTGCTACTTTCCTTCAAATCAATGCACCACGGTCCTGCTCTTCTCAAACCAAGGAACAAAGCTCATCGAACAACTCCCGCACTCTTCAACGATGCATGATTTCATCATCGGAACCGGAATCCCATTTACCGGCTATGGGGAGATCTCCACTTCGATCCTCACCGCGACCATCGCCTATTCATACGCCTACAACAACAACCTCTCCTTCCAACGATACAG
>ERZ747221.573-NODE-573-length-43220-cov-3.758918_pt1 | contig 43220 bp, 31 predicted proteins | sample MGYA00374949_ERZ747221 | MGnify/ENA primary metagenome ERZ747221 (study PRJEB28779, sample SAMN05720172) | bioreactor metagenome | isolation source: Anaerobic biogas reactor | place: USA:Washington, USA | collected 2015-08-08 ... | reverse complement strand
TAGATGACGGCCTCGGGCACATAGACGCACTTCCAGCCGGCGAGCTGTGCGCGCCAGTTCAGGTCGACGTCCTCGCAGTACATAAAGAACGACTCCTCGAACGCGCCGATCTGCTCCAGCATGGCCCGGCGGTACATCGTCGCGCCGCCACAGCCGCCGAAAACATGGCACTCGCGGTCGAACGGCGGCCCGTAGGGCTGCCAGACGCCACGGGAATCGGGCGTGCCGTCGCGGCGAAAGATGTCGCCCGCCGAGTGCAGCGTGTCGCGTCGACCGTGCAGCATGATGCGCGCCGCCGCCGAGCCCGCCTCGGGGTGGCGGTCGAGGGCGTCGACCAGCGCCGCCAACCAGCCGGGCTCGGCCTCGGTGTCGTTGTTCGTGGCGACGATGAATTCGCCGCGCGCCGCGCGGATCCCCTCGTTGCAGCCGCCGGCAAAGCCCCGATTGGTGGGCAGCGCCACGACGCGGACCTCGGGATACTCGTCGCGCAGTGCGGCGAGCGAGCCATCGCTCGAGGCGTTGTCGACCACGATCACCTCGTGGTCGGTATACGTCTGGCGGCGCAGGGCGTCAAGGCAGGGGCGCAACAGCCCCAGCCCGTTCCAGTTGGGTATGATGATCGAGATGCGGGGAGTCGTGGATTCGGGTGGCAAAGCGCTCTCACGCTCCGTGGGGGCCTCGGTGCGCCCCTGGCTCTCTCGCGGCGCGTATCGGCACAGCGTGGGCAGGCACGCGGGTCTGCCCCTATGTCTGCGCCATGGTAGGGGTGCACCGACGTGTGCACCCGCTGTCGTAGATGCCGCGGCGCGTGCGCTACACGTGGGTAGGCACGCAGGTCTGCCCCTACATTCGCGCTATCGCAGGGGTGTCCCGACGTGTGCACCCGCAGCCGCGGCTAGGGCGTGCTTCAAGAACTCTCCATACCTTGAAGCAGCGTCGCCCCGAGCGTAAGTGAGGGGCCTCGACTCGCATAGACAAGGGTCCTCGCTGCGCTCGGAACGACGGCTCGGTTCTGCTTCAAACGCGTCCTAGCGCCCGTCCTGCCGGGCGGCCATGTACGCGGCCAGGGCCTCGCGCCATGGGCGTAACGCGATCCCCAGCTCCGCGCCGCACAGATTCCGCAGCGCCACACGCTTGGGCACGCGCGCCAGCCGCTGATAGTCCTGCGACGGCTGCACCGGCACGCCACTCAGGCCCGCCAGGCGCAGGATCTCTACCGCCCAGTCGTAGCGCGAGCAGACGCCCTCGTTGACGAAATGGTAGGTGCCGTAGGCGGGCCGGCACACGAGTTGCGCCAGCGCGCCGGCGAGGTCCGGGGCGTAGGTGGGTGAGCCGACCTCGTCCGTCACCATGGTGAGGGCGCCGCGCTCCCGCGCCAGGCGCAGCACCGTCTCGACAAAGTTGCGTGGCCCATCGCCGTACAGCCAGGCCGTGCGCACAATATAATGGCGCGCTACGAGCTGCCGCACGAGCTGCTCGCCGGCCCACTTGCTGCGGGCGTAGACGCTCAGCGGCCCGACGTCGTCAAACTCCCAGTAGGCCTCCTCGCGGTCGCCGGCAAAGACGTAATCGGTGCTGACACAGACCATGGACGCGCCCGACTGCTGCGCCGCCACGGCGACGTTGCGCGTGCCCAGGGCGTTCACCCGGTAGGCGAGTTCCGGGTCCGTCTCGCAGGCGTCCACGTTGGTCATGGCGGCGGCGTGGATGATGAGGTCGGGCCCGAACGCTCCGATGCTGGCGGTGATCGCCTCGAGGTCGGTGATGTCGTGCTCGGGCAAGTCGATGAGCATGAGGGGGTTGCCCGCGAGCACCTGCTCTAGAGCTGTGCCGAGCTGCCCCCTGCTGCCGGTGATGGCGATGCGCATGCGAGCCTCCATGGGGCGGCCTCCCCCGGACGCGGGCCGCCAGATCGATGAACGCGTTCTATGAACGCGTTCTATGAACGCGGTCTATGAACGCGGTCATCTGCCGCGTTCACAGAACGCCGGCATTATAACATCGGCGCCGCCGCGGCACAAAGGCACCGGCGCTCCTTTTGACACCGGCCCCCCTTGAGGCCATAATCTGGGCGGGCGGCGCCGGATGTTCCGAGTGAGCGCCGCAAGAAGGATTCGGAGGACGACGGTATGCCCAAGGGTGTGGTCGAGTCTCCCGGAGCTGCGACGACGGCGACGCGCCTACGCGACCAGCTTCGGGAACTGGAGATCGGCTTTGCGAACCTGCGCGGCCGCGGCGGTGCGGTGTTCGATCTCCTGACGCTGCGCGATGAGGTAGGGCAGACCGTCGAGAGCTTTGAGCAGTCGGGGCTGGACATGCGTCCCGAGCGGACGCGGCTCGAGACGGTGGACAATATCATCTCGCGCAAGGCCCCCGACATCTCGCGCGAGCTGGCCCGGACGGGCGGGCTGTCGGCCGCGCGCCGCCAGGTGAATCCGCCCGAGGAGCACTGGTGGTGGTACGTCGACCTCTACCATGCGGAGAAGCAGCGCAAGAGCCTCATCCGCGGGGTGGTTACCGTCGGCAGCATCATCCTCGTGGTGTTGGTGGTGAATTTCGTCCTGGATCGCTTTTTTGGACTCGACCCCGTAGAGAAGGAGGCGCGCTCCCACACGTCGGCGGGCGACCAGCTCCTCTTCCAGGGCGACTATGAGGGCGCCATCGCCGAATACGAGCAGGCGCTGACTATCGCGCCCACCATGGGAGACGCCCACGTGACGCTGGGGGTGTTGTACGAGGTGGCGGGACGCGCGGAGGACTCGGAGAGAGCCTTCGAGGCGGCGCGCGAGGCCTATGCCAACGACCTGACCTACTACCTGGCCCTCGGACGGGCGTACGCGACGATGAACGAGAACGAGCGGGCCATGGCGGCTATCGAGCAGGCGATCGCCATCGACCCCGAATCGCCCGAGGCCTATCTCACCCGCGGCGGCATCTATGAGGCCACGGAAGAGTTTGGCAAGGCGCTGGAAGACTATGAGCTGGCGGGCACGCTTGCCCAGGAGCGCAGCCAGGACGCGCTGTATGTGATGGCGCGCACCCGCATGGCGATGCTCATGCAGCGCGTCCCCGCCTTCGGCACGTCGATCGGTCCGTAGGAACAAACCACAGAGACACGGAGAACACAGAGAGGATTCAGAGGGATAGGTTCAATCCTGTCCCTCTTCTTTTTCTCTGTGATCTCTGTCTCTGTGGTTTTCTTTTTCTCTATGCGGCGGCGGCCTGTAGGGCCTTTTCGCCGGCGTCTAGGTCGTCGACCTTGAGCACGATGCGGGCCTGGCCCGAGCCGGGGGCGCTGTAGGCATAGCTATACTCGATGTTGACCCCCGCATCGGCCAGGGGCTGGAGCACGCGCCGCACGAACGCCCCCGGCTCGTCGGGGACGGTGACCTGCAGCACGGTGGTGCTGGAGCAGGTGATGCCGGCGTCGCGGATCGCCTCCAGGGCGCGCTGTGGCCGGTCCACCAGCAGGTGGACGATGCCGAAATCCGAGGCGTCGACGATGTTGTGCGCCACGAGGTTGACCTCCGCCTCGGCGATGATGTGGAGCAGGTACAGCAGCCTGCCGGGGCGGTTCTCGAGGAATGCGGATACTTGCGTGGCTCTCATGGGTGTGTCTCCCTCTGGGTGGCGTGGAATGGCTTTCGGCTTTCGGCTGTCAGCGATCAGGGGCAGGTCCAGGCCCTCTTGCGCCAGTCATCGGCCAGAGTCTGAGTATGACGCAGGACCCGCGCTCGACGGTCGACAGCCGACAGCCCACCGCTATTCACCGTACACATCGCGCCGATCGATGACGCGTTTGGCTTTGCCCATGCTGCGCTCGATGCGGTGCGGTTCCACGAGCTTCACGCGGGCCTGGATGCCCAGCGTCTCGCGCATCTCGAACTCGGCGACGTCCTGAAGCCGCTTCAGCCGGCCGATGTCGTCGCTGAACACGTCCTCCGAGACCTCGACCCACACCTCGAGATCGTCCATGGCGCCGCGCTCGCGGTCCACGATGATGAGATAGTGGGGCTGAACCCCCTCGACCTGGAGGAGCACCGTCTCGATCTGCGACGGGAACACGTTCACACCCCGCACGATGAGCATGTCGTCGGTGCGCCCGCTCACCTTCTCCATGCGGACCTGGGTGCGCCCGCAGGCGCAAGGGGCCACATCGAGGCGGGTGATGTCGCCGGTGCGGTAGCGGATGATGGGGAGCGCCTCCTTGGTGAGCGCGGTGAGCACCAGTTCGCCGCGTTGGCCGTAGGGCAGGGGCTCGCCCGTGTCCGGGTCGATGACCTCGGGAAGAAAGTGGTCCTCGTTGATGTGCATGCCACAGTGGTGGGTGCACTCACCGGCCACGCCGGGCCCCACCATCTCGCTAAGCCCGTAGGTGTCGATGGGATCGAGCCCCAAGCGAACGTGAATCTCGCGTCGCATCCCCTCGGACCACGGCTCGGAGCCATGAATGCCGACGCGCAGCCCCAGCGACGGCAGATCGACGCCCATCTCCTCGGCCTGCTCGGCGACATAGATGGCATAGGAGGGAGTGCAGCAAAAGACGGTGGTCTCGAAATCCTGCATCAGCATGATCTGGCGCTTGGTATTGCCCGACGATGCCGGCACGATCGTCGCGCCGAGGGTCTCGGCGCCATAGTGCCACCCGATGCCGCCGGTAAAGAGGCCGTACCCCATGGCGATCTGCATCATATCCTCGTCGGTGATGCCTCCCGCCGCCAGCTCGCGCGCGCACACCTCGCACCACATCGTGAGGTCGGCGCGGGTATAGGCCACCACCGTCGACTTGCCGGTGGTGCCGCTGGAGGCGTGTACGCGGGCAAGCTCGCGTCGCGACACGGCCAGCAGGCCAAAGGGGTAGTGGTCGCGAAAGTCCGTCTTGCGCGTAAAGGGGAGCAGGCGCAGGTCGTCGAGGGAGTGGATGTCCTCGGGGCGGACGCCGCGCTCGCGGAACGCCTGCCGGTAGAAGGGCACGCGCTCGTAGGCGCGGGCTACCTGGCGGCGCAGCTGGTCGAGCTGCAGGTCGGCCAGCGCGCTCCGGGACATGGTTTCGCGTTCAGGATTCCAGATCATGAGCGATCTCCTTCGGGCCTCTTGTACTCGTAGGGGCAGAGGTTGTCAATTGGCGGGTGGCTATCGGCGATCAGCAGTCGGCTCTCGGCTATCAGCTGTCGAGGTCGAGTCCTGCGTCATGCTCAGACTCTGGTCGAGAACTGGGGCAGGAGGGCCTTGAACCGCTCCTGACAGCTGACAGTTGAAAGCCGAAAGCTGACAGCTAACTGCCGTACACCTCGCGCCGATCGATGACGCGTTTGGCCTTGCCCATGCTGCGCTCGATGCGGTGGGGCTCCACGAGCTTGACGCGGGCGTTGATGCCCAGAACGTCCTGAAGCTCGAGTTCGGCGCCCTTTTGCATGTCGGCCAGGTCGCCCAGCAGGTCAGAAAAAATCCCTTCCGACACCTCCACCCACACCTCGAGGGTGTCCAGCGAGCCGTGCTGGCGGTCGACGATGATGACATAATGCGGCTGAACGCCCTTGACCTGCAGCAGCACCGACTCGATCTGCGACGGAAAGACGTTCACGCCGCGGACGATGATCATGTCGTCGGTGCGGCCGCTGATCTTGTCCATGCGCACGGTGGTGCGGCCACAGGCGCAGGGCTCGGCCACCAGGCGGGTGATGTCGCCCGTGCGGTAGCGGATGACGGGCAGCGCCTCCTTGGTGAGAGTGGTAAAGACGAGTTCGCCGCTCTCACCGAGGGGGAGGGGCTCGCCGGTGGCCGGGTCGATGATCTCGGGCAGGAAATGGTCCTCAAAGATGTGCATGCCGCACTTGGCGGTGCACTCGGCGGACACGCCGGGCCCGATGATCTCGCTCAGGCCATAGATATCGAGGGCGGTGATGCCGATCCGCTCCTCGATCTCGCGCCGCATGGCGTCGGTCCACGGCTCGGCGCCAAAGAATCCCACGCGCAGCTTGCTCCCGCGCAGGTCGATGCCCTGCTCCTCAGCCGCCTCGGCGAGATACAGGGCGTAGGAGGGGGTGCAGCAGATGGCGGTGGCGCCGAAATCCTGGATCAGCATCACCTGCCGGGCGGTGTTGCCCGAGGACATGGGGATGACGGCGGCGCCGACGCGCTCGGCGCCATAGTGCACGCCGAGCCCGCCGGTGAACAGGCCATAGCCGTAGCCATTGTGCACCACGTCGCGCCGCGTGACGTCGCCGCAGGTGAGGGTGCGCGCCATCACCTCGGCCCACAGGTCGATGTCGTTCTTGGTGTAGGCCACGACGGTTAGCTTGCCGGTGGTGCCGCTGGAGCCGTGCACCCGCACCACGTCGTCCATCGGCACGGCGAGCAGGCCAAAGGGATAGTGATCGCGCAGGTCCGTCTTGCGCGTGAAGGGGAGGTGCTTCAGGTCGGCCAGCGACGAGATACCCCGGGGGTCGACGCCCGCCTCGTCAAAGGCGGCGCGGTAAAAGGGCACCCGGTCGTACACATAGGCGCCCCTGTCCTGGAGGCGCCGCAACTGCAGGGCCTCCATCTCTTCCCGCGGCAGGCGCTCCATCTCGTCGTTCCAGATCATGGTGTACTCCTTGGTGAGGCGATAGCAGTAGGACATCGGTTGACGGCTGATAGCTCGGCTTTTGGCTGTTGGCAATTGGCTTTTGGCTGTCAGCACTCGGCTGTCGGCTGTCATGTGGCGCAAGTGTCGGCGCTTGGCCGTGCGACCTGGCTCACTGGAGGCGCCCAGCCAAGTGAGAGAGAGCGAATGAATTCGCCACTACAAAGGCCAACTTAAATAGACAGACGAAAAATTCCAAAAGAGTAGTCAGCTCATAGAGGTTGCTAATAGCCAATAGCTAACAGCCCATACCGCGCGCCGCCCCCGCCATCACGCGATTCCCAGATACGCGCGGCGCATGCGCTCTGAGGAGAGCAGTTCCTTCGCGGTGCCCTCGGCGACGACGCGGCCCGTCTCCATGACATAGCCGCGATCGGCGACGCGCAGGGCGGCGTGAGCGTCCTGCTCCACCAGCAGGATAGCCAGCCCGTCGGCGCGCAGCCCAACGAGCTGCTGCAGGATCTCTCGCGCCAAATTGGGCGCCAGGCCGATGGAGGGCTCGTCGAGCAACAGAGCGCGCGGCGACGCCATCAGCGCCCGGCCGATGGCCAGCATCTGCTGCTCGCCGCCGCTGAGGCTGCCGGCCAACTGCCCCTGGCGCTCGCTCAGCCGCGGGAAGAGGTCGAAGACGCGCTCCAACCGCTGCTGAAGGCCCTGGTGCCGCGCCAGCCGGCCCACCGGTCCCAGCAGATCGCGCAGGCTCCGGGCATGGTGCTGGTAGGCGCCGACCAGCAGATTGTCGCGCACCGTCATGGTGCTGAGAAGCTGCCGCCCCTCGGGCACCAGCGCCATTCCCAACCGCGCGATACGGTGGGCGCTGGAGCCGGGCCCATCGAGGCGCTGCCCGTCCCACGACACCTCTCCGTGGACGGTGGGCACCAGCCCGACGATGGCGGAGAGGAGCGAACTCTTGCCGGCGCCGTTGCCGCCCAGCACGGTGACGATCTCGCCGGGCGCAACCTGAACCGTCGCGCGGCGCACCGCCTGCACGCGGCCGTAGAACACGCTGACCTCGTTCACCTGCAGCATCAGGCCCCCTCCGTGCCCAGGTAGGCGGCGATGACGCCCTCGTCGCGGCGCACCTGCTGTGCCGTCCCCTGGGCCAGGCGCCGGCCGTGGTCGAGCACCACCACCCACTCGGCCAGCCGCATCACGAGTTCCATGTCGTGTTCCACCAGCAGAATGGTGATGCCCATCTCCTGGATGCGACGGATGAGGTCGGCCAGGTCGTTCTTTTCCATGCGGTTGAGGCCGGCGGCGGGCTCGTCGAGGAGCAGCACGCTGGGGCGGGCGGCCAGCGAGCGGGCGATGGCCAACAGGCGCTGTTGGCCGAACGGCAGGCTGCGGGCGTCGTCGTCCGCCTTGGAGCCCAGGCCGACCAGGTTCAGGTAGCGCACGGCGTCGAGGTAGATGTCCTCCTCCTCGCGCCGCATGCGCGGCAGCCGCAGGGCGGCCTGCAGGAGGGACGCCTGCCCCGCCAGGTGGCACCCCACCATGACGTTCTCCAGCACGGTCATCCCCGCGAGGATGTGCGCCTGCTGAAAGGTGCGCCCGATCCCCATCTTGACGCGCTCAAAGGGGGGGCGCCCGTCGAGGCGCTTGCCGCGAAAGCGCAGCTGGCCGTCCGACGGCGCCACGGTGCCGGCGATGATGTTGAGCATCGTCGTCTTGCCGGCCCCGTTGGGGCCGATGAGGGCCATGATCTGGCGGTCGCGGACGCGCAACGAGACGTCGTCGAGGGCCACGACGCCCCCGAACACCTTGCTGACGCGGTCTACCTCCAGGATGATCTCGGGCTCAACGTTCACAAGAGTCCTCGCGATACGAGAGGCACATGGTACGCGGATTCCGCAGATGAGACGCGGATCTCCGCTGATATTCTGGGCACACCTTCTGAAGGTCCCCGCGCCGGCGATGCCGATGCACGGATGCGATCCGCTGGGGGGCCTTTGGGTGATCTGCCCGCGGCAGCCTTAGCGCCATGGCAACCACCTTGGCCTGACCGTCGCGAGGCGACGGCTGAGGCGCTGCGTGGCACGCGCCAGCGTCGGCGTCAGGCCCTCGGGCACAAAGATCATAATGACCACCAGCAGGATGCCGTAGGCGATGATCTGGTGCTCGCCCGAGCCGTGCTGCGTGATGAGGGGCACGATCTCGCGTAGCGCCAGGGTGAGCAGCGTCACCACCGCCGCGCCCAGGGGCGCCCCCCAGATGCTGGCGATGCCGCCCACCGCTGCCATGAGGACGAGCTGCACCGACGCATCGACGTCAAAGGCGCCGGGGCTGACAAAGATCATATAGTGGGCGTACAGGCTGCCGGCGACGCTGGCGTACACGGCGCTGGTGACCAGTGCCTGCAGCTTGAGCTGGGCCACATCGATGCCCAGGCTCTCGGCGGCCGCCTCGCTGCCGTGGATGGCGCGCAAGGCGCGCCCGACGCGCGAGTCCACCATGTTGCGCGCCAGGGCTAGCGCCACGAGGCCCACGGCCCAGACGAGGTAGTAGTAGGTGAGGTCGCTGTTGAGCGCCAGGCCGCCGATGCTCAGGCGCGGGATGCCGGGCAGCCCGGTGGGGCCGCCGGTGACGGCGCGCCACTCGTTCATGGTGATGCGTACGATGGCGCCGAACCCGAGGGTGGCCATGGCGAGATAGTGTCCGCGCAGGCGAAAGATGGGGATGCCGATCACATAGGCCAGCAGTCCGGTGCCGGCGGCCGCCGCCACCATGGCGATCCAGGGCGACCAGCTCAGGCGCGTGGTGAGCACGGCGGAGGCGTAGGCCCCGAGGCCAAAGAACGCCGCCTGGCCGAGGGACACCTGCCCGGCGTATCCCATGAGCAGGCACAGGCCGGTGGTGACGATGCTATAGATGCCGATGAGGATGAGGGTGCTCAGGGCATAGGGCGTTCGGAACACCAGCGGCAGCAGCGCCACCAGGAGCGTCAAGGCCGCGAACCCCACGCGCAAGCGCCGCCTCGAGGCGGCCCAGCCGGTTGCCAGCGCGCTCATGGAGTCGGCCTCCGCGCGCGTCGCACGCTGAGGCGAGCGATCGGCCGCCGCCGGAAGGGGGCGAACAGGTCGGTGGTGCGGGCCATAAGGACGACAAAGAGCGCCAGGTAGGCGAGGGCGTCCTTGATGCCTGAACTCACCAGGCCCGAGGCGAACGACTCCATCACGCCCAGGATCAGCCCGCCAACGACGGCGGCCGGCGCGCTCACCAGCCCCCCCATGATGGCGACGACGAACCCCTTCAGCCCCAGGGCGAGCCCCATGTCATAGCTGACCAGCGTCAACGGCGCGATGACGATGCCGGCCACGGCGCCCAGGGCGGCGCTGATGGTGTAGGAGAGCAGCGCCATGGCGGCGGCGTCGATGCCGGCCAGCTCGGCGGCGCGCCGGTTCACGGCGCAGGCGCGCACCGCCTTGCCCAGCAGCGTGCCCTCGAAGAACAGGTACAGGGCGGCCAGCACCACGCCGGCCGTGCCCATGATCCAGAGGCGCTGGCGGCTGAGCACCGCGCCCCAGACGTTGGCCGGGGGGCCGGGGGTGAACTCGGGCAGCGCCTGCGAGGTGGTGCCCCAGGCCAGCAGCGCCAGCCCGCGCAGTGCGATGGCCGTGCCGATGGTGATGATGATCAGGGTCACGTCGGGGGCGTGGCGCGCCGGCCGAATCGTGAGACGGTACACCAGGGCGCCGACCACCATGGCCAGCGCCACGGACCCAACACAGGCGACGCCCAGGGGCAGGCCCAGACGCTGCAGCATCACCGCGCCCATGGCGCCGAGCATCACGAACTCGCCCTGCGCCAGGTTGGTGACGCCGGTGACGTTATAGATGGTGATCAGCCCCAGGGCGATGAGCACATAGATGCTGCCGGTGCTCACGCCCGAGACGAACAGCTGTAGATAGTCCTCGAGGCCGAACTGTGGCACGATGGCACACTCTTGTGGGTTGTGAGTTATGGGTTGTGGGTTGGCCGTTACAGGTCGCAGGTTCCAGGTTTCAGGCTTCAGGGCGGTACACCGCTCCGGTCTGTAGCCTGGAACCTGTCACCGGATACCGCTCCGCCAACTCATGTCCCATCCGCGCTTTACCACGCTTCGGGCGGAAAGTACCCCCAATCGCCGTTGGTGATGCGCGCCAGCACCACGTCGTCGGTGCTCAGGCCCACGTGGTCGTCGGGCGCAAAGCTGAACACACCGTCTACGCCCACAAAGCCCTGGGTGGACTCGATGGCGTCGCGGAGTTGCGCGCGCTGCTCCTCGATGGTCAGGCCGTCGGGGAGGGTGGCCAGGCCGGCGGCGATGATCTGGATGGCGTCCCAAGCGTGGGCGGCAAAGGTGCTGGGGGGGTTGCCGGTGGCGGCGCCATAATCGGTGATGAACTGCTGCAGGACCGCCTTTTGCGGGTCATCGTCGCTCAGGGCGTCGGCGGCGACGAGCTTGCCCATGGGAAAGATGACGCCCTCGACGTTGGAGGCGCCCGCCAGATCGATGAAGGACTTCATCGCCACGCCCGAGTTGTGCAGCAAGGGGAGGTCGACGCCCAACTCGCGGTACTGCTTGGTAAAGATGGCCGCCGCCGGTGGGATGGCCGTGATGAGGACCCCCTCGGCGCCGCTGGCCTTGATCTTGGTGATCTGGGCCGTCATGTCGGTGTCGGCGGCGTCGAACGTCTCTTCGAGGACGATCTCGACCCCCTCCTCCGCGGCCGTACGGCGAATCGCCGCGGCGCCGTCCTCGCCATAGGCATTGTTCACGTACAGGTTGGCGATGCGCGCAATCCCCTTGGCGGCCACGTACTTGACCTGCCAGGGGGCGGTGTGCTCGTTGCTCTGCGCCACCTTGAATATCCAGTGGCGCTCGGACACCGGCGTGACGATCTCGCTGGACGAGGCCATCGAGATGTTGGGTACCTGGGCCTCTTGCAGCACGGGGATGAGCGCCATGGCCACGGGGCTGATGGAGGGGCCGATGATGGCGACGACCTTGTCATCGTCCACCAGCTTTTTGGCGACGGGCACGGCTACGTCACCCTTGCCCTCGGTATCGTGGATCAGCAGCTGGATGGGGTGGCGCACGCCATCAGGGCTGACGACGCCGCCCTGGGCATCGAGTTGCTTCTGGAGCATCACAGCGGTGTCACGCTGGGGTTCGCCGAGGGTGGAGCCTCCACCGGTGACCGAAACCACCACGCCGATCTTGTAGGGGGAGCCGACGTTCTCACCCCCCGCTTCGGCAGGGGCCGCGGGTGGGGCTGGGGTTGCCGCCGGAGCGCATCCGGCTAGGACGACGACGAGGCATAACGCCACGAACAGGCTGCTGCGCGTGATGGTGTGCACGGGGGACCATCCTTTCGGGCGAATCGCGTGAGCGGGCGCATCTCGCCGCGCCCCACGACCGGTGACGGCGACTCTGATGGGTCGCCCTCCATGCTATCTGCCAGCCACCTCGACCCGGCGTCGCGTGCTACTATCGCGGAGTGACCCTCCCCCGAGGGGCACCCCCAGCAGCCTGTGTAGCACCACGAGGTGTACTGGTTGTGGGTTCGTCGCAAGGATGCCTGCGCTCCCAGGGCCGGCCTGCGCCGACCTCCGGTCGCAGGAGTAGGGCCCTGCGACGTTAGCGGCGAGAGAATAGCACGGTTGCGGCGGGGTGTCAATGTAGGGTGCGGGGCCGCGCGGCGACACACCGCCTTGACGGTGCCCCCACCGCGGCTACACTGTTTCAAGTTCTTAGCTCGGCGATCGGGAGAATACGGCTCTCCAACACCACAGGTGAGGATGACAAGCGGCATGATCGACACGGACGTTATTCAGGAACCACCACGCACGACACCCGTCGCGGATCGCGTCGACGTCGTCGTGGCCGGCGGGGGGCCGGCCGGCATTGCCGCAGCCTTGGCCGCGGCTCGCGAGGGGGCCCGCACGGTGCTGGTGGAGCGGTACGGCTACCTGGGCGGCATGATCACCGGCGCGCACGTGGTGGCCATCCTCGGCGTCGGCGACGGCTACAAGCCGCTGGCCCAAGGCTTCACTGCGGACCTCCGCAGGCGTCTGGAGCCGCTGGGCGGCATCTCGACCTGGCGAGACGCGGCCGACGCTGGGGAGGGCGGCGATGCGTCATCGCGACGCCACAGCGGCGAGTATCGCGTCGACGCCGAGCTGTTCAAGTGGCAGGTCGCGCAGATGCTGCTCGAGGAGGGCGTCACGCTGCGGCTGCACACCCTGGCGTGCGATCCGATCATGGAGGGGAAGCGCGTCAGGGGCGTGATCACCGAGAGCAAGAGCGGGCGGCAAGCGCTGCTGGCGGACGTGACCATCGATGCCAGCGCCGACGCGGACCTGGCCGTCCGGGCCGGCGTGGGGTTCGACAACGCGTCCCACGAGGTGACGCTGGGTATCTCGATCGAGGGGGTCGATCGTGCCAGGGTGGACGCCTACCGGCAGGCGCATCCCGAGGCCTATGAGGCCGTCGTGGCGGAGGCCAAGCGCCTGAACGGCGGCGACATGCCGGATGGCAAGCGGCTGCTCAGGGGGATCGACGTGGCGAACGCTGAGGACCTCACCCGCGCGGAGGTCCAGTTGCGCCACGAGGCGTTCTCCGCCCTCGAGTATCTGCGCGCGCACCTGCCGGGCTATGAGCGGGCGCGCGTCACCGAGACGCTGCCCCAGCTCGGGGTGCGCCAGGGACGGCGCATCCACGGCGAATACACCGTGACGGATGAGGACCTGCGCGCCAGCAGGCGCTTTGACGACGGGATCGCGCGCCTGGGGGTGTACTTTCCGGATTGGGGCCCGATCTACAAGATCAAGGGGCTCGCCTATGACGTGCCGTACCGCTGCATGGTGCCGCAGGGCGTCGACGGCCTGTTGGTGGCCGGCCGCTGCGTTGCCAGCGACTATGTGGCGTGCAACACGCTGCGCCTGATCGTGCCCTGCTTTGCCACCGGGCAGGCCGCGGGCGCCGCCGCGGCGGTGGCGGTGGAAGTGGGCTGCGAGCCACGCCAGGTGCGGATCCCGACACTACGGCAGGCGTTGTCGAAGCAAGGCGTGTACCTGGGCTAGTACTGTAGCCGTAGTCAGCGTATCACGGCGCACTTGGCTCCCGATCGGGGTTGCCGTAGGGCGCGCGCGCCTGTGCGTGCCGGGCCGCACAAGCGTGCGGCCCCTACAAGTGCCACGTTCCGCGCGATGTAGGGTTGTGGTACCAGGCAGCGAGCAGAATCGATTTCAGGAGGAGTTGACCATGTTAGGCATCGAAGCCCTGCTGGAGGTTTTGGCGGGGGCGGGCGTTCGCTACATCTTTGGCAACCCCGGCACCACAGAGCTGCCCTTCAGCGACTCTCTGGCGCGCGACGACCGGTTTCGCTATATCCTCGGGCTCCAGGAAGTGCCGGTGGTGGCCATGGCCGACGGCTACGCCATGGCTTCCGGCAGCGTGGGCGTCGCCTGTGTCCATATCTGCTGTGGTCTAGGGAATGCCATGGGCATGCTCTACAACGCCCACCGCGAGGGAACGCCCCTGCTCCTTCTGGCGGGGCAGCAGGATCGGCGGTTACGCCTCGGTGAGCCCGTGCTGGAGGGCGACATGGTGAGCGTCGCCCGGCCCTGGACCAAGTGGGCGGTCGAGGTGCAGCGCGTCGAGGACGTCGCGCTGGCCACCCGCCGCGCCGTGCAAGTCGCGCTCTCCCCTCCCACCGGCCCGGTGTTCGTCTCGGTGCCCGTCGACGTGCAGATGGAGCGCATCGAGGGGGTGTCGATCGATCACGCGTCCATCGCTGACCGCGGCACGCGTCCACCAGTGGATGCGCTGCGCCGCGCCGCCGCCATGCTGGCCGAGGCGCGCAACCCGTGCATCTTGGCGGGCAGCCGGGTCACCGAGGCCGGGGCGTCCGACGCGCTGGTGCGGCTCGCCGAGATGCTGGGTGCCCCCGTCCTCGCGGAAGCACAGACCTCTCACGGTCGGCTGCCCATGCCGTCCAACCATCCCCTGTACCGTGGGAGCTTGCCCCTCTGGGCTGAGGACACCCGCCAGCGGCTGAGCGGCATGGACGTAATCCTCGTGGTCGGCATGGACCTGCTGTCTCTGTACATCGAGCGGACGGATACCTCCGCGATCCCGGAAGGCGCACGGCTGGTGCACCTGGACCAGGACCCATGGGAAGTGGGCAAGAACTGGCCCGTAGAGGTTGGGCTACTGGGCGATCCGCGCGCAGGGCTTGTCGAACTGGCGCAGCATGTGTCGGCGTTGCTCGGCCCTGCGCAGCGCCAGGCCGCCACGCGGCGCCTGGCTGAGGCCTCCGCCCGCCGAGAGGAGGAGCAGCGCGACCTCAGCGCCGACATCGAGGCCGCGTGGTGTCAGCGCCCCATGACGTCGCTGGCGCTGATGGGGGCGCTTGCTCGGGCGCTGCCGCCAGAGACCGCCCTCGTCGAGGAGGCCGCCACCACTCACCAGAGCGTTTTGGAGCGCCTGGGCTTCTTCCACGATCCCGCTGCCCGCTTTGCCCATCGCGGTTGGGCGTTGGGCTGGGGCGTGGGGTGCGCGCTGGGCGTTCGCCTGGCCTGGCCCCACCGGCCGGTGCTCGCCCTGCTGGGCGACGGGGCGGCGCTCTACGGCGTGCAGGGTCTCTGGACCGCTGCCCGCTACCACATCCCGGTCACCTTTGTCGTGGCCAACAACGCCCAGTATGCCATACTAAAGTCGGCCGCGAAACTGATGGACCTGCCCAACATCGCGGCGGGCCTCAGCCGCGACATGGACCTGGTGGACCCCGCCGTCGACTTTTGCGGGCTGGCGCGCTCCCTCGGCGTCGAGGCACACCGTGTGACCGAGCCCGACGACCTGTGTGACCGCGTCCGCGGCATCGGCCAGCGAACCGAGCCACTGCTCCTGGAGGTGTCGCTACAGACCTAGATGGGGTGCCCCGCACCCCCGCAACCTCCTGCGTCCCTCTGGCCAAATTCGTAAACAGCCAGCAGGCCCAGGCGGCCATACATGGCCGCCTGGGCCTGCTGGCTGCGCTACCCCCTGATCAACTCACGCTGTTCACGGCCTGGATCATGGCGCGGATGTAGCCGTGGTTGTAGGTGCGGCCGATGTAGCCGGGGCCCGTGTCGTCGGCCATCTGTGGCACATGGTCGGAGCAGAGGGTAAAGCGATAGTTCACGTCGCGGTACGCCTGCATGGCGCGGAACATGTCGGTGTCGCCCTCGTCGATGAACGGCTCCTCATAGTAGGGATAGGTCCCCTTGGGGTTGCGGTAGTGGACGTGATGGATCTTGTCACGCTCGCCAAAGTAGTGGATCGCCTCGACCACGTCCAGCCCCCACTCGGCGAACGAGCCCTGGCAGAAGGTGATGCCGTTGGCCACGCTGGGCACCAGCTCGATGACACGCTTCATCCCGTCGAACCCGTGTACCACCTGGGCGGTACCGCGGCTCAGCGGCGGCGGTGGGTCGTTGGGGTGCAGCGCCAGGCGCACGCCGGCCTCCTCGGCCACGGGGCATACGGCCTGTAGAAAGTAGCGCAGCCGCTCCCAGGTCTCCTCGGGCGTGGCGCGCTCTTCCTCGGGCACCGGCGGCAACGCCTCCTGCAGAGTATTGTCGTAATAGGTCACGGCCGCCCCGCCGCGCCCCGGCTTGTGGGAATAACCCTCCACGGCGCGATGGTTGTAAAAGTTGTACTCGATGACCGGGTAGCCCGCGGCACCCGCGGCGCGCAGGGAGCGGATCACCTTGTCGATGTCCTCGTCGCGCCCCGGTTGGCCAAGGATGATGCGCGGGGTGACGTTGTGCAGCATCATGATGCCCATCTTCAGGTTCCAGGTAGCCAGGCGCTCCGACACGGCGCGACAGTTCGCCTCGGTCCAGTAACCCAGGCGGTCGGGGTCGGCGTGGTTTCCGCCCAGAGCGAGGGCATCCAGGCCGAGCTGTGCCGCCCAACGCAGCGTGCGGTCATCCAGCTTGGGCACGTTCTCGCAGATCAAGGGCTTCCACGACTCGGAGCGCGTGACGGAGGCGGGGTTCATCGCGTCTCTCCCTCTGCAGCGGATTGTCCGCGGCCGGTTGGCCGCGGCCTATAGGCCACAACCTGGCGGCGGCCCTCGCCATGCGAATGCCATCCGCACCCACCGGCGCCATGACTCGTGCGGCCGAGTGCGGCCGTGGGCGGCAGAAGGATAGCGGAGGCCGTGTGAGGCGTCAAGCGCCAGGGGCGTGAACGAGGGGAGCCTGGCGGCGGGGGCTGTGGGAGGTCAGCGGTTCACGAACACCTGCTCGAATTCGCCGCTGCTCAGGGTCTCGATGGCGAGCTTGGGCCACCCGGCGAGGGTGCCACGCTCGGCGACGTCGGCGTCGCGTTGCACCGCAAGCCAGTACTTGGGCTCACCCTGACCGCTGGCGGTAATAAAGCCGCTGATGGTGGTGCGGCTGCGGCACTGCGGGCAGGTCCAGGTATGGACCTTGTCCTCGGAGAACACGCTGCGGCGCATGGCCACGTCGATGTCGGTGACGGAAAAGCTCTCCTCGCAGGCAGCGCAGGTGAGGGTGCCGCTGATGGCCAGGCGGTCGTGCTCTCGGAGGCGCTGGTCCTTCAGCGGGACGATGCGGTAGACGCGCGCGCCGGTGAGCACGCCCGTCTCGGCCTCGAGGGCCTTGCGCTCGCTGCCCGCGTCCTCATAGTCCCACACGTCCTCCTGACTGGCGCGCCAACCGCGGGCGGCGCCCGCGGCCTCTTCTGTGCCGATCTTGTCCAGCGCGTCGGCGGCGCTCCAGCGCACGCGCGAATCGTCGTCTTCCAGGGCGTCCATCAGGGGGCGCACCGCGCGCTCGGACCCGATGATGCCCAGGGCGATGGCCACGGCATAGCGCACGTTCCAACTGCCGTTGGTGCGCAGGGCATGCACGAGGGACGGCACCGCCCGCTCGCCCAGATTGCCGAGGGCCCGCGCGGCGGCCATCTGCACGCTGAAGCGCCCGTCGCTGAGCACCGCCAGCAGCGGTTCGATGGCCCAGTCGTCGCCGCTCTGGCCGAGCGCCACGGCGGCGGCCTCGCGCACGTCGGGGTTCTCGTGTTTGAGAGCGGCGATGAGGGGCTGCACAGCACGCGGGTCGCGCACCTTGCCCAGGGCGGCGGTGGCGGCAAAGCGCACGTCATAGTCGCCGTCCTTGAGCATCTCGGTGAGGGGCATGACCGCCTTTTGGTCACCGATCTCGCCCAGCGCCCGGCAGGCGGCCTGGCGCACGTGGGAGGTCTCGTTCTCCAGGTGCGCGAGCAGGGGATCGACGGCGCGCTTGTCGCCGATGCGGCCCAGGGCCTCGGCGGCGCCGACGACGACGTGGACGTCGCGATCGCTGAGCGCCCTGATGAGGGGGCCCAGGGCAGGCGCGCCGATCTGGGCCAGGGCCCGCGCCGCCACGCCGCGCAGGTCGGCGTTGCTGCCACGTAGCGCCTCCAGCAAGGGCGGAATCCCTGGGGCGCCGATCTGGCCGAGGGCGTCCACCGCGGCCATGACGACGCCGACCTCGGGATCCTCGATGGCGGCGATGAGGGGCATGATGGCGCGGGTGTCGCCCAGCGCCCCGAGGGCGCCGACGACAGCGGCGCGCACGGCCGCGTCGGCGTGTCGGGCCATCTCGATGAGCGGCTTGACGGCGCGCAGGTCGCCGGTGCGCCCGAGCGCGGCGGCGGCCCCGGCCGCCACGGAGGAGTCGCCGTCTCGCAGCGTTTCCAGGAGCGGCGGGGTGGCGTCGACGCCAAGCGCGGCGCAGCGCTCCCAGTCGCGCTTCAGGATCCAATAGCGGGCGGCTATCTCGCCGTCCTGGGGTTGCCACCCGAGGCGATCCAGCGCCTGAACGACCACCTGCCGCACCGTGGCGTCCGAGCGCGCAAAGAGGCGCACGAGGGGCTCGACGGCGCGCGCCTCGCCCAGGCGGCCAAGGGCGTCGGCGGCCGCCAGCAGCTCGCCGCGTCGCGGCGACTTGGCCTCGTCTACCAGGCGCAGCAGGGGATCGGCGGCGGGTGGGCCGATCTTGGCCAGCGCCTCGGCGATGACGGCGCCGGCCTCGGGGCTGTCGTTCCTGCCGGCGCACGCGATGAGGGCCGGGATGCCGTCCTCGCCGATGGTGGCCATGGCCGCCACGGCGGGCTCTGCGCTCGATAGGCACCCCTCGACCACGGCGGCGACCAGCGGGTCGATCGCCTCGGGGCGTCCGAGCGCGCCCAGCGCGCGGGCGGCCGCCTCGCGTGCCCCCTCTTCGGGATGGCGCAGGGCGACGGCCAAAGGCTGGAGTACCCGCGCCTCGCCGCTCTGCCCCAGCGCCCAGGCGGCGCCGGCGCTGACTGCCTCGCGGGCGTCCGAGAGGGTCTCGATGAGGAGGTCGGTGGCGGGCGCGCCGATCTCGGCCAACGCGGCGAACACCGCCTCGCTCAGCTCCGGCTCGGCCTCGTCGAGGGCGGCGAGGAGCGGGCGCACGGCCCGCCCGTCCCCGATCCGCCCCAGCGCCCCTGTCGCCCCGATGCGGGTAGCGAGCGCCGCATCCTTCAGCGCGTCCAGGAGGGCCGGCACAGCCGCCGCCCCGATCTCCACGCAGCGGCTCCAGTCACGCCGTAGGGCCCAGTAGTGGGGCTCGGCGTCACTGCCCTGCGGGTCCCAGTGGAGTTGATCCAGCGCTGCGGCTGCCGCGACGCGCACCTCCCCGTTGGGGTCGCGGAGCGCGGTGATGAGGGGCTCCACCGCCTCCGAATCGCCGCTCTTGCCCAGCACGTCGGCGGCGGCGGCGCGCGCCTCCCAATCGGGGCTCTGCAGGCTCTCGACGACGGACGCGATGTCGACGTTCGTACCGATGGCGTCCAGCGCGCGCTGCGCTGCCTGGCGGGTCGCTTCGTCGGCGTTCTTGAGCCGGGCGAGGAGGGCGGGTGCCGCCCGGCTGTCGCCGATCTGCCCCAGGGTCTCGATGGCGGCCAGCCGCACCTCGGGGGCGGGGTCATCCAGGAGGATGACGAGCAGCGGCACCGCCCCCGAGCCCAGCTCGGCGACGCGGTCCCAGCGGCGCCGGGCCATCCAGTAGAGGGCGCCGCTGGTGTCGTTGCCGGGCTGCCAGCCTAGGCCATCCAGCGCCTCGGCGGCGGCCAGGCGCATGTCGGCGTCGTGCCGGGTGAGCGCTAGGATGAGGGGCTCGACGGCACGAGGGTCGCCCATGATGCCCAGCGCCCGCGTGGCCTGGAAATAGACGTGCCTGCTCTCGCTGTTCAGCGCCTCGCAGAGCGGCTCGACGGACGGGTCGCCGACGATGACCAGCGCGGCGGTGGCGGCGCGACGCACCGCCTCGCTCTCGTCGTCCATGGCGACCGTCAGCGCCTCGATGGCTTTGTCCGACCCAAGGCGCCCCAAGGCATCGGCGGCGACGGCGCGCAGCCCCTCATCGGGGTGGGAGAGGGCCTCGAGGAGCGGCGTGAGCGATCGCTCATCGCCCAGCGCAGCCAGGGAGAGGAGCGCCTGCCGACGCACCTGCTCATCGGGGTCCTCGAGGGCGTCGAGGAGGGGCTCCACGGCCCGCGGGTGGCCGAGGGCGCCCAGCGCCAGGGCGGCGTCGCGCCGGAGGCGCGCGTTCTTGTCGCGGCGGAGTACCCTCGTGAGGCCGCCGATCCGGCCCCGCGCCTGCATGCGCGCCACGTTCGGCGGGAGCAGCTGCGGCACCAGCATGACCGCGGCCGCGCCGACCACCAGCGCGATCGCCACGATGATGCCGATCTCATTTCCGATAATCTGCCATACTGGCATGGTGTGGCCTCTATCTCGGATGCATGTGAATCCTACTAGCGTATCGGCCGCGGGGGCGCCAGCATGAGGGGCGAGGCGACCACGCAGCGGATTCTTGATCGTTCGTTAACGGTGGTGCGTTAGCCTGCGGGGAGCGCGCAAGGTGGACGCCTGGGGGAAGCTGGCAGAACGTAGGGTGGCGGTTTCACCACGCGACAAGGTTGGTCTGATATGGCTGTGACAGCGTAGAGTGCGCCGCCGTCACAGCCATATCGCCGTCCATGGTGGTGGCGCTAGGTCGCGGGCGCCAAGGCGAGGCCCAGCATTTCCCTGGCCTCGGGGGTCGTGGCCACCGCCAGGCCCATGGCGTGGATGAGGTCTACCGCCCTCTCCACGAGGGCGACGTTCGAGGCCGCCGGACGTGCCGGGGCATAGTAGGCGCTATCCTCAAAGCCGACGCGGATGAACGATGCGCCCAGGCCGATGGCCGTCGCGAGGAGCGACAGGTCCTGCATCCCGTGGTGGACAAAGCCCCAGGCGGCGCCGGGGGGTAGCTGAGCCGCCAGCATCGCCACGGTCCGCGCTCGGGCGGGGAGGGTGCCGCGGAACCCGAGGCACAGGCCATAGACATAGGGAGGCTCGAGGCACCCCTCCTCGGCCAACAGCGCGACGTTCTGCACCATGCCGGCGTCAAAGATCTCGAGTTCGGGGCGCACGCCGCGGGCGCGCATGCGGCCGGCCCAGTAGCGGATGTCGGGCAGGGTGTTGACGTACGCCTCGTCGTCCATGTTCACGGAGCCCATGTTCAGGCTGGCCACCTCGACGCGGGGCTCGTCCACCGCCACGCAGCGCTGCTCCAGCGTCAGGGTGGAGAGGCCACCCGTGGAGCCCTGGATGATAATGTCCGAGCCGGCGCGGATGAGGTCCAGCGTGCGCGAAAAGGTGCTCAGGTCCTCGGTGAGGGCGCCGGCGCGGTCGCGGACGTGCAGGTGCACCAGGCTGGCGCCGGCGCGGTCGGCGGCGACCACCTCGCGGGCGATCTCTTCCGGTGTGAGGGGCGCGACCACGCCCGCGATCGGGGCGGCGGGCACGGGCGCGACGGCGATGGCGATTTTCCGCATGACGGGGCCTCCGCAATGGGTTAGGTGAGAACTGCTATGAGAACGAGATGTTCGGAGATCAGCGGGACAAGTACTCGGATAGACTCTTAGCTGTCAAGTGAGCGTGCAGGGGGAGGGAATCCTCTCGAGTTCCTCTACGTCCTCCGTGTTTGCTGTGGCCTCTGTGGTTCCCTCTCCTACATTCGCGGAAATCCGCGGCGTTCGGTTCGACGTCGCGTCAATCCACGATGCGCGTCTCGCGCACGATCTCGGGATCGGTGAACCCGTCCAGGATATCGCGGGCGCACGAGGAAAAGCTGAACAACACGACCCCCTCGGCCCCCCCCTGCATCCAGTGGGGCACCCCCGGCGCCAGGGTGACCTGATCGGCGGGCCGCATGACCCGCTCGCGCCGGCAGGTGTAGAGCGCCTCTTTGCCGGGCGGGAGCGAGGCGTGGAGCGCGTCCCCTTCGCCGGGGAGGCCGCAGTAGAGCGTGCCGGCGATGACGCGCAGCGTCTCCTCCTTGCCGGGGTCGTCGCCCACCGGCGGGTGCCAGTGCTCCGGCAGCGTCTGCCCCGGAAAGAGGGCGATCACCTTGGCGCTGACACGCTCCGAGTTGAAAAAGGTGAGGATCTGGGCGCCCTCCACCTCCAGGTGGCTGAGGCCAAAGTCGACCACGGCGATGGCCTCCGCCTCCTCGGGGCTGAACACCACGCCGGCCTCCCGCATCATGGCGGCAGCCCGCGCTTGCGCCTCCCGAACCTGTGCTCGCGTCAGCATCGCATCTCCTGTGCTCCAGTTCGTCGGATGGAACGCGGATTCCGCGGATGGGACGCTGATGAACGCCGGTCAGGGGTGCAGGTATCAGGTTCCAGGTCTCAGGGTTCAGTGAGTGAGTGTGCTATGCACTGTAACCTGTAACCTGACACCTGGAACTCTAATCGGCGTTCATCAGCGTTGATCTGCGTCCCATTCTCTTGTGTTATCCATCGCTTGGCCAGCCCACCGGCAGGCGCGTGCTCTCCCCTCCTACCGACGCCCTACGCCTCGGAGCCCTCCCCGGCCCCGATGAGGCGCAGGATGGCCTCGACGGCCCCCGCCGCCGGCAGGTCGGTGGTATCCATCTGGTGCGTGTCCATCCGCCGGTAGAGCGGCATCCTCCGGAGGCTCTCCTCCACCACGTGGCCGTCGCGCCCGTCCCCCAGCATGCGGGCGCGCAGCGCCTCCTCGGAGCACACCAGCGAGATGCGGTGAACCTCGAACGGCAGGTCCGCCAGGCGCTCCAGCAGTCCGTCGATGATCTCGGGGCGGTGCATCACCCAGCTAAAGACGACATAATCGAAGGAATCGTTGGAGAGGAAGGCGCGCAGCAGGTAGGTGATATTGTCCTCGACCATGCGCTTGTTCCGCTCCGAGATGACCCAGGGGTTCATCATCCAGCACCAGTCGCCGTCGAGCCACACGCTGCGCGGCAGGCGGCGGTAGAGGGCCTGGGCGACTGCCGTCTTGCCCACCCCCATGGCGCCGTTGATCAGGATGAGGGTCTTGGTCATGGCGTTTCCGGGTCACGCGCCACAGCCCGGCCGAACGCCGGCCTTGGACCGTGGCGGGAGTGGCGACCATTGTACCCCATTGCGACCCGAACGGAAAAGGCAGTGGGGTTCCCGGCCTCACTACTGGCCAGATGGCCAGGTCGAATCCTGGCCATGCCGCGTATGGCCGCCGGAACCCCTCCAGAAACCCGCCCGTCTACGGGTTGAACGCAGACAGTGCGAGGCGCACGGGGCCGGACGAGCCCCCCTTACCGTGCTCCGGTGGTAGGTGAGGCGCCTCACGCCCAGAATCTGCGAAGGGAACGATGAATGCAGTTGATGAGACGTATGCACCGGCGGCGAGAAGCAGGCATCCCGCGATGTGTGGGAGCAAACCCGAAGGAGCACAGAGGCATGAGCGTGACGGAGAGGCGATGGAAGAGGGCGCTGTTGGTTGGCCTGGCGGCCGTCACCATGGCGGCGTGCGCGCCAAAACTCACACCCCCGCCGGAGGAGCAGCCGGCGGCTGAGGCCCCCGCGGCGCCCACAGAGGCGCCGGTCGTGGAGGCGCGGACCGGCGCCACCACGCCCGAAGAGGCGGCCCGTGGCTTCTACGACTGGTACCTGGAGTACACCCGTCCCGACGCCGGCGGTGCGTTCAAGAACCCATTGGTGGACGAGGCGTATGCGGACAGCCCCTATCTGACGGCCGCTCTGGTAGAGCGGGTGCGGGACATCGTGGCGTCCTTTGACAAGGGCGGCTACGACCCGTTCCTCTGCGCCCAGGATGTGCCCACGGCGTTCACCGTGGGGCGCATGGAGGGCGATGAGGTCGCGGCGCGGGGTCGCGTCTACACCTCCTTCGTGGGGCACTATCTCGATGTATCCGTGGCCAAGGGCGACGCCAGCTGGCAACTCGACGCGATTACCTGCGCCAACCCCGACCCGGCAGCGCGGTCGCCGGATAATGTGGTGGCCGACTTTTACAGGTGGTACGTGCACTACCCGGGCAACCCGCTTGTGGACCAAGCCTACTGGGGCGCGGGGCTGTTCCTGACGCAGGGGTTCATCGAGCGGGTGGAGGATACCGTGGCCTCCTTCGACCAGGGCGGGTACGACCCGATCTTGCTGGCTCAGGACGTGCCAGAGACGATCTCCACCGAGCCCGCGGTGATCGAGGGGGACACGGCCACGGTGGCGGTGAGCACGAGCTTTGAGGGGCACACCTTTGTGGTGCGCCTGGCGAAGGATGGCGCCCTCTGGAAGATCGATGGCGTGGCGCACGACGCCGAGTCCGTGGGTGAGAAGGGCGCGCAGGACGCGGCCACCGGCGCCGTGAGCGACGGCGACGACTGGCAGGTCCACCGGCTGGAGCGATTTGGTGTGCAGGTCGCGTACCCCGGCGACTGGGCGGCCATGGAGGCTAGGCTCCAGGATCCCGGGAGCGTCCGCCCCATCATCCATGTGACGACCTTTGGCGCGAAGGAGATCGAGGGGCGCCAGATGCTGGTCAGCCTCGAGATGAGCGAGGGGACGCTGGAAGAGGTGCTACGCGTTTGCTCACTGGAGGCGGACGCCGTCGAGACGGTCGACATCGCCGGTCGCGCCATGCTGGTGGGCGCCAATCCCTACGGCGAGACGTTCTACATCCTGCAGTCGCCCACCAACGAAAACGTCTGGGCCGTGCTGCGGGACAGCATGAACTGGGACGAACCCTCCGAGAGCGACCTGGCGCTCAAGGCGGCCGTCGCCGAGATGGTCGAGACGCTGGCGTTCGAGCAGTAGCCGACAGCCCAGCTAGCGGGCGGCGACGGGGGAGGGGTTGCCCCTCCCCCGTTGGCGTTCACCGCTTCAGCGCCGCGGCCAGCGGTCGACCAGCGCCCCCTGGGCATCGTACAGCAACGCCTCCTCGCTGGCGTTTCGCCACATCCCCTCCGGCGTCCACTGCAGATGCCCCGGCGCCGTCGGGACGTCGTCCGTCCCCGAGTGCACCGTGACCGTGTCGCCCTGGCGCAGGATGTAGCCCTCTGGGAAGGCAAAGGCCGCGCCCGCGCCGGCGCTGAACAGGCGCCAGCCCGATAGGTCCTGGTCGGGTCCTCGGTTGATGATCTGGACGAACTCTCCCCGCACGCTGAAACGCAGCTGCTGTAGGCGCACGGCGTAGGCGCTCGCGGCGGCGGGACGGCGCGGCGGCGGCGTGTTCACCGGCGTGGCCGACGGGGTGCGTGGCGTGGCGGTCGCCGCTTCCGCAGCAGAGGCCGAGTCGGCCGTCGCCGTGCCCTTGGCGGTGGTGGGCGTCGCCGGCGCAACGGTGGCCGTCGGAGCGGCGGTTCGGGAGGGCCGCGCCGTCGCGGCAAGAGGAGGCTGCTGGGTCGCCGTGAGGGCCGGCGGGGCGGTGGGCGTCTCCGCATGGGCGGCCACGGCAGCAGTCGTCGCCGGCGGCGTAGCCGTGAAGGGGAGCACCACCACGATGGTCGGCGTCGGCGCGTTGGGCGCGGTGGGGCCTCCGAGGCGGATGCGCAGCGGCACGCGCACGGTGACGGGGGCGCCACAGGCGGCGACCAGCAGGGCCAAGAGGGCAAGCGACAGGGCACGGGGCCTCACGGATGTGTTTCCTCCCATGATGCCAGCAAGTATCCCAGGACGGCAGTGGGATGTCAAGTATACCCGAGGCGGCCAAAGAGGACCTGGCTACTCGGGCAGGGGAGCGACCGTGCCATCGGGCCGACCGCGAACCGATCCCTTGCCCGATGTCGTGCGTGGACGGGGCTGCTAGAGTGTGGCCACGGTGCCGGATGGCTGATGCTCCTGGCACAGGCCATCCTGACCACCGTGGACGGGATCTAGGCTGGATGCCGGCGTTTGCCTCGTCGGCGACGGCGGCGTATTATGTCTGGACGGTTTCGAGCCCGCGGAGGCGCGGGCGCCCTGGAGGGAAGCATCACTATGGATTGGGCGATTCGCACCGAGGGGTTGACGCGTCATTTCGGCGCCATCCGGGCCGTCGACGGCCTCTCCCTGCAGGTGCCCAGAGGATGCGTGTTCGGGTTCCTCGGGCCCAACGGCTCGGGCAAGACGACCACGCTGCGCCTGCTGCTGGGCTTGCTCGACCCCACCGACGGCCGCGCTGAGGTGTTGGGCTATGACACGCGCACCCAGGCGGGCGAGATTCGGGCGCGCGTCGGCGCTCTCTTGGAGCACAATGGGCTGTACGAGCGGCTTACGGCGGAGGACAACCTCGAGTTCTATGGCCGCATCTATCGACTATCGCCGGAGCAGCGCGGGGAGCGGATGGAGCAGCTGCTGACGCACCTGGACCTCTGGGAGCGGCGGCGCGAACTGGTCGGCGATTGGAGCCGCGGGATGAAGCAAAAGCTGGCCATCGCCCGGACGTTGTTGCACGCCCCGCCCCTCGTCTTTCTCGACGAACCGACCGCTGGCCTGGACCCGGTGGCCTCGGCGGCCCTGCGCGATGACATCGCCGGCATGGCGCGGCGCGAGGGCGCTACCGTATTCCTCACCACGCACAACCTCCCCGAGGCGGAAAAGCTGTGCGACCTGGTGGGCGTCATCCGGCAGGGACGACTGCTGGCCGTGGGCAGCCCCGGCGAGTTGCGGGCGCGGGCGAGCCACCCGACGCTGATCGTCCGGGGGCGGGGCCTGGAGGCGGGCGCCGAGGCGCTGCGTTCGCGCCCGGAGGTGGCCGACGTGGCGCTGGCCGATGGCGAGATGATCGTCCGACTGGCGGACGACATGGAGGCGGCGCCGCTGGTGTCGCTGCTGGTGAGCACCGGCGCGCAGGTGGAGGAGGTTCGCAAGGATACGGCCAGCCTCGAGGATGTCTTCCTGGCGCTGGTCCAGGAGGTGGCAGAGTGAGCGAAAGGCCGGGATTCGCGCGTGACGTCCTCACGGTGCTGTGGAAGGAGTGGAAGGAGCTGCCCTTGAACGCCGGCGACCGCGGCCTGGTAAAGGGGCCTCTGGGGATCCTGATCGTCATCGGCGTGTTCGGCGTCATGCTGCCGCTGCAGGCCGGCCGCGCCTGGGTCGATTCGCCCATGGCGCTGCTGGTGTGGGGCTGGGTACCCATCCTGCTGGTGAGCAACGTGGTCGCCCAGGCGTTCGCGGGGGAGCGTGAGCGACACACGCTGGAGACGCTGCTGGCGACGCGCCTGTCGGACCGGGCGATCCTCGTCGGCAAAGTGGCCGCCTCGGCGCTGTACGGCTGGAGCGTCACGATCATCTGCCTGTTGCTGGGGCTTGTCAGCATCAACGTGGCCCACTGGGATGGTCGGTTGCTCCTCTATTCGCCGCTGACCTGGGTCGGCGCTGGCATCCTGGTGCCCCTCGTCGCGCTGCTGGCCGCCAACCTCGGCGTGCTCGTATCGCTGCGCGCCGGCACGGTGCGCCAAGCGCAGCAGACGCTGGGGATCGTCAGTATGGTGATCGTATTCGGCCTCGGCTATGGGGTGCAGGTGCTGCCCCCCTCGGTGCGCCAGGTGCTCGCTTCCGCGGTGGCCGGCTCCGCGACGACGGTGGTGGTGGCGGCGGGGGCGCTCATGGCCGTGGCCAACGTCCTGGTGCTGCTGATCGCCATGGCGCGCTTTCAGCGGACGCGGTTGATCCTGGATTAGGACGCGGGTCTGATCGGGGTATCAACGTCGCGATGCTGCACCGCGGGCGCAGTGATCGTTCTTTTACACAAGGTGGAAGAAACGAATGAATTCGTTACTACATAGGGGATAAACGAACTATGTAGTGACGAATTTACTCGTTGGTCTCGCTATGGAGTAAAAGGAACGAATGAATTCGTCACTACATAGAGGCGAATACCAACTATGTAGTAACGACTTTCATCCTTGGTCTCGCTGTGAAGTAAAAAGAACAAATGAATTCGTCACTACATGGAGGCGAATGCCAACTATGTAGCGACGACTTTAGTCGTTGGTCTTGGTGTGGACTGAAAAGAACGAATGAATTCGTCACTACAAAGAGATGTGCCCCAACTATGTAGTGGCGACTTCAGTCGTTTTCTTACGTGTAGCGAAAAGCGCGAGTGAATTCATTACGGCAATAGAAGGTGCCCTCCGTATCTCGTGACGGCGTTGGAGACAACGCCGTCACTGCATTATCGCCCCCATGTCGTCGGAGTACGGGCGCTCGTGGAAGATTGCCGCCTGAACTCGGCTCGAGGAGGGCGGTACGTGGAACCTCGTAGGGCGCGACTTCGTCTAGAAGTGTGAGGCTTGCCCGGGAGGTGCTCCCGGCGAGTCGCCCGGAATCCTGGACACACCCCACAGTACACTTTGCCCCAGCTTGCCATGCGGCAGCAGCTGAGTAGACTAGGGGCGTTGCACCGCGTGTATCATCCTCAGGCGCAAGCCGGAACGCGGTACGCCCACGAGAGGAGTCTCCCATTGACAGAGCAGCCACAGACCCCTGTGCCCCCCGCGCGCTTCTTTGGGTTGTTGTTCGGCATCCTGAGGCGCCCGCGCGCCACGCTGGAGCGCCTGGCTGAACTGCCGCGCCGGCCGTGGAGGCGCATGGCACTGGCGATCGTCGTGGCGGTGATGCTGCCGGTGGTGGCGACGTACAGTATCACCTCGAGCCAGGCGGCGGCGTCGTTCGAGCCCGCCCTCTCCTCGCAAAAGCCGGCGCCGGGGCCGGTGCGTGCCGTGCCGATGGCGGGTGGCGTGGTGCGCGTCGGGCCCAGCGGGGCCGGCATGCCGCCCGAGGCGATGCCCGCTCCACGGCCTTCCCCTCTGATGGGGCTGGCGCTGCCGGCGCTGGGACGGCTCGGCGGCCTGGTAGCCAACTGGCTCCTCTGGTCGGGCGTGCTCTATGTGCTCGGCACGATGATGGGGGGGCGCAACACCTTTGGCCACATGCTGCACATGGTGGTATGGACCTGGGCGCCCTTTGCGGTGCGCGGCCTGCTCCAGGCGGCTTACATCGTCATCACCAAGGAGCCCATCGCCTTTCAGGGGTTGTCGGGCCTGGTCGTCGCCGAGGCTCCCATCGCCGGAATTCCGACGTCGCCCGGCGCGGGCACGCTGGTCTGGCAATCCTTCCTGGGGCGGATCGATATCTACCTCTTCTGGCACCTGGCGCTGGTGGTCGTCGGGCTGATGGCCGTGGCGCACCTGCCGCGGCGGAAGGCCGTCACGCTGGCGCTGAGTTCGTGGGTGCTGTTGACGCTCCTGGGCCTCCTTCCCAACGTCATCCTGGGCTCGTTCGCCGGGATGGGTCGGATAGGATAGGCTTCCCCGATGGACTCCCCGCTGATCCAGGCCACCGACCTGCACCGCCACTTTCGGATGGGGCGCGAGACGGTCCGCGCCCTGGACGGCGTCGACCTGTCGGTGGGGCGGGGTGAGTTTTGGGGTATCTCGGGCCCGTCGGGCTCGGGCAAGTCCACGCTACTCTACCTGTTGGGTGGCCTCGATCACCCCACGTCAGGCAGAATTCGCATTGGCGGGCAAGAGATCACCACGCTGGACGAAAACGGCCTGGCGGCGTTCCGCCGACGCAGCGTCGGGTTTGTCTTTCAGATGTTCAACCTGATCGCGACGATGACGGCCCTGCAGAACGTCGAGTTTCCGATGCTGTTCGCGCGCGTGCCCGTGTCCGAACGGCGCGCCCGTGCCCGGGCGCTGCTGGAGCGCGTGGGCCTCGCCGATCGCATGAGTCACCGCCCCACGGAGCTATCGGGTGGACAGCAGCAGCGGGTGGCCGTGGCGCGTTCACTGGTGAACAGCCCGGACATCCTCCTGGCCGACGAGCCCACGGGCAACCTCGACAGCCGCTCGGGCGCCGACATCATGGCGCTCCTGCGGGACCTGAACGAGGAGGGGCGCACCATCATCCTCGTGTCACACGACCCCGCCGTCATTGCCGCAACCGGCCGCCACATGCGCCTCTACGACGGCCGCATCCAGGACGAGGAGTAGATAGAGGGGATGCACAACTCGGCTCAGCGACGAACGGCGTTCGTCCGCGTCATCATGCTGGTTCTTGCACTCACCCTGGCCGTGAGCATGTTGCTCGGGGCGCCCCTCGGCGCGCTGGCGCAAAAGGGGGATGGAAGCGCGCCCCTCGCGCCGGTGGCGCCCGAACCGGCGCAGCAGGTGCCGGTCAAGCCGACGGTGAACAGGCCGCCCACGGCGGCGCCCGAGCCGACGGCCACACCCCAACCGACGGCGCTGCCCGGCCTCGACCTGGAGAGGGTCGAGCCCTCGCGCCTGCCGACCCATCTCGGCGGCACCCTTAGCCTGTTCGGCAGGGGATTTACGCCGGGCACGCTGGTGCGCTTGGTGGACTATGGCTTGCTCGAGACATCGTACGTGAGCGACACCATGCTCAAGGCGAGCGTCCCCACCAACGTGCGCCCCAAGGAATATGACGTGGAGGTGGTGCGCGAGGACGGCGCCGATGACCGCAAAAAGAACGCCTTGCGCATCGACCCCGAGCCGGTGGTCCCGACGGCCACGCCTCGGCCCGACCCCACGGTGGAGCCCACCATCGCCCCGGGGCGCCCGCAACTCGTCATCGAGTCGTTCCTCACCGATCCTCCCGAGCTGGAGCCGGACGTGCCCTTTACGGTGACCATATCCCTGGCAAACCGCGGCAATCGCACGGCCAACAACGTTCTCCTGAGCCTCTCGAACTCGGTGGCGGTGGTGCCCGTGGGCGGCAGCAACGCCACTACCGTCGCCCCCGTGGGCGTGGGGCAGAGCGTCACGGCCAGCCTCAGGCTGGCGTTCACCGACACGGCCACCAAGACGGTCACCTCCGACCATCTGCCGGTGAGCGTGGACATCGAGTACACTGACTATCAGGGGGGGAACTATTCTACGCAGCAGATCGTCAGCATCCGGCTCAAGCCGGAGGCGGCCGACGCCGGCAGCCGCGCGCCCAAGGTGATGGTCGACACCTACGCCACCGACCCCGCCACCCTCTCGCCGGGGGACGCCTTTACGCTCACCCTGGACGTCATCAACGTGGGCAAGGGGGATGCGCGACGCCTGACGCTGACCATGGGCGGCAACGATGGAGCCGGGCTGAAACCCTTTGCCCTGGTGGGGGCCGGCAACGTACGCTATGTGTCGGCCATCCCGCCGGAGGCCTCCATCGAGCTATCGCAGGGGCTGATGGTGGACGGCGGCGCCGAGTCGGGCGTCTATAACCTGCCCATCGTCCTCAGCTACGAGGGGAGCGACGAGCAGTCGCACGAGGAGACGCAGGTGCTGAACCTGGTGGTGCGCCGCCAGCCCCAGTTGCGCATCGGCTTTTACCGGCCGGTGATGGGGGCCATGGTGGGGCAACCGCTGGATCTGCCCGTGGAGGTGGTGAACATCGGCCGCAAGCTCGTCAACATCAACGTGGTGGAGATGGTGTGCGATAGCATGGAGATCACCATGGCGGGGCCAAGCTACATCGGGCCGCTGGATGGCGGACTGTCCGGCTCGCTCGACGCCATGGGCATCCCATCGCGCCCCGGTGATGCGGCGGTGGAGGTGCGCGTGCACTACCTGGACGATTTCGATCAGCCCCAGGTGTACACCGCCACCCTCAGCACGGAGGTACAAGAGATGCCGCCCATGCCCACGCCGTCGGCCGAAGAGATCGAGGCGCGCGAGACGCCCAACGAGCGGGCGCCGATGCCGCTGCGCCTCATCCGTGGATTTCTCGGGTTCGGGAGCTAGCCACGATGGGCGTCCGCGAGCTGCTGCGCCTCGTGCTCGCCAACCTGCTGCGCATGAAGGCGCGCGTCTTGATGACGGCGGCGGGAGTGCTCATCGGCACGGCGGCAATCATCGTGCTGATCTCACTGGGCGCCGGCCTGCAAAAGGCCGTCATCGGCAGCATGACGTCCGTGGGCGAACTCACCGAGATGCGCGTGATGCCGTCCATGGCGCCCGCCGGGCGGGAGGTGCGCGTCGCAGCGGGCGGGCGCGTCGTGTCGGCGGTAGCGACGGGGACGAGCACCGGCGAGGGCGCCCTGACCGACAGCGTGCTCGATGAGATCCGTGAGCTTTCGGGCGTCGTCGCCGTGACGCCCATCCTCCACCTGCAGGGCGGTGCGAACCTGCGCTTGGGTCGCTACGAGACGTGGGCCAACATCCAGGGGCTCGATCCGTCCGCCGTCGATGGCTTTGGCTTCAGGGCGGCGGAAGGGACGGTGGCGATCGGCGCCGGCCAGGCGGTGGTGGGGTCGCGGGTGGGCGAGAACTTTTACGATCCGCGACGCGGCATGCCGCTGGAGGAGCCGCCCGACCTCAACGGGCAGAACGTGCGCCTGGTGCTCATCAAGTGGGCCGAGGACGGCCAACCGGTGGAGCGCGTCATGCGGCTGCGCATCGCCGGCGTGCTGGAGCAGACGGGCGGCGAGCGCGACTGGTCCGTCTACCTCAGCGTCAACGACGTGCTGGCGATGAACGCCTGGTTCACGGGCCAGCGGCAGAACCCGAGCCGCGAGGGGTACAGCCAGGCCCTCGTCAAGGCGGAAAGCCCCGAGCGGGTCAGCGCCCTCCAGGCGGTGCTCACCGAGCGTGGCTTTCAGGCGTGGTCACCCCTCTCGATGCTCGAGGGCGTCAATCAGACCTTTGCCATCATCCAGGCGGTGCTCGGCGGCATCGGCGGCATCGCGCTGTTGGTGGCGGCGTTCGGTATCGCCAACACCATGGTGATGGCCATCTATGAGCGTACCCGCGAGATTGGACTGATGAAGGCGGTGGGCGCCAACAATGCCGACGTGATGTCGGTGTTCCTGGCCGAGGCGGGCGCCATCGGCGTGTTGGGCGGCCTCGGCGGGGTGGTGTTCGGCATCGGGGTGGGCCGCATCATCGGCATGGTCGCCTGGAGCTATCTCTCCTCGCAGTCGGGCGGCGAGATCGGCAGCTCGATGCCGGGCGTCGATTCCCTCGTCTATGTCCCCGGGTGGTTGCCCGTGTTTGCCATCGTGTTCTCCGCCCTCATCGGCGTCCTGTCCGGCGTGTACCCCGCGTTGCGAGCGGCGCGTCTCGACCCCATCGCCGCGCTGCGATCCGAGTAACGACGCCTGGCCTGGGCGACCCGCCGGTCGCCCCTACGGGATGCCACCGTGGTGGGGACGCGCCTGCGTCCCTGTGCGCGTGGCTGTGCCCTGGCCTGGGCGACCCGCCGGTCGCCCCTACGGGATGTTACCGTGGTGGGGACGCGCCTGCGTCCGTGTGCGCGTGGCTGTGCCCTGGCCTGGGCGACCCTCTATTCGCTCCTCGTCTCCAACGAACTGGCCACCCGGCCAGGTGCCCAACCGACCACCCAACCAGAACGGATTCCCGCCGGCTGCCCGATGGCGCCGGCGGGCCATGCGTGTATGCTGCCTATGAAGCGCCAATCGCGCGGCATTGGCGCGGCGATCGCGGGGAACCTTCCGCACCCATCGGGCGTCATAGCGATGTCGATGGACGCACTCGAGGAGCATACACCATGAGAACACGTGAAAAGACGGCCGTTCTGCGGATGACGAGTATGCCGGTGCTGGTGACGCTGGCGCTGCTGCTGCTCCTGGTGGTGGGCAGCATTGCCGTGACGGCGACGCGGGTCGCCGGAGGTCTCGCGGGAAGCGGCGGCAACCCCGACGCGGCGGTGGTCGAGCCCGCGCGCAGCGGCGCGGCAATCGCGTTCGGCGTGGACGTCGCGTAGGACGAGTTCGCGCCCGACATGTCTGGAGACGCGGGTGTTCTCGGCCCGCGCGCTCGGCGGGGACCGCTAGCCTGGTGGAGTCGCAAGGCCGGGCGGCGTGGGATCCCGACCCGACGGGCGCCGGCCGTTCAGAGGGCAGACACGATGGCGTGTCTGCCCGTTTTCTTTGTCCGCACGGGGCACAGTGGCGCCGATGGGGCTACCTAGTGCTGCAACCGTAGCAAGCATGTCTCGGCGCACTTGCACCCAATCGGGGTTGCCGTAGGGTGCACCGGGCCGCACAGGCGTGCGGCCCCTACAAGTGCCGTGGTCCGCGCGATGCTCCGCCGCGGGTTGAAACCCGGCGCTAACCGTCCCAAGGCGAAGCCTTGGGCAGAGTCCACCTGCGTGGAGCTCGCTCAGCCCGCGAAGGCGGGCATTGCGCCCAAGGCTCCGCCTTGGGACGGTTAGCGCCTGACCTCGGTCAGCGGCATGCTCGCCCGGCTGAATGCCGAGAATGCTGGACAGACCCGTTGTCTGTAGGCGGATTGATCCCATGGCCGTCACGGCGTACACTGGCGGACGCGAGACGCAGTCTGGAAGGAGACCTGTTGTGCCGACGGGAGAGGGCCAGCCGTTTCACACCATTCTGCTCGTCGAGGATGCCACCGACCTGGCGCGGGTGATCGCCCGCGAGCTACAGGGCGCCGGCTATGTGGTGATGCACGTCACCGACGGCGAATCGGCGCTCAAGCAGCACGCGGCGCTTCAACCCGACCTGGTGATCCTCGACTGGATGTTGCCCGGCCTGGACGGGCTGGAGGTGCTACGTCGCCTGCGCGGTCGCGCGACCACGCCGGTGCTGATGCTCACCGCCCGTGACGAGGAGGCGGACCGCGTGCTGGGACTGGAGCTGGGCGCCGACGACTATCTGACCAAGCCGTTCAGCATGCGCGAGCTACTCGCGCGCGTGCGGGCGCTCCTGCGGCGGATGGAACACCTGCGCCGGCTGATGGCCGAGGATCGCTATGACGGGCCGCCGCTGCTGCGCTGCGGGGCGCTGAATGTGTACGCCGAGGCGCGCCTGGCCACCCTGGCGGGCGGGTCGCTCGATCTGTCACGCACCGAGTTCGACCTCCTCTGTCTCTTTCTGCGGCACCCGGGGCGGGCGTTCAGCCGCGACTATATCCTGGACGTGGTCTGGGGCGAGGAGTATGTCACCGGCGACCGCTCGGTGGATAACGCCGTGCTACGCCTCCGAAAGAAGCTGGGCTCCATGGGCGACAACGTCGAGACGGTGTGGGGGGTGGGCTACCGCTGGAGGGACAGGCCGTGAGGGCAACGCCGGCCGAAGCGCGGCGCGGGGTCGTGGCGCGGCAGGCGGCGGGCGCTACCCTGCTGGAGACGGCGCTCGTCTGTGGCGGGCTGCTCGCCCTGCTGCTGCCGGTCGGCCCGGTGCTATCGCCCAGCATGTTACAGCGCGGCTACCTGAACGCGGTGCCCATCGCCGTGCTCTGGGGAGCGCTGCGCCTGGTGGTTCCTGAGGGATCCTGGCGGAGGCGCGTATTCCGGGAAGCGGCCATGGGCGCCGCCGTTACCGGCACCGGCTGGGGCCTCATGATGGCGATGGCCTGGGGTGAGGCGACGTATGGCGACCCGGCCAGCCTGGCATCCACCGACGTCTATGTGGCGGTGTACGCCGTCAGTGCCTTCATCTATGGAGCGGTGCGCGTCGCGGTGCGCATGTGGCTCTTCTGGGACCGCTTGCGACGACGACATATGGTGTGGTCGCTCACCCATGCTCTGCTCGCGACGGCGCTCGTGGCTGCCTCGCCCATCGTCGCGATGGGCGTCGCTGGCTATGCGCTGAGCCTGGCAGAGGGCACGCCCTCCGGTATCGGGGGCTTGGCTTCTCTCCTCGCCTCGATGGTGATCTGGGGGGGGCCCCTGGCGGGGGCTGCGCTGATCGTCGGTGTCATGGGCCTTCTGGGGCTGGCGCCCGTCCTGGCGGCGCCGGCCTATGTGGTGGCGCGTCGTACTACCCGGCGGCTGGAGGCGCTGGCGCGCACGGCACGAGACCTCCGCGGCGGCAACCTCTCAGCGCGGGTGGATGTGAGGGGTGAGGATGAGGTCGCCCAGCTGCAGCGCGATTTCAACGCCATGGCCGAGGACCTGCAGCGCGCCATGGGCGACCTTGCCGCCGAACGCGACCGCGTGGCGGGGCTGCTCGAGGCGCGCCGCGACCTGGTGGCGGGCGTGTCGCACGAGTTGCGCACGCCGGTATCGACGCTACGGGCGCACCTGGAGGCGGCCCTGGACGAAGACGGCGCGCCCGGGCGGGAGCGCGTCTCGCGCGACGATCTCGCCCTCATGCATGGCGAGGTGATGCGCCTCCAGGCGCTCATCGAGGACCTCTTTGCCCTCTCGCGCGCCGAGGTGGGGCGCCTCACGCTGCGGCGCGAGGCGGCCGACCTGCGATGTCTCGCCGGCGGCGTCGTCGATAGCATGGCGCCGGTCGCCTGGCGGCAACATCGCGTGCGCCTCCTGACCGACGACGATGACGGCGCCGGCTGCGTAGGTGCCTTGGCGGACGCCATGCGTGTGCAGCAGGTCCTGGTGAACCTGGTGCACAATGCCCTGCGGCACACGTCGCCCGGCGGCATGGTGATGGTTCGCGCGCGGTCGGAGCCGGGTAGAGCGGTGCTCGAGGTGTGCGACACAGGCGAGGGCATCTCCCCGGAGGACCTCCCCCACGTCTGGGAGCGCTACTATCGCGGCGCGCGCGCCTCTTTCGACGACGGCGGCTCCGGCCTCGGTCTGGCGCTGGTGAAGCAACTCGCCGAGGCGATGGGCGGCGGCGTCGAGGCCGATAGCACGCCCGGCGAGGGAAGCTGTTTTCGCGTCTATCTCCCCTCCGAGTGATCCGACCCCCGGCGTGAGGGACTCTCCCCTGCCCCTCATTGCTCCTCAACCCAGCCTCTCCCACGATGCGACAGAGTTGCGACAGATCGTCGATACCCCTGCGACAGGCGGGCGCTAGACTGCTCGCGTGGCTGTGAGTCGGGCGTGGCGGGGCGTTGCCCGCAGCCCGCGATCCAAGAAGCGGCTAGAACGTCGCAAGGAGGTGTAGTGTGTCATCACTCGTCGTCGAGACCGTAGGCTTGACGCGCTGGTTCGGGCGCGTACAGGCGGTGGACCACCTGGGCCTGGCGGTGCCCGAGGGGAGCGTGTACGGGTTCCTGGGCCCCAACGGCGCGGGCAAGTCCACCACCATCCGCCTGCTGCTGGGCGTGCTCGGCCCCGACGAGGGCCTGGTGGAGTTGTTTGGCGAGCCCCTACGGCGCAACCGGCTGGGCCTGCTCCGTCGCGTCGGATCACTGGTGGAGGAGCCCTCGCTCTACCCCCACCTCACCGGCGCCGAGAACATGGAGGTGGCGCGACGGATGGTGGGAGCCACCCGGGCGCAGGTGGCGCTGGCCCTGGCGACGGTGGGGCTGACCGAGGCGGCCAAGCGGACGGTGCGGGGTTACTCCCAGGGGATGCGCCAGCGGCTGGGCATCGCCCTGGCCCTGCTGGGGGAGCCCGACCTGCTCATCCTCGACGAGCCCACCAACGGGTTGGACCCGGCGGGGATCATGGAGATGCGCGACCTGATCCGCGCGCTCCCCGAGACCACGGGCACCACCGTGTTGCTGTCCAGCCACCTGTTGCGTGAGGTCGAGCAGGTGGCCACGTATATCGGGATCGTGAACCAAGGCAGGCTGCTGTTTCAGGGTACCAAGGACGAGCTATGGGCCGAGGCGGTGGATCGTCTGATCGTCGACGTGAACGACCCGGCGCGGGCGCTCCGCGCGATGCACGACGCCGGCTGGGCGGCAATCCCTCGCGATGAGACGACCCTCGTGGTAGAGGGGGCGGGGCGCGCCGACGCCGGCCACATCAACGAGATGCTGCTACAGCGCGGGCTGCGCGTGTTCGCGCTGCAGCGGGAGCGCGTCACCCTCGAGGACCTCTTCCTGAGGCTAACGGCGGCGGGCGAGCGCTTGGGCGACACCGTCAAGAACCCGTCGCGCTACGAGGCGTCGCATGTCTCGGCGCGGCCACACGCGCTGGTGGGAACCGGCGAGAACGGAGGATCACGATGAAACACCTGATGACGGCCCTCGGTGTCGAGGTGCTCAAGCTCAAGCGCACGCTGGCCGTGGCGCTCACCGTCGTGGTGCCGCTGGTGGTGGCCGTGCTGCAGTTCTGCAGCATGCTGCAGCGCGCGCGATACGGCATCTATGAGGCGGACGACCCGTGGGGAGTGCTCTCGCACAACATGTTGCTGATCTACAGCCTGCTCATGCTACCGCTGTTCATCACGCTTCAGACGGCGCTCCTGGCCGGCCTGGAGCACAATGCCAAGGCGTGGAAGCGCCTCTATGCCCTGCCGATCCCGCGGAGCGCCATCTACTTTGCCAAGCAGATCGTGACGCTGGGGCTGATCGGGTTGAGCATGGCTGTGCTGGTAGCGCTGATGCCGGTGGTGGGAGTCATCCTGCAAGCCATCGAGCCGCGGTTCGCGCTAGCGCTGGACGCGATTCCCTGGGGTCGCATCCTATCATCGGCGGGCATCGCCTACGCGACGTCGTGGACGCTCATCGCGCTGCACACCTGGATCGCCACGCGCTGGCCGAGCTTTGTGGTGGCCACCGCGACCGGCATCGTGGCCACCATCGCAGGGGCCGTGGCCTGGAGTTCCGACTATGGCGTCTACTACCCCTGGACAATACCGGGCGTGATCATGCACGAGGTGTTCTACCCCGAGATGGGCGTGGGATTGGCGCCGATAGCGATCGGTTTTGCCGCGGCCCCACTGATCGCGCTGGTGGCCTGCTGGGACGTGACGCATCGCGACGCCCTCGGCGCGCTATAGGGCGTGCGGCTGGACGCACGCCTGCGGCGGCCATAGGTCACGCGCTGTGTGGTGTGCGTTGAGGGTTACAGGTTGCAGGAAGACCACACACGTGAGTCTGTAACCTGTCACCTGCAACCCGTCAGGGCGCTCCCCTTCACCCCCACCCTCTCCCAGCATTCTGGGAGAGGGTGGGGATCGTTTGCGCCTCTCCTTGCATTGGCCATACGGTACCGGTATAATGCGTTCACAGTGAGGGCGCAACACGACGCTTCGTCGTGACCTCCGGCATGCATCACGGTTGTTTCACGCGCTGTCAGCCCGATCATTCTTGGCTATGCGGCCACCGCGGAGCACTCTCCGCGGTGGTTCCGGGTGAGCCTTCCGTGTGTTGTTCCATACGCTAAGAGAACACCGTTCGTTCTCCGGGACGCCTCCTCCCGCTCGTCACCACTCGCAACGCACTCTCGGTCGTCTGGTTGGCTCTCCATTCCGCGTTCGGCTGACCCGATCCTGCGTGACACCACTGCCGCCGGATGGCGCGTGGCGGTGTGCGCCGGTTTGATGCCGGCGTACTCGAGTTGCGGGAGGAATCGGCCGTATTCAGCTAGCGCCTAAGGATCGGTGCGCCTCCGGCACGACACCGCTCCGGCGTGGACGCCCTCGACGCGTCGCGCCCCATTATCCTGGCAGGAGGGTACGGGCCATGTTCGATCACATACTGGTGCCTTTGGACGGCTCGCGGCTGGCCGAGTCGGTCTTGCCGCACCTGGTGGCGCTCGCCACCGCCTTTGGCTCGCGCGTCACGCTGCTGAGGGTAGCCGAACAGGAGCCCGGCGGGCAGACGCGCTCGGTCGATCCAATGGACTGGCGCATCTCGCGCGCGCAGGCCAAGGCATACCTCGATGAGCAGGCGAGCCGCCTGGTCGAGGCCGGCCTCAACCCCGAGACCGCACTGCTCGAGGGGCAGGCGGCGGACCGCATCGTCGAGTATGCGCACAGCAATGACGCGGACCTGATCCTCGTCAGCAGCCATGGGCGCAGTGGCCTGAGCCGCTGGAACATCAGCAGCGTCGTGCAAAAGATCATCCTCCAGGCGCGCACCTCAACGATGATCGTGCGGGCCTACCAGCCTACCATCGAGGACCTGATGGCGCAGCGCTACCGCCGGCTCTTGGTGCCCCTGGACTGCTCTCGCCGCGCCGAGGTGTCGCTTTCTCCGACGGTGACGCTGGCGCGGGCCCACGAGGCGCAGGTGATGCTGGTTCACGTGGTGCACCGGCCCGAGATGACGTGCCCCGAGCCCCTCAGCGATGAGGACCGCTCGCTGGTGGAACGCATGACCGAGCGGAACCGCCGCGGCGCGACCGAGTACCTCGAGCGACTCCGCGAGCGCATGGAGATCGAGGCCGAGACGCGCATCGTCGTGAGCGACAGCCCGAGCGCGGCGCTGGACGACCTCGTCGAGGCGGAGGAGGCTGATCTCGTTGTCATCAGCGCTCACGGGCGCTCGGGACAGGCCAAATGGCCTTATGGCAGCCTCACGATTGGGTTCATCGCTTACGGAAGCACACCGCTTCTCATCGTGCAAGACTTGCCCGCCGAGAGCATCGAGCCCACTCGGGCCGAGGTGGCGGCCAGAGAGCGCAAGGGACACTAGAGCATGGTCGACCCGACTCCTGACGCCGGCGCCGCGCCAGATACCCGCGGCGCCGGTCGGGATACCGCATCGATGAGCCGACTGGCATCGGCGGCTCGCCAGCTGGCGCGAGGGCACGAACTGGCGGCCCGCCCGCCTTCGCGCCCCTCCCCGGTGACGCACCTGAAGGAGCTGCGCGCCTACTTGCGCGCCACGCATCAGGGATACGTAGAGGCCTCGGAGCGCGAACTGGCCATCTCGTACGCCGCCGAATGGCTGCTCGACAACTATTACATGGTCGAGCAAGCGATTCGCGAGGTGCGACAGGACCTGCCGGACGGCTACTACCGCCTGTTGCCCAAGCTGGACACCCCCGGGCACGAGGGGTATACGCGCATCCACGATATCAGCGTGCACATCATCGAGCAGTGCGAGGCGCACCTCGACGCGGAGCGCATCGGCCGCTTCATCCAGGAGTACCAGCAGGTCACGCCGCTGCAGATGGGCGAGTTGTGGGCGTTGCCCACCATGTTGCGGCTGGGCACCCTCGAGAACCTGGCGCGCGCCTTCGAGAGCATCCTCGACGAGGAGGTGTTGGAGAGCGACACGCTGAACGTGGCCGCGGGGGGGCCGCAACCCGAGGTAGTCGTCGCCAACAGCATCCTGAGCCTGCGGATGCTGTCGACTCAGGACTGGGATATCTTTTTCGAGAGCGTCAGCCTCGTCGATCGCGTGCTACGGGCGGACCCGGCGGGCGCCTACTCGCATATGGAGTTCGACACGCGCGACCGCTATCGCAAGGCGGTGGAGAAACTCGCCCGCGCCACAGGGCGCGAGGAGCGGGATGTAGCGCAGGCGGCTATAGACCTGGCCGCCGGGGCGGGGGAGGCGTCAGACGCCTCGCGCTCGGCATCGGCCGCAGAGGCGGCGCAGACGACGGAGGGGGATGGGCGCGGACCGGCGACGGAACCGCTGGCGGAACCGACGGCGCACCGCCTGTCCGACATGCCCCGCAACACTCACGTGGGGTACTATCTCATTGACGCGGGGCGGGACGTGCTGGAACGCGCCATCGGCTACCGGCCATCCCTCGGTGGGCGGTTGCGCGCCACGGTGCTGCGGCACCCCGCGCCGTTCTACTTTGGCGCCATCGCGCTGGTCGCTGTCCTGCTCGTGGCGGCGGCCGCGTACTTTGTGTCGTGGGCCGGTGGATCGGCCGGCCAGATGGCGCTGGCGGTGGTGGTTGCCGTCATTCCGGCGATCACCCTCGCGGTGGAGGCGGCGAACCAGGTCGCGACGCGCGCCGTGCCGCCGAGGGTGTTGCCCAAGCTGGACCTGGAGATGGGCGTGCCCGACGCCTACCGCAGCGTGGTCGTCATTCCGGCGCTGCTGGGGTCCGAGGCGGACGTGGAGCACCTCGTCGAGCAGCTCGAGCGCCACCACCTGGGTAACGCGGATCCGAACGTGCTGTTCGCCCTGCTCACCGACCTGCCCGACGCCGACGCGCAGCATCTTCCCGACGACGACGCCCTCGTCGACGCCGCGCGGGCGCAGATCCGCCGCCTGAACGCGACCTATGGCGTGGATGAGTGTAGGCCGTTCTACCTGTTTCACCGCGAGCGACGCTGGAACCCCGCCGAGGGGCGCTGGATGGCGTGGGAGCGCAAGCGCGGCAAGCTCATGGAGTTCCTGGGTTACCTCACGGGGCACGGCGAGGGCTCGTACGTCGTCCACGAGGGAGACCTGGAGCGGCTGCGCGGGGTGCGCTATGTCATCACGCTGGACGCGGACACCCTCATGCCGAGGGGCACGGCCCTGCGCCTCATCGGGACGCTGACGCACCCGCTGAACCGGGCCGAGCATGCCCCGGACGGCCAGAGGCTGAAGAGCGGCTATTCGGTGATACAGCCCCGGCTCGAGATCGAGCCGGTGAGCACGTCTTCCTCCCTCTTTGCCCGCATCTTTTCCGGCAGCTCCGGGTACGACCTGTACAGTCTGGCCGTGTCCGACGTCTACCAAGACCTGTTCGGCGAGGGGGTGTATGCCGGCAAGGGGATCCTGGACGTGGCCGCGTTCTGGCGCTCCCTGGAGGGATGCGCGCCGGAGAACGCGCTGTTGAGCCACGACCTGTTCGAGGGGATTCATGGGCGGGCGGCGCTGGCCACGGATATCACCCTGTTGGAGGACTATCCCTCGCACTATCTTGCCCACGCGCGTCGGCAGCACCGCTGGGTGCGAGGGGACTGGCAGCTGCTTCCCTGGCTGGCCCGTCGCGTGCCGGGTGAGTGCGGACAGTCGCGTCCCAATGCCCTCTCCTTCCTCGACCGTTGGAAGATCGCCGACAACCTGCGGCGCAGCCTGATCGCCCCCTCGGTGATGGCGCTCTGGGTCGTGGGTTGGCTCTGGTTGCCCGGCTCACCCTGGGCGTGGCTGGCGGCGGGGCTGCTGGTGCCGCTGGCGCCCGCCCTGGTGGCGGCCGTCCCCGAGGCACTGGCGTCTGCGCTCGGCGGCACGTCGGTGGAGAGCGTGCTCCGCACCCTGCGCGTGACGCTCGATCGGCAGCTTCTCGAACTCGTCTTGCTGCCCTATTCCGCGGCGAACATGCTCAGCGCCATCGGTCAGACGCTGGCGCGCGTGCTCATCACCCGCCGCCACATGCTGGAATGGACCCCGGCCGCTCATACGGCGCGCTCGCTGGAGCGCTCGCGTGGCCCCGCGCCGGCCTGGGCCGAGATGGCGTCCGCACCCATCGCGGCGCTGGCCATCGGAGCGCTGCTGGCGATCGAGAGCCCCGCGGCGCTGGCCGTGGCCGCCCCGCTGCTCGTCGTGTGGCTGTTCTCACCCCAGGTGGCCTACGAGGTCAGTCGGCCTCTGGACCGCGGCACGCGCCCACTTTCGACGCAGCAGCTACTGGAGCTGCGCCGGCTCGCCCGCCGGACGTGGTTGTTCTATGAGGAGCTGGTCGGGCCCGATGACAACTGGCTTCCGCCCGACCACCTTCAGG
>ERZ747221.570-NODE-570-length-43286-cov-4.457706_pt1 | contig 43286 bp, 35 predicted proteins | sample MGYA00374949_ERZ747221 | MGnify/ENA primary metagenome ERZ747221 (study PRJEB28779, sample SAMN05720172) | bioreactor metagenome | isolation source: Anaerobic biogas reactor | place: USA:Washington, USA | collected 2015-08-08 ... | reverse complement strand
CTCCGAGCTGCGCCGCCGCGACCAGGCCCTCCCGGTGGTGATCCTCACGGCGCGCGACACGGTGGCCGACACGGTGGCCGGCTTCGAGGGCGGCGCCGACGACTACATGACCAAGCCCTTCAAGTTCGAGGAGTTGCTGGCCCGGATCCGCGCCCGCCTCCACGACAGCCGGCGGGCGTCGAAGGAGCCGCTGCTGGAGGTCGCCGGCACGACGCTCGACCTGCGGTCGCGGTCCGTGACGGTCGGGGGGCGCGAGGTCGAGCTCAGCGCCCGCGAGTTCGCCCTCGCGGAGCTGTTCTTCCGCCATCCCGGCCACGTCCTGAGCCGTGCGCAGATCCTCAACGACGTGTGGGGTTACGATTTCGACCCGGGCTCCAACGTGGTCGACGTCTACGTGGGGTACCTGCGCAAGAAGCTCGGCGCCGGAGCGATCACCGCCGTGCGCCGCATGGGCTACCGCCTCGAGAAGAGCGGCTGGTGACGAGATGGGAGGAGGGCGAGGCCCCGTGCGGGACCTCGCCCTCCTCTCGTCCCGGTCGCGTCCGGACCGGCCGGGTCGTCAGTGTCTCTGCTGCAGCCGGAAGCCGTAGCGCGCGTCGTCGGCGATGGCGCGCAGCTTGTAGCGGTGACCGCCCTTCGGCAACTTGATCGTGACCGTCCGCCACTTCTTGAGGCCGGTCGGGCGGTAGAAGGGGCCTAAGATCTTGACGACCTTGCCGGTGTCGGCGCGGACCAGCCTGAACTTGACCCAGTCGTACTCCCACTCCCGGTCGTCGGCGTCCCAATACCGCGCCGTCCAGTACCGAAGGCGGGTCGCGCGATCGCGCCACAGCTTGGCCTTGGTCGGCCCGTAGGTCCTGCTGTGATGGTCGCCGCCGGCCGCGCCCGAGAGCTTGGTACGCCAAGCCGCCGCCTCGGCCGGCGCCGGGGCGATCGCGCTCAGCAGCACCATGGTGGCGACGAGCAGGGCCACCAGCGTGGCGATCGCCGGCAGACGGTATCCCGCGCTGCTCCGTGTGTCCGTCATGCATCCTCCTCGGGTCCGTGGCCTGAGTCCGCTCCCAAAGATAGCGGACGCGGATGGCCCGATGGTGAGGCGGGCATGAGAGCCCTCTCATCCCCAGCGGGGCCCGGAAGGGCCCGGGAGGGCCGGAGAGAGCCTGGGCCGGCCGCCGGCGCCGTACGCGGCTGGGGCCGGGGCGCTCTCCCGCCCCGGCCCCAGCCGCTTGGCTCGCGTAAGGCCCGCTCAGCCGGGCCGTGACTCAGCGTGCGTTACTTGCTCTTGCCGATCCGGAACATCTTGGTGCCGCACTCAGGGCACACACCCTCCGTCGCGGGCTTGCCGTTCTTCATCGTGACGGCCTTCTCGTTCTTCATCTCCCGCTTGGCACGGCACTTGACGCAATAAGCCTCGGTGGCCATCCGGACTCCTTTCGGGATCGGTCGCGGGGCTGACCCCCGCCCCCCTGATTGCGCGGGCAGCATACTCCCTCGCCCCGGGGTATGCAACGAGCCTGCGTCGAGCCTGCGCCCGCCGGACGCGCACGTCGGGGCCCAGCCGCCGCGGTCCGCGGCCCCCGATCACACCTCAGCCCCCCGAGAACACGCTTGAATCATCCTCCGGGAGCAGTCACAATCCGGCCGGCATACGGCCGCCGCGGCCGCCATCTCTCCGAGGCCTGAAAGGACGACTATGAACACGGAGCGCCAGGCCGGCATCGAGAAGCTCGTCAAAGACGAGAACGTGAAGCACATCCAGTTGTGGTTCACGGACATCCTGGGGTATCTCAAGATGATCGAGATACTCGACCGTCAGCTTCCCAGCGTGATCGAGAGCGGCGCGCCGTTCGACGGCTCCTCCATCAGCGGCTACGCCGAGGTCGAGGAGTCGGACATCGTCGCGATGCCCGACTGGGACACGTTCACGGTCCTCCCCTGGGCACAGGGCAGCGAGCGTACCGCGTTCGTGTTCTGCGACATCCACAACCGCGACCACATGCCCTTCGAGGGCGACCCCCGCTGGGTGCTCCGCCGTCAGCTCGCCCGCGCCGCCAGGATGGGCTTCGAGTTCTATGTGAGCCCCGAGCTCGAGTACTTCTACTTCAAGGACAACGTCAGGCCCGAGCTCACCGACGAGGGCGGGTACTTCGACGTGCTGCCCGCCGACCTCGGCAACGACCTGCGCAAGCAGACCATGCGCACGCTCGACAGGCTCGGCATCCCCATGGAGGCCAGCCATCACGAGGTGGCCCCGAGCCAGCATGAGCTCGACCCGCACTACGACAAGGCCCTGATCATGGCGGACCGGGTGATGACGATCCGCATGATCGTCAAGGAGATCGCGGCCCATAACGGCGTCCACGCGACCTTCATGCCCAAGCCCCTGCACGGGCACAACGGCAGCGGCATGCACGTCCATCAGAGCCTGTTCAAAGGCGACACGAACGCCATGTTCAGCCCGACCGACCCGGGCCACATGAGCGAGCTGTGCAAGTCGTTCATCGCCGGGCAGCTCAAGCACATGCGCGAGATCTGCTCCCTGCTCAACCAGTACGTGAACAGCTACAAACGCCTCGTGCCGGGCTTCGAGGCGCCCGTGTACATCAGCTGGGCGCACCGCAACCGCACGGCGCTGATCCGCGTGCCCCTCTTCATCCAGGGGAGGGAGAGCTCGGTGCGCGCCGAGGTCCGCAACCCGGACCCGGCCGCCAACCCGTATCTGGCCCTCGCCGTCCTGCTCGCCGCCGGCCTCGAGGGCATCGAGCAGGACTACGAACTGCCGCCCAGCGTCGAGCCGAACATCTACAAGCTCAGCGCCGACCAGCGCGAGACCATCGGCCTCGGCTCCCTGCCCAACAACCTCTACGAGGCGATCAAGGAGACGCGCGAGAGCGAGCTGGTGCGACGCACGCTGGGCGACCACGTCTTCGAGCGCTTCATCACCAACAAGCTCAACGAGTGGTACGAGTACCGCGAGCAGGTCACCGACTGGGAGATCGCCAGGTACTACTCGACGATCTGAGCTCTCTCCGCACGCGCCCGCGGGCGCCTCAACCCCGGCGTCCGTCTCGCCGATACCACAGGGACAGACATCCGTCCCGGGGGTGAGGCATGACGCATCGCAACGACCATGACGATCGGGTCCGGGGGGCGCCGCAGGCGCGCGCCCTCGCGGCGCGGCCGGTCCGCCTCGCGGCGACCGGCGTCGCGCTCACCACCCTCGCCCTGACGCTGCTGCTCGCGTGGGCCAGCGTGTCCGAGGCCGCCGTCTGGGTGATCCCGGCGGCCGCGCGCGCCTTCCCCACCACCAAGCCCGGCGCCCGTCAGACCATCCGCATCGACGCCGCCGGCAACGAATACCAGGGGGTCCAGGTGTGCGTACGCGGCGGCGCCCGCAAGGTGCGCTTCAGCTGGACGGAGGACAGCGACCCGCTGATCGTCGACAATGCCGAGCTCTCGCGCGTCTTCTACATCCGGATCGCCACGCCGACCACCGCGCTCGGCTCCCGCCGCGGCTGGTACCCCGACCCGCTCGTGCCGCGGGAGTTCGGCGCCGTCCAGACCGTGCCCGGCGCGGTGAACCCGGGGCCCACGACGCCCTTCTACGTCCTCGTCCACGTGCCGCTCGGTACCGCCCCCGGAGAGTACCGCGCGACCCTGCGCGTCGAGAACGACGTGGCCCGCGAGGGCGAAGTCGTCGACATCCCCTTCGTCCTGCGGGTCTGGGCCTTCGGCTGGGAGCGCCTCAGCACGCGTACGGCCTTCTCCGTCAACCAGGAGGCGATGGCGAGCAGCCTGCCCGCCGGCTTCAAGTTCGCCGGCCGGAACAAGGACCTCATCCTCACCAACTTCTACACCATGATGAAGCAGCACGGGGTCTCCCCGATCCACGTGCACTACATGCCCAAGGTATCGAAGTCGTCCGGCAAGGCCGCGGCGGACGCCTGGGCCGACCGGGTGGCGCCGTTCCTCGACGAGGACGAGGGATGCGTGGGCCTGCCCGACAACCGGCTCCCGCTCCTGCGTTACTTCCCCTGGAGCCGCTCGCTCAAGCCGAGCTCGGCCGCGATCCTCACCTATCTCACCGACATGACCCGCGTCTACAAGGAACGCGGCTGGCACCAGAAGGCGTACATCTACATCCTCGACGAGACCACCAGGCGCAGCGAGGAGAAGCAGGCCGAGCGCTATGCGCGTCTCGCGCACAAAGCCTCGGCCCGATCGGGCTACCGCATCAAGTTCCTGCTCACCGACGACCCGCGGCCACGCTCGCTGGGCGGGGTCAAGACCGCCAACAAGTTCCTCTACGACGACGTCGACGTCTGGGCGCTGCGCTACTACTACTTCTTCGGGCGCGTCCCGGCGGTGCGGGAGCGCAAGCGGGCCGGCAAGGAGATCTGGTGGTACTCGTACACCAACGCGTCGGTGCGCAAGAACCCCTCGTTCGTGATCGACAAGCCGCACATCGATTCGCGGGCGTGGGGCTGGCTCATGGAGCAGTGGAACGTCGACGGCCTCCTCAACTGGGGCTTCAACCGCTGGGGTAAGGCGACAACGGGGTTCGGGTGGCGCGACCCGTACCGCGACCCGCTCTCCTTCTCGCGCGGCAAGCTGCGCAGCAACGGGTGCACCTGCCTCGCGTATCCGGGCTACTACCCGCGCTACGGCCTGGACGACCCGACGGCGGCGCCGTGCTCGTCGCTGCGTCTCGAGATGTTGCGCGACGGCCTGGAGGAGCGTGAATACCTGCGCCTCGCGAAGGGCTATCCGGGTGGCGCGGGCCTGGCGCGACAGACGCTCGCGACGATCACCCAGTTCCCCTACAGGATCCGCCAGGCGAACGTGTTCGTGTTCCCCAAGTACACGCAGAAGAGGTCCCGGTTCGACGCGGCGCGGACCACGCTGGCGCGGTTCATCGAGGCCCAGCAGGGCTGAGCGGAGCGCCGCGGGCCGGGTGGGGAAGACAGCGCCCCATCCGGCCCGCGTCGCGTACGGTAGACTGGCCGCACCGAGACCGCCCTCATGGAAGCGCTGGCCCGTCATCTCACCGCCTGGATCGCCGCCGAGGTCACTGCAGCGGGCGGCGCCGGCGCGGTCTTCGGCCTCTCCGGCGGGCTCGACTCCGCCGTGGTCGCCGCGCTCGCCGCGCGCGCCCTCCCCGGCCGCGCGCTCGGCCTCGTCATGCCCTGTCACGGCGACCCGCAGGACGTCGACGATGCCGCCGCCGTGGCGGCTCGCTTCGCCGTCTCCGTGAGCACGGTCGACCTCTCCCCCGTCCACGACGCCCTGCTCGAGCAGCTCTCTCTCGGCGCGTCGGGCATCCGCGACGACAGGCTCGCCGCGGCCAACCTCAAACCACGGCTGCGCATGACCACCCTGTACGCGTTCGCCAACCACCTGGACTACCGCGTGCTCGGTACCGACAACCGCAGCGAGCTCGCCGTGGGCTACTTCACCAAATACGGCGACGGCGGCGCCGACCTGCTGCCGCTCGGCAGCCTGGTCAAGGGCGAGGTCCGCGACCTCGCCCGCCACCTCGGCGTGCCGGAGCGCATCGTCGCCAAGCCGCCGTCGGCCGGTCTCTGGGCCGGCCAGACCGACGAGGCCGAGATGGGCCTCACGTACGAGCAGCTCGACGCCTACCTGCTCACCGGCGCCGCGCCGCCGGCCGTCAAGGCGCGGGTCGACGCCCTGCACGCGGCCAGCGCGCACAAGCGCGCGCTGCCCCGCATCGCGCCCAAGCCCGGCGCCTGAGGCGGCGGCCGCCCGCGGGCGGCGGGAGGCGCCGGCGGAGGCCCGTGAGGGCCGGGCCCCGGCGCCGTCTGGTACACTCAGGTGCTGTCGTTTCCCGGAGGTCAACCTTGTCCGTCGTCGTCCAGAAATACGGCGGTACGTCGGTCGCCGACGCCGCCCGTATCGGCAACGTGGCGCGCCGCATCGTCGCCACCTTCGAGCAGGGCCACAGCGTCTGCGCGGTCGTCAGCGCCCGTGGCGACACCACCGACGAACTGCTGGCGCTGGCGCGCGAGATCACGCCCGACCCGCCCGAGCGGGAGATGGACATGCTCCTCTCCGCCGGCGAGCGCATCAGCTGCGCCCTGCTCGCCATGGCCATCCACAGGCTCGGCTACGACGCGGTCAGCTACACGGGGTCGCAGGCCGGCATCATCACCGACACGACGCACACCAAGGCGCGCATCCTCGACATCCATCCGGACCGCATCGAGTCGGCCATGCGCGAAGGCAAGATCGTCCTCGTCGCCGGCTTCCAGGGGGTCAGCACCGCGAAGGACGTCACGACCCTGGGCCGGGGCGGCTCGGACACCACCGCGGTGGCCCTCGCGCACGCGCTCGGCGCCATGGTCTGCGAGACGTACACCGACGTCGACGGCGTCTACACCGCCAACCCGAGCCTGGTGTCCCGGGCGCGCAAGCTCGACCATGTCTCCTACGACGAGATGCTCGAGATGGCGGCCAGCGGGGCCCAGGTGCTCGCCCTGCGGTCGGTCGAGTACGCGCGCAAGTTCGACATCCCCATCCACGTGCGCTCCAGCTTCACCGAGGCGGAGGGCACCTGGGTCAATGACGGAGGCCACGGAATGGACATCGAGCAGCAGCTTGAGCAGCCGATCATCAGGGCCATCAGCTACACCACCGACGAGGCCAAGGTCACGCTGCGCGGCGTGCCGGACAAGCCGGGCGTCGCCGCGCGCGTCTTCAACGCGCTGGCCGCCGCCCGCGTCAACGTCGACACCATCATCCAGAACACCAGCGAGAGCGGGCACAGCGACATCTCCTGCACCGTGCCCGCCGAGGACCTCCCGGCGGCGGAGCTCGCGCTGCACGACGTCGTCGAGCAGCTCGGCGCCCGCGAGTACGTCACCGACTCGTCGATCGCCAAGATCAGCCTCATCGGCGCCGGCATGCGCAGCCACCCCGGCGTCGCCGCGACGATGTTCCAGACCCTGGCGGACCTCGGCATCAACCTCGACATGATCGGCACCTCGCCCATCAAGATCTCCTGCGTCATCGCCAAGGAGCACGTGGACGAGGCGGTGCGCACGCTGCACACCGCCTTCGACCTGGACGAGAAGGACGTCGTGCACGAAGCCTCGGACAGGGGGGTCTGCTGATGGCCGCGCCGTACACCGTCGCCGTCGCCGGCGCCACGGGGGTCGTGGGCGGCACCGTGCGCGCGATCCTCGAGCAGCGCGACTTCCCCGTCGGCGAGCTGCGACTCCTCGCCAGCGCCCGCTCGGCCGGTCGCCGGCTCCCCTTCAAGGGGGCCGAGGTCGAGGTCCGGGAGCTCGGCCCGGGCGCCTTCGACGGCGTCGACCTCGCCTTCTTCGCCGCCGGCGGGTCGGTCAGCCGCGAGTACGCGCGGCAGGCCGTGGACGCCGGCGCCGTCGTGATCGACAAGTCGAGCGTGTTCCGCCAGGACCCCGAGGTGCCGCTCGTGGTGCCCGAGGTCAACGGCGACCACCTGGCCGCCCACAAGGGCCTCATCGCGACGCCCAACTGCTCCACCATCCAGATGGTCGTCGCGCTCAAGCCGATCTACGACGCGGCCGGGATCGAGCGCGTCGTCGTCAGCACCTACCAGGCCGTCTCGGGCAGCGGACAGGGCGGGATCGCCGCCCTCGACGCCCAGGCGCGTGCGTGGGCGGCGGGCGATCCGGTCGAGGCGCAGTTCTATCCGCACCAGATCGCCTTCAACCTCCTGCCGCACATCGACAGTTTCCTGCCCTCAGGCGCGACCAAAGAAGAGCAGAAGATGGTCGACGAGACCGTCAAGATCTTCGCCGACCCCGAGCTCAAGGTCACCGCCACCTGCGTGCGCGTGCCCGTGTTCGGGGCGCACAGCGAGGCCGTGAACGTCCAGACGCGGAAGAAGCTCGGCGCCGCGGAGGCGCGCGCGCTCCTTGCCGCGGCCCCCGGCGTCGTGGTCGTGGACGATCCGGCGGAGCTCCGCTACCCCATGCCGCTGCCGGCCGAAGGCGACGATCCCGTCTACGTCGGCCGCATCCGTGAGGACGTGACCATCGCCAACGGCCTCGACCTGTGGGTCGTGGCCGACAACCTGCGCAAGGGCGCGGCGCTCAACGCGGTGCAGATCGCCGAGGCGCTGGTGGCGCGGGGATTGCTCTGAGCGTCGCGGGGTAGAGTCACCCCAGCCTGATCCCGCGGCATCGACCACAGACGGAGTAACACGACATGCCTGACCCCACCCGCGAGCCCGGCGCCGACGCGCCGGACGTCGTCATCGTCGGCGCCGGCCCCTCGGGGCTCACGGCGGCCATCTACGCCAGCCGCAGCCGCCTCAGGACCGTCGTCCTCGAGCGCAACATGGCCGGCGGGCAGATCGCCCTCACCGACCTCGTGGAGAACTTCCCCGGCTTCCCGGAGGGGATCTCCGGGTTCGACCTCTCGCAGAAGATGAAGGAGCAGGCCGAGAAGTTCGGCGCCGAGATGCGTGAGATCGAGGGCGTGGCGGGCTTCCGGGCCGCGCCCGACGGCGGCTACGTGGTGACCACCGACCGCGAGGAGGTCCACGCCCGCACCGTGATCCTCGCCCCGGGCGTCGAGCCGCGACGCTCAGGCATCCCAGGGGAGGCCGAGTTCATCGGTCGCGGCGTCAGCTGGTGCGCCACCTGCGACGGCGCCCTCTACCGCGGCAAGACGGTGGCGGTCATCGGCGGCGGCGACGCGGCCGTCGAGGAGGGCATGTTCCTCACCAAGTTCGCGGACAGGGTCTACCTGGTGCACCGGCGCGACCAGTTGCGCGCCGCGCCCATCGCCCAGGAGCGCGTGTTCGCCAACCAGAAGGTGGAGCTCGTGTGGGACTCCATCCCCAAACGGATCGACGGCACGGAGATGGTCGAGGCTCTGGAGGTGGAGAACGTCAAGACCGGCGCGCCGCGCACGCTCCCGGTCAACGGCGTGTTCGTGTACATCGGCCAGATCCCCAACACCGAATGGCTCAGGGGCACGGTGGAACTGGACGAACACGGGTACATCGTGACCGATGGGCTGCTGCGCACCGGTCTGCCGGGCGTGTTCGCCTGCGGCGACGCCCGCGCCAACCCGCTCAAGCAGATCGCCATGGCGGTCGGCGAGGGAGCACTGGCTGCGGTCCAGGCCGGACGCTTCCTCGACGACCTGGCCGGCATCGCGCAGGTGAAGGACGCGGCCGGCTGAGCGGCGCCGCGCCGCAACGATGACGGAAGACCCGCGACCAGCTAGGCTGGTCGCCATACAGCCCGGCCGGCGGCAGCGCCATCGCGCCGGCCGCGGACCACACGCCGACAGGAGGGATCACGTGGACGCTGTCTCGCAGGACAACTTCGAAGCCGAGGTCATCAGGGAGCCCGGCAAGGTCCTGGTCGACTTCTGGGCCGAGTGGTGCGGCCCCTGCCGCATGATCGGCCCGGTCCTCGAGGAGATGGCGGGCGACTACGCCGACGTCAAGTTCGTCAAGCTCAACGTGGACGAGGCGCCGGCCGTGGCACAGCAGTTCGCCGTCATGAACATCCCGACGATCCTCGCGTTCGAGGCCGGCGAGGTCAAGCACCGCGTCGTGGGTGCGATGCCCAAGGACAAACTGGTGGAAGAGCTCGGCGCCTTCCTGGGCTGACGGACAGCGCAGAAAGGGCGGTCGAGCCGCTGCGCGCCCGGGACACCGACGCACGGCGACGCCGCGTCCGCGCCGGCCGACGGCGCGGTCCCGGCCGACGGCGCGGTCCTTGAGCGCCCGAAGAGGAGGATCCATCTGATGATCGAGCTTCTGGACATCCCGTTCTCCCTGGACGCGGAGGCGCTCAAGCAGGAACTCCGTGTGCGCCCGGGGACCGGTGACGAGACGGCGTTCACGGAGCTGTTCGAGAAGGCCGTCGAGGTCGGTCGTCCGAAGGCGGTCTACGAGGTCGCCTACATCGAGGAGAAGACGGACGACGGGGTCCTTCTCCAGGGCGGGGTCAGGTTCACGAGCCGGGCGCTGCGCAGGAACCTCGACAACGTCGAGCGCGTCTTCGCCCACGTGGCCACCTGCGGGACCGAGGTGAACGCCCTCACGGTCCCCGAGGGCGACGTGCTGCAGGGCTACTGGCTCTGGACCATCCGCGAGAAGATCCTCGATGCGGCCATCAAGCATCTCTACGACCACCTGGCCGGCAGCTACCGTCTGACCGGCTGGGCGGTGATGGAGCCGGGCTCCGGCGACGCCGACGTGTGGCCGATCGAACAGCAGACGGAGCTGTTCTCCTTCCTCGGCGACGTCGAGAGCGCCATCGGCGTCAGGCTGCTGCCGTCGCTGCTCATGGTCCCGGAGATGTCCGTCTCCGGCATCCTCTTCCCCACGGAGACCGGCTACGCGAGCTGCCAGGTCTGCCACCGCGAGGATTGCCGGCTGCGCAAGGCCCCCTTCGACGAGGAGATCTACCGGGCGGTGTGCGCCGACTGAACCGGGCGCGGCGGACGGACGCCAGGCCGAGGCGCCCGGAGGGCGTCGCCGGCGCGCCGCGGATCAGGCCCGCTCGAGGCGGAGGCCCACCACGTCGTAGCTGAAGCTGACCAGGCGGTCCGCGAAGGCCACGTCCATGCCCGCCTGCACGTCGACCGGGAGCGCCTTGAAGCGGCCGCGGATGAGCTCCGCCTTGGCGGGCGGGACCGCGGCCGCCTGCAGCCAGTAATCCAGGTCCACGGTGCGGCGCAGGGCGCCGCGCCGCCGCACGGCCAGGCCGGCCCTCGCGACGACCGCCTCCAGCTCGTCGGCCCGCTGGTGACGCCGGTGCGCCGGCTCGCGCAGGCGGGCGACCTCGTTGAAAGCCCGGTCGGTGACCTCGTCGACGACCGCGTCGAGGATCACGATGCGCCCGCCGGCCGAGAGGACGCGCTGCATCTCGACCAACGCGGCCACCGGCTCCGGCAGCAGGTGGAGGGCGTCATGACAGACGATGAGGCTGAACGCGCCGTCCTTGTACGGGAGCGCGTACAGGTCGACGAGCGCGAAGGCGACGTTGACGAGGCCGAGCTCCGTGGCGAGCCGCTCGCCCTCCTCGAGCAGGTCGGGCTGTTCGTCCACCGCCTCCACCGTGGCCACGTCCGGCGCCACGGTGAACCCCGCCATGCCCGCCCCGGTCGCGTAGTCGAGGACCGCGTCGTGCGACGTCGGCCGGGCCAGGTCCACGAGCAGATCGAGTGACTCGTCGCGCAGTTGGTCCACGCCTCCTCCCTCCTACCCCGCCTCCGGACCGGGGGCTCTCGCCTCAACCGTAGGTCGCGGTGAAGATCGTGCCGGTCACGGCGAGGCCGATGCCGACCTCGCGTCCGTCGACCCTGGCCGTGTCCTGGTGGTCGCCGAGGGCCTGACCGAGCACGAACTCGCTGGCCAGCGTCTCGGCCATGATCGCGCCGCGGTGGCGCTCGGCCGGCGCGCGCAGCTCGTCCGGCACGTCGAGCCTCAGGCTGACGGTGTCCTCGATACGGAGACCGGCGGCTTTGCGCGCGAGCTGGACGGCGTGGATGAGCTCGCGCGCCAGCCCCTCCTCGCGCAGCGCGTCGTCGACGTCCGTCTTGAGGGCGACGACGCGCCCCGCCTCGCTCTCGAGCTGGTAGCCCTCGGGCGAGCCGGTCTCGATGAGCAGGTCGTCCCGGCCCAGGCTCACGTCGCCGTCGGCGAGCGTCATGATGACGGCGCCTCCCGAGCGGATGGTCGCCACCAGCTCCGCCGCGTCCGCCTCCCTGAGCGCCGCCTGCAGGGGCCCCAGACGCCGGCCCAGCCTGGGGCCGAGCACCTTGAGGTCGGGCTTGACGACGTAGGCCACGAGTCCGTCCTCGCCAGCCACGAAACGCAGCGTCTTCACGTTGAGCTCGTCCAGTACGACCTCACGGAGGCGCTCCACCGCCCGTGCCTCGGCCTCGGGCAGGGACACGACGGCCTCGGCCAGCGGCTGGCGCGTCTTGACGCCGGCGGCGTTCCGCGCGGCGCGGCCCATCTCGACCACGCGCCGCGCGGCCGCCATGTCGAAGCTGACTCCGGCGTCGATGGCGGCCTCGTCGGCCGCCGGCCACGCGCACAGGTGCACGCTCTCGGGCGCCTCCGCGTCCACCGAGCGCACCAGGTTCTGGTACAGCTCCTCGGCCACGAACGGCGTGAACGGCGCCAGCAGCTTGGCGACGGTGACGAGCGCCTCGTACAGCGTGTGGTAGGCGGCGAGCTTGTCGGCGTCGCTCTCCGACTTCCAGAAACGGCGCCGGCTGCGCCGCACGTACCAGTTGCTGAGGTCGTCGACGAACTGCTGGATCGCCCGCGTCGTGCCGGTCGCGTCGTACGCCTCCAGACCGGCCGTGACGTCGCGCACCAGCGCCTGCAGCTCGCCGACCAGCCAGCGGTCGAGCAGAGGGCGCTCCTCGAGCGGCGACTCCCCGGCCGCCGGGTCGAAGCGGTCGATGTTGGCGTACACGGTGAAGAAGTTGTACGTGTTCCACAGCGTGAGCAGGAACTTGCGCACCACCTCGTCGACCATCTCGGCGCCGAAGCGCCGTGGACTCCAGGGCTGCTGGCTGCTGAACATGTACCAGCGGAAGGCGTCCGCGCCCTGCCGGTCGAGGATCTCCTCGGGCTGGACGATGTTGCCCCTGCTCTTGCTCATCTTCTGACCCTCGGCGTCGAGGATGTGCCCCAGGCAGAGGACGCGCTTGTACGAGCTGCGGCCCTCGATGAGGGTCGCCACGGCGATGAGGCTGTAGAACCAGCCGCGGGTCTGGTCGATGGCCTCGCAGATGTAGTCGGCGGGGAAGCGTTCTCGGAAGAGCTCGCGGTTCTCGAAGGGGTAGTGCCACTGGCCGAAGGGCATGGAGCCGGAGTCGAACCAGGCGTCGATCACCTCGGGGACGCGCCGCATCTCGCCGCCGCACTCGGGACAGGCGAGGACGACGTCGTCGACGTAGGGCCGGTGGAGTTCCAGGTCCTCAGGAACGGGACCGGCCGCCATCTCGTCCAGCTCGCGGACCGAGCCGACGCAGTGCGCGTGCCCCTGCCCACAGCGCCAGATCGGCAGGGGCGTGCCCCAGTAGCGGTCGCGGCTCAGCGCCCAGTCGACGTTGCCCGCGAGCCACTCGCCGAAGCGGCCGTGCTTGATGTGCTCGGGGTGCCAGACGACGTCCTCGTTGGCGGCGATGAGCTGGTCCTTGATCGCCGTGGTGCGCACGTACCAGGTGGCCTTGCTGTAGTAAAGCAGCGGCGTGTCGCAGCGCCAGCAGAACGGATAGCTGTGCTCGTACGGCTCGACGCCCAGGAGCAGGCCGCGCTCCTTCAGGTCGCGCGTGATGGCCGGGTCGGCGTCCTTGACGAAGACCCCGGCCCACGGCGTGACCTCGGCGACGAACCTGCCCTCGGTGTCGACGGCGTTGACCACGGGCAGGTCGTTGGCGAGGCCGACGCGCATGTCGTCCTCGCCGAAGGCGGGCGCGATGTGGACGATGCCGGTGCCGTCGGTGGTCGTCACGTAGTCGTCGCCGATCACGAAGTGGGCGTGCTTCTCCGGCCTCATGAACCCGAACGGCGCCTCGTACTCGAGACCCAGAAGCTCGGCGCCGGGGAACTCGCGCAGCACCTCGGCCTTCCTGCCGAGCACGCCTTCGACGAGGTCACGCGCGAGCACGAACCGGTCGCCGCGGCTCTCGACGAGCGCGTAGGTGACGTCCGGGCGCACGGCCGCGGCCACGTTGCTGACCAGCGTCCACGGGGTGGTCGTCCACACGGCGAGCGCGACGGGCTTCGGCTCGCCCTCCACCGCCGCCGACACCCTCGCCGCCGCCTCGGCGGTGAGCGGGAAGCGCACGTAGATCGAGTCCTCGGTGATCTCGCGGTAGCCCTGAGCCACCTCATGGCTGCTGATCGCCGTGCCGCAGCGTGGGCAGTACGGCACGACCTTGTGGCCCTGGTACAGCAGACCCTTGTCCCAGATCTGCCGCAGGATCCACCACACCGACTCGATGTAGTCGTTGGTGAACGTGTAGTAGGCGTCGTCCATGTCGACCCAGAAGCCGATGCGCTCGGTGAAGCGCTCCCACTCCTCGAGGTACGCGGTGACGCTCTCCCTGCACAGCCGGTTGAACTCGGCGATGCCGAAGGCCTCTATCTGCTGCTTGCCGTCGATCCCGAGCCGACGCTCCACCTCCAGCTCCACCGGCAGACCGTGCGTGTCCCAGCCGGCCTTGCGCGGGACCCTGTAGCCACGCATGGTCTTGTAGCGCGGGAAGAGGTCCTTGAAGATGCGCGAGACGACGTGGTGCGAGCCCGGCCGGCCGTTGGCGGTCGGCGGGCCCTCGTAGAAGACGTACAGTGGAGCGTCCTCGCGACCCTCGAGGCTCTTGCGGAAGATCCCCTGGGTCCTCCAGAACTCGAGGATGCGTGCATCCAGCGCCGGGAAGTCGACGCGCGCCGAGACGTCGTCGAACAGGGGCCGTCCGCCACGGGACGTTCCTCCGGAGCCGCCCTCGACAGGCTCTCTGTGGTGACTCTGCACGGGACTCGCTTTCTGCTGGCTCGGACCGGGCGCCCGATTCTACCAGACGTGCGCGCGCGGCCGGCCCGGCGCCGGTCGACCTCGCCCGCCCGGCGACGTGCCACCGCGCCACGGGATGCGCGACTCGGCGGACGCCGGGCGGCCCGTGTAGACTGCCTGCCATGAGCTCATCTGCAGCAGACCACGCCGGGGCAGCCCGGGACCACAGCGGCGAGACGCCGCGCATCCTCGCCCTGCTCGACTACGACGGCACCATGACCACACGGGAGTGCAACGAGGTCGCCCTGCAGCCGCTGGTCGGGGAGGCGTGGTGGGCGCTCGAGGAGGAGTCCTACAACGACCGCATGGGCCACGCCGAGGTGTTCGACCGGCAGATCGGGCTCATCCGTGCGCCGCGGGCCGAGGTCGTGCGGCGCCTCATCGAGGTCGCCGAGCCCATGCCCGGCCTGCACGACTTCATCACCCGGTTGCAGGCCCGCGGCGGCGAGGCGGCCATCGTGAGCGCCGGCGTCCGCGAGGCGATCGAGGCGTTCTGGAGCCGCCTCGACCTCCCGCCGGTCGACCTGTTCGCCAGCGAGCTGGTCGGCGACGGAGACGGAGACGGATCACGGTATCGCCTGCAGTTCAGCAACGCGCTCGGGGATTGCCCGCGCTGCGGACCCGGCAGCTGCAAGGCGGCGGTCCTGCGCCGGCTCCGCCGCCCCGGCGATGTCGTGCTCGTGTTCGGCGACGGACCCAGCGACCTCTGCCCGGCGCGCGAGGCCGACATCGTGTTCGCGCGCGACCACCTCGCCGAGCGCTGCGCCGCCGAGGGGCTGGAGTGGCGCGAGCTGACCGACTTCGGCGCGGTGCTCGCCGAGGTCGACGAGTGGCTGGCGCGACGGGAGGCGGACGAGCCGGAGACGGCGGCCCGGTGAACGGCGGCCGCAGAGGCGGCGACCACGCTGGGGTGCGGGCCGGCGCGGCCGCCCCGATGCCCCTCACGCCCATCGAGCGGCCGGCGCGCCAGATGTTCTCCATCGTGGCGGTGGCGGTCGTCCTGCAGGCGGTCGCCTGGGCCTGCCTCGCCTGGTTGTTGCGCAGCGGGGGCCCGTGGTACGGGTTCTTCGACGTCTCGGACATCGTCGTCTATCTCGACTACGCCCAGAAGGTCGCCGCCGGCCAGGCCGTGTACCGCGACTTCGCGTTCGAGTACCCGCCGCTCGCCCTGCCGCTCTTCACACTCCCCTACCGCGGCGACCCGGCCGCCTACCCCACCTGGTTCGCCGCCGAGATGATCCTGCTGGGGACGGCGGCGGCGGCCCTCACCGGCGCCACCGCCGCCGCCGTCTGGCGCGGGCTGTGGCGGCCGCTGGCCGCCGGCGGCGCCTTCGCGCTCGCCGTGCTCGCCGCCGGCGCGATCACCGCCAACCGTTACGACGTGGCCGTGGCGCTCACGCTCGCGGCCTGCCTGTTCTTCCTGGCGCGGCGTCTCCCGGCGGCGGCCGGCGCGGCGCTCGGGGTCGGCGTGGCGCTCAAACTCACCCCGGGATTGCTCCTTCCACTGGTGCTGATGGTCGCGGAGACGCGCCGCCGCGCCCTCCTCGCCTTCATCGGGTTCCTCGTCTTCGCCGCCGTCCCGTTCCTCCCGTTCCTGGGGCGTCTCGACGGCCTCACCGGCGTCGTGACGTACCACGCGCAACGCCCGCTGCAGATCGAGAGCGTGCCCGGGACCCCCTACCTGATCGCCGGCGCCGCGGGCGCCTGGGGCGTCGGCACCGGGACGTCGTTCGGGTCGCAGTCGCTCGCCGGGCCCGGCAGCGAGCTGGTGGGCCGCGCCTCCGTCTGGGTCGGCCTGCTGCTGGTGGCCGGCGTCTATGTGCTCGTGTGGCGCCGCCGTGCATCGCTGCGGGCGGCGCCCGAACGGGTCCCCGTCGCCGCCCTCGCCTGCGTCCTCGCCTTCACGGTGGCCAACAAGGTGCTCTCGCCGCAGTTCCTCTGCTGGACGTTCCCGCTGGTGGCGCTGGTGGTGGTCGGCCGCGGCGCGCTGCAGCGCATCACGGGGATCCTCACGCTCGGCGCCATCGCCCTCACCCAGGTCGAGTTCCCGTATCTGTACTGGCGAATGGTGAGCCTGGAGCCCGGGCCGGTCGCCGTCGTCGCGGCGCGCAACGCCGTGCTCGTCGGAGCGGCCGCCCTGGCGGCGGTCACCGTGTGGCGGCTGCCGCAGGACGCCGGCGCGGACGGCTGAGAGGCCGATGCCGGCCGTCGTGGGCGGCATGCGCCGCGTCACCGCCCCTTGGCCGGATCAGGGCTCCTCCTCGCCCGCGCCGTCGCCGCTCGGGGTCGGATAGAAGACCGCGAAGAGCAGCGGACAGGCCAGGGAGAGCGGGACCAGCACCCAGGCCCTGTCCGGGCCGCCGTGGCTGTGTGCGACGGCGTGCGCCGCGATCATCACCGTGGCCATCGCCGTGAACGCGATGATGACCTGCACGACCACCCGGGACTCCCACGGGTCGCGCACGGCCCGGGCGGCGCCGAACGCGAGCGCCAGGATCGCCGCCGACAGGATGTGGCCCGACGTGGTACCCGAGAGATCCCCCGTGCCGGGAAGCCCGAGCGCCAGCACCGCGGCGATGCCGACGCTGCTGGTCGCGTAGACGGCGAGCAGAATGCGGCACGCTCCGTTCTTCGTCATCGCTCCTCCCCGAAGAAGCATCCGGCACGGGAGATGGTACTGCACGTCGACCCGCCGGCGGTCGTCCCCTTCCGCGTGCTCGCCGCGCGGCGCCGCGGCGGGGCGCGGCGCCGCGCGCGACGACCGTGGGCCGAGCCCCGCGCAGGGGCCGTGGACGCGGACGCGCGGACGAGCCGGTTTCCGCGCCGGCGGGGCTTCGCATATCATCGTCCCGGCCGCCGGCCGCGCGGCCGACGCTGCGGCGCCGCGCGGCCGTCCCTTCCCACCGCGCCGGGTGATCCGTGGAAGTCGCCCTCAAGAAGAGTCTCGGGCAGTTCGTCAGGTTCTGCTTCGTCGGCGCCAGCGGCGTCGTCGTCAACCTGGTGGTGTTCACCGCCGTGTTGCTCGTCTGGACGCTCGCGGCCGGCTGCATCCATTCCTTCGTCGACCTCGGAAGCTCAATCGTCGACCTCGCCGTCCACAAGGACACGCGCGCCGTGCCGGGGGCGGCCGCGTTCGTCGCCAACGCCGCCGGATTCGTCGTCTCGGTGTTCACGAACTACGTCCTCAACCGGCGCTGGACGTTCCGCTCCTCGGGCGCGGTCCGTAACGAGCTGCCCAAGTTCTTCACCGTCAGCGTCACCGCCTACCTGGTGCAGCTGGCCGCATTCTGGCTGCTGCACGGCCCGGCGCAGATGGCGCCGCTGCCCAGTCAGCTGGTCGCGATCGCCTGTGTGATGCCGATCAACTTCGTCCTCAACAAGCTGTGGAGCTTCCGCGGGGCGTGAGCGACGACCGCGGGATGCCTTCACCCGCGGCGCCGCACCACTCGCCGAACGTGTGGCTCGCCGCAGGCGCGGCGTTCCTGCTCACCGTGCTCGTGATCGGCGGCCTCTTCCCCAATCTCTGGTACGGGATGCACGACATCACCGACCTGCCGGTCTACTGGGGCTACGCCTCGCGCATCGCCGCCGGGGAGGCGCCGTACACGCCGTCGTTCGAGGTCGAGTATCCTCCGCTCGCCGTGGCGCTCTTCCGCCTGCCGGGCCACACGGAGAGCGAGCGTCTGTACGGCATCTGGTTCAACGTCGTGATGGCGGCGATCACGGCGGCGACCGGCGCCGTGACGGCCTTCGTCGCCTGCCGATCGTGGCCCCGTGGAGGCCGTGCATACGTGGCCGCGGTGTTGTTCCCGGTGGGCGTGGCGCTGATCGGGACGATCGTCATCAACCGGTACGACGTGGCCGTGGCTCTGCTGGTCGCGGTGTTCATCCTCTGCCTCGCCGAACGCGGGTACGCCGCAGCCGCGTTCGTGGTCGGCGTGGGCTTCGCGCTCAAGATCACCCCGCTGGCGCTGCTGCCGCTGGTGCTGCTGCTGGTCGGGCCGCCGCGACGCTGGTCCTGGCCGCTGGTCGCCTTCGGCGCCGCAGCCGCCGCGCCCTTCCTGCCCTACGTGTTCAGATCCTGGCCCGGGGTGTGGCACACCTTCCAGTACCATCTCGAGCGGCCGCTGCAGATCGAGAGCGTGCTGGGGACCCCGCAGCTGCTCGGTCAGCTGCTGGGGGCCGGCTGGGCGTCGTGGACCTGGAGCCACGGATCGCACTCGCTGGTGGCGCCGGGCGCCGGGCTCGCGGCCGATGTGAGCGGCGGGCTGACGCTGCTCGCCGTGGCCGCCGTCTACCTCCTCGCCTGGCTGCGGCGCGAGCACCTGCGGCGCGCGCCGGCCGACCAGGCGATCGTCGTACTCGCCCTGCTGCTGGCGCTCATGACCTTCGGCAAGGTGCTCTCGCCGCAGTACTTCATCTGGATCCTGCCCGCCTGGGCGCTGGTCGCCTGCCGCGACGTCTGGGTCGGTACGCTCGGCGGCCTCACCCTGGCGCTGACGCAGGCGGAGTTCCCGGCCCAGTACTGGAACCTGCTCGAGATGCAGCCGGCGCCGCTGGCCGTCGTGGTGGTCCGCAACACACTGCTGCTGGTGACGTTCGCGGTCACCCTGTGGCGCGTGTGGCGGCTGCCGGCAGGCCCGGTCGCGGCGGCGCGACCGGAGGCGACGACGCGGCCTCTTCACGCCTCCCGGTAGGGGAAGGCTGGCCGGTGGCCGGCACTGAATCTGCGCCGGAGCTCACCCTTCGCGGCGCCGCGCGGAGCCTTGGCGATGACGCAGGACGACTGCAGGTCACAGCCGTCGCCCAGGACCACGTTGACGGCGACGCGCCGCATCGGGTCGTCGTGTGGAGCAGGGACAGACGAGGCCATGCGGGAATCCGACAGAGTCGGGCGGTGAGGGTCGTCGGCGCGGCGGGACCTGGGGCGCCCTCAGGCGCGGATCCGGCAGCCCCCTGACCGCTCGCCCGCCTCAGACCCCGGGGCCGTGAGTCGCCGCGATGGTCTGCACGCCGCCGTGGTCGCGCAGTGACCGCTCGGCGGCCTCGAGGGAGGCGACGACCTGCAATCCGGCGCGGCCGTCGGTGATCGGCCGCCGGCCGGTCGTGACGCACTCGATGAAGTGGCTCGCCTCCGCGAACAGCGGCTCGACCGTGTCGAGCCGGGGGGCGACGATGTCGCCGGTGCGGTAGGAGAGGTGGAACTCGCCGAAGCTCTCGGGCTCCTTGTAGTCGACGCCGTGGTCGAAGATCTTGACTTTCTCGACGCTCTCCGTGTCGTCGTAGAGAGCCATGCGCCGGCTCCCGACGACCACCGTGCGCCGTAGCTTGACCGGCGAGAGCCAGGCGATGTCGACGTTGGCGACCACCCCGGAGGGGAAGCGCAGGTTGACGAACGCCACGTCGGGGATCTCCGGGACGATGCAGCCGCGCCCCGTGACGTACACGCTGGAGGCCGACTCCCCGAGCCAGTAGTACAGGATCGAGAGGTCGTGCGTGGCGAGGTCCCAGACCACGCTCACGTCCTTCTGGTGCAGCCCCAGGTTCACGCGCGAGGATGTGATGAAGTGGATGTCGCCCAGGCTGCCGTCGTGGATGAGCTCCCCGAGCTTGCGGACCGGCGGGCTGAAGACGAAGGTGTGGCCGACCATCAGCGTGAGCCCCGTCTCGCCGGCGAGCCGCACGAGCTCCTCGGCGTCGGCTGTCGAGCTCGTCATGGGCTTCTCGACGAAGACGTGCTTGCCGGCCCGCAGCGCGGCCGCGGCGAGGTCGAAGTGCGTGGAGATCGGCGTGGCGATCACCACGGCGTCGACGGCGGGGTCCGCCAGCACCTCGTCGTAACTCCCGCTGACCGCCTGCGCCGGGTACCGTCTACGCACCTTCTCGAGGGCCTCGGGGCGCCGGTCGCAGACCCACGCGACCGAGACGCCGGGGACCTCGAGGTAGTTGCGCAGGAGGTTCGGGCCCCAGTAGCCGTACCCCACGATCGCCACGTTCGTCATGCCGCCCTCCGGCCGGTCGCGCTCATGCGGCTCCGTGGCCGAGCAGGGCGGCCGGCACCGTGCGCAGGCACAGCGAGGCGTCGACGAGGGTGTCGCGCGAGCAGTGGTACAGGATGTCCTGGAACACCATGTCGTCGAAGCCGACGCGGCTCCGCCCGTCCACCTGCCAGACGCCGGTGATGCCGGGCTTCACCTCCAGCCGGCGGTGGTGCCAGGGCTGATAGACGGCGACCTCGTAGGGCAGCGGCGGACGCGGCCCGACAAGGCTCATGTCGCCGACGAGGACGTTCCAGAGCTGCGGCAACTCGTCCAGCGAATACCGCCTGAGAAAGCGGCCGACGGCGGTGACGCGCGGGTCGTCGACGAGCTTGAAGACCTCCTGCTCCTCGCCTTCGACGCGCTGCGTCCTGGTCTCGGCCTCGCCGTTGATGAGCGCCCGCATGTACTCGCGGTGGGCGTCCGCGCCGACGCCGTGCCGCATGCTGCGGAACTTGTAGAGTTTGAAGGGACCGCCACCGAGGCCGATGCGCTCCTGCGCGTACAGCACAGGCCCGCGTGAGGTGAGCTTCACGGCGAGCGCACAGACCAGAAGCAGCGGGGAGAGCGCGATCAGCGCCCCAGCCGAGACCACCACGTCCGTGGCCCGCTTGAGCGGCGCGCGACGACGCTCCCCCGGGGCACGTCGCACACGCACCACCGGAGCCTCGAAGAGGTCGATGAGCAGGCGGCGCCCGGCGAGCGGACGCAGACGGTTGGAGACCACGTACACCGTGACCCCGTGGCGCCGACCGACCGCGATCAGGTCGAGCGTCTCCGCGATCGTCACGCTGCGCGCATCGACGAACAGGGAGCCGACCGCGAGCCGGCGGTCGCCGGACTGCCCGCTCAGATGCTGGTCCACGCGAGCGGCCACATGCTGTTCCCGGCCGCCGTCCACGAGATCCACGCGGTCGAACCCGTTGAGCATGGTCAGCCGCTCGCGCAACGGTTCGGTCCGGTACGGCCAGCCCACCACCAGGGTCCGGCCCATGTCCTCGCGGAAGCGGCGGCCGAGGACGCGCGAGAGTACGAGCGTGCGCACCACGGCGGCAAATACGAAGAAGAACGCGAAAGCTCCGACGGCCGTGAGCCGCGATTCGAAGGCGACGGGGAGGTGCAGCAGGTACACGACGAGAGCGCTGATCGCCGCCGACCACAGCATCGCCTTGGCCAGGGTGAGCAGGTGCAGGGCGCGGTGCGCGAGAAGCTCACGCTCGTACAGGCCGAGCGCGTGGAAGACGACGAAGGTGATCAGCAGCGGCACGAGCATCGACCAGCTGGGGTCGAGCGGGAGCGCCTCTCCGACCGCGACCACCTCGGCGTGGAACGTGAGCGCGAGACCGTAAGCGACCAGGCCGAAGGAGAGGTCGGTGAACAGGAACCAGCGGGCGGGGTGCAGGCGCGGCCCCGTCGGCGCCGAGACCTTCGGATCCACGGCGACCAGATGCCGGGAGACGACGCTGCTCTCCATCGCCCGCTCCTCGACGCCGGTGACCCTCATCGCCGCCACGCTGTCCCTCCTCCCTTCAGTCCGTCAGGCCGTGGCCTCGGCGAGCGCCGTCACCACGCGGGCGCGCTGCTCGCCCGTGATCTCCGGGAACATCGGCAGCGAGAGGATCCGCTCGGCCCGGCGCTCAGCCGCCGGGAAGTCGCCACGTCCGTAGCCCAGCTCCGCGTACGCGGGCTGCAGATGCAGCGGCACGGGATAGTGGATCCCCGAATCGACCCCTCGCTCTCCCACCCGTTCCCGGACCTCGTCTCTCCCGTCCACCATCACCACGTACAGGTGGTGGACGCCCTCGGAGCCGTCACTGCGTTCCGTGACGGTCACCCCTTGCCTTCCCGCCAGGGCCGAATCGTAGTCCGCGGCGGCGGCGCGACGAGCCTCGTTCCAGGCGGTGAGCCTCGGCAGCTTCACGAGCAGGAACGCCGCCTGGAGGTTGTGCAGCCGGTCGCAGTAGCCGACCACGCGGTGGGTGTACTTGTCCTCCTGCCCGTGGTCACGGTAGAGGCGCACCGCCTCGGCCGCGGCGCGGTCGCGCGTGGTCACCGCCCCACCGTCGCCGAGAGCGCCCAGGTTCTTGCCCGGGTAGAAGCTGAACGCGGCGGTGGCGCCCAGCGAGCCCGCCGGCCGACCCTTGTACCTCGCCCCGTGAGCCTGACAGGCGTCCTCGACGACGGCGAGACCGTGGCGGGACGCCGTCTCCGCGACCGCGTCCATATCGACTGTCTGCCCGTACAGGTGCACAGGCACGACCGCGGAGGTGCGCGGCGTGACCGCCGCTCCCACGGCGGCGGGGTCCATGAGTCCGCTGCCCTCGAGGCAATCGACGAACACGGGCGTGGCTCCGATGTGGCTCACGGCCTCCGCCGTGGCGATGAAGGTGTTGACCGGGACGATGACATCGTCCCCCGGACGCACTCCGGCCGCGAGCAGCGCGAGCTTGAGCGCATCGGTGCCGGAGCTCACCCCGACGGCGTGGTCGCAGCCGCAGAAGGCGGCGAAGGACTCCTCGAACCGCGCCAGCTCCGGCCCCAGTGTGTAGGCGGCCCGCTCGACCACCGAGCGGAAGGCGGCGTCGAGTTCGACCCGCAGGTCCGCCGCCTGACGCTTGAGATCTACGAACGGAACGCGCGGGGCGGCGACATCGCCGCCTCGCGGCGCCCGGACACGGCCGGTGCTTCTCACTGTGTCTGCTCCCGACGATCCTCGTGGCAGGCCCTAGACTACCCTGTCGGAGGGCGCCCCGCGCTGGGTTGTTCGTCTAGAGCCGACCGGCCCGGGCGCCCCAGGAGCCGGCGGGCGGCCCGGCACGCCCGGCGCCGTCCCCTGCCGTCCGCCGCACCCGACGATCGGCCACGGCAACAAGTGCTGTCAGGTCTGACAACGGTGGAGCGAGGGGGCCTGTCCTCCCGCCGCCCCGATGACCGCGACACGAGAACGGCCGGAGACGCCTCCCAGGACGCCGCGGCGCCACGGCGGCTATAATCCCCGGACGACTGCTCGCGAGGGGAGGGCGAACGCGTTGACAGACCGGATCCAGCCCGCGGAGGGCCCGCGCCGCTACCTCGAAGTCCTGTGGCGGCGCAAGTGGTTCATCATCGTGGCTCTGGTCGTCATCCCGGCGGCCGTCGTGACCGTCAGCCTCCGGCAGCCGACCCGTTACTCCGCGACCGCGCGGATGATGGCGCAGTCGCAGTCTCCGTCGATCAGCGTCGCGGTGGGCACGAATCTCGGCCTCTCACAGCCGAACGAGCGGGAGCTGCAGACGCTGGCGAGCTTCGCGGTGACGCGGGAGATCGCGACCCGGGCGGCGAAGGACCTCGGCTGGGCCGACGCCCCGGCCGGACTGATGAAGAAGGTCACCGCCGAGGCCGACCCGAGCGCCGACGTCATCAACGTGACCGCCGAATGGAGGACCCCGGAGGGGGCCGCCGACCTGGCCAACGCGTTCGCTCGCCAGTTCCTCCTCTGGCGCCAGGAGACCCTGCAGAAGTCGCTCGACGACGCCATCGTCCAGCTCGACGAGCGGATCTCCGCCACACGTGCGGGCAGCGCCGAGCGCACTGCTTTGGTAGAGCGTCGCGGCCAGCTCGAGGTGCTCAAGCCGCTGGTGAGCGGCGGCCTCACGATCGGCGAGGCCGCGCAACCGCCCACCACGCCCTCCTCCCCCAAGCCGTTGCGCGACACCGCCGTCGCGGTCGCCGCCGCCCTGGTGCTCGGCAGCGGGCTGGCGTTCCTGCGCGAAGCGCTCGACGTGCGGCTCCACAGCGCCCGCGAGATCGCCGAGCGGATAAGCCTTCCGGTCCTCGCGGAGGTCCCCGAGTTCCGCCGCCGCCGGCAGGGACCGGGCAGGCTCATCGTGCTCGACGACCCCCGCAGTCCGGGCGCCGAGTCATATCGCTTCCTTCGCACCAACCTCGAGTTCGTCAACTTCAACCACGACGTCCGGACCATCGTCGTCACCAGCCCGCTGCCCAGCCAGGGCAAGTCGACCACCATCGCCAACCTCGCGATCGCGCTCCTGGACGCAGGCAAGCGCGTCGCGGTCGTCGACGCGGACCTGAGGCGCCCGTCGCTGCACCGCACCTTCGAGGTCGGCAACACACGCGGCGTCAGCAGCGTCGTCTCCGGCGCCGTCCGTCTCCGCGAGGGCGTGCAACGGCTCTCCTTCAACAGCTCTGTCCCAGTGGGGACCCCCGCCCCCATCTCGGCGCGGCGGAGCGTGAAGGTCACCACGCTGGCGGAGGGTCCCGACGGCAGCGGCACGGAAGGGGGCGCTGACGCTCAGGAGCAGCAGATGAGGCGGCGGGAGCTCGTGCTTCTCCCCTCGGGGCCGCTCCCTCCGAACCCCGGGGAGATGGTCGGGTCGCAGCAGTTCGGCAAGGCGCTGCAGGATCTGGGCGCCGTGGCGGACTACGTCCTGGTCGATGCCCCACCCATGTTCGCCGTGGGCGATACGGCGGCGATGGCGCCCTGGGTCGACGGCCTGCTCGTGGTCCTCCGCCTGGAGGAGACGACCGCCGACACCATCAGACACGTGGAGGACTTCCTGGCGCGGACCCCCACCAGGGCGCTCGGCGTGGTCATCACCGGAGTCCGCCGCCCGAGCAGGGGCAAGTACTACTACGCCGACTGACGCGGGGCCGACGGGATCCCCGTACGGACCCTCCGCCCCACCTCCTGCGCACACCGCCGGACGGCCTGCGACGACGCGGCCACCCGTGTTGTCATCGCTGACGACAGATAAGCGTCCAGGTCCTCAACAATCGTCTCTGCGCGCCGATTCCACCCTCTGGAGAGCAGCGCGAGCTGCTCGTTCCACCGCCATGGAGTCTCCGGCGGGTCGCGTCGCTGCGGCAGAGGCCTCGCGCGGTCGTCGTCAGCCTGACTGTGACCCTCCGCTCCCTGCTCCGGAGGGATCACGGTGCACAAGAAAGCCGCGGCGTCAGGCGTACTCGTCGTACTGCTGCTGGCGGCACTCCTTGGCGCCTCATCCCTGGCCTCCGCGAAGCCCAGGGCCCTGCGCTACCGGATCGTCAGGCACACGCGCAGCTTCGATGTGGTCAAAGGGCACGGCAAACGGCTGGTGGTGCGGCGTCACGTCAGATACGTGCGCGTCCACGGAGTGCGCCGCTACAGGGTGGTGCGCAGACACCGGCGGTCGATGCTGCTGCGGCGGCTTCCCCGCACCGCGAGGTCCACATCAGGCGACACTCCGATCACGTCCGGGAGTGCGGAACCGGCGGGCCTGCCGGCGACGGCGAGCAGCGCACAGGAAGCATGCCCGGCCTCCAACGGCAACGACGGAGTGGAGGCTACCCGCTGGGAGGCCGGTTCGCCGGACTACCCCCAATGGTGGGCCCTCGATCTCGGCTCCGTGAAGACGGTGACCGGCGTGCGGACGTCCTGGCACTCCGCCGTCCCGGACGGCCGCTACCAGTACCGGATCGAGACCAGCGTCGACGGCGCGTCGTTCACCACTGCCGTCGACCGCAGCGCGAACCGTACGCAGGGACTCACGACCGACGCCCTGCGCGTGGCCGCACGGTATGTGCGGATCCTGATCGTCGGCGCGAGCGCCGGCGCCCTGCCGGCGTCGGTGAACGAAGTCATCGTCTTCTCGACCGACGCCCCTCCGGCGCCGCCGGCCGACCGCTACGTGGCCAGGTGCGGCAGCGACGCGACCGGGGACGGCTCCGCCTCGCGCCCCTGGCGTACCATCCAGAAAGCCGCTGAGAGCGTGACGGCCGGCGCCGTGGTCGCCGTCGGCCCGGGCGTCTACGACGAGCGCGTCGTCATCCCCTCCCGCGCGGGCGGCGACGCCGGCGCCCCCACCCGCTTCGTCGCCGACGGAAAGGTGGTCGTCGCGCAGGGCTTCGTCGTCAACTCCCATCACACTGTCCTCGACGGATTCGAGATCACGCCCGGCTCGTCGTGTATCACTGACGGCCAGAGGACGGTCGGCCAGGTCCAGGTGACAGGCAGCCACGCCACCCTCAGGGGTCTGTACATCCACGACCTCGCCCGCGGCACCGGCATCACCATCGCGCCCGGCGCGACGCACACCACCATAGAGGACTGCACCATCAGCAGGCCCCGCCAGGGAGGCATCGGCTCGACGAACGACAAGCGCGGGCCCTCTTATACGACGGTGAGGAACTGCACCATCACGAAGTGGGCCGGTGAGGTCGGCATCGACACGGTGGGAGACCACTGGACCGTGGAGGGCTGTACGCTGCGCGGCGTCACGGCCTCCGACTACCAGAACGCGGCCACCCAGAACGGCGACGGCATCTGGACGAACCACAGCACCGGCAACGTGATCCGCGGGTGTCGCATCTACGACATCTGGTCCCACGAGGGCTTCGCCCGCCAGCACGCCGACTGCATCCAGTTCTGGACCAGCTGTCGCGGCCTGGTGGTCGAGGGCTGCACGCTGGGCTCCTGGAAGCCGGGAGGGGCCGAGAACACGCCCGGCCCGACGCAGTGCATCATGCTGGGCACGATCTCGGACGGCTCCTCCTGCGACATCACCGTCAGGAACAGCCTCCTCCTCTGCGGAGTGGCCAGGAACACCCACCCCACCGCCAGCGGATGCACCGACGGCACGCTGGACGTGACCCTGATCAACAACACGTTCTTCTCCAACTACCCGGAACTGGCCCACGTGACGAGGCTCACCGCGCGCAACAACGTCTTCTACAGCCACCGGGGCTTCGGCGGCGTCGTCGACGCGGACCACAACGCCTTCCTCTGGAACGCCTGGGAGGGCGGCGGCAGCACGATGTCGGCCAAAGAGGGGCCGAATTCACTCGGCACGAGCTACGCCACGAGACTGGACGCCGCCGAGGTCTTCGTCGACCCCTCGGTGGACGCCGCCCACGACTACGGTCTCGGCGCCGACTTCCGCCCGAGAGGCGTCCTGGCGGACGCCGGCGACCCCGCGCGGGCCCCGTCGTGCGACCTCGCGGGAGTGAGTCGAGGCTGCCCGCCGGGCATCGGCGCCTTCAGGTGAGCGCCGCGGCCGGCAGGCGCGGCCGCACCGACGCAGCGGGCCCGGGCCCGGCGCCCGGCGTGCAGGACGCGCCCGCCGCGCGGCGTCAGAGCTCGTCTGACGCCGCCCCGGCTCCGTCGATCGGCCTGGCCGGATTCCCTGCGTAGCGGCCGCCGGACGCCAGGTCGCGGGTGACGACGCTGCCCGCGCCCACCACGCAGCGGTCGCCGATGGTCACCCCGGGCAGGACGATTGAGAAGGCGCCGATCCAGCACTCCCGGCCCACGACGATGGGCCGCCCCGTCGGCGGCGTCCCCACTTCGTGATGGGACGTGATGAAGCGGACGCCCATGCCGACGAGGCACCCGGGGCCGATCGCGATGGAGCCCTTGTTGTCGAAGAAGCAGTCCCAGTTGACGAACGTGCCGGCGCCGATCTCGACCTGCACCCCGCCGAAGAAGCAGCGGGGGCTGATCACCACGCGCCGCCCCAGACGCAGACCCGCCCTCCTGAGCACCCTCGTGCGCAGCGCGTCCGACACCAGCGGCGAGGCGACCGGGCCGTTGAGCAGGAGGTCCCTGCGGAAGTGGTCGCCCACGCCGATCTGCCTGAGCGCCTTCGATCCGAGCACCTTCAGCGGGAGCCGTTCGGCCATGGATGCATCCTACAACCGCGGGGCTGCCGGAGCCGGATCCGCATCACGTCACGAGCGTCGGCCTCCGAGTCTCCGCCGGCCCGCCTCGCGGCGCCTCACGGCGCCGCATCCCGACGCGAGCCCCTGCCCGCCAGGCCGTCGAGCAGCCGCACGATCCTCGCCACGACGCCGCTCCCCTGGCCTCCGTGACCGGCCGCGTCCAGCCGCCCGCGGATCTCACGCCAGACGAGTCCTCCGCGTGCTCTGGTGACGGTCCAGAGCAGGTACGCCGCGGCCGCCGTCATCTGCACGGCGAGTATCGGCGGCGCACCCAGGCCGAGCCGACCCAGGCCGACGTGCAGACCGTAGAGCCCCGCCCCGGTGACGACCCCGGCGACGACACCCACGCCGTGGGCGCGCGCGATGTCGACGACGCCGAGGCTGAGCAGTCGCCGCATCACCGGCACGTAGGCCAGGTTCGTGAGCAGCTCGGAGACGGCGAACGCCCCCGCGATGCCCACGATGCCGAACCGGGCCAGCGCGACGAGGAGCAGCGCCAGCCAGCCGAGACGGCAGACCGAGATCAGGATCTTGACGTTCAGGGTCGCCGTCGCCTCACAGAGCATGGCCCCGAAGTGCGTCAGCAGGGAGAGCGGCGCCGCCAGCGAGAGCAGGGCGAGAGCCGGGACGGCCGCGCTCCACTGCGGCCCCAGCACCGTGGCGATGACCTCGTGCGCGGCCCCGGCGACGCCCCAGGCGACGGGGACGATGACGGCGGCCACCACCGTGAGGGTCGCCAGATAAAGCGAGCGCAACCGCTCGCGCTCGAACTGGATGCGGCTGTACCCGGGCAGCAACACCCGGGAGAGGCTCGTCACCATGAGCTGCAGGGGGACGGTGGCCAGACTGGTCGCGCGCGTGTACAGACCGGTCGCCCGCGGTCCCAGGTAATGACCCGCCCACAACGTGTCGAGGTTGGTGCCGGCGAACTCGGCGATGCCGATGAGAGAGACCCGAGCACCGAACGAGTAGATCGCCTTGAACGACCGCGCACTCAACCCGAGCCCGACGTCCGCCCGGCACAGGAGCAGGTAGGCGGTGGCCAGGAGGGTGGCCTGCCCCAGGGACGCCGTCACGAGGCTCCAGACGCCGAACCCCGCGTAGGCCAGTCCGAGCCCGAGTGCCGCGTAGCCGAGCAGATACGAGCCGATCTCCGTGAGCGCGATCGGACGGAAGGCGAAGCGGCGCCGCAGCAGGCCGTGCGTGGTGGCCGTGAAACCGCCGATCACCAGCGTGAGCGACATCACGCGCGTCACGGGCACGATGCCGGGCGTATGCGGGAAGAGCGCCCCCGCCAGGGGTGCGAGGACGACGAAGAGAACGCAGAGGCCCACGCCGATGAGCGCGGCGGAGGTGAACGCGGTGCGCACGTCACGCGCGTCCAGCTCCGGCTTCTGGACCACCGCTTGTCCGGCGCCGGCCTGGGCGAAGTACTGTGCGAAGCGCAGCAGCACCAGGGCCATCGCGACCACCCCGAACTCGCTCGGAGTGAGCACCCGGGCGAGGATCGCGGTGACGGAGAGCTGCAACGCGAAGACGACCACCGTGGAGAGATAGCTCCACTTGAGGCCGTGGATGGTCTCGGCCGTGAGGTTACTGCTTCGCATCGCGACGCCGTGTCCGGGTCGGGCCGCCGATCAGCACCTCGTGACGTCGTCTCACGACGACGCGGCCCCACCACGGCCCGGCATATGGCGACCCGTATATCATGTCCGGGTGAACCCTAGCGGACTTCACGCCCCGACGCCCGCCCCCGTGGCGGTGCACGGGACTGCGGACGACGGCGATCGAGGCTGGGGCCGCGGCGACGGAGCCGCTCACGCGCGAGGAGGCAGGGGATCGTGGGTGTCTGGACGGTGATCGCTCACTACGGCGACGTGTACGCCACACGTGAGGCGGTCAACGCCGTCCTCGCCGGCTCTGAGCGCCCGGAGACCGTCCTGCTGGTCGACAATCAGGGCGACCTGCCCGCGTTCGACGATGAGGCCGTGCAGGTGGAGCGCCCGGGCGACAACATCGGCTTCGCCGGCGCCTGCGTGCTGGGCATGCGCCGGGCGCTGGCCGCCGGCGCCGACTGGGTGTGGTTCGTCAACAACGACGCAGAGCCCGGCCCGGAGTGTCTGGAGCGCCTTCTGGACGCCGGGGCGGCCGCGCCCCGCGCCGGGCTCCTGAGCCCCGCGATCGAGCACCGCGACAGGGCGGGCTTCTGGTACGCGGGCGGCGACCTCGACCGGCGGCGCCTCCAGGTCGAGCATCGCGCGCGGCCGGAGCGGGACACGCCGCACGACGTGCCCTTCGTCACCGGATGCGCGTGGCTGGCGCGGCGCGCCTTCATCGAGCAGTGCGGCCCCCTGGACGCGGGCCTCTTCATGTACTTCGAGGACGTCGACTGGAGCCTCCGTGCGCAGGCGGCCGGCTGGCGCACGATGCTCGTGCCCGCGGCGCGCGTCGCCCACGACGCGGCGTACGCACACGGCCGACGCGTCTTCACGCCGACGGCCATCTACTACATGACGCGCAACCGCCTGCTCCTGGCGCGGCGCTGGGGCTCCCCCGGGGCCGTGTTCGCGGCCGCTGTGACATGGGGCGGTCGCCAACTCGTCAAGTGCCGCTCCGCCGCGGCGGCCGCGAAGGTCGTCCTGGCGCTCTCGGCCGGTGTCCGGGACGGCGTGGCCGGCCGCCGAGGTCCGGCGCGCCCCGGGCTCGCCCGCAAGCTGCGATGAGGAGCGATGCCGCACCCCGGTACCCGGACCGCTGGTTCTGGGTCGGCATCGTCCTGGCTTACGCGGCGATCGTGGCGGCGGCCCTCTGGACGCCGGTGCTCGGCGCCGTGCTCGCCGCCCTGGTCGGAGTCGGCGCCCTCCTCGCGACCATCGTGGGCACGCGCCGCGGGACGCTGTTCCTCGGCGCCCTGCTCATCGCGGTCGACCTCGTGCTGCCGTCCGACGTGGCCCTGCGGCTCCGCATCCCCGTCGGGGGCGGCGGGATCTACATCCAGGACCTGATCCTCGGCGTGCTCCTGGTCAGCGTCGTCCTGGGAGCGACCTCCGGGAGACGCCCCGGCGCCGTGACGTCCCCCGTGCGGCTCCCCATCCTCCTCTTCCTGTGCTGGACGGCCGTGGCCGCCTTCATCGGCTCTCAGAACGGCAACCAGGTCAAGTTCATCCTTCAGGACGCCCGCTCGCTCGTCTATTACGCCGTCTTCTTCTTCGCCGTCACGTTCCTCACTGACCGCCGTGAGCTCCTCGGGTTCCTGCGCCTCCTGGCCGTCTGTACGGTCGTGGCGTTCGCGCTCGGCGCCGTGTACGCGGCACTGGGCCGGGGAGGAGCCGTCGAGTTCGTGGAGGCCGGCGTGAGCCGGTTCCCGGCCGCCGACTTCATCTTCCTCATGGCGGCCATGATGCTCGCGGCGTTCGTCGTGGTCTGGCCCGCCGGGCGCCGACGGCCGGCCTGGCTGTGGCTCCTGCTCCTTGTGGCGCTCCTCGGACTGGTGCTCTCGTTCGTGCGCGGCAACTGGGTCGCGTTCGCGGCCGGGCTCGCCTACCTGATGGTGGTCCTCCACGTGCGGGAGCGCATGCGGCTGGTCGTCGGCGGACTGGCGGTCGCGCTGATCCTCGGCGTCGGCCTGGCCGCCGTGAGCCCGGCCGTGTTCTCCTCGGTGGTCTCGAGAGCACTCGCGGTCAGGGCGATGGACGACCCCAACGTCCAGTACCGCCTCATAGAGAACCAGGAGGTCGGCCGGCAGATCGCGGAGAAGCCGGTCCTCGGCAACGGCCTGGGCGCCGAGTTCCTCTTCGACTGGTCGCGCTACGGCGTGGCTCCCTTCCTCAAGACGTACATCCACAACAACTACTACTGGTTCCTGCAGCGGCTGGGGATCATCGGGCTGGGTCTGTTCGTCTGGATGACGATCGCCTTCCTGGTTCCCTGGATGAGCGTCCGGAGCACGCTGCCCCGCGACGACCCCTGGCTCTCGGGACTGGTCTTCGGGGGGCGTGCGTTGTTCGTCGCTTTGCTGGTCAATTCGATCACCTCGCCGCGCTTCAACACCATGGACAGCGTGGCGGTGCTCGCCCTCCTGATGGGGATGTCCGAGGCGGCCCTGGCCCTCCTGCGCGACCGCGTCGCGCGCGGGCCGGGGGCGCCCGCCTGAGCACCGCGTCAGCGCCCCGGCCGGCCGGCGTCCCGGAAGGCGGACTCGACCATGGCCGCCAGGGCGCCGGCCCTCTCCTCCCAGTCGGCGCGGCGGATGCCCCGCAGCTCGCCGATCTCGCGCTCGTACGCGGCGTGACCGGCGACCATCCTCCGCACGCCGGCGAGGATCCCCTCGGCCGTGCCGTCCACGAACACCGCGCCCTGGGAGAAGTAACCCCTCAGGGTAGGCCAGTCGGAGGTGATGACGGGCCGGCCGAGGGAGAGCGCTTCGTTGGCGCCGCACTGGAACGTGTGGTCCCGGGTGGTCAGCGCCATCACCGCATGACTCGACTTGAGCAGGCCGTAGTACCGGCGCTCAGGCAGGAAGCCCGTGAACACGACGTTGGCGGGCGCCCCCTCCACGAGGCCGGCCGGGGCCCGCGCGGGATCGCCGGTCACATGGAAGCGCACGGAGGGCTCATGGACGGCCGCGGCGAGGACCTCCTCAACGGGCTCGTCGGCCGCGAACCGGTTCACGACGGCGACGTTGAAGCCCTCGGGCAACGGGTGATCCTCCCACTCGTAGCTGCCGATGGGGTCCTTCAGCACCAGGACCCGACCCCCGCGTCCTTCGACCAGACGCTGGAAGTGCTCGTCGTGGACCAGCGTCACCAGCGCGTCCCGGGTGGCCGGCCGGTGCAGCCATGAAGGCTCGAGCCAGACCCGGCGCTGCATGGCGTCGCTGTGCGCGTCGACGATGTAGCGACCTCCGGCGATCCGGCAGCACCAGCGCACCAGGAGGACGCTGTGGCTGGGCGGGCTCTGCACGAAGACGACCTCCGGTCGTGTGCGCCACAGCAGGCCGAGGGTCCAGCCCGCCTGCAGCAGGTAGCGCAAGGGGGCGCTCCGGCTCGTCGAGCCCCACGGCGCCCCCAGGTGCCGCACCTGGGCGATGCCGAGCGCCCGCGCCAGCTGGCGGGTGCGGCTGCTGCCGTGGCTCGCGGGAGTCCACGTCAGGAACAGCGTCCTCCGGCGCCGGAAGACGGTCACGTCCGCCGCCCCGTGGTCTGCCCCGGTCACAGCATCCTCTCCTCCGCCTCACGAGCCCCGGTGCGCACCGCGCAGTGTACTATCGTACCCGCAGCGGCCAAGCCGCGGAGCCGCCCGTATGGAAGTCCTCGAGTCGCCGATAGACGACCCTCGCTGGCGGGAGCTGGCGGACACGCACCCGGACGCGGGCCCCTTCCACCTGCCCGCCTGGGCCTCGCTGATCGCCGACTGCTACCGCTTCCGGGCGTTCGCGCTGATTGTCCGGGAGGGCGACGAGGTGCTCGCCGGACTGCCGGTGGTGGAGGTGGGCGCGCGGCGCGCCCGGCGATGGGTGTCCCTGCCGTTCACGGATTCGTGCGCGCCGCTCATCCGCGCCGGCGTCGCGGCCGACGAGGTGTTCGCCGCCATCGACGCGCACGTGCTGGCCGCTCCGGTGCGCGGGTTGGAGGTACGCGCCGCGCTCCCCGCCGGCGCCGCCCGCCATCCCGTGGCGGCCGGCTACATCCACACGCTCGCCCTGCCCGAAGACCCCTCGCAGCTCCGCCCCAACAAGGGACACCGCAACTACCGCAACCAGGCGTTGCGCAAAGGCGTCCGGGTGGTGCGCGGCCGCAGCCCGGCGGAGCTCGCCACCTTCTACCGGCTGCACACGCTCACCCGACGACGTCACGGAGTGCCGGTGCAGCCGCGCCGCTTCTTCGACCTGCTGCAGCAGCGGCTGATCGCGCCGGGACAGGGCTTCGTGGCGACGGCGTCGGCCGACGGCGAGACGCTGGCGGCGGGCGTCTACCTGGTGCACAACAGGGTGCTGGTGGCCAAGTACCTGGGCTCAGACCCGAGCCTGCCGGACAAGCGGGCCGGCTACCTCATCGACTGGGACTCCATGGTCAACGGATGCGCCGAGGGCTATCACACGCTCGACCTCGGACGCAGCGACCCCGACGCCGACGGACTGCGCCTCTACAAATCCTCGTGGGGCGCGGCGGAGGCTCCGCTGACGTACACGCACATCTCGCGCACGCGGCCGCCGGCCGACCGCGGGTCCGGGGGCGGCGGCATCGCCGCCGCGGTCATCCGTCGGGCGCCCGTCTGGGTCTGCCGCGCGCTGGGCGAGCTGTTCTATCGCCGGGCCGCCTGAGAGCCCGCGGCGCGGGAAGCGGGCCGCGGCGCGGCGTCCCGTGGCGGACCGGCCGCCGGAGGACCCTCCCACCGCTCGCGCACCCAGCCGGCGACCTCGCGCGGCAGGGCGTGCCAGGACTGCGGGAGGCGCACCAGCTCGTCGAGGAACTCCTCGTACAGCGCCGTCCTGCCGCGGCACAGGTAGTCCGGATGCGTGTTCACGAGGGCCATGCCGCGGTGGGCGGTGAGGAAGTCGAGCTTCTCGAGCCAGATCCGCGGACCCGTCTCGCCCAGCGTCTCGATGAGCGTGTGGTCCTGGGGCAGCGTGTACGGCAGCTCGACGAACCGCCCCATCACGTAGGGCCACACGGTCATGACCCCGCCGGGCATCGGCTCGAAGGGGTCGGTGTCGAAGAACGAGGAGTCCCACTCGACCGCGAGATCCTGCATCCAGGACGGCTCGCGGTGGGTCATCGGCGACCGGAACCCGACCGATCCCCACTCCCGCAGGCGCGCGTTCATCGCCGGCAACCGGCGGTGGAAGCGGGCGCGCGACTCGAAGAGCCGTCCGTCGTGGCGCCACCCGTGCAGCGCGACCTCGAACCCCGCGGCACGGAGCTCATGCAGGAGCGAGTCCGGCACGCGGTACGTGCCGCCCACGAAGGAGACCGACGAGCTCAGGCCACGGGTCTGCTCCAGGGCGAGCAGGTCGAGCAGACGGGAGAGGCCGAAAGGCCCTTCGACGTCGTGGGTGAGCACCACGGCGCAGGCACGGTCGTCCGGCCACCACGGCGCGGCGCGCTCCGTCCCGGACGCCTCGAGTGCGGCGCGCACCTGCTCGGCGAAGACGACGAACCTCTCCTCCACCGGCCAGCGCAACGGCCCGGCCGCGGCCTCGCGGCTGACCACACGGCGGCGCAGCAGCGCCCTGGCCCCGGCGGGGAGCAACGGCCGCAGGCGGTAGTACAGCCGCCGTGCCGGCGGGAGGACGAAGTGGTCCGGTCCGAACTGCCCCTCGAGCAGCAGCGCCTCCCCGAGTCCGCCCAGGCCCTCCCCGGCCAACGCCCGCCGGGCCGCCTCCGGCAGCACGTCGGCCGCCGCACGAACCGCGTCCTCGACGGCGTCGCGCGGGAACGTCCGCAGCCCCAGCAGCCGCACGATCGCGTCGTCGGCCAGCACCCCGCGCATCCCGAGCCTCACCCCCGATCCCGTGGTCGTCGCCGGACCGGGCCGCGCCGTCACCGCGCCCGGTCGTGCGGACGAGCGTACCAGCACGACGACGATACGGGTAACATGGAGGTTCCCGTCCACGACTCTGAGGCGGGGACGACGGACGACGGAAGGGGGCGGGATGCGGTTCCTGGCGAGCAGGCGCGAGAGGACGGACCGACGCGCCGCGGCGCGTCCCCGGGCGCTGATCCTCGTCGAGAACGCCCCCGTGCCCGGCGACCGGCGCGTGACGGCCGAGGCCCTGTCGTTGCGGGCCAACGGCTACGACGTCAGCGTGATCTGCCCGGTCGCCGGGGACCAGCCGCTGCGCGAGGAGATGGACGGCGTGCTGGTGGCACGCTACCACCCCCACCAGCCGCCCTGCGTCTCGGGCGGCGCCCGCGAGCAGGTGACCGAGTACCTCGTGGCGCTGGCGAAGACCCTGCGCCTGATGGTGAGCCTGGCGCGGAGGCCCGGCTTCGACGTCATCCAGGCCTGCAACCCGCCCGACCTCTTCTTCCTGGTCAGCTGGCCGTTCAAGCTGGCCGGCAAGCGCTTCATCTTCGACCAGCACGACCTCTCCCCCGAGCTCTACGCGACGATCTTCGGCCGCGACTCGGGGCCGATCATGCGGGCGCTGCGCTGGACGGAGGCCCTCTCCTACCGGCTCGCCGACGCCGTGATCGCGACGAACGAGTCGTACCGCCGGATCGCCGAGACGCGCGGGAGGGTGGCGCCCGACCGTGCGTTCGTGGTGCGCAACGGGCCGCGCGAGGGCTGGCCGCTCCCGGTCGCGCCCGACCCGTCGCTCAAGCGCGGCCGTCCCCTGCTCGTGGTCTACATGGGAGTGATGGGGCACCAGGACGGTGTCGACCGGCTGCTCGACGCGGCGCACATCCTGATCCGGGAGAGGGGCTTCCGCGACGCCACCTTCGCGCTCGTCGGAGAGGGCAGCGCGGAGCGGGACCTGTGGCGCCAGGCGCGCGAGCTGGGCATCGAGGACCACGTCCACTTCACCGGCTGGGTCGACGACGAGGACCTGCTCTCGCGCTATCTCGTGACGGCCGACGCCTGCGTCTGCCCGGAGCCGTCCAGTCCACTGAACGACCATTCGACCTTCATCAAGGTCATGGAGTACATGGCCTCGGGCACGCCGGTCGTCGCGTTCGACCTTCCGGAGACGCGGTTCTCCGCCGGCGACGCCGCGGTCTACGCCGCGCCGGGCGACATCGAGGGCTTCGCCGCGCGGCTCGAGGAGGTGCTCACCGACGGCGGGCTGCGCGCGGCCATGCAGGCCGAGGCCGCGCAGCGGATGCCCGGACTGCGCTGGGAGAGCCAGGTCCCGGCCCTGCTGGCGGCCTATCGCCGGGCGCTCGCGGGCCACCCCGCCGGACCCGCCCGCTCCGGGGAGTCCGGCGGGTCCGAGCCTCCCCGAGAGGAGGCTCCGCCGTGAGGGTCCGCGAGCTGGACGTCTCCCGCGCCGCGGACTGGAACGACCTCGTCGCCGCCGAAGGGTCGTTCGCCCTGACCCAGGCGCGTGAATGGGGCGCGTTCAAGGCGCGCCTCGGCTGGCGCGTCCGCCGGATCGGCGTCGAGGACGGAGACGGCCGGCTCGTCGCCGGCGCGCAGCTCCTCATCAAGCCGCTGCCCCTGGGTCTCACGCTCGCCTACGTGCCGCGAGGCCCGGTGGGCCGCTGGCACGAGCCGGAGGTGGCCACCCTCCTACTGGCGCGACTCGAGCGCTGCGCGCAGGCGGAGGGCGCCGTGTTCCTCAAGCTCGAACCGGCGGTCGCCGTCGGAGCACCGGTGCTCGACCTGCTCGCCAGACACGGCTTCCGCGAGAGCCGGGTCACCAACCAGCCCCGGACGACCATGCTGCTGGATGTCTCCGGCGCGCCGGAGGACGTCCTGGGGCGGATGCGCAAGAAGACCCGTCAGTACGTCCGTCGCGCCGAGCGCGAGGGCATCACGACCCGGCTCGGCGCGACGGACGACCTGCCCGCCTTCCACGACCTGATGCGGAAGACGGCGCGGCGAGAGGGCTTCGCCCCGCGGAGCCTCGCCTACCACCAGGCCGAGTGGGACGTCTTCTCCGCCGGCGGCCTGTGCGCCCTGCTCCTCGCCCACCACGAGGGACGGCTGATCGCCGTCCGGACGGTCCACCGCTTCGGCCGGCACGCCGCCGAGTTCCACGGCGGGTCGGTCACGACGCCCGGTCTCCATCCCAACCACCTGCTCGTATGGCGGGCCGTCGAGTGGGCCAGGGAGCACGGCTGCACCACCTACGACCTCTGGGGAATCCCCGACGAGGTGGAGCCCGCCGCGGACGGCGGGCGGCCGGAGGCGCCGGAGCGGCGCGACGGCCTCTGGGGGGTCTACCGGTTCAAGCGAGGGTTCGGCGCCGACGTCGTCAGATACGCCGGCGCCTACGACCTCGTGCTCAAGCCGCGGGCGTACTCCGTGCTCACCGCGGCCATGATCGACAGATCGCTCTGGGAGCGAGCGGCCGCCCGGCTCGACCGGGTCGCGAGCTCCACCATCTTCAAAGGGGCTGCACCATGATCTCGATCGTCATCGACCCGGACCTGCGCTACCCGGACCCGGCGGACCACTTCTCCCCCGACGAACGCTTCCCGGAATACCGTCTCGGGCACATCTCCGCGCGTCCCAACCCCGTTTACCGGGCGGTGCGGAACCTGTTCGTGCAGGCCGGGCTGGACGCCGCTCACCTGGGCACGGCCGACTGGAACCCGCTGGGCGAGTACGTCAGGCCGGGCAGCCGCGTCTTCCTCCTCTGCAACTTCATGCAGGAGCGTCGGGCGGACGAGTCCCGGGAGGACTTCTTCTCGCGCTGCTCGCACGGGTCGGTGATCCGGGCGCTGGCCGACTACGTGCTGATCGCCGCCGGCGACACGGGGCACGTGAGCATCGGTAACGCACCGATACAGTTCTGCGACTGGGAGGCCGTGCTGCGCGACACGGAGGCCCGCGAGGTGCTGGACTTCTACGCCTCGGCCGGCGCGCCCGTCGCGGCCCGCGACCTGCGTCTCAAGGTGACGGCGGCCACGCGCCTCGGGGCGATCCGCAGCGTCGAGCGGCGCGACGAGACGGAGGGCGTGCACGTGCGCCTGGACGGCGACAGCCTGTTCGCCGGGCAGGACGCCCAGCGTCCGCGCTACCGCGTGATGAACTACGACCCGCGACGGACGCAGCGGTTCCACGAGGGCGGACGCCACGAGTACGTGATCCACCGCGAGATCCTCGAGTCGGACGTGATCGTCAGCGCCGTGAAGCTCAAGACGCACGAGAAGGTGGGCATCACCTGCGGCATCAAGGGCATGGTGGGCACCGTGGCCCACAAGGACTCGCTGCCGCACCACCGCTACGGCCCCCCCGACCGCGGCGGCGACGAATACCCGTCGGAGGACGCGGCGTTCGCACGGCTGGCGACCGGCGTGCACGAACTGGTGCAGCGCACCACACCCGACAGCCGCACCGGCAGCGCCCTGCGCGTGGGGTACAAGGTCCTGCGTCGCGCCGTCCGCAGCCGCACTCCGGTCGTCGAGGGCGCGTGGCACGGCAACGACACCACCTGGCGCATGGCCACGGACGTGGCCCGCATCGCCGTCCACGCCGACGCAGAGGGCGTCATGCACGAGACCCCGCAGCGCCGCGTCGTCGTGCTCACCGACGGGGTGATCGGCGGAGAGGGCGACGGGCCGTACATGTCCACTGCGGTCCACAGCGGGATCCTCGCCCTCGCCGACGACCTCGCCGCCGCCGACCACGCGAACGCTCTCCTGATGGGCTTCGACCCGGATCGCATCCCCCTCGTGCGCGAAGCGCCGCGCCTCGAGACGTATCCGCTCACGGACGGCGACCCGCGCCGGGCCGAGGTGACGCTGAACGGACGGGCCATGCCGATGACCGAGTTCGGGCGACTCGAGCGCACGCCCTACGAGCCTGAGACCAACTGGCGCGCCGTGCTCGGCCGGGACGCCGTGCCGATGCCTGACGGGCCGGACGCGCCGGCCCACGGGCCGCGGGCCGCGAGCGAGTCGCGTCGGCCGGCTCAGCCCGCGCCGGCCGTGGTCGTCCCGGCCGACCGGCCCGCCGCGCTCGGCATCGCACGCTCGCTCGGCTCGCGCGGCGTCACCGTCTACGGCGTCGACTCCGACCTCCTCGCCCCGGCCATGGCGTCGCGCCACGTGACCCCGGTCCGGCTGCCCCGCGGCGACGCCTCCGACGAGACGCGTCTCCGCGCGCTGCTCGACCTCGGGCGAAGGATCGGCCGCCGCGCCGTCCTCTTCCCCGTCAGCGACTCGGCCGCGCTGCTCTGCTCGCGCCACCGGGACACGCTGCGCGAGCACTACGACTTCGTCATGCCGGAGGCCGATGCGCTCGACCGCCTGCTCAGCAAGGACGGGCTGCATGAGCTCGCCGAAGAGCACGGCATCCCGGCGCCGCGCATGTTCCCGGTGGCGAACCGTGAGGAGGCCGAGACCATCGCCGACCGACTCCCCTACCCGGTGATCATCAAGCCGGTGTTCAGCCCGTCCTGGCAGAACCCGGAGGTCAGAGCCCTGCTGCGCACCACCGCCCTGGGCGGCGGACCCAAGGTCGTGCTCTGCGGGAACGCGGCCGAGCTGCTCGCCGCCCACGGGAAGATCGCCGCCCACGACCCGCGCATGATCTTCGAGGAGGTCATCCCCGGGGAGGATCCCAGCCTCCTCTACCACTGCTTCTACCTGGACCGGGACTCACGCCCCCTGGCCACGTTCGCCGGACGCAAGCTGCGCCTGCTGCCGGTGGGCTTCGGATCGGCCTCCTTCGTACAGAGCGTCCACGATCCCGAGCTGGAGCGACTCAGTCTCGACCTGCTCGCAAAGATCCGCTACCAAGGCCTGGGCGGAGTGGAGTTCAAGCGTGACGCGCGCGACGGACGCCTGAAGCTGATCGAGTTCAACGCGCGTTACGGCATGTGGGACTCGCTCGGCGTGCGCTGCGGCGTCGACATCCCGTGGGCCGCCTACCGGGACGCGTTGGGCGAGCCCGTCGAGCCCCGGCACCACTACCGCACCGGCGTCAAATGGGTCGACCTGCAGCGCGACGCGCGCGCCTTCCTCCAGTACCGCTCCGCAGGCCGGCTCGGCCCCGCCGGATGGCTCCGCTCGCTGCTGGGCGAGAAGGACTGGGCCTACTTCGACCGCCGCGACTGGCGCCCGGCGGTGCTGGCGGCGGCGGAGCAGGCGCGGGCGTTGAGGAGACTGGCGAAGGACGGGGGAAGGAAGGTCGGGCGCAGTCAGTCGTGAGATGACCGTGACCGTCGCGAGAGAACCACTCGGCGGTATCCGGATGCACGCCAGGTGTGGCATCATCCCCTGCCATGGCCATTCGTGCGGACGCCTGGACGCGGGGCACGACGTGTCCCGGCAGACCACTGTCACAAGCTCACTCGGGAGGCATTCCATGAGCTGTCAGATTCGAAGGCGGCGCTCCGTCGACGCGATCGTCACAGGCTTGACCACAGCCCTTTTTGTCGTCGCCGCCCTGATCAGCACCCTCGTGGGAGCGACTCCCGCAGCCGCGGCCGTCGACCCGTCGCCGCCGGTCTCCCCCACCAAACTCATCTTCATCCACCACTCCACCGGCGAGCTCTGGCTGGCCGACGACCACGGCGGCCTCGGGCTCGAGCTGCGCAGGAACGACTACTTCGTCAGCGACACCAACTACGGCTGGGGCCGTTCGCTGCCTCCCAGCCGCGGCGAGGACATCGGCACGACCACCGACATCGGCGACTGGTGGACCTGGTTCCGCGGCCCGGCGTCCGATCAGTACATGACCGCGCTCTACGCCGAGAGCGACCGGCACTCGAACGGCTACTCCCGTCTGGCGACCGACCCCGGCGGCCCCAACGAGATCGTGATGTTCAAGAGCTGCTTCCCCAACTCGGTGCTGAGGGACGACGGCTCACCGGTTCCGCCGATCGCCGACAATCCGCTCAAAGGCAAGGCCTGGGGCGGCGGCCCCGGCTGGGAGGTCTACACGGTCGCCAACGCCAAGGGCATCTACCTCGACCTGCTCAAGTACTTCGGCGCCCACCCCGAGAAGCTCTTCGTGGCCGTGGTCGCGCCGCCCATCATCGCCGGTGACACTCCGGACGGCCGCAAGCTCGCCAACTGGCTCGTCCACCACTGGCTGCAGGACGCCGGCTACACGACCGGCAACGTCATGGTCTTCGACCTCTACAACGTGCTCACCAGCAAGCCCGCCGGCGCCGCCAGCGACGTCGGCCTCGCGAGCGGCAACCACCACCGCCTCTGGAACGGCGCCGTGCAGCACAAGGCCGATGACGGCCGCGACCGCCTCGCCTACCCCACCTCCGCCGACGACAGCCACCCCAACGCCGCCGGCCTGAAGAAGGCCACGGCCGAGTTCGTACCCCTGCTGAACGCGGCGTACAACGCGTGGCGGGGGAACGGGGGAGGACCCTGAAGACCCGCCGGCGCACGTCACAGTGAACTCGTGCGTCGACCGGGGTCGCTGGCCTCCACCTGACCCCCTCATCGACTATCATGGCGACATCCGCGACGCACATGGAGAGGGTGTCTGGAAGGACGGTGTCTTGGCGTGACAGCTGAGCCGTCAGATGGCTTCGACCCGTTCGCATATCTCGCGGTGGTGTACCGCTGGAAGTGGCTGGTCGTCGGCGTCATCACGTTGTCGGCTATCGTCGGATTCGCCTACGTGAAGACGCGGACACCCCTCTATCAGGCTACAGCACGACTCCTCTACTCGCACCCGGTGATCGTGAGCAATCCGCTCACCGGCGGCTCTGATCTCACTGCTCTTCGACAGCCAGATTGGGGCACTGCATCCAGCGTGATCACCGGTAATCAGGTAGGAGCCATCGCAGCGGGACTCCTCGGCAATCGGGACATGTCAGCCGGCTATCTCGTCACCGTCCCCCTGCCACCGGATGTGACACCCGCCGCCGCCCGTGAAATGGCAGCTTCGGTCCTCTCCATCGATGCGGCGTCCACCGATCCGCAAACCGCCGCAGCCGCCGCCAACGCTTACGCTAAGGCCTTCATCGAACATCGACGTAAGGTCGCCCAGGACCAGGTGCGCAGCCTCCTTGCAACCGTGAGAGCCACGCAATTGTCCTTCCGGACGTCCTCCTCCGGGCGAGGCCTCGAGTACGCTCACCTCGCGCAGTCCGAAGAGGCACTTCGGCTACAACTCCGAACGCTGACTGCTGACTGCGGGTTTCGAGATGCCGCCGGGCCTGCGCCAAGGCGACGAGGCTTCTGCTAAAATTCGTGCCCGTGACCATCGCGCCCCCCGGCGCTGCGAGTGGTCATGGCTTCCGCGTGATTGGCGCTGCGGCCCAGTCTATCGAGCGTTCGGTTGGTGCCCTCGGCCATCTCGGCCCATTCGCTTCTCGTCATGCAGATGCGCCGGACGCGGGTCA
>ERZ747221.568-NODE-568-length-43357-cov-4.096604_pt1 | contig 43357 bp, 37 predicted proteins | sample MGYA00374949_ERZ747221 | MGnify/ENA primary metagenome ERZ747221 (study PRJEB28779, sample SAMN05720172) | bioreactor metagenome | isolation source: Anaerobic biogas reactor | place: USA:Washington, USA | collected 2015-08-08 ... | reverse complement strand
CCGGGATAGAGACGCCCTTGACGAGCGGGCGCGTGCGCTGCGGCGGTTCGGCCGGCAGGCCGAACGGCACCACCTCGATCAGCGTCCGCAGCGTGGGGTCCTGGGCATAGATCAGCGGGTTGAGACGCCCGACGGCTGCCAGCACGCCGAGATACAGGTCGCGCTGGCGATCGTTGGCGCACAGAAAAAAGTCGCCGCACGTGGCAAAACGCCTCAGCACCTCGGCGTTGCTGCGCTGCACGGCGAGTTGTTCGTCGATCGGGTAGGCGGCATAGTAGGCCATGCTGGCCCCCGCCAGCCCAAAGACGGCGCCCGATGCCCCCGCCGACAGGGCTGGGCTGCCCACAAAGCTCGCCGTGGTGCTGGCGATGCCCGAGAGCAGGTACAGGGCCAGAAAGCGCGCCCTCCCAAAGCGCCGCTCCACCTCCAGGCCAAAGCTAAAGAGGGCGTAGGCGTTGAACACCAGGTGAGCGATTCCCACGTGCACGAACACAGCGGTCAGCAGCCGCCAGTACTGCCCGGCCAGGATGAGCGGGGTATACTTGGCTCCGAACAACACCAGGATGGCAGGGTTCTCGGACCCGCCCAGCACCGTCATCGCCACCCACACCAACACGTTGGCCACCAGCAACACGTATGTCCACAAGGGGTCGTGCAGGGGGATTGCCAAGCGTAGTGTGAGGCGGCCGGTATCGATGCCGGCCGGCCGGTCCATCGGCCGGACCTCTGTGCGCTCGTCGTCCATCACGCTGCGGGCCGGCCTACAGCCGCACGGGCTCGCGCCCCGTGCGGCACTTTTCGGCCTTGACGATGGCCATCACCTGCGCCACCGTCGCTTCCAGCTCGCCCTCACGGTTGATGACGACATAGTCAAACTCTTGGATGCGCTCCAACTCGGAGAGCGCCGTCTCGAGCCGATGCCGCGCTTGCTCGGGAGGGTCGCCGGCCCGCCTGTGGAGGCGCTCCACCAGCGTGTCCAGCGAGGGGGGAGCGATAAAGACGGTAATGGCCTCGGGCACGCGCTCCCGGATGGTGGCCGTTCCCTGCACATCGAGCCGCATCAACACATCCTTGCCGCTCTTCAGGGCGTGCTTTGCGCCCGACTTGGGCACTCCCTTGTACTGCCCGTACACGCGCGCGTACTCGATGAACTCACCGCGAGCGATCATCTCCTCGAAGGCCGCGGTCGTGACGAAGCAATAGTCCTCGCCCTCCACCTCGCCTTTGCGGGGCCGGCGATCCGTCATGGTGACCACAAACTCGAATGGGTGCCCACTCTGGCGCAGCAGCTTGACGACGCTATCCTTACCGACCCCCGAGGGGCCCGACACCACCAGCACGATGGTGTGCGAATGGGTATAGCGCGCCAGGCTGGCGCTGGCCCGGCACGCCAAGGGCGCAACATCCCGCCTGTCCAACGGCGATCCTTTCCATGTCGATGGTCCGTCCGACGCGCCGAGGAGCGCCGGGTCGGGCAGGGCGGCTAGAATCGGATCAGCCGCTCGACGTCAACCACAAAGATGACCGCGCCCCCGACCTGCACCTCGACGGGATTGGGCATGTACAGCTCGCCCGGCTCCATCACCGGAGGGAGGGGGTTCACGTACTGCGTGCGCGTGTGGCAGTTCCGCTTGACGATGTCCAGCACGCTCGGGATCTGCTCCTCCTCCACACCGATGAGAATGGTGGCATTCCCCTCACGCAGAAAGCCGCCGGTGGTGCTGATCTTGGTCGAGGAGAATCCTCCTTCGCGCAGCGCCGTGGTCAATTGGTCGGCGTCGTCACTGTGCACGATGCTCACGATCAGCTTCATACTCATGGTGGCTGCTGTCCCCCTTGTGGTGGCGTGTTGTCCGGCCTACAGCATAGCATCGATGCGCTCGCGGATGGCCCTGTGGACCGTCTCGATCGACTGGGCTGCATCCACCACCAGCCAGCGCCCTGGCTCCTCGCGGGCCATGGTCAGGTATCCCTCGCGCACGCGCCGGTGAAAGGCGATCTCTTGCTGGTCCATGCGGTTCCACTCACCGCGTCCGAGGGCCTGCTCGCGCTGCTTGCGCTGCAGGCCCAACTCGACGTCGAGATCGAGATAGACCACCAGGTCGGGCGTGAGCCCGTCGGTGGCGAATGCCGTGATGCCTCGCAGCGCGGCCATGTCGAGGCCGCGCCCATACCCCTGGTAGGCCAGGGTGGATTCGGCGTAGCGATCCGAGATCACGATGTCGCCGCGCCGCAGCGCCGGCGCGACCACTTGACGCACGTGCTGCGCCCGATCGGCCGAGTAGAGCAACACCTCGGCGGCCGGCACCATGGCCGTGTTCTCGTGGGCATGGAGCACGGTGCGAATCTGCTCACCGATGGCCGTGCCGCCCGGCTCGCGGGTGCACACCACGCGCAGACCTCTGGCGCGCAGGGCCCGATCCAGGAGCTGGATCTGCGTCGTCTTGCCACTGCCCTCCGGGCCCTCGAGCGTCAGGAACACGACCGACACCTCTCTCAGGGGGCGCGCCACACCGTTCCTCGAGGCCGCCGTTGCGATGCTACGGCGACCCCGAGGAGGGGGAGCGGGCGCGCATCCCTCACTGGTTGCTATAGATGGTGACGTGGCGCCGGGGTTCTGTCCCGGAACTCCGCGAGAAGAGGTTCGCCTCGCGCGCCAACTCGTGCTGCATGCGCCGCACGAACGACTCCTGCGGGGAGAGCCGGACCGAACTGCGCTGCCCGGCCGTCACCTGCTCGATGCCGGTGCGGGCCTCGTCCAGCGCCTGCTGCACCGTGTCGGTCTCGACGCTCAGGCCAAAGATCTCGGCCAGATAGCTCTCCATCTGTACGGCGGTGTTGTTGCGCAGCACGTACACCGGCGTGCCGCGGCGCTCGGCGTCGGCGATCACCTGCGGCCGCTTGCGATAGTAGGTGCGCAGGGTAAAGAGCGCGTCCGCCTCACCCAGGTCGTTCACCAGGATAACCGGCAGGTTCAGCCGGCGGCTGGCCTGTCGGATGCGGTTCTGGTTCAGGCCGTACGGATAGATGCGCAGCACCGAGGGCCGACCCTCGGGGACGCGCTGTCGCACCGGCGCCGCCACGAACGGCGACTCGGCGGGGGGCGCGACCCTCTCGGGCTCGGCGCGCATCGACTCGACCTCGCCTGACGGATGGCGCACGCGGATCTCTGGCGACAGGCTGCGCCCGCGCAGGATGGCGTCTACCGCCTCGGCGACGTCGTCGCGCAACGCCACGCGGTCCCAGTCCTGAATCTCGACCACCACGTCAAACGTCGGGGGCGACTTGCGCTCGAGCACCGACTTTTGCGTGCCGCGCCGCCGCGCCTCCTCGTCGCTCAGCGTCACCGTCTGGATGCCGCCCACGAGGTCGCACAGCGTCGGGTTCATCATCAGGTTGTCGAGGGTCTGCCCGTGGGCGGTGCCCACGAGCTGCACGCCGCGCTCGGCGATGGTGCGCGCCGCCGCAGCCTCGAGTTCCGTCCCGATCTCGTCGATGACGATCACCTCGGGCATGTGGTTCTCGACCGCCTCGATCATCACGGCGTGCTGCAGCGCCGGCGTGGAGACCTGCATACGCCGGGCGCGACCGACCGCCGGATGGGGGATGTCGCCATCGCCGCCGATCTCGTTGGACGTATCCACGATCACGACGCGCTTGCTCTCGGCCAGGATGCGCGCCACCTCCCGCAACATGGTCGTCTTGCCCACGCCGGGCCGGCCAAGCAACAGCACGCTGTTGCCCGACTCGACCACGTCGCGGATGATGTCGATGGTGCCGTACACGGCGCGCCCCACGCGGCAGGTGAGCCCGATGATGCGGCCGCTCCGATTCCGTATGGCCGAGATGCGGTGCAGGGTGCGCTCGATGCCGGCGCGGTTGTCGTCGCCAAAGTCACCGATGCGCGACACCACATAGTCGATGGCGTCCTGCCGGGTCTCCCGGTCGCTCAGCTGTACCTCGCCCGTCACGTAGCGGGCCTCACTCGGCCTCCCCAGATCGAGCACTACCTCCAGCAACTCGTCAAAACGGTCAATGCTTCGCAACGCCGAGGCGATGTCGGGGGGTAGGACATCCACCAGGGCGTCGATATCGTCTGTTATCTCTAATGCCATGTCTTCTATGAATACCTCGCAAAACGAGCCGCTCGGGGCGATGGGCCCTAGCAGGTGAGTGGCTGCGACTCTTCCGGACGGCTGATGTGGCCCATGGGCCGTGAGACGTCGACACCGTGCTCCAAGCCCGGGGCCATCAGTCGTCGCCGGGCCGATACCCGGGTGACGGTGTGCGCCACCAACAAGACCTGGCGCGTGTACGGTTCGAATCCCAGGGTTCGCAAGAGCCAGCTGAGCCCCACGGCATGGTCCGGCACCGGGCAGTACACCGGCGACGGGGCCGTCGGAGCTGCCCGCGTAAGCAGGTACCGCAGGTGAGGCAGCACCTCACCGCGCTGCTCCGGTCGCGTGAGAACCTCCATCCACGAGCCCTGGGCCGTCTTGGTCAGGCGTAGACACGCCAGCATGCGCCCCTTGTCGGCCCAAACGTATTGTTCGGTGGTACTTTGCCCGCGCAGGATCCTTCGCCTCGGCGCGATCCACCGCGGGTTGCACCCCTCCGCCTGTTGGATCACCTTGGGCACCACCTGATGGTAGAGTTCCTGGAGCGCCCATTCGTCCTGCGGCGTAGCGCGCCGCAGACCTCGCGGCAAAGGGGCCGGCTTGGCCTCCTGGTCCAGCGCGAATACCTCCTCGCGGCTGACCACGGTAAAGCCCGTGCGGCGAAACAGGTCCTCGGCCTCTGCATCCTCCGCCGAGCGCACGCAGATGCGCTCCACGCCATGCTCGGCGCCCAGCAGGATGAGGTGTCCCAGGATGCGACACCACGTGTTGCCGGCGTTCAGATCATAATCCAGGTTCGGCGCCAGATACGCCAACTCCCATTCGGCACCGGTGGCGCCCTCCGTGACCTGGACAAAGCCGCTCAGCCCATCTTCTTCCTCCGGCGACTGAAAGACGCAGGTAATCGAGCCGGCGTGGTGGGCGGTCAGGTACCCCACAAGGGCATCCCGCAGCGGCGACGTGTTGCGCAGGAGGTGCCGTCTCAGGTCGAACGCCACGCCCTGGGGCTTGAGGCGCCTGAGCAACAACAGGTCCCTGGGGTCGAATAACCTGAACACTGGCCTACCTCGTTGCGACACGACGCCGGCGCGCGGGCTAGCCCGCCAACGGCCAACGCCATGCTCTGGTGCGATGCCTGCGTCACGGTCATTGTACTCTTATACGGGATGCTTGGCAAGTGAAGGTGCCCACGCCATCAAGCAAGCCAGATAAACGCACTTGAATGCGATACCAAGACAAACAGGCATAACAGGAATGTTTGTACAGATAAATCCGAATATCCGGTCGTCAGGCGGGCGGCTCGTCGCCATCCACAAAGCGATAGGTGGTGCGCACGGGGGCCCGCTGGCGCTCGCCCTCCCACGGGCTCGCCTCCTCGCCCTCGGGCGCCTCCTCGACGACCGTCTCCCCGCGGTACCTGGCTACCAGGTCGTTCGGCGCCAGGCTGATGAACAGCGACAGCCCCAGGAGGATCACCCCCAGATCATCGAGCTGCCCCAGCCCCAGCAGGGGATCCGCCAGGAAATCGAACGGAAAGATGACGTATGCCAGCGACAGCAACGGCACCCCCTTGACCCACAGGGGCACGCGCCGATCGCGCCACAACCGCCAGGCTAGGCGCGCCTCGCGCAGGATCCCCGGCAGCATCCCCACCGTTCGCGGCGTACGTGTGGTCATGGTCGCTCCATTCTCCGACACAAGAATCGGTAAACGTTCTTACCCTATTATACGCCGAACGCGCGTTTGGGTCGCACCGATGGGGGCAGGTTGTGGGTTGTGCGTTGCGCATCATCGCACGGTTGCAGGTGCCAGGTGACAGGTTACAGACTCGAGCGAATGGTCACGGCATTGCCTGTGACCCGTCCCCCGGAACCTGCAACCCGACCAACGCCGACGCGCCCGCCCGCGCTTGCGTGTAGACTTGAGCCGCGCGCGGGGCGCCGGTATAATCGGGGGGTGTTTATGTGAGGTGTGACGAGCGTTAGGGATGAAGGACCTGTACCGCTGTCTCAACGAGTACCCCGCCGAGATGCTGGCCGGCGTCGCCCAGGCATGGCATGTGGACCTGCCCAGGGCCGAGCCCCGGGAGCAGGTCACGTCTCTGGCCGGGGCGATGCTTGCCCCCGGGGCCCTCGACGCCCTGGTGGCCGAGCTGAGCCCCGCCGCGCGGGAGGCGCTGGCCACCGTGATGAGCGAGGGCGGGGCGGTGCCCGGCCATCGCCTCGCCGTGCGCTATGGCGCCATCCGCCGGCTCGGGCCGTCGCGCCTGGCCCGCGAGGAGCCCTGGGCGCGACCTGCCAACGCCGTGGAGGAACTCTACTACCGCGGGCTGATCGTGCGCACCTATGCCACCATCGGCGACCACTATGGTGAGGTATTCGCCGTGCCCGATCAGCTACTCCACCGCGTGCCGGCTCTGGAGGGACCCGCCGAGCGCTCCGGCAACCACGAGGTTCCTCCGCCAGACGTCGTCCACGCCGAAGGCACTGCCATGGTCGAAGACCTGCTGGCCGTGCTGGCGCACCTGCGCCAGCGCCAGGTCGAGCCGCGGCGCGAGGAGGGCGAGCCCGTTCACGCGCCCCCCATCCCCATGGCGCACGTCGATCTCGGCGCGCGCCTGCAGGGCGCACGCGAGCCCGCGCGGCTCGACCTCATCCGGCACCTGCTGTGGCGCCTCAAGTTGGTGCACGAGAGTCGCGGCGAGCTGCGGCCCACTCCCCGGGCGCGCACCTGGCTGCAGCTCGATGACCTGCGGCGCCACCAGGCCGTCGTGCTGGCGTGGCGCGACGATCCCCACTGGGACGAACTCCTCCTAGTGCCCTCTATCCGACAGGACGATGCCGACTGGGTGCACAACCCCGTCCCGGCGCGGCGCGCCATCCTCGAATTCCTGGGGCGCTACCGCGGCGCCTGGCGCGCGTTGGACGGCGTTATCGCCGACCTAAAGCGCGATCGGCCCGACTATCTGCGGCCCGATGGGGACTATGACGGGTGGCACCTGAGAGACGCCGCCACGGGGGCGTACCTGAGCGGTTTCGAGGCCTGGGATCACGTCGAGGGGGCGCTGGCGCACCTGTTGCTGACCCATCCTCTCCGCTGGCTGGGGCTGGTGGAGATCGGCGACGACGCCGAGGGGAGGGCATCAGCCTTTCGCGTGACGCCCCTCGGCGAGGCGGTCCTCACGGGGCGGCCGGCGCCCGAGACCGCCGAGACGGCGCTATCGGAGGGGACGGCGCGGCGTATCACGATTGATGATAACATGGTGATCGTCATCCCCATAGCGGGCACCATGTACGAGCGCTACCAGATCGAGCGCTTTTGCGAGTGGCTGGGACAGGACGGCGAGGTGGCGCGGTACGCCATCACCGAGGACTCGGTCTGGAGGAGCCAGAACACCGGCGTGCGGACGGACCAGATCGATCACTTTTTGCGGCGGCTGACCGATGGCCAGCTCCCCCCCGCGCTGTCGCGTGATCTCCTCGCCTGGGGCGGGCGCTTTGGCCGCGCGTCCATGCGGCGCGTGGTCCTGCTCCAGACCAAGGACGAGGCCACCATGCAGCAGATTCGGGCGCGCCCCGAACTCCGCCGCCTGGTGGGGGAACTCATGGGACCGACGACCTGTCTGGTGGATGAGCGCCACGCGGACGAGGTGTTGGCCCGGCTCAAGGCCATGGGGATCTGGCCCCGCCTCGTGGGCGAGGGCCTGGGGAGCGGCTAGCTGGCCGCCAGCCGCTCGGAGGCCTGGGAGTCGAGGCCATGCGCCGTCACGTCGTCCTCACCCTGGTCGACGAACAGGCCGCAGTAGGGGCACACGTCCCAGTCGGGGTTCAGCAGCCGGCCGCATCCCACGCAGCGCAGCCGGAGCTGATGGTGGCACGCCGGGCACACGATATAGTCCGGAGCCACGCGCCGCTGGCACGACGGGCACAGTCGCCGCTCCTCCAGGTCCTGCAGGAGCGCCTCCTCCGCCAACGACCGCTCATACTCCTCGGAGAGCGGCGTCCGCGGGCGCAGGAGGGTGTACACCAGCAGCCCAAAGATGTTGAACACCGCGACGAGCAGGACGGACAGGATGGCGGCCAGGATATCGCGCGAGCGCGAGCGGATGTCGCGAAAGGTCCACACGATCAAGCCCACGTACACCGCAAAGAGGTAGGCGCCGATGACAAAGAGCGCCGCCGAGATGTACGCGTTGAAATTCTCTGGAATGGTGATTTGCGGCATGCCTGTGCTACTCCTCGGTGGCAAGGTCGCCGGATTATAGCATGTTCCCCTGGCGCTGTCACTTTGGGTTGGGCGAACACGAGTGAGCTATGGGCTGTGAGTCGAGTCACGGGTTGCAGGTGACGGGTTACGACGGATCCACCGCCGGCAGGTAGCGTTCCTCGTCCCCCGGCCACGGCGTCGGGGCGGGTTCCTCGTCCGCCACGGACACCATCCAGACGCGGCCGTTGGCCTTGGTCCACGTATCATCCCCCTCGGCGCGGTCCGACAACTCATAGTAGACGGTGGTGCCGTCGCGGCCCCACGAAGCGCTGTCCGCGTCCCGGCCCCATTCGGCGGGACCCACCACGCGCGGTCCCTCCTCCTCGAGGCGGTACACCGCCAGCTCCGTCCGCGAGGTGTCCTCCTCCCAGAGGTGCCACTGGCGCAGGCCAAAGGCGATGTGGGTGCCATCGGGCGACCAGGCGGGGTTGGCGGCCGCCAGCAGGGCCTGGTCGGTGTTGGGTATCTCGACGATGGCGCCGACCGAGCCGCCATGGGCGTCCCAGCGCCATAGCCAGCCACCCTTTTCACCCGTTAGGCCGCCCACCAGGGTGTCGTCCACCGGCGACCAATCGAGGCCCATGAGGGTGGTGTCCTCCGGTAGCTGCGCCTCGGACAGCACCTGACCCTCGAGATTCGCAATGACGCCCGACGTGGTATACGACTTGGCCCCCTCGTCATCGAGCGCCCAATGGTAGTAGGTGCCCGCCAGGAGCGCGCCGTCGCGCGAGAGAGACACCTGCGTCCATCCGCGTCCGCGGGGCTCGACGGGGATCCCCACGGGTACCAATTCTTCTCCCGTCGTCTCCAGGTCCACGTCCCCCTGAAGCGGCACGCCCTCCGGCGGCTGGCAGATGGCCCGCGCCCAGGCGGCGGAGAGGGGTACGCCGGGCAGCTCGAACAGCCCGTCCGTGCCGGCGAGCACCGGGCTGGCCGCGCCCTGAGCGCTCACAAGGCAGTCGCCCTGTCCATCGACGACCTTGCCCCGCAGGGTGGCATAGGGGCCGGGCGCCCCCTCGGGGTCGATGTAATCCCCCGTCACCATACGCAACTCGGTGCCGTCGGGGCGCATCACAAAGACGTTGCGCTCGTTATTGCGGCTGTGCACGAAATCGTGCGCGCTGACGAACAGGATCCACTCCCCGTCGCGCGACCAGGTGACGTCGCTCATGTTCAGCGGCTCGACAAAGTGCGTCAGGACGACGCCCTCGGAGCCCGCTCCCGCCTGCAACACTACGTTCGCGGAACGATCCTGCCCCAGGCGCACGTAGGCCAGCCGGGCGTTCGTCTCGGCCGGGCCGCCGGTGGGCGAAGGGGTGGGCGATACCGTCGGCGTGGCCGTGGGCGTAGCGACCGTCGGCGTCGCCGTGGGAGGCACCGGCGTCGCCGTGGGGGTCCACGTGGGAGGCGCCTTGGCGGTCAGGCTGCCCTCAAGCTTGACAGCCACGCGCGTCTCGAGCGCCGGGATGTCGGGGGTCGGGGTGGGGGTGGCGGCCAGGCGGCCGCAGGCAGCCAGAACGACGGCCAGCACCATGCCGTAGAACGGGAGGGTGCGAAGCAGCGCCGGTGTCTTCATATCGTCTCCAGGTTGGTATCGTCGCTGCTGGGGGGGTGCCCGCCATTATGGCGGTGGTAGGGCCGCCTGTCAAACCGCTCCACGCACCTGGTGCGCTCTCCCTGTATCCGGGGAGATCTCCTGTACCCTGGGGCGAGGGTTCAGGGTGAGGGGGATACTTGACGGACGTAGGCGATGACGCTCTGCAGGATGCCGTCCAGGTCGATGCGCGGCTCCCAGCTCACGGCCCGTCGTATCTTGGATGTGTCGGGGATGCGTCGCCGCATGTCCTCGAACCCGGCCTCGTACGCCTCGTCGTACGGCACCGTGACGATGGGCGACGATGACCTCGATAGCGCCACGGTGCGCCGCGCCAGCGCCTCGATGGTCACCTCCTCGGTGCTCCCGACGTTGAAAACCTCCCCCTCGGCGGAGGGTTCATCCGACAGTGCGACGATGGCGCGCACCACGTCGGACACGTGGCAGAAGCAGCGCGTCTGCTGGCCATCGCCGTACACGGTGATCGGCTCGCCGCGCAGGGCCTGCCCCACGAATCGCGGCACCACCATGCCGTAGCGCCCCGTCTGCCGTGGCCCTACGGTGTTGAACAGGCGCGCGATGACCACCGGCAGGGCGAACTGCTTGGCGTAGGCCAGCGCCAGGAACTCGTCCATCGCCTTGGAGCAGGCATAGCTCCAGCGGCTACGCGTCGTCGGTCCCAGCAGGCGATCGGCGTCCTCGCGAAACGGCACCTGTTCGCTCTTGCCATAGATCTCGGAGGTGGAGGCGAGGACCAGCTTTTTGCGGTAGCGCGCGCCGATGCGCATCACCGCCTCGCTCCCCTTGATGTTCGTCTCGATGACCCGCACCGGGTCAGTGACGATCAACTCCACGCCCACCGCCGCGGCCAGGTGGTAGATGATGTCGCACTCGCTCACCAGGCGGTCCATCACCGTCTCGTTGGTGATGGTCTCGATGGCGAAACGGAACCCGGGGCTGCCGACCATCCCCCGGATGTTGTCGAACTGCCCCGTGGAGAGGTCGTCCACCACGGTGACGTCGTCGCCCCTGGCCAGGAGCGCCTCGGCCAGGTGGCTGCCGATGAACCCGCATCCGCCCGTGATGAGAGCCCTCACATCCGTCTCCTCTAGCTGGGTATCGCCACGCTGTGAGCCTGATGGTACGCGGATTCCGCTGATGGCACGCGGATCTCCGCGGATCGGGCTTGGGTTGATGCCTGGGCGCAGAGACTGACATCCGCGCGACACGCACTGCCGGCGATTCTAGCCGCCGACTCGAGAGCGGTCAACCCGCCCCATCTTGGCGTGGCATTCCAGGCACAGGCTCCAAGAGGTTCCAGGTCCCAGGTTGCAGGTTACAGACTACAACGCGCCACTCCGCCCAACCCTGTAACCTGTCACCTGGCACCTGCAACTGTGCGGTGACATGCAACCCATGACGCACAACGCGTCAACCTCTTGGTCCGCCGCGCGGCGCGTGGTAGAATGGGCCTCCATCCCTATCCATGGTGTGTGTGCGTTCAAGGCTCATGTCGCGACGTCTTGCGAGGCTCCTTCTCGGCCTGCTGGCCGTAGCGCTGGCGGCGACGGGGTGCGTCATCACCACCTCCGTTCCCACCGAGCGCCAGTATGCGCTGGCGCAGCGCGCCGATGCGGCGCTGGCCGTGCTCGCCGTCGATGACCCCCTGTATGACCGGTTCGATCGGCAGGTGCTCGTCGATCCGGCGCTGCAGCGCCTGCTGGCGCTGTTCGAGCACACCACGGAGTCGTTCCTCGCCACCAACGGCGCCATCCCGGCCCCGCGCACCGTCGCCAACCACCTGGTGATCGTGCTGGACAGTGAGGCGACCGGCGTGCTGCGCGACGTCCGCCTGGCCACGCCCGGCGGCCGGGCGCGGGTGGAGCTGGCCCTCGGCCTGGGGGAGGGGGGCCGCGTCGACCTGGAGGGGGCGCGGCACCGCATGGCGTCGGCCATGGGCCCGCTCCTGCTCGAGTTGGTCGGTCGGCGCCCTCCGGCGGGGTTCTCCCTGGCGATGGCGGCCGCCCCGGACGAGCCCGTGTCGCCCGAGGATGCCCTGTGGGCCGGCTACGCCCTGGCGCTGGAGGCCGAGTATGCCCGCCTCTTCCTCGGCGGGGCGCCCCTCGACGAGGCGTTCTACGCCCTGAACCCTCCGCCCGACGACCTCCTGGCGCGACAGCGCGCCGTCGCGGCCCTGGTCGAGCCTGGCATGGGCACCCCGCGCGCTGCGGCGCACCGCGCCGAGGCGGTTCGCACGCCATCCGCGGTGGCCGCCTTCCTCGTGGCCCTACACCGCCAGGCGGACAACTATTACCCGCAGCACCACATGCTGTGGATGGTGTCCTACGAGCCGGAGGAGGTGCCGTTCGGCAAGGTGCTCCTGGCGCTGATGCGCATGCCGCCCCGAGGCGCGACGGTCGAGGACCTGGTCAGCGCCTACGCCGACACCTTTCCCGCCGAGCGCGCATCGGTCTACGCCCTGGCGGATGACATCCTCGGGCCCGCGAACGGACAGTAGGGGCGGTCGGCTGTCAGCGGTCGGCTGTCGGCTATCAGCGGTCGGCGGTCGGCGGACTGTTCGGTTCCCGGCATCTGACTCCAGTCGCGCGCGGCCCCGAGTCTGTGCCCCTCCAACAATCGGACCATATCGACGCATAGCCTGTGCCCAACGCACCACCTGTAACCTGTAACCTGCAACTGCCCGTCTCAGAACCCGCAACCCGAAACCCGTAACCCCAAACCCCCAACGCACAACCCACAACTCCCTCAACGCGTCGCCCTTTGCCGGGCCCCGCCACTCGACAGTATAATAGTCGTCCGAGCGCGCCACGGGGTGCGCGGTAGGAGGTGTAATGGCTGCGAATTTCGCCGTTCTCCAGTTGTCGGGCTGCGCGGGGTGCGAGGTGTCGCTCCTCAACGCCACCGACTGGATCGGCCGCCGTCGGCTCGACTATATGCCGCTGGTGCTCTCCAGCGAGGACCTGCCGGAGGTCGACACCCTGCTGGTGAGCGGGGCCGTGCGCACCGACGAGGACCTCTACCGCCTGCGTAAGGCCGCCGGCCGGGCGAAGGAGGTGGTGGCGGTGGGCACCTGCGCCATCTCGGGCGGGGTCGCCAACCTGGGCGACCGCGACGAGGTGCGCGCCCTCTTTTTCGCCGAGATGGAGCGCCGACACGTCCCCCGCATCCTGCCCAAGCTGCGACCGGTGGACGCCGTCGTGACGCCTACCCTCTATCTGCCCGGCTGCCCGCCGACCCCCGAGCTGTTCATGGCCGCGCTCTTTGAGCGGGAGGGGTTCCAGGCGGGCAAGACGGTGTGCATCGAATGCGGTCGCACCAAGATGCGCCAGCGCCCGGCGACGCTGCAGGGCTTTCAGCAGGCGGTGGTGGACCCCGAGATATGTCTCATCAACCAGGGTTATCTCTGCGTCGGATCCTCCACCCGCGGGGGCTGCCGGGCGCCCTGCACCCGCGCCGGGCACCCCTGCGTGGGCTGTCGCGGGCCGTCCGATGGGTTCATCGCCCGCTCCTCGGAGGAGTGGTTCCAGGCGATCCAGAAGGTGTTCGCGCGTATGACCGACATCCCGCCGGACGACATCGCCCGGGCGGTGCGCTCGCCGCAGCTGGCGCTCTTTGTGTTCCAGTTCGCCGACTATGCCGCGCGGCCGCGCGACGTAGGGAAGGTGCTCTGATGGGCACACTCACCATTCCGCTCAGCCGCATCGAGGGGCACGCCCAGGTGGTCATTGCCTTCAGCGGCAGCACCGTGTTGTCGGCGCACTTTCAGGCCACGGAGCTGCGCGGTTTCGAGTTCTTTGTACAGGGCGCGCCGGCCGACCAGCTGCCCGTCATCGTGCCGCGCATTTGCGGGGTGTGCTCCACGGCCCACCACATCGCCGCCGTCAAGGCGCTGGAGCACGCCTACGGCGTCACGCCGCCCGAGCGCGCCGTGCGTATCCGCGAGTTGATGATGCTCGGCCAGCTCATCCAGAATCAGGCGACGTCGGTGTTCTTGTTCACCATGCCGGACCTGCCCGGGGCGACGGGCCTCCCCAGCGTGTTTCACTTTGGCGCCGAGAACGCGGATCTGGCCCCCAAGGCGCTGCAGGTGCGCCGCGCCGGCACCGACCTCATCACCGGCGCCGGCGGGCAGTTCATCCATCCCGTGCGCGCCACCGTGGGCGGCGTGACCTCCGGCATCTCCCGGGAGGTCGCCGTCGCGTTGCGCGCCCAACTACGGGACGCCCTCCCCCTGGCCCAGGAGCTGTTCGAGCGCTACTGGGAGCTGTTCATCGGGCTCAAGGACCGTATCGGCACCCTCGGCGATGACGAGCCCACCTACTATCTCGCCTCCGTGGAGCAGGGGCACGCCTACTATGGCGACACCATCCGCGTGCTGGCGCCCGACGGTCACGAGGACGCCGTCTTTCCGGGATGCGACTATCGGCTTTACCTTGACGAGGTGCCCATCGAGACGAGCTATGCCGATGGCACCCTCTACAAGGGGCAACCGATGCGCGCCAACTCGCTGGCGCGGTTGAATATGCTGCCGGTGCTCGGCACGCCCATCGCGGATGAGTACATGGCGCGCTTTCGCGCCGAGTGGGGGTATCCGGCCCACGCCATCCTCCTCTTTGACCTGGCCCGCGGCATCGAACTCGTGTACTGCCTGGAGCGCGCCATCGAGCTGCTGGACGATGACCTGACGAGCGACCCGCTGCGCGTGGCCCACGCGCCGCGCGACGGGGAGGGGTGTGGCGTCGTGGAGGCGCCGCGAGGGCCCCTCATCCACCACTATGTCATCGAGGACGGCCTGGTGCGCCGCGCCAAGTTTGTCATTCCAACGCAACATAACGTATTCGCCATCGAGCGCGCCCTGATGGTGGCCGCCCGGCGCTACATCACCGAGGCGGGCATCAGCCCCGAGCTGGAGCGCGCCGTGGGGCGCGTGGTGCGCGCCTTTGACCCCTGTATCGCCTGCGCCACGCACTGAGCGCGCTCGGCCGCGCCCCCAGAGCGACTCTGGCTGGTGTGCCCCGTGTGCTTCGCGTAGCGACCGCATTTCCGGTTTGTGCCGCATGGTGCCTATGCTATACTTGGAGGGCAACGCACCGATAATGGTATCGAGGTGTACTCACAGTGAGCGGTCCCGACACGAGGCTTCATAGAGCGCGCTACGATTTCAGCCGGGCCAAGCGCCAGGCATCCATGCGTCGCATCTGGGCACAGGTTACGGGCCAGAACAACAACCTGATCCCCTTCGAGGATCTGCGCAAGACCCTGGGGCTGATCAACCAGCGTTACCGCGGCGTGCAACCCGTCCCGCTGGACCAGATCATCGGCAGCCTCGGGCGCAGCAACGATTTCGACCGCGTGTTCTTGCCGACGCAAAAGCACTCGCAGCGCAAGTGGATCAGCGTCGACTCGGCGCACATGGAGGGCGTCACCCTCCCGCCGGTGCAGCTCTACAAGGTCGGCGACGCCTATTTCGTCGTGGACGGCCACCACCGCGTGTCGGTGGCGCGCCAGAAGGAGCAGGCCTTCATCGACGCCGAGGTCACCGAGGTGCAGAGCCGTATGCCGGTGACCGCCGACCTGACCGTCGATGACCTGGACGCGCTGGCCGCTTATCGCGACTTTCTCGATCAGACCCGGCTCGACGTGCTGCGGGCCGAGCAGGATATCCGCCTCACCATGCCCGGCGACTATGCGCGGCTGCTCGACCATATCCGCGTGCACAAGTACTTTGTCGAGACGGAGCAGTCCAAAGAGCTGAGCTGGGAGCAGGCGGTCACCCACTGGTACGATCACGTCTTTAAGCCGTTGGTGCTGACGATTCGGCGCTACCGCCTGCTGAGCGATTTCCCCGGCCACACGGAGGCCGATCTGTACCTGTGGATCATCGAGCACGCCTATCACCTGTCGCGCCGGATGAACCAGGATCTCCCGCCGTCGGAGGTGGCCACCGATTTCGCCTCGCGATTTGGCCACCGGCCGCGGCGCATCTGGCAGCGGGTGCGACGGTTCTTTGCGAACCTGCTCGTCCCCGACCAGCTGGAGGCGGGCCCGCGCGCCGGTAGCTGGCGCGAAGAGCGCGTGGAGACGCGCGAATCGGAGCACCTGTTCCGCAACGTCCTGACGACCCTCACCGGCGCCGAGACGGGCTGGCGCGCAGTGGCGCAGGCCGCCGAGTTCGCCCGGCGTGAGGACAGCGTGTTACACGGCCTGCACGTGGCCACGTCAGAGACGGACACCGCCCTGGCCTATGGCCGCCGCGTGCTCGACGAGTTCACCTTTCGCTGTGGTAGCCTCGGGATCAAGTCGTCGACGAGCCTCGCCGTCGGCGACGTGGCCGAGCATATCATCGAGCGCTCGCGCTGGGTGGACATGGTGGTCATCAATCAGCGCCGGGTGCATGGGCGCTGGGCGCAGCGCCCCCTGGGCACCATCTTTCAGACGGTGGCCGAACAGGCAATGTGCCCCATCCTGGCGGTGCCCGGTACCCGGGTCATGCCCCTGCGCCGCATCGTGCTAGCCTACGATGGCAGCCCAAAGGCGCGCGAGGCGCTCTTTGTCTTCAAGCACCTGACCAGTTGCTGGAAGATCGGCGGCGTCATCCTCACCGTACACGGGGGGCGCGCCGATCGCGAGGAACTCGATCGCGCCTGGGAGTACGTCCAGCAGGCCGGCGGCGCCGACGCCTCCACCCGCTACGAGGAGGGGCCGGCGGACCAGGTCATCCTGCGCGTGGCCGAGGAGGAAAAGGCCGATCTCCTTCTCATGGGGGGGTATGGCTATCAGCCCCTCATCAAGGCCTTCCTGGGCAGCACCGTGGATCGCGTCTTGCGCGAGGCATGGTTCCCCGTCCTCATCTGTCGCTGAGTTCACGCCTTCAGCACAACCCATCTCCGGTCGGCGCCCGGGAGCGGCCCGGGCTCAAGTGAGCAGGGTGCGATGGTGGCCTGGATCGTTCGCGCATTCGTCATTCTCATCGTTCTGGCCAGCACGGCCGTCCCAGGGGGACTCGTTGCCGAGGACCCCGTCTATGACGTGCCGGCTAGGTTTGCCCTGCCCTGGGCCTGTGGCGAGGGGTATGTCGTCACCTGGGATCCCGCCGGCCACTGGACCGAGCGCAAGGCGACCGGCCTGGCGTATGACTTTTCCATGCCCGAGGGCACGCCCATCTATTCCCCCGGCCATGGCCACATCTACTACCTGAGGGACGAACGCCCCTTTGACACAAACCTCGGCAACTATGTAGAGATCGTCGTCGAGGACGACTGGCTGGTGCGTCTGGCCCACCTCCGCGACCCCCAGTCCGGAGAGGGGCCGATCCGCGCCGGCGAGTTCGTCGGTTACTCCGGGCGTTCGGGCGTCTCGGCGGCGCACCTCCACATGGAGCTGTTCGTGCGCGACGGTGAGCGGTGGGTGGCGCCCAGCCCGGAGGAGCTAGAGCACCTCTTTGGGTTGCCCGTGGCCGAGTTCATCGAGGGGGCGGTGGTCACCAACGATGGTTGTCCCGCGCAGGTGGCGTTGGATGGGGCGGTGCGCCCCGTCTCGGCGACGGCGCGCCTCGGTGAGGCGGTCGACCTCGTGGTGCCCCTGCGCAACGACGGACTCGAGCCCATCACCCTCGACGTGGTGCAGGTGTCCCTCTCGGCGCCCGATGGCAGCCCGGTAGTAGCTCGCGCCGAGGGGGAGTGGTTGCTGGATGCCAAGGCGGGGGTTGAGGTCAGCGTCTCGGTGCGCCCGCCGCGCGCCGGCGAGTGGACCGTGGGGCGCGTGACGTATGGCGCCGGCGAGGTGGCCTCGGGACTTCCCGGCGAGGGCGCCCTGGCCGTCGAGCCCTCCGACCTGCGGCTGGTCGGCATCAGCGTGCCCCCGGAGGTGCGTACCGGAGAGCGCATCGTGCTCGAGGCGTGGGTGGAGAACGGCGGCGAGGAGGACGTGCACATCGAGGGACTCGAGGTGCGCGGCGCTCAGCCCGATGGCTTGCCGTGGTCGGCCGTCGCTGCCTCGGGACGCGCCATCGCCGCAGGCGACGCGCGTCGCTTTGAACTGGAGGGCATTACAGTGCCCGAGCGGGTGGGCGAGTGGCGTATCGAGCATATTGGCTACCGCGACGACCGCACCGGCCCCGATGACGACGCCCTTCTCTTTGCGGCGGACGGCCCCTCCTTCCAGGTCGTGGGGCCGGAGATGCGGGCGGCGAGTCTCAGCACCGACCTCGATGGCGGCATCCTCGGCGTATCGCTCTTGCTGGAGAACGTGGGGACAGAGACGGCGGTCATGGATCGCGTCGAGGTGTGGGGCTGGAAGCAGGACGGCGAGGAGGCCTTTGCCCTGGAGGCGAACGTCGAGCCCGTGGCGCCCGGCGAGTCCGCCGTCGTGCGGCTGGAGACGTCGCTGGGGGAGGATGAGGGGCTGTGGCGGTTCGTCGAGGCGGGCTATTGGGTGGATGGCGCCTACATTCGCGTGCGCCTGCCCGAGCAGCCCACGGTGGCTGCCACGGGCTCCCCGATCACCGCACCTGACGGCGAGGTCGAGCCGCCGGATTCCGCGAACGTGACCGAGGCCTACCCCGCACCCTAGACGTCCACCGGCGGACCGACATGTTCCTCGATGATCTGCAGCAGCCAGGGCATCTCTTCGATGGTGCCCGGCTCGAAGCGGAGCACGCGCGGAATCCCGTTGCGGTCCTCGGCGCCCACCAGCTCGTAACAGACGGGTGGCAGGTCCAGGAGGCGGGCGCCGCGCACAAAGAACCGGCTCAGGCCCGAAATGCGGCCGAGCCGCGTCTGGCGAAAGAGGATCGGCTGACGGTTGTAGGCACGCACCTCGTCCCAGCGCAGCCACTCGTCGCCCCAGCGCGAGTGGCGGGCGATGCCCTCATCGGTGACGACGACCTCCTCCTCGCGCAGCATCAGCCAGTAGTAGACGCCGATGGCGATGGGGATGAAAAAGATGGCGAGGTAGAGCCAGATCCAGCCCGTGGCCGCCAGCCGGCGTAACGTCGGCGCGGGCCCAGGGCCGCCGAGGGTGGTGGCCAACACAAAGAGCACCAGGAGCCCCACCGAGACCGCCACGAGGGTGACAAAGTAGCTGCTCCCCTGCCCACTCATGGTCTCTTGCTCGGGGACGACGCGGCCACACGCAGGACACGGCGTTCCGCCCGGGGCGGATTGACGGCAATCGGGACAGAGCATCTGGCCTCTCTCGCGGCGCGGCGGCGCTCGTGCGATGCGCAGAAACAGCGGGAACGGTAGAGTAGAGTGATTATCAGTGTAGCAGAGAGCACAGAGCCAGTCAAAGGCTCATGCGCGGCATGTCAGGCGCCGTCCGACATCGAGCAGCGAGGTAGCGACATGCACGAACACCTGATGCGGCGGACGCTCTCCCTCGCCGAGCGCGCGCTGCAGGAGGGAGAGTTGCCCATCGCCGCGCTCGTGGTGCTCGGCGGCCGCGTCATCGCCGAGGCGTCTACGGGCGAGCGGCGCGAGGGGCGGCTCCTGGCCCATGCCGAACTCCTGGCCCTGGAAGCAGCGGACCGCGTCTGCCCGTTCGGCGAGTCGCGAAGGGACGCGGTCCTGTACACGAACCTAGAGCCGTGCCTGATGTGCCTGGGCGCGGCCATGTCGTTCCACGTGGGGGCCATCTGTTACGCCCTCGAGTCACCGAGTGACGGCGCCGTGGCCCTGGCTCGGGACTGGGCGCGCGATGAGGCCGCCATGCCGAGCTATCGGCTGCCGACCATCATCGGCGGGGTCCTTCGCGAAGCGTCCGGGGCGCTCTTTCAGCGCTACGTGGAACGCTATCCCGATGGCGGGCCCCTGTCCGAGTGGGCGAGTTCCCTCGCGCATCTCGTATAGACGCGCCGCGCTCCTCAGAGGGGCCAGGGCGCGGGGCCTCTCTCCCATGACGTCAGCCCGAGACCATCAGAAAGGACATCATGCCCGAGTTCGATCTGGCGGAGCACCCGCACCGACGCTACAACCCGCTCACCAAGCAGTGGATCCTGGTCTCGCCGCACCGTACCAAGCGCCCGTGGCTGGGGCAGGTCGAGGCGCCGCCCGTCGAGCGGCGACCCTCCTATGACTCCGGCTGCTACCTGTGCCCGGGCAATGAGCGGGCCGGCGGCGCGCGCAACCCGCACTATACAGGTACCTATGTGTTCGACAACGATTTCGCCGCGCTGCTGCCCGGCGTGCCGGCGGGTGAGTGCCGTCGGGGCGACCTCCTCGTGGCGCGATCGGAGCCCGGCTTGTGCCGCGTGGTGTGCTTCTCCCCCGACCACAGCGTGACGCTGGCCGAGATGGAGGTCGGCGACATCCGGCGCGTGGTAGACGTGTGGACGGAGCAATACGAGGAGATCGGCGCGCGCCCCGAGATCAACTATGTGCAGATCTTTGAGAACAAGGGCGCCATCATGGGGTGCAGCAACCCGCACCCCCACGGCCAGATCTGGGCGAACGCCTCGGTGCCCCAGGAGCCGGCGGTGGAGGGCGATTCGCAGGCCGAGTACTTGGCGCGGCACGGGAGTTGCCTGCTGTGTGACTACCTGGCGCTGGAGGTCGAGGCGCGGGAGCGCATTGTCTGCCAGAACGAGGGGTTCGTGGCGCTGGTGCCCTTTTGGGCCACCTGGCCCTTCGAGGCGATGATCGTCGCGCGCCGCCACGCCGCCGCGCTGCCGGACCTGACGCCCGAGGAGCGCGACGCCCTGGCCGACATCCTAAAGCGCCTCACCACGCGCTACGACAACCTGTTCCGGGTATCCTTCCCCTACACGATGGGCATTCACCAGCGGCCCACCGACGGCGCGGAGCATCCCGAATGGCACCTGCACCTGCACGCCTACCCGCCGCTCCTGCGCTCGGCCACGGTGAAAAAGTTCATGGTGGGCTATGAGATGCTGGCCAACGCCCAGCGCGACCTGACGCCCGAGTCCGCCGCGGCGCGGTTGGCCGAGTTGCCGGATGTGCGGGTGGGGTAGTGGTCAGTTCAGGCTGTTAGCTGTTGGCTTTTCGTTCCCCAGCCAGGAGCCAATAGCTAACAGCCCATACTGATGACTGAAAACTGATTACTGACCACTCTCTCGCGCCGCGAGAATCACGCCGCCGCTGCCGGCGCCGCGGCGCTCCTCCCCTTCGGGCTGCGCCTTCTCCTTCTCCTCCTGCTCCAGCGCCCGCCTGCGCACGCTGAGCTGCTCCAGGTCGGCCAGGTCCAGCCCATAGCCCGGCGTGCCCTCGAGCAGTCGGTCGATCAGCTCGCGCTCAAAGCGCTGCACGAACTCGTGGGGCGTATGGTATGGCTGCCAGCTCGCCTCGATGCTGTGGGTGAACACCGCCGCGGCGGGCGAGGCGATGCGCTCGACATTGCGAAAGGCGTAGGTAGTCACGCCCGCCTCCTGGGCGGCGCGCCACTCCACCCCGATGGGCGCCGTGATGTCGGTGCCCAGCAGGATCACGTAAAAGTGGCTCTCGCGGAGCGCCTCCAGGTCGGGATTGGCGAGTTCATGGGGGCCCGGCGTGCGCTTGATAGTCCAGCGCAACGAGCGGGCCATGTTGGCCAGCATCTGGCCCAGCAACTCACACTCGGCGTCCATCTCGGTGGACGCGCTCACATAGATCGAGAGTTCAGCCGCCATCCTCCACTCCTCCGCCGTGCCGTCAGGCGTGGGGATCGATCAACGCCTTGACGGTGCGATAGTGTTCTACGTCGTCCAGCGCCGCGTTGGCCTCCTCCAGGCCGTAGCGGCGCGAGATAAAGCGTTCCCACTGAAAGCGGTCGCCATGCCTGGCCACGACCCGCAGCCCGCGCCAGAAATGGCTGAAATCGCTCCCCCAACTCCCCCGGATCTCCAGATGCTTGCGGTTGATGTCCAGGTGCGGGTTCACGCGAATGTCGCCGACGTCGGTGTACTGCCCCACGACGACATAGCGCCCCGCGTCGCGCGTAAAGCCAAACCCCTCCCGCACGGCGGCGGGGTTGCCGCTGGCCTCGATGGTCACGTCGGCGCCGCGACCGCCGGTGCGCTCGAGGATCAGCTCGCGCCGCTCCTCCTCGCTCGTCGTGGCGATGTCCAGCGTCAGCGTCGCGCCGATGCGCTCCGCCTCGGTGAGGCGCCGCGCCGGCCCCCCGATGACGATGACGTCGGTGGCGCCGCTGAGCTGCGCCAGGATGGCGCACGTCAGCCCCACCGGCCCGCTGCCCTGCACCACCACCGTGTCGCCCAGCATGATGTCGGCGCGCTCGATGGCGTGTACCGAGGTGGGCAGCCCACAGCCTGCGCCGATAAAGCGCTCCGGCGGCACCTCTTCCGGGAGGGGCAACACCTTGACGCCCGGCTTGAGGTAGATCATCTCCGACCAGCCCCCCAGCAGCCCCTCGGAGGCGGCGTAGGTGATGCCGTACACCTTGCGATGGGGGCAGCGCGTCGAGGCCTTGGCCACGGTGCAGAACCAGCACTGGCCGCAGGTTTCGTGCACGTCGAGGAAGGTAACTACCTGCCCTTGGCGCAGGGGTCGGCCGTCGAGGTCCACCAGGTTGCCCTTGAGATCGGCGATCTCGCCGACGTTCACGTGCCCTGGGATGACGGGGTAGGGGACGCCGCCGAGGCGCCCGTGGTGCAGGTGCACGTCGGTGCCGCACACCTCGCTATAGATGGTGCGCAGTAGGATGGCGCCCTCCTCGAGGGCGGGTAGAGGGAACTCTTGCACGACGACGGGCGCGCCTGGGGCGGTCATGACGGCAGCACGGACCATTTCGGCCTCCGCGATCTCGGTTGATGGATATTGGTGTCAGCTTTCGGATTATAGGAGCGGAGTGTGGGCTGTCAACGGCAACCGGCGCTCGGCTTTCGGCATTCGGCAGTCAGCGGTCAGCCGTCGGTGGTCGGCGGCCGGCCAGGCGTCGATACCCAACCGGTTCCGAGGCGCCCGGTGCATGTAGCGAGGCCTAAGGCGGGGCGCACCTCGGGCGAGGGATGGAGCGCGCCTCGGCGCGCTTGCGCCGTTCCAGCCGCCGGCCTCGGCCGCGGATGGCGTGGCCGCCCGCCGAACGCCCAATGCTGACCGCTGACTGCCGACCGCTACCTTGATAGCCTTGGCCGCCCCTGAGCGCTATAATGAGTTGAACGCCTCGCCCTGCCATCGCGTCGTTCTCGCGAGCACCGCCATCCGCCGGGGGATTCCTTTGCACACGCGACGCCTCCTCTCGCTCCTGCTCATGGTCGCCGCCTTGCTGGGGCCTGCCGCCTCGGCCGGATCGGCGGGCGCGCCGGCCGAAAGCGCGCTCGGCCCGCTGCCGCAGGCTCCACTGTCTCCGGGGGGACAGTCGGTGCCCCAGTCCATGTCGCCGGCATCCGCGGGGAATGCGCGCCTCTCCCTGGGCGACGCCTTGGTGGCGTCCGGTACTCCCGCCCCCGGCGTCGACGATTGGCGCCGTGTGGCGCTCCCCGGGCGGGGCGTGCACGACATTGCCTTTCATCCCACGGACCCCAGGAGCGCCATCGTCAGCACCGCGGGGAGCGACCTGGGGCTCATGGTGACTCACGACGGGGGCGCGACCTGGACTCAGGCCAACCACGGCCTGCTCGATCTGGAGGTGCTGCGCCTAGCCCGCGAGCCGGGGGTCCCCTGGACCCTCTACGCGGCCGGCGTCGACCGCCTGTGGCGCTCGGGAGACGGCGGCTCGCACTGGGACGCCGTCGTCCTGCCGCGCTCGCCCGCGAGTCGTCTCTCGGCGATGGCGACCTCGGCGCTTCTGCCGGGGCGCGTCTACCTCACGACCTGGGAGTCGTGCCGGGTGACGTACGTCTCGTCGGATGGGGGCGCGACTTGGCAGGCGTACCAGGGGCCCGAGCTGTGCAGCTATGCACCACTGGACAGCACCCTCGTGGCATCGCCGCGGAACCCCGCCGTCCTCTATCTGGCGCGCGCTCACGACCGGCCCGAGATCTACCGCTCCGACGACGGTGGGCAGACCTGGCGCCGCTTGGGCAACGTGGCGGGCGGGGTGAACGACCTGGCCATCGACCCGTGGAACGACGACCACGTCTTTACCGCTACCTGGGGGTTCGGCGTCTATGAGACGGTGGACGGGGGCGATACCTGGCGCGTGGCCAGTCAGGGCCTCCCCGCCTCCGGGGCCGGCGCCGATGTGACGGCGATCTGGGCCGATGCCAGGCGCCACGGGGTGCTCTATGCCGCGGTGGCGGAGGCGGGCGTCTACCGCACCGTCGACGGGGGAAGCTGGTGGGAGCCGTACATCACGGGTATGGGGGGCGACGTGACGGTCAATCGCCTGGGCGCCTCGCCGGCCCGCCCGGAGCGCCTGTGGGCCGCCACCAGTGACGGCGTCTGGACGCGCCCCTTGCCCTCACACGTGTGGCTATCAGCGGTGCTGCGGCCGTAGGGTCATAGACGCGTTTGTCAGCGCGCCTTGCCTGATGGTATGCTAGTCAGAGTGACGGGTCGGTGTATGAAGAGGGTGATGCGGAATGTCAGCGGTGGACCTTCGCATTGAGGAACTGCACGAACTCTGCCGGCGCTTTCACGTGACGCGGCTGGAACTATATGGCTCTGCGGCGGAAGGGCGTTTCGACCCGGCGGCGAGCGATCTGGATTTCCTGGTCGAAGTCGAGGATCTGGAACCGGTGGCCTATGCCGATGCCTACTTGGCCTCCTGGAGGCGTTGCAGGCCCACTTTGGGCGTCCTGTGGATTTGACCGTGGCTTCGGCGGTGACGAACCCCTACTTCCTGCGGCGCATCGCTGATTCGAGGGTGACTCTCTATGCAGCTTGAGTCAATGACGCTGCAGATCTCTCCGCGCTCTCCGTGTCTCCGTGGTTAGCCCCTCGGAACGTTACGGCTCCATCAGTACTTCCACCCACGTCGTCTGCCCCGAGCGGATGGTGAACTCTTCCACGTAGGTGCGGGTGCCGCGCGTTACCTGCAGGAAATACTCCCCCGCCTCCAGTTCGCCGGTGCAGAACGTCTCGCCCCAGGCGGGGTCCGAGTTCACCAGGCGGTCGGGATAGGTCACTACGTCGCGCACCGGCACCGTGCTCCCGGAGCGGAAGAGGAGCAGGCGCGCCTCCACGGCCGGGCTGCCGTCGGGCAACGTGACGCGGCCGGCCAGCGTGCCATAGCCGTCAAAGGGAGGCAGCCAGAGGAGCGGGTTTGTCGTGGCGCGATAGTCGTTCTCCCCGTAGCGCACCTCCATGTGGACGTGCGGCCCCTCGGCGATCCCCGTGGCGCCCACGAGCCCGACAACCTCCCCGCTCTCGACGCGCTGTCCCACCTGCACGTGGATCTCGGATAGGTGGCCGTACAGCACAAAGACCGGCCGGTCGTACAGGCGCTGGTCCAGCTCGAGGATGACGAGCTGCCCGTAGAACCTGGAGCGGGCGCCGTATACCTGGATGTCGTCGGTCCCCGCTACGACAGTCGTGCCATCGCCGGCGGCCAGCACCGGCGTGCCGAGGCGGTTCACGAACTCGACCCCCGTGTGGATGGGATACGAGCCGTCGGCGCGCGAGGCGTAGGGGTAATAGTACGAGATCTCGTCCGTACCATCCGGGCCAATGGGCCGGTGCAGCCAGTAGTGGTCCACGCGGGGCGGGGGAGTGGGCGTGTAGGCGGGCGTGGCCGTCGGCCGCAGCGTCGGCAGGGGAAGCGTGGGGGATGGGCTGGGGGTGGGGCTGATGGCGGAGGTCGGCCCCGGCGTGGGCGTAGGCGCTACGCGGGTGCGCACCGCCGACACGACGCCCGCCAGCGAGATGCGCGGCAACTCGGGGCGCTCGATCCGCGTGCCCTCAGCCCGAGTACTCCCGGGCAGGACCCGCGGCCCATCGCCGCTCCCCTCGGGCACGGCGCCCGCGCGGATGGCGGCCACCAGGGCGATGAGCGCCACTGCCATCGCCGCGGCGAACCAGAGTTGCTTCGGGAAGCGTGGGACGGGGTCTCGGTACAAGGCGGCTCTCCCTCCAACCTGCGCCAAGTATAGCATCGCAGCCGCGGCGCGCAAACGGCGCGGTTGTGCGTTGTGGGTTGGGCGTCGCGGGCCGCAGCCGTTCTCCGTTACAGGTTGCAGGTGGCAGGTTACAAGCTGTAGGAGCACCATACGCTGGAGCCTGTAACCTGTCACCTCAAGCCTGTAACCCTCAACTCGGGTTGTCCCGCAACCCGCAACCCGCAACCCACAACCCACAACCCCCAACATTTGCGCCGCACGCCCCCGCCGCGCTAGAATACCCGCACGTGAGGAGACCACCCATGCATTTCGATATCCTGACCCTGTTTCCTGGGTTGTTCGACTGTGTCTTTGGTGAGAGCATCGTGCGGCGCGCTGTGGAGGCGGGGCAGGTGACCATCGCCATCCACAACATCCGCGACTATGCCACCGACAAGCATCATGTTACCGACGATACGCCCTACGGCGGGGGCGGCGGCATGGTGATGAAGCCCGAGCCGATCATCGCCGCCCTAGAGGCGGTGGTGGGGGCCGACCTCGTCGCGCGGCAAAAGGCTACCGGCGACGTCGAGGTACCCATCGTGCTCCTGACGCCGGCGGGCCGCGCCTTTAGCCAGGAGACCGCCCGCGCTTACGAGCGTCACGGCCGGGTGGTGCTCATCTGCGGCCGTTACGAGGGGGTCGACGAGCGCGTCAGCGCGTTGGCCATCACCGACGAGGTGTCCATCGGCGACTATGTCTTGTCGGGCGGCGAGATACCCGCCATGGTCATCGTGGAGGCGGTGACGCGCCTCGTCCCCGGCGTGCTGGGCGACATGCGCGCCATGGTCGAGGACTCGCATTCCTCGGGGCTGCTCGAGTACCCCCACTATACGCGGCCCGCCGAGTTTCGGGGGCTGGGCGTGCCGGAGACGCTGGTCTCGGGCGACCACGCCCGGGTGGCGCGCTGGCGCCGCGAGCAGGCGCTGCGGCGCACCCTGGAGCGCCGCCCCGACCTCCTGGCGCGCGCCGAACTCAGCGATACCGACCGCCGCTTTCTGGAGCGCCTGCGTGAAGAGGAGGGGGGAGGGAACACGGATTCCGCGGATGGAACGGATTGACGCGGATCGGATCTGCTGGCAATTCATGCGCGCGAATCGCGGTGCGGTCGATCGCGTGCAGCGCGCGCCGGCGTGAGCGCCTTACAGCGGTGGAGACGAACGGCGCATCTCGACCTTACCGGTAGGGGCCGGACGCCGTCCGGCCCGCGACGCGCCGCCGCCACCCTGGCCACCTTGAGGGCGCACCCCGTCGGCCCCCGCGAAAGGCCTCGATCCGCGTGTATCCGTCGCTATCCGCGGAATCCGCGTCCCATTCTCCCCGGAATTTTGCGCCGTTCCGCGGATGTGTTATAATCGCTTTTCGTGACCTGGAGCGAAAGGCGGAAACCAGCCATGTCCGATCTAATCAATTCGCTAATTCCGGAACCGAACCCGAATATCCCCAATATCCGGGCAGGAGATACCGTCCGTGTACACGCGCGCATCGTCGAGGGGCAGCGGGAGCGCATTCAGGTGTTCCAAGGCACCGTGATGCGGCTTCGCAAGGGGGGCGTAGATGCCAACTTTACCGTGCGGCGCATCGCCTCGCACGGCGTCGGCGTCGAGCGCACCTTCCTTCTGAACTCACCGCGCATCGAGCGGATCGAGATCGTGCGTCGCGCTCGCGTGCGTCGCGCGCAGCTCTACTTCCTCCGCCATCAGCGCGGCAAGGCCGCCCGCCTCAAGGAGGAGCGCGTCGGCCCTCGGCGCTGATCCCACGGGGCAGATGCCGGGCGCCCGGTCATGGAGGCGCGAGCCGTGAGTCGTGAACCCGACCTGAGCGTCGAGCAGAGGTTGTGGGCAAGCGGCTATACGCGAGTTGCTGGATTGGATGAAGCCGGTCGCGGCGCATGGGCAGGGCCCGTAGTCGCGGCCGCTGTCATTCTCGCGTCAAATCGGCCCGACCTCCTCGATTGCCTCGCGCCGGTGCGCGACTCCAAGCTGCTGAGCCCCGCCCAGCGCGAGCGCTGCTACGGCCTGATCGTCGAGAATGCCCTTGCCTATGGCGCCGCGGCGGTCCCCCCCGGCGAGATCGACCGCATCGGCATCGTCCCAGCCACCCGGCGCGCCATGGCGCTGGCGGTGGCGCGGTGCTGTCCGTCCCCCGACTATTTACTCATCGATGCCCTGCCGATTCCCGAGGTCGATACCCCCCAGTACGTCACCAACAAGGGTGATCTGCTGCACCTATCCATCTCGGCGGCCTCCATCATCGCCAAGGTCACCCGCGACCGCATGATGGTGGGGCTCGATGCTCGCCTCTCGGGGTACGGCCTGGCCCGCCACAAGGGCTACGGCACGACGTTCCACCGTGAGGCCTTGTGGGAGCGCGGGGTCTCCTCGGAGCATCGGCGCAGCTATGCCCCGGTGCGCGAGGTGCTGGAGGGGCACGATGGTTGACCTCGCCGCGCGCATCGACCAGGTACCCCTGGCCTACGTGGACGTCGAGACCACGGGCCTCAGCCCACAGGGCGGCGATCGCGTGTGCGAGGTGGCCATCCTGCGCTGCCAGGGCGGGCAGGTGCTCGATGCCATGCAGCAACTCATCAACCCGCAGCGCCCCATGGGCGCCGGCGCGTACGCCGTGCACGGCATCAGCGACGATATGCTGCGCGACGCCCCCACCTTTGACGCCGTGATGAACGACGTGCTCGAGCTGTTCGCCGGCGCGGTGGTGGTGGGCCACAACACGCCTTTCGACCTCGGCTTTCTCGCCGCGGAACTCGCCTTGCTGCACGTGCCGATGCCGTCCCTCGTGGCGCTGGACACGCTCCGCCTGGCGCGACGGAACGTCGCGTCGCCGCGCTACTCCCTCGGGGTGCTGGCCGCCACGTTGGGCGTTGAGGTCGACGGGCGGGCGCACCGCGCCATGGTCGACGTGCTGACGACGCGGGCGGTGCTGCAGCGCCTCGTGGAGGGGCTGTGGCCCGCGGGCGTGCGCACGGTGCAAGAGTATGTCGCCGCCCAGGGCGGCCCCATCAGCCTGGAGCGCCGGCGACCCGTGGTCGACGTGCCGCCGCTGATCCTGGACGCCCTGCGCCGCCACCGGCCCCTCTTGTTGCGCTACCGCTCGGAGCGCGGAGAGGTCACCGAGCGCATCGTGGAGCCCTTGGGCGTCAGCGACCGCGGGGGCTATGCCTCGCTGATCGCCCACTGCCACCTGCGCGACGCCCAGCGCTCCTTTCGCCTCGACCGCATCATCGCGATGGACGTCGTCGAGGCGTTCGAGTGAAGGGGTGTGGATTACGAGTTCCGGGTTAGGGGCCGCTGCTCGCCGTTGTTGAGGGTGCCAGGTTGCAGGTTACAGGCTCCAGATACTGCATGCGCTAGAGCCTGTAACCGTTCGGCTAGCAACCCGCAACCCGGAACTCGTAACCCACAACTGCCCACCCCAACACTACAGAGACGAGGAACGCCGATGCCCGAGTTGCCCGACTTGGAGATCATCAAGGACGTGCTGGCGCGGCGGTTGGTGGGGCGGCGGGTCGCCGAGGTGGTGGTGCTGCGCCCGTTGGTGGTGCGGGTGCTCGACCCTGACACCACTCCCGAGGCGTTCCTCGTGGGCCGCACCGTGACGGAGGTCTCGCGCGTCGGCAAGTTCCTGCGCTTTGCCCTGGACGACGGCGGTTGGATGGCCATCAACGCCATGCTGGCGGGGCGTCTGCGCTACACGCCGGCCGCGCAACGCGCCCGCGTGCGCGACTATGTGCGCATCCGCTTTGGCGATGGCGCCACCCTCTCGTACCACGACCTGAAGGGGATGGGCAAGGTGTATCTGACGCGCGACCTGGATGCCGTGCCCGCCTACCGCGACACGGTGCCGGACGCGCTCGACCCCAACCTGACGGTCGAAGCGTTCCTCGAGCGGCTGCGCCCCTTCCGGGGCGAGATCAAGGGGATCCTCACGCGCGGCGAGGCGGTGGGCGGGATCGGCAATGCCTATGCCGACGAGATCCTGTTCGAGGCGGGCATCTATCCCTTCCGCAAGCGCTCCTCCCTCTCGCGGGACGACCAGACGCGCCTCTACCACGCCATGCGCGACGTCCTGGAGCGGGCCATCGACGTGCTGCGCGAGCGCGTGGGCGATCGGATCGACGTCGAGGTGCGCGACTTTTTAGCCGTCCACAACAAGGCGGGCCGCCCCTGCCCGCGTTGCGGCCACCCTATCTCGGAAGTCAAGGTGGCCAACCGCGCCACCAACTTTTGTCGGTCGTGCCAACCCGGCACGCTCGTCCGTAACTGAGGAGAGATGAACCACAGCGGCCGCAGGGGCCACAGAGGAAACGCCGAGAACGCAGAGGACGAGGTGCATCCCTTCTCTGTAGCGTCCCTCCTTTAGGCTTGCTGTGTCTCCTTTTGGTCATCCGCGTGTATCCGCTGGATCAGCGGAATCCGCATCCCATGTTTTATCGCCGAGTTGCCACCCGCCCGACGGGTTGGTATAATCAAACAAATGTTCTGGGGTGAGGTCGGCGCTGTGCCGCCTCGCGCTCATCCTGGAGGTACATGCCGACATGCCGCGCACTCCATGGCGAACCGCCCTCGACCAGCTCAGACGCGACAATCGCTCCGGCGCCTCCGAGATCACGCTCGACGCGCTGAACATGCTCATCGACGCCGTAGGCGATTCTATCCCGGGCAGCGCCGGCGCCTACCTAAAGTGGCTGGTGCGGACCAGCCGCGAACTGGTGGCCGCCCAGCCCGCCATGGCGTCGCTGTTTCGGCTGGTGAACGACATGCTGTGGGAGGTCGACGCGGCGGCCACGGGCGAGCGCATGCGGCAGACGGCGCTCACCTACCTCCAGAACTACCAGGCGCGGAACGAGGCCGCCCTCGATGCCCTGCAGCAGAGTGCCCTCGAGTTCCTGGCGCACCATACGAGCATCATGACCTACTCGCGCAGCGTGACCGTGGCGCGCGTGCTGCGGGCGCTCCGCCAGGGGAACCGTAGCCTGCGCGTCTTTTGCAGCGAAGGGCGCCCCGCCCTCGAGGGGCAGGCGCTGGCCAGCGAGTTGGCCTGGGCCGACATCGACGTCACCCTCGGGGTGGATATGGCCCTGTTCGGCTGGCTGGGCGAGGCGCGCGCACTGGTGGTAGGGGCCGACAGCCTCTCCGCTTCTGGGCTGGTGAACAAGATCGGCACGGCATCCTTGATGCGGGCGGCGGCGGAACGGGACCTGCCGCGCATCGTGCTGTGTACCGGCGCCAAGCTGCTGCCCGGCGACTATGTGCTGCAGCAGGGCCTCCGCGGTGGCGACCCGGAAGAGATCATGCCCGTCTCCAGCAAGCACCTGAGCGTGCGCAACGTCTACTTTGACGTCACGCCACTGGACCTCGTGTCTACCGTGATTACGGAGCGCGGGCCGCTGGGGCACGCCGACCTATTGGCGGAACTAGCCGACTTGCGCACCTACCCTGGGCTGCGGGGGAAGTAGTGGTGGCGGCGCCCGTCACGGTCGAGATCGTCGCCGTGGGCAACGAATTGCTGCTGGGCGACGTATTGGATACCAACAGCCACTGGCTCTGCCGCCGGCTCACCGGCCTTGGCGCCCGCGTGCGCCGCGTCACCATGGTCGGCGATGAGCAGGCGGCCATCGCCGAGGCCGTGCGTGACGCCCTGGTGCGTGGAGCGCAGCTGGTAATCACCACCGGAGGGCTCGGTCCCACCGACGATGACCTGACGCTGCGCGCCGTGGCGTCGGCGCTGGAGCGCCCGCTCGTCGAGAACACGGCCGCCCTCGAGATGGTCGCCGGCACGTACGCCGCGCTGGCCCGCCGGGGTCACGTGGCCTCCGCCGAGCTGACGGCGTCCCGTGCCAAGATGGCTCGGCTCCCCGAGGGCGCGGAGCCGCTGGCCAACGGCGTCGGTGCGGCGCCGGGCTCGCTGGTGCGCCTCGACGACGGCGGACGAACGCCGTCCGTTCGCGCCATAGTGAGCCTTCCCGGCGTGCCCGACGAGCTGTACGATATCGTTCAGGGGGCCCTGCGCCCCTTCCTGGCCGATCTCCTGGGCCAGGGCGCATACGAGGAGTGGCGCGCCCGGGTGGCGTGCGGCGACGAGTCTGTGCTCGCGCCGCTGCTCAGTGAGGTCGCATCGCAACACCCCGACGTCTATATCAAGTCGAGGGCCAAACGTTTCGGATCGGATGTCACGTTCATGGTGAGCCTGTCGGCGCGGGGCGACGACCCCGCCGGCGCGCGATCGCGGCTCGAGGCCGCCTGGGCCGCGCTGCGACAGGCCTTGGATCGCGAGGGGATCACCGCCCACCTCGAGGAGGGCTCGGGCGGAGGAGACGGTGGGGCTGCATAGGTCGCCGCGATAGCGGCCGGGGCGCCTCCCAAGGATCCTCCACAGCATCCCACACAAACATCACACGCACGGTGGAAGACCTTTGAGAGGTGCTCCCCGTGTGTACCGCCTGGGACGTGGCATCGTGGCACCATAGATGGAGGACACATGGCGGACGAACGCAGTCCGTTCGCAGACACTGCCCCAGTTGAGGGCGTCCAGCGCGTCGACATCGATCACAAGATGCGCAGCGCCTACCTGAGCTACGCGATGAGCGTCATCACCGCCCGGGCGCTGCCCGACGTGCGTGATGGCCTCAAGCCCGTCCAGCGGCGTATCCTGTACGCCATGGGCGATATGGGGCTGCGTCACGACCAGCCCACGCGCAAGAGCGCCCGCATCGTCGGCGAGGTGCTCGGCAAGTACCACCCCCACGGCGACTCGGCCGTGTACGACGCCATGGTGCGCATGGCGCAGGATTTCTCCATGCGCTATCCCCTCGTCGACGGCCAGGGGAACTTTGGCTCCGTGGACGGCGATGGCGCGGCGGCGCTGCGCTATACCGAGGCGCGCCTGTCGGCCCTCGGCGAGGAGCTGCTGCTCGACCTGGACAAGGACACCGTCGATTTTATCGACAACTTTGACGGCCTCCTCCAGGAGCCGACCGTGCTCCCCGCCAAGGTCCCCAACCTGCTGATCAACGGGGTGGGCGGCATCGCCGTCGGCATGGCGACCAACATCCCGCCCCATAACCTGGGCGAGGTGGTGGACGCCATCTGCTACCTCATCGACCGCTATGACCAGTCCGACGACGTGACCGTCGATGACCTGCTCAAGCATATCGTCGGGCCGGATTTTCCCACCGGCGGCAGTATCCTGGGTCGTGAGGGGATTCGGCAGGCGTATGCCACCGGGCGCGGGCGCGTGGTGGTGCGCGCTCAGGCGCACGTCGAGGATATGCGCGGCCACGCCGCCATCATCGTGACCGAGCTGCCCTACCAGGTGAACAAGGCGGGCCTCGTCGAGCGCATCGCCGACCTGTGGCGCAACGGCCGCATCGACGGCGTCAGCGATCTGCGCGACGAGTCGGACCGCACCGGTATGCGCATCGTCATCGAGCTAAAGCGCGGCGTCGATCCCTCGCCGGTGCTCGGGACCCTGCTCAAGTACACGCAGATGCAGACCACCTTTGGCGTCCACATGCTGTCGCTGGTGGACGGCGAGCCGCGACTGCTGTCGCTGAAGCGGATGCTGCTGCACTACATCGACCATCGCCACGACGTCATCGTGCGGCGCTCGCGCTACGAGCTGGAAAAGGCCCGCGCCCGGGCGCACATCCTCGAGGGGCTGCTGGTGGCCCTCGACAACCTCGACGCCGTCATCGATACCATCCGTCGCTCCCAGACCGTCGAGACGGCCGAGAAGAACCTATGTAAAAAGTTCCAACTCACCGAGATTCAGGCGCGCGCCATTCTCGACATGCAGCTGCGCCGCCTGGCGGCTCTGGAACGGAAAAAGATCCAGGAGGAGTACCAGGAGATCCTGGCGCGCATCGACTACCTGCGGGGTCTCTTGGCCAGCAAGAAAAAGATCCTGGCCCTCATCAAGGGTGATGCCCTCGACCTGAAGAAGCGCTTTGGCGACGCCCGCCGGACGCGCATCACCGACCACGAGGAGACGGCCGAATTCGCGGCCGAGGACCTGGTGCCCGACGAGGACCTGTGGGTGGTCGTGACGCGCAAAGGGCTGGCGCGGCGCCTGCCCGTTGCCCATCGCGCCAAGGGGGGCGGCGTCCCCGGGATGGCGGCGGGGGACCGCGACACCGTGCACTCGGCGTTCGCGGCCAACTGCCGGGAGAGCATCGTCTTTCTCACGGACAGCGGCCGCGCGCTCAAGCTGCCCGGCCATCAGCTTCCCGATGCTACCCAGCAACCCCGTGGCCTGACCGTATCGAACCTGGTGCGGCTGGCGGCCGATGAGCATATCCTCGCGACGCTGCACCTGGACGAGTCCGAGCCCACCGGCTACCTGACCCTGGGCACGCGTCAGGGCAAGGTCAAGCGCCTCGAGGCGGGCGAGATCGCCACCATGGCCAACGGCGGCGCACAGGTGATCGGCCTGGCCGATGGCGATACCCTGGTGTGGGCGACGTTCACCTCGGGTGAGGACGACGTCGTCCTCGTCACCGCCCAGGGGCGCGCCATTCGCTTTCAGGAGGACACGGTGCGCCCGCAGGGGCGCTCGGGCACCGGTGTGCGCGGCATCAGCCTGATCGACGACGATGTCGTCGTGGCGGGGGATGTCGCCCGCGCCGGCGGGGAGGTCGTGCTGGTGACCGAGCAGGGCTACGCCAAGCGCACCTCGCTCGACGACTACACCTCTCAGGGCCGCGGCGGTCAGGGCATCATGGCGGTGGATGGCAACAAGCTCGCCATGACGGGCCCCGTGGTGGCGGCCCGCACGACGCTGCCCGGCGACGAAATGGCCTTTGCTACATCCGACGGCGCCACCATTCACTTGCCCGTGGCCGACCTGGCATCGCTGGGACGCACCACCTGGGGGCGGCTCGTGACGCGCACGCGACGCGGCGCCCTGATCCAGGATGGCGCCATCGTGTGGGCGGCGCGGCTCGAGGCGCCGGCCGTCGAGACGCCCGCTCCCGCATCCAAGAGAGCAGCCGGCGGATCGACCGCCGCGTCGGGCCGCCCGAGCGCGCGGGCGACGCGCGGCAACGGCCGGGCGATGGCGACGCGCTCGCGGACGCGATCCGCCAGGGCTGCCAAAGCGAGCACTACCGAAGCGACGGCGGAGGACGCGGCGGCGACGGAGGCCAAGGCGCCAAAGAAGGCTGCGAGCCCGCGCCGTCGGAGCGCATCGCGGCGCGCTACCGCATCCGCGGGGGACGGCGCCGAGGGAGGCGCCGCCGCGGCATCGTCCAAGCCCGCCGCCAAGCGCGGGCGTTCGACGCGCGCCAAGGCGGCCCCGAAGGATGCGGTCACCGACGCCAAATCCGAGGCGGCGGCCAAGGCCCCCGCCCGGCACTCGTCGCGTGCCACCGCGACCCGGGCCAAGGCGAAAGCGGCCGCCGAGGCTCCGGGTGAGGATGCCGTGACGGGCAAGGCGACCACGACGACTCGCCGGACCACCCGTTCGACACGGCGCGCTGCGCCCAAGGCGCAGCCGGATGAGGCCGCGAAGGCGGAGGCGCCGAAACGGGCCTCGCGCTCTAGGTCACGGGCGACGGCCAAGCCGGCGGCCGACGCCGAGGCGGCGCCGACCAAGAGGGCGTCCTCGCGACGCACCCGGGCGTCGAGCGATGTGGCGAGTGCCACGGACGCCGCGTCCGAGGACCCCAAACCGCCCTCGCGCCGGGGGGCGACGCGCGCCCAAGCCGGCGCCGAGGGGGCGGGCAAGGCGGCCAACCCGGCCGAGGGCCCGGAGCCGGGCGGCGCCGCGTCGCGCACCGCACGCCGCACCCGTCGCGCCACGCCCACCCGCCCGCCCAGGCGCAAGACATCGCGCACCGAGGAGTGAAGAACGCTGGCCGTCGACATGAGGGCGCCGCGATCGGTCGGCGCACAGTCTAGTCAAGGTGATGCCCAACGATGCTGCAAGTGTGGAAGCGTTTCGGACTCGTACTCCGCCTGGTGAGCATAGCCATCATCCTGGGGCTCCTGGTGGTGATCGGCTACCAGTTGGTCGATTTCTATGAGGACAAGGTGGGCTTTACGCCCAATCGTGCCATCGAGGCCTACTTTACGCACCTGGCGCAAGGCAACTTTGATGAGGTCTATGCCCTGACGGACAAGGAGCATCTGACCGACATCTATGGCCGTCCCGTGACGGAAGAAGAGTTCATTCGGCAACTCGAGGCGTTGACGGGTGAGCGACGTATGCCGTTCCAGACCATCACCGTGACGCGTCTCCTCGAGCGGCAGGGGGTGCGTTATTACCTGGTGGAGCTGCGCTCCGTCGTGAGTGGGCGCTCGGGCACGAGTCGTCTGCTGCTGGAGGTGCGCCGCCAGGGAGGGAGCTGGGTGCTGACCTATCCCTTTGCCATCGTGCTCTGATCGTCCACGCCCCCATCGCTCCATCGAGGGAGAGCCATGAGCGTGCACTCGCTGTTGACGCAACGGCCCGGCCCCATGCTGGCGTTCGTCCCCGAGCCGGACGCTGTGCGTCTCGCCCAGTGCCTCGTGGCGCTGGCCAATTCGGCCGGCGGCACCATCGTCCTCGGCGCTGACGAGAACGGCACGGTGTATGACGACGTGGGAGATGAGGTCGAGCCCGTCATTGGCCGCGCCCTGCAGATGCTCCAGCCCCCCTTGCGCGTGAGCGATCTCCCCGAGGTGCTCACGGAGGAGACGCCCAGGGGACGCGTCACCACCGTGGTGGTGCGTCCTGCCTCCTATCAGCTCAGCGTCGAGGGGCGCGAGGTATATGTGCGCGTGGGCGCCACGAACCTGCGCCTCACCCCCGAGCAGGTGGCCGGCGCCGCCGCCGTGCGGGAGCCCCGCGAGTTCGAGGATGAGGTCGTGCCGGGCGCCACCCTGGCCGATCTGGACGACGACGTCATCGACGAGTACCAGCGCAACCGCCTGCGCCGCGGCCCACGCGGCGAGGCCCTCACCCATACGGAGCTGCTCCGCGAATCGGGCGCCGTCGATGCCGCCGGGCGCGTGACCCACGCCGGCCTGCTCCTCTTTGGCCGACAGCCGCACCAGTTCCTCCCCCAGGTGGGGGTGGTGGTGGTGCGCTTTCGCGGCACGAGCATGCACGAGACGGTGGCGGCCAACGAGCGCTATGCCCGGCGCGTCGAGGTGGTGGGCCCGGCGGCGCGACTGGTGGAGCGCACCTGGGAGGTGCTGTTCGAGGAGATCGCCCGCGAGCCGGTGGTGCAGGGCCTGCAGCGCCGCGAGTCGTACGCCTACCCCCTGGAGGCGGTGCGCGAGGCGGTGGTGAACGCCATCTGCCATCGCGACTATCGCGTCCTGGGGCAGCGCATCGAGATTCGCCTCTTTGACGACCACATGGAGATCATGTCCCCCGGCGGCCTGCCCGGCCACATCACCCTGGACAACATCCTCGACGAGCACTATTCGCGCAACCCGCGCCTGGTGCGCGGGCTGTACTACTGGGGCTACATCGAGGAGTTGGGGCAGGGGGTGGACATCATCTATGAGGCGATGCGGCGCGAGCATCACCCGCCGCCCGAGTTCCGCGACACGGGCCGCGCCCTGACGGTGACCCTCTCTAGCGCCGTGGACGACATCGAGCTGCAGTACGGCGAGCAGTTCAACCCGCGCCAGGTGCGCGCCCTGCGCTGGCTGGCCACCCGCGAGCAGATCACCAACCGCGACTACCAGCAGCTCTGCCCCGACGTCACCTCGGAGACGCTGCGCCTCGACCTGCGCGACCTCGTGGAGAAGGGGATCCTGCTCAAGATCGGCGCCAAGCGCGGGACGTACTATGTGCGCAAGTAGGGGGGAGGGAACGCGGATTCCCGCGGATCGCGCGGATGAACGCGGATCGCTCGGGATTTGCGTACCCCGTCGCTGGCCCAAGGCTTGCCTTGGGCTCAGCCAAGTCGGTCTGCGCCGATTGTCGCCAGCCCACGCAGGGGGCCTTTTCCAGCTTGCGCTTCCAAGCAGCTAGCGCCGAAGGTGAGTTCGCGGCGGGCTTTTAGAGCAGCGTAGCGAGGGACCTCGACCCACGAGATGTGACTGTTCTGCTCCACGCTACCTGAGCCGCCGGGGACGGCGGCGCTCCGCACAAAAGGCCCCGACCGATCCGATCGGGGCCCTTATCCCAAACATTAACCCAAATAACCCAAGTGCCTACGGCGTGGCGGCGCGCGCCTCCTCTGTAATGAGGTCCACCAACCAGCGCGGCAGGCGGCCGCGCACGCGGGTGCCCTGGGGAGTGTACGTCTCTGCCTCCACGATCCCTTGCCGGTGCCAGAGGTTGAGCAACTCGCCCGCCTGGTAGGGCACCACCACGTCGAGTTCCACCATCTGCTCCTGCAGCACCTCCTCGATGGCGCCCTGTAGCTCGTCGATCCCCACACCCTGCTCGGCCGAAACGGCCACCACGTGGTCATAGGTCTCGAACAGCTCGCGCACCGGGTTTTGGCGCATGGCAAACCGCCCGTCCGGCGCGGACGACAGCGCGGCCTCGGGATCCTCCAGAAGATCGACCTTGTTCAGCGCCACGATGATCGGTTTGTCGTCCGCCTCGATCTCGTGGAGCACCTCGTTGACGGCCGCCACTTCCTCGAGCACGTTGCGGTTGGTGATGTCCACCACATGCAGGAGGATGTCGGCCTCGTGCACCTCCTCCAGCGTGGCGTGGAACGCCGCCACGAGCTGGGTGGGCAGCTTTTGGATGAACCCCACCGTGTCGGTAAAGAGCACCTCCTTGCCGCTGGGCAGGGCCATCCGCCGGGTGGTGGGGTCCAGGGTGGCAAAGAGCATGTTCTCCGCCAGCACGTCGGCGTGGGTCAACCGGTTGAGCAGGGTGCTCTTGCCGGCGTTGGTGTAGCCGACGATGGCGATCACCGGCAGGCCCGCGCGGCGCCGGCGGCGGCGCTGTAGGCCACGGTACTTGCGCACCTCCTCGAGTTCGGAGCGCACCTGCGCCATGCGCCGGCCGATCTCGCGCCGGTCCGACTCGAGCTGCGTCTCGCCTGGGCCACGCAGGCCCACGCCGCCCACCCCCTGCCGCGACAGGTGGGTCCACTGGCGCGTCAGCCGCGGCAGGCGGTAGGCATACTGCGCCAACTCTACCTGCAGCGCGCCCTCGCGCGTGTGGGCGTGCATGGCAAAGATATCCAGGATCAACGCCGTGCGGTCGAGGATGCGGACCTCCAGCGCCTTCTCCAGGTTGCGCAGCTGCGCCGGCGAGAGTTCGTCGTCAAAGATGACGATCTGGAACCCCGTCTCGGCCTGGAGCGCCTTGATCTCCTCGACCTTGCCCGTGCCGATGAACGTGCCGGGATTTACCGTGTTGAGGCGCTGCGTCTCGCGCCCCACGACCTCGATCCCCGCCGTCCTGGCGAGCTGCTCCAGCTCGTCCAAGGAGTCCTGAAGGGTAAACAGCCCCGCGTGACCCTCCACCCGGGCGCCCACCAGGAGCGCCCGCTCGGGGCCGCGTGGTGGCCCCTCCGGGATATCCACGTTACCCATGGTATCTACTAGACGTTTGATAGCCTTTCTCCTGCCTCAGCCAGCCGCTCCTCCGGGGTGCACAACGAGATGCGCAGGTACCCCTTGCCGCACTCGCCATAGGCGTTGCCGGGCGTCAGCCAGACCCCCGCCTTCTCGAGCATCTCGGTGGCCCACGCCTCGGCGTCGGCCCCCTCGGGCAGCTTGGCCCACACGTACAAGGCCCCCTTGGGCGGGCGCGCCTTGAGCCCCACCTTGGGCAGCCAATCCATCACAATGTCGCGTCGCCGCTGGTAGATCATGTTCCGCTCGACGATCCAGCTCTGATCCCCGTTCAGCGCTACCGTGGCCGCCTCCTGGACCGGCAAAAAGACCCCGGAGTCGATGTTCGTCTTGATGACCGATAGCGCCTGGATCGCCCTGGCGTTCCCAACCGCCATGCCGATGCGCCAACCGGCCATGTTGTAGGTCTTGGACAACGAGTTGAACTCGACGGCCACGTCTTTGGCGCCGGGTACCTCGAGCACGCTGGGCGCGACGTACCCGTCAAAGGTCAGATCGCAGTAGGGATTGTCATAACATAGCACCAGGTCGTGCTTGTGGCAATAATCCACGGCCTCTTGAAGGAATTCGAGCGGCGCCCCGACACCGGTGGGGTTGTTGGGATAGTTCAGCCACAGCACCGTCGCCCTGGCCGCCACATCGTCGGGGATGGCGCCGAAATCGACGAGGAACCCCTCGTCCTCGAGCAGCGGCATGGGGTACGAGTCGCCCCCCGCCATCAGCGGGCCCATGCTGTAGGTAGGGTAGCCGGGGTCGGGCACCAGTGCCACGTCGCCGGGGTCGATGAAGGCGAAGGCCATGTTTGCCAAGCCCTCCTTCGACCCGATGAGAGGCAGCACTTCCCCGTTGGGGTCCACCTCCACGCCAAAGCGCCGCTGGTAATAGCCGGCGATCGCCTGCCGCAGGGCGGGCGTGCCGAAATAGCCGGCATAGCCATGGGTGTCCTGGCGCGACGCGGAGCGGTACAGCGCGTCGATGATGAATTGCGGTGGGGCCAGGTCGGGGCTGCCGATACCCAGGCTGATGACGTCCACCCCCTTGGCGCGCATGGCGCCCAGACGCTTCTCCAGCGAGGCAAAGACGTAGGGCGGGAGGTTCGTGACGCGGTCGGCGATCTTCATGATAGTCTCCTCTATGGACTGGCGGTGTCCTGGCCGCCGGCTATATCCCCGGGCAGCGGTTCCTGCTCGAGGAGGGTCTCCAGGACGTCGCCAATACGCTGGAGGCTATCGGCGCTGACTTTATCCAGCGTGTCGTGCTGTGTGTGCCAGTAAGGGTAGTCAAAGTCGATGACCACGGCGGCGGGGATCCCCCACTGGAAGAACGGCGTGTGATCGTACTCCAGTTGGTGGCGGTACTCGTCGGCAAAGTGCTGGCCGTACCCCTTGTCGTCCGCGATGCGCCACACCTTCTCCAAGAGCCAGAGCGACGATGACCACTCGTAGTAGAATCGTTGGTCGGCATCTCCCACCATATCGATGATCAGGGCGTATTCTGGCCGCACCGAGAGGGTGTTGGCCATCTCCCGCGCGCCCACGCACCAGGGCCAGGCGTTCAGCCCTCCCTGGTCCGAGGCGTCAAAGAAGGCGAGCCAGATCTCGACCTCGTCCGTGGCAGAGCGGTCGAGCACGCGGGCCAACTCCAAGAGCACGGCCGTGCCGCTGCTGCCGTCGTTGGCGCCCAGCACCCCGCCCGACCGGTCGGCGGGGTCGCGATCGGCCACCGAGCGCGTGTCATAGTGCGCGCCCAGGATCACCACCGGTCCCGAGCCGCGCTTGCCGATGATGTTGCGGATCCTCTCCCCGCGGTAGCCAAACTCCTGGAACTCGACGGTCCAGCCGTACTCCTCGAGCTTGCGCGCGATATAGTCGCCCGCCTTCAGGTTGGCCTCGGTACCCACTGGGCGGGGGCCCAGATCGCACAGCGCTTTCACGTGTCCCAGCGCCCGCTGCCCGCTGAAGCGGTTGATCGCCCCGACCTGCCGGCAGCCCGCCGCCAGCAACAGGAGCACCGCAGCGACGCATAGGGCGCCCACACCATGCGCACCGGCGCGCTCATGCGAGCGCGCCCTACACCCTGTCTCTTGCTCCCTCTCCCCGTACTCGGGGAGAGGGCTGGGGTGAGGGGTCTGAGGGACCTCTCCCTTACGTTTGATCCTCAACCACGTCATCCAACAGCGCCTCGGCGGCAATGAACGCCTGCAGGTCGGCCAGCGACCTCTCGGCGTAGGCGGCGTTGCGTTCGCGCTTTTTCCGATGCGACGCCTCCAGCGAGGGCAGCAGCCCCATGTTGGGCTTCATTGGCTGGAACTGCCCCCCTTGGGGCGTCGAGACGTAGTGGGCCAGCGCGCCGAGCATCGTCGTGGGCGGGAACACGACCTCACCCAGGCCCCGCAGCGCCCGCGCGGCGTTCACCCCCGCGAGGAGGCCGCTGGCGGTCGAACCCACGTACCCCTCGGTGCCCACGATCTGTCCGGCAAAGTAGAGCCCCGGGCGCGTCCGCCAGCGCATGGTCGGCTCGATCAGCGCCGGCGCGTTGATAAAGGTGTTGCGGTGCATCTGCCCGTAGCGCACCCACTCGGCGTTCTCCAGGCCGGGGATCATGCCAAAGACGCGCTTTTGCTCGGGCCAGCGCAGGTTCGTCTGAAAGCCCACCAGGTTGTAGAGCGTCCCCGCCAGGTTGTCCTGCCGCAGCTGCACCACGGCATAGGGCCGGTGCCCGGTGCGCGGATCGCGCAGCCCCACCGGCTTGAGGGGGCCGAACGCCAGGGCGTTGTGGCCGCGGCGCGCCAGCACCTCCACCGGCAGGCAGGCCTCGAAAAAGCGAGCATCCTCGCGCTCGAAATCGCGCAAGGGGATCGTCTCGGCCGTCAAGAGCGCCTCGATGAAGCGGTCGTACTCTTCCCGCGTCATGGGGCAGTTGATGTAATCCGCCTCCCCCCGGTCATAGCGCGAGGCGCGAAACGTCTTGGTCTGATCGATGGATTCGAGCGCCACGATGGGCGCCATGGCGTCGTAGAAGGAGAGACGTTCCTCCCCCGCCAGCGCCACGACCTCTTCTGCCAGCGCGTCGGAGGTAAGCGGGCCGGTGGCGACGATGACCATGTCCTCCGTTGGCAGGCGGGTGACCTCCTCGCGCACCAGAGTGATGCGCGGATGGCGCTCCACCGCCTCGGTGATGGCGCGCGAGAACGCCTCACGCCCTACGGCCAGCGCACCGCCGGCGGGCACGACATTGGCGTCGGCGGCGCACATAACGAGAGAGCCGAGCCGCCGCAGCTCCTCCTTGAGCAGGCCTGGCGCCCGATCGGGAAGGTTCGAGCCCAGCGAGTTGCTGCACACCAGCTCGGCCAGCAGGTCCGTCTTGTGGGCCGGGGTGGTGGCCCGCGGCCGCATCTCGTACAGCGCCACGTCGACGCCCCGGATGGCCGCCTGCCAGGCGGCCTCGGAGCCGGCCAACCCCCCGCCGATGATGGTCAATGGCGGATGATGCATCGCGTTCATTTCTTGAGGATATTAGCATGGAACCCCACCCCACGCAAGACGTTTCGCCTTACCCTCGGCGCGCCACGCCACCGCACGCCGAGCCGTAAACGGCCCGTCTGAGCCGGCAAGCCCGCCGAGGCGGGCTCACGCGTTCTCAGCGCGCCTGGGCGCGCTTGTGAGCCCAGTACTCTGGGCCAGCCAGCCGCCGGTCGGGGCCGCGGGTGCTCGTCACGGGTACGGCTGCTCCCTGCCACCGCACGCCGAGCCGTAAACGGCCCGTCTGAGCCGGCAAGCCCGCCGAGGCGGGCTCACGCGTTCTCAGCGCG